>LKMJ01000355.1_pt1 | contig 33564 bp, 32 predicted proteins | sample 643391 | NCBI WGS metagenome assembly LKMJ01 (sample SAMN04112250, study PRJNA286221) | soda lake metagenome | biome: soda lake; feature: Kulunda Steppe; material: water; isolation source: sample PL-Br10 brine of Picturesque Lake | place: Russia: Kulunda steppe | collected 2010-07 | reverse complement strand
TCACCCTCGACGGCGACGAGGAGGAGACGGTGACTTTGACCTGGGAGACAGAATCCGGCGACACTGGCACGGGTGACATAGCGGTGACGAGCGAGGACGACGACGCGACAGCTGAGGTGACCGTCGCAGAAGAGTTCGACCCGTCACCTGATCCGGAACCCGAACCAGATCCGGAGACAACAGTCGAGATCGAGCCCGCACCGACCACTGGCGAGACGCTCATCACGATCGATCCGGTGACCGCTGGAGAGTCGATCAGTGTCGAAAGCGAGACCGCGCTGTCCGGCATCACTCCGGTGGGGCTCGACAACATGACAGTCGATGCTGAAACCGAACAGCAGTTCTGGCTGAACGTGTCGACGTTCGGGGCCGACCTGTCCCCGAGTTTCGACGCTGCGGATCTGGATACAGAAACTGAAACCATAGTTGGCAACGGAGCCGAATCTTTTGAAAATGAAACCGGGACTGTCCCGGCAGGCTATCTGTTGGTCGACAATAGTCTCTCGGACGGGGATGTTTCAGATGTTACCTTTGAATTCAGTATCGACCAATCCCGTCTCGATGAACTCGGGGTAGAGCCCGAATCGGTACAGTTGTATCACAACGAGACAGACGGGTTGAGCAGCCTCCCAACCGACCACGTGAACACCACAGAAACCACCTACCACTTCGAGGGGACTGCCCCCGGACTCTCGCTGTTCGCAGTCGGAACCGGTGCAACACAGCTTTCGGTGTCCGATCTGACAGTCGATGAGACGACAATTACAGCAGGAGAGACAGCGACAGTGACCGCGACAGTGGACAATCGTGGCGAGACAGCGGTCGATAGAACGCTCGAACTGGAGGCAAATAGAGACGTAGTGACAACTGAGACAGTATCTGTCGACGGAACAGACAGTCGCACTGTGACATTCAGCTTCCAGCCGACCGACATCGGCGAGTACGATATCGAAGTAGCTGACGCCGGAACGGAATCGGTCGCGGTCGACGTGCAACCGGAGCAAGCAGCGTTCCAGTTGAGTGATCTGCGCGTCGAGGATTCGACAATAACACAGGGCGATACTGTCACAGTAAGCGCAACGGTCCGAAACGATGGAGACGAACAGGAGAGTCAAGAGATCCTCCTCGATATTGACGGTACTGACAGGACCGAAACAGTAACCTTGGCAGGCGATGAGAGCGAGGACATTGAGCTCGACATAGAGACCACGGAACTCGAACCCGGCGACTACACGTATAGCCTCGCCACCGACGACGATGAACTAACAGGCGATCTTACCGTTGAGGCGGACAACGGCACCGATGATGACGGGACAGGCTTTGGCGTCTTCGTCGCTTTACTCGCCATACTCGGTGTTGCTTTCATCGGGCTTCGCCGACGAACAAAATAAAATCATACCTGTCCGTGGGTACACTTCCACAGCCACCTGAAATTGGAAATAACCCAACGGTAGAGACGTTCTTCAATGTCGTGGACACGGAGACGCTAGCGCTGTTTGAGCATCTCTCGTTCGATCTTCTCGAAGAGTTCGACGTGTTCGCCCCGGCGGAAACGGGCCGAACACGAGATCATGAACCACCGTGTGAGAGAGCCGTCGGATCGCGACACTCTTTTTATAGAATATCTCGCGGCTGTGCCACGAGTGTGACGAGCGACCTGTACGCCATCGAGAGACATGCAGTCAAGCCAGCCACGGTATTCAATATACCAAAATAGGATTTATTTCAGCCGTCGTACCTGCTGGAACTGCGGCCAGCGAATCGCCGGAAAAGAGCACTTACGACGCTCCAGGCAGCCAGTACGACGAGCCCACCAGCGAAACCGGTCGCCACAATCTCGGAGATGAATCGGCCGGAGAGATTCCCCCAGGTCTCGGGGGTTCGGAAAATCACCACAAGTGTGACCACCGCGATGCCGAGCAGCGCCGACGGACAGTAGCGGCTGGCCAACGGGACGCCCGGAAGCCGTGATTCCAGTCGTTCACAGAGCACAGCGTGTCCGACCTGGAGTAGTTTCACGGCACTCGCCCAGGCGATACCTGCGACGAGGACACCAACAAACCCTGTCGCCGGATTCCAGAAGATCACCAAGTACTGTTATGATCGTTACAACAAGAATGACTGCCGCGTGCCACAGCGTAATCTCGATCTCTCCACCCACGACCGAGCCACAGATCGGTGTGACAGACTGGTGGTGTCCGAAACAGACACACGCCGTTCTATATCGCAGTATATAGTTTATATTCCCGAACACCGCACGCTGACTACAATCAAAAAAACAGCAACGAGAGGGGCCAAAAAAGGGTATCAGCCGGTACAGTCCTCGATGAGTTCGATCGTCTGTGGCCCATCGCGGCGCTCGACGACAACGATGAGTGCCGCTGTGGTGTATCCAGCTGCCTCGACCGGAATCGACTCCGCAATACAGCGACCGATCACTCGCGAAAACAGGTCGAGTGAGACGTTTCCTGTGACGAGTACACCGGTCAACGATCCCTCGCCAGCCACAAGACTGGTTTCACCAACAGCAAGCAGCGGGTCGCCCTCGCCGGGTCCGAGTCCAGTTTCCATCGTCACCCGTACGTCGTTGGTCGGTGCCTCGTACGCAAGTTCCTCCTCGTAGCGGCGCAACGCGGCAGCGACGGTCTCCTCGTCACCGATATCGAGAAAGCGGGCCGCTGCGGTGTAGTTGAGCACACCAGCCCGGAGTGCTTCGTAGAGGAAGGGGTGGCGGCGAGCGTGTTCGCGTGTCTGTTCGGCAACGGTCATAGGAGAGAGCAGGCAGGCAGTTGGCTAAAACCACCGGGTTAGCGGCACTCGATCGATTCGGCGATCGCGATCAGCTCCGACTGTACGAGCTCACCAGCGACGCTGTAGCGCGTTCCGTCACACTCCCACGAGACGACCCCCTGTCCATCGACCAGTCTGTACGTCCCTGTCCGGTCACCGATTGACACTGGATCTGCGCCGGGTGCCTCCTCGAATGTCGTGTTCGCTTTGGCGATGGCAAAGCCGGACGTATCGCTTGTATACTGCAGAGCAACCTGCTCGATTGCAGTGGTGTCTGTCGTTGGTTCCAGCGCGAACTCCTCGGGTGGGCCGACGTTGTGGTAGGCCTGCAAGAAATCGAACTCAGACGGTATGTCGGCCTCGGGAGGCCGGATCGCGGCCGCATCTCTTAGCTCATCGGGATCGGAGTAGATGGCAGTCTCCATGGAGGGTTGCTCGACCGTCGCATCAGATGGCGGTTCGAACTCGAAGTACTCGTCGGGAAGCTCGGGTTCGTATTCAACATCCGTGTATTCGAGCCGTGTTTCGGTTCGTTCGCCATCTTCCACGGCTGTCGTGGTGGCTTTCAACACCACGTACCACTCGGTGTCGAGATACAGCTGCTGTTCGAACCGGTCGGGCTCCTCAGCCGTAGTTATCGAGATGACGTGTACCTCTCGCCCAGCGACCGTCTCCGTCCCATCGTGGCTGACCTCGTTCGGTCCGATCGTTGCGGCGTCAGATGCTGAACCATCCGTGGATGGAAAGAGTGGGCCAACCGGGAGAACTGATTCACCGGAATCGTCCTCGCCTGCGTTCGCGCTGTTGACGATCTGTCTGATCTGCTCGCTCATAAGTTGGTTCGGTGCTGTTTCACGTTTCGTAACGGTGTTGTTGTCGAGATTGTGGATCCACTCGACGCCGTCAGCATACACATAGCGGAGTTGCTCGCCGTCAGGCGTTTCTAGCTGCTGGTACGTCTCGTGTGTGTCCGGCCTGTGTGTGTAGGTGCCTTCCCAGCGATCTGTCCCGTTCTCGTCAGTCACTTCCTGGACGAAGGAGGCGTTGTAGGCATCGAGAGATTCGTAGGTTTCGACAGCCTCGTCACCCGCGGGGAGTTCGGGATCGTCACCGAACAGCGCACCACAGCCGGCAAGCGTGACGACTGCGGCGACGAGGAGGAGGGCACGCACCCATGTCGGGAGAGTCAGGGGCATTGACGTGTGGGATGTGTCGGCCACAAATAATATCAATGTTCCGGAGCGAAGCTCCTAAACCGCGTTCGGCCCACTGTTCGGGTATGCAAAGGGCACTCGTCATCGCCGCTCACGGCTCGCATCTCAACTCCGGCTCGAACGCGCCAGCGTTCGATCACGCCGACCGCATCCGCGAGACGGGCGCATTCGACGAAGTTCGCGAGACGTTCTGGAAAGAAGAGCCATCCTTTCGTGAGGTGTTGCGGACTGTCGACGCCGAGGAGGTGTATGTGGTTCCACTGTTCATTAGCGAGGGCTACTTCACAGAGGAGGTGATCCCCCGCGAACTCCGTCTGGAGGGGTGGGATCCCGAGATCTGGGACTCGGATGGGACGAGCGCGACGACAGCAACGCTTCCCGCGACGGACACCAGCCAGACGGTTCATTACTGTGGCCCCGTTGGGACACACGACGCGATGAGCGACGTGATCGTCCAACGAGCGAAATCCGTCACGGGCGATCCAGCCGTCGGCGAGGGGTTCGGACTTGCTGTCGTCGGCCACGGCACCAAACGCAACGAGAACTCCGCGAAGGCGATCGAGTACCACGCCGACCGCATCCGCGAGACCGATCGGTTCGACGAGGTGCAGGCGCTGTTTATGGACGAAGATCCCGAGGTTGATGACGTAACCGAGTTTTTCGAGACCCCGGACATCGTCGTCGTCCCACTGTTTATTGCCGACGGCTATCACACCCAGGAAGATATTCCGGAGGATATGGGGCTGACAGACGATTACCGAGATGGATACGACGTTCCCGCGGCCGTCGGCGGTCACGACATCTGGTATGCTGGTGCGGTTGGCACCGAGGGGCTGATGGCCGACGTGATCCTGGAACGGACCGCCGACGCCGGTGCCGACGTGTCGGCGGCGATCGAACAGGTCAAAGCCGCGACGACAACCGACGCGGCTGACTCGACGAATCCCGCTGCGAGTAAAAACACAGCAACGGCCGCATCAGAGACGACAGACGATTAGTTCGACGGCAGTATCGGCGGCAATCGACCGGCTTTTTCCGGTGGAAAGCAAACAGCTGTCTATGTATGTGGACGCGCTGGTCGAGACCGCGCCCGATGGAATCTCCTTTGACGGGCTCGGTGTCGAGTACGATGGCGAGTACAGCTATCGCACGCCGACGCTCGAACTGACCGGACTCTCCGAGGCCGAACTCCGTGATCTTGCAACTGGCTCACCTTACGTGACGAACTGGTATTTCTGGCACGCTGTTGCCCCACAGAAAGACGACCGCTGGGCGTTTCTCCGCTGGATCGAGGAGTCTGCAGGGGATTCGGTCCACGAGCGATACGAGTCGCTTTCCGCGGGAGTAAGCCGAACCTGGGGGCAGCTGCAGATTACCGTCAGGCTCGGCGAGAGCGGCCGGCGTCGGTACCGGCTCCGACACGTCGAGGACCACGACTCGACCGATCTGGAGCGCTACAGCGACCCGCGCCGTGCCCGGGAGCTTGCGACACTCGACGACAGCGGGCGGTACCGCCCACTGAAGGCCGCCCCCACACTCGGCACAGGCTGGGAGTTCGACGAGCTCGATTCCGAGGAGCTGATTCAGACGATCGATTTCTTCTATCCCGCGACGATCACGAACTGGCATCGCGAGCAAAGTGGCGAGCTCGATGTCAGCCACTGGCGAGAAACGATGGAGCGCCAGACTGGGATCTATCAGCTCATCCAGACCTGGGACCGCGGCGAGGGCCACGAACACGTCGAGTGGGTCGCCGAGAGCTGTTGTACAGACTCGCAGTGTCTCAAACGCCGCGAGTGGCGCTACGACGAGGAGACAACACTCGAAACACCGGGCGGTGACGGCGAGTTTCCCTGCCGTGAACCGTGTTCGCTCGTTATCTCGGCGGCCCGCAAGTTCACGAAACTCGACGCCGAGGCGACCGAAACCTACGAGTTCGAGCTGACGCCAAGCGAGAAAGCACAGCTAGAGGGATTGATCGATGCTGTTGCCGACGGACGGGTCGAGGAGATCCGCGAGGCGGATATCGGCGAGGACGCGAACCGGTACCGGACACGGTTTCTGCGTGCCCGCCGGTTCGATGAGGACGGTCGGCTCTGTGGCGTGCCGACTGAACGCCCAAACGATTAACGGCCTCGGGGTAGCCAGTAGCAGTATGACACAGGCAGCAGATCTCGTTCTCACAAACGGCCGGGTGTACACACCCGAGGGCTGGCGCGAGGCCGTCGCGGTGCGAGATGGCGAGATCGTCCGGGTTGGCAAGCGTACGGAAATCGGATTTCTCGCGGGCGTCGAAACCAGCGAAATCGATCTCGACGGCCGGGTACTGTTGCCCGGCTTCATCGACGCACACACCCACCTCGACGTGCTCGGCCAGCAACAGACCGAAGCCGATCTTTCGGGCTCGGACTCAGCGGAGTCCTGTCTCGACAGACTCGACGAGCGACGGGAGGAAACGACAGACTGGGTCGTCGGCTTTGGCTACGACGAGAGTCGCTGGAACGGGAGCTATCTCACCCGTGAACAGCTCGATACGGTCAGCACAGACCGACCGGTCGTCGCCTTCCGCGAGGACCTCCACACCGCCTCGGTCAACAGCGTCGTGCTCGATCAGTACATCGGGGAGCTTCCTCCCGAGGCGGTCGAACGATCGAATGGAGAGCCAACTGGTGTACTCGTCGAGGAAGGGCTGACACTTCTGCAGAACAAACGCCAGCCCGATCCAGCACAGCTTCGCTCCGCACTCCTGACTGCCCAGGAGTACGCCCACCGAAAGGGTGTGACTGCCGTCCACGATATGATCCGAAACTCCCAGGCACCGCGAGTCTACCGCGAACTCGATCAGGAAGGAAAGTTGACGCTTCGTGTGCGGCTCAACTACTGGGCAGACCATCTGGATGCGGTGCTCGAAACCGGACTCCGAACGAACTACGGCAGCGACCGTGTCGAGATGGGCGCGATCAAAAGCTACGCCGACGGCTCGATCGGCGCGCGAACCGCACGGCTCTCCGAGCCCTACGCCGATGGCACAGGTCGCGGCGAGTGGGTGCTTCCACCCGACGGAATCGCTGATCTCGTCGGCCACGTCGACAGCGCCGGTCTCCAGTGTGCGATGCACGCGATCGGTGACGAGGCGATCGGTTCGGTACTTGATGCCTACGAAGGTGCATCTGGTGACCGCCACCGGATCGAACACGCAGAGCTACTCACCCCGGCACTGATCGACCGGCTGGGTGAGAGCGATCACGTCGTCTCCGTCCAGCCGAACTTCCTCAAATGGGCGCGGGAGGACGGGCTGTACGACAGACGGCTCGGGGTCGAGCGACGGCGGCGAACGAACCAGTTTGCGGCAGTGATCGAGGCGGGGGCACAGCTCGCCTTTGGCAGCGACTGTATGCCGCTGGATCCGCTGTTCGGGATCGAACAGGCCGTTACAGCACCAGCGACGACACAGCAACTCGGTGTGACCGAGGCGATCGATGCCTACACGCGGGGCGGGGCGGTTGCAGGGTTCGCCGAGGACCAGCGTGGGACGATCGAACGCGGCAAACAGGCCGATTTCGTTGCACTCGATGGCTCACCGTGGGAGACCGAGTCGATCAGTGAGCTGGCTGTCGAACTGACGATCGTCGGTGGTGAGATCGTCTACGACAGCCGTTGACGCCGTCTTGCTGTCACCGATTGTCCCCTGTTCTTATATTCCAGGACGCTCGTATAGAGGAGTATGCTCGAGCCGCTGGTTATTGCGTACGTCGGTGAGGAGCACCGCGGACTCGATGTTGTCCGCACGCTCGACCAGCGGCTTCGCCGTCCAGTCCATCTGCTGACGACGCGGCCTGAAAGCATCTCGGCGGTGCTCGATCGGTCGACCATCGATGGTGTCGTCTGTGGACTGATCGACAGTGACGACCTCCAGTCGACTGTCGACAGCGTCGCAGACAGCACCGCCGATGTCCCGGTGTTCGATCTCAGCAACACGGTCGCAGCCGTCCCAGAATGCGTCTCATTGTACAAGATCTATGGCAGCGAGAGTCCCACCGAAGCCGCAAACAAGCTTGTCGGCACGCTTCTCGATTCGCCAGGTGGCAACCGCCAACCCCGAACACTCGGTCAGTACATCTCGCTTGACAGCAGTTGGCAAGTTGCTGACTGGGATCGACGCCTCGAGAGCTGGACCGGGTTGTCGCCCGACGACGCCGTTGGCGAGCAGTTCTGGGAACTCCTTCCCGGCTGGAAAGAGACACAGCTTGGGGAGCTCTTCCGGCGAGTGTTCGACGACCGCGTCGCCGAGACCACCGATCTGTATCACGAGCCGACAGGTCGCTGGCTCGACTGTCGTGTCGTGGCACTCGATGCTGGCGGTATCGAGTGTTTCATCAGAGATGTCACCGAACACAGGCAAGGTGATCCACTGGACGGACCGACCGACCGCTTCGACGATATGCTCGAACGGATCACTGACGCCTTCTTCGCACTCGACAACGAAGACCGGTTCGTCCTGCTCAACAGCGACGCCGAAGCAGTGTTCGATATCGATGCGAACGAAGTCACTGGGATCCGCTTCTGGGATGCGTTTCCGGCAGCGATCAGCTCACGGTTTTACAGGGAGTTCAACGACGCGATGCAGAGCCAGGAGCCAGTGAGCTTCGAAGAGCGGTACCACCCGACAGATAGCTGGTTCGAGGTCAATGTCTACCCCTCCGAGGGTGGGCTGTCGGTTTTTCTCCGAGATATTACCGACCAGGTGAAACTCCAGCAGAAACTGGAGTCACTGCACACCATCACACGGGAGCTGATCGTCGCCGAATCTGACACCGAAATCGCAGGAGAGACCGTCGATGCTGCCGAGGAGGTGCTCGAATTTCCGCTGGTAACCGTCTGGCGACACGACGACACCGCAGAGCGGCTGGAGCCGCTTGCCTGGTCCGAGGAGATCGACGATCGTGTCGAGGAAATGAACGCACTCGGGCCCGAAAGCGAGTTTATCTGGGAGGTGTACGAGACCGGCGAGCACCGCGAACTCGGTTTCGTCCCGGCAACGACGGCGACCTCTCATCACCCCGGCAAGGTCAGCTCTGAACTACTCGTTCCCGTTGGCGATTTCGGCGTGCTTGGTGCGTACGCCGACGAGCGCGGAGCGTTCGACGACACCGACGTAGAGCTGTTCCGGCTGCTCGCGAGCACCGTCGAGTCCGCGTTCGCGCGAACGCTGCGCGAACGGCAACTCGCAAAGCGAAACGAACGACTCAACGATTTCGCGAGCGTCGTCAGCCACGACCTGCGCAATCCGCTGAACGTCGCCTGGGCACACGCCGAACTCGCCAAAGACGCTGAGGATGTCGACCCACATCTCGACAAGATCGACAGCTCACTCACGCGGATGGAAGATCTCATCGAGGATCTGCTTGCACGCGCCCGTGGCGACCAGGATCTTGACCGCGAGTCACTCGCCGTCGAGGCCGTCGCCAGGGCAGCCTGGTCAGCGGTCGACACAGCCGCGGCGACGCTCGTGATCGACCAGGACTCGACACTCAACGCCGATCCTGACCGACTCCAGCAGCTGTTCGAGAACCTCTTTCGGAACGCTGTCGAACACGGCCGCGAGGACGTGACAATCCGGATCGGGACGACCGAAGATGGGCTGTTCGTCGCCGACGACGGCCCCGGTATCCCAGACGAAAAGCAAGCGGACATCTTCGAACAGGGCGTCACACACTCCGAATCCGGCACTGGCTACGGACTCTCGATCGTGACCGATATTGTCGATGGCCATGGCTGGTCGATCGACGTCTCGACGAGCCGTGACGGTGGCGCGCGGTTCGATATCGACGGGATCCGGTCACTCGCCGAGACAACAGAGCAGTCTGTCGAGTCCTGATTGCGGGGTCTGTTTTCGAGGAGGAGCGCTGCGTTGGTGTGAGAGCGATCAGTCGGCCATCTCGCCAGCAATAAACCATATATTGCGATATCAAAACGCCAGTCAGCGACGCTCGCTGTTTCTGTCCGAGAGACACTCCGGTCGATTGAAGTGTCAGTGGAGAGCCTATTCTGGTAGAGATGGAACGCAGAGAGTTTGTCACCGCAACTGGTAGCGCTGGCCTTGCCCTCCTTGCAGGCTGTGTCTCGGGAGACGACGATGACGATGGAGACGATCACAAAGAGAGTGCTGAGGAAGACCTTCCGTCGGAGGTCGAGACCGTTCTCGGTTCGCTTCCGGACGCCGTCGACGGCGAGCAGCCGCACGTACTCCTGTTGTTCAGGCCGTCCGAGCAAGAGCACTCAGAACGCAGTATGGCCGAAGGGCTCGTATCGGAGATCGGCCTCTCGCCATCGGATGTCGATCTGGCCGCTGTCGCGATCTTCGGGGAGTTTGCACAGAGTATCGCCGTCGTTACCGGCTCGTTCGACGCCGACGCAGTGGAGGAGCCATCAGAGGCGGCAGCACACGTCGAAGATGACTTCGCAATCGGTGCGATCGACGACGACGAGCCCTGGGACGAGGGACGAGATGCGGCCGTCGACACAGACGAGGATTCGGACGCAGGGCTGGCCGATGAGGAACTGAACGCGGTGCTCGCACCGGTCGCCGATCACACGTCCGTACAGTGTAGTCTCACGCTCGACGAGGAGCTGATGCCTGCTGAGATTGACGAGGGGATCGAACGGCTTGCAGTTGGCCAGTCGGCGGTCGACGAAACGACAGAGGAGGTGACCTACGCGATCCTGTTCGAGAGTGACGACGCCGTCGACGAGTCGGCAGCGAAGGAGGCGATAACCGTCGAAGACGACAGAGTCGACGAGGAGGACCTCGAGTTCGACCAGCGCGAGCAGACACTGGTTAGTTCTGTCGAACAGCCGCTCCCGCCACACCAGTTGCCGGATGACTCACCCGATGCACGGTTTCATATCCAGGACGATCAACTCGCTCAGCGTGGTTCAGCGGCTGTGTCACCGGCAACCCTCGAACTCCGCGTCGACGACGAGGTCGTCGATCCGCCGTGGGACGGCCGCGAGGAGGAGATCGAACCCGGCGAAACGTTCGAGATCACCGTCGAGCCGTTCAGCCTCGTCGAGGTCTACTGGCTCGACCCCGAGCGTGAGGATGTCGAACAGCCACTCGGCACGGGTGTTGTCACAGGTGACACAGAGTTCACCGAGAGCTTCGATGCCGACGCGGAGGAGTTGACGATCACGTACGAGAGTGGGCCAACGGTAGACACCGACACGTTCGTTGTCAGACAGTTCAGCCAGTACGGCGGCGGAGCGAGAGAGGGGACGGAGCTTTCGGAGCTGGCTGGCGACACGCTGGAAGCGGGCGATAGCTTCACTGTCGCGGACGTGACCTACGGTGTGTCCGTCTCCCTGCAGCTGTCGAGCAATGGGCATGGAGTGGGCGTATACAATTTCACCCCACAGCCCGGCGAGTTCGAGTTCGAAGACGGAGAAGAGACGCTGACTGTGACCTTCCGTGGAGAGTCACAGCCAGCCGACCACTTCGAGATTACGTCCGAGGATCGAACCGTCGACACGCAGTTCGACGACGAGTACGAGGAGCTGACCGATGGCGATCAGCTCGACATCGCTGCAACGGTCGGCGATGAGTTCACTGTCGAGTGGACGGGTGGCGACGAGCCAGTATCCGTCGGCAGACACGTTGTCGTGCCCGAGGCCACCTTCGATATCGAGTACGAGGAGACAGCACTTGTCGTCACACACGCCGGTGGAGAGTCGATCGATGCAGGCGAACTCGAACTCCGCGTGGCTGTTGGCGACGAGCAGGTCTCACCAGAGAATCCGTGGGCCGAGGAGTTCGACACTGTCTCGGAGGGTGATTCAGTGCGTGTCAGTCTCGACGAGCAGCCGGAATACACCTGGATCACCCACGAAGACGGCGGCGTTCTCTCCGAGACAGCGTTCGAGTGATCGGGTCAGGAAAGCTGTCGGTCGATCGTTTCTGCGGTCTGCTCACCGATCCCATCAATCTGGGTGAGTTCGTCGATATCGGCAGCCCTGACAGCCTCGACGCTCCCGAACCGGCCGAGCAGGCGCTTTCTGGTCGCTGGGCCGACGCCGTCGATCGCATCGAGCGCTGTCGAGACGTCGTCACGCAGCGTCTGGTGGTACTGCCGTGCGAACCGGTGTGATTCGTCACGCACGCGCTGGAGTAGCTGAAGTTTCTCGTCGCTGGTCGACCAGTTGTACGTTCGCTCTGGGGTGATGACACGCTCTTCGTCTTTTGCAAGCGCGATTGCAGGCACTGTCCAACCAGCCGTCGCGAGTGCCTCGCGAGCAGCCCTGAGCTGTCCCGAGCCGCCGTCGATCAACAGGAGATCCGGCTTCGGACGGTCATCTCTCCCCTCGACGGCTCGGTCTGCCCGCCAGCGAACCAGCGCCTGCATGTTGGCGTAGTCGTCGTTTTCGGCTGGGAGTTGCTTCCGGCGGTAGGCAGATTTGTGTGGACTGCCGTCGACGAAGACGACGTTGCTGCCGACAGCTGCCCGTCCCTGGGCGTGGCTGACATCGAACCCCTCGATACGGTCGACGCGGTCGAGCCCGAGCGCGTCGGCAACTGCCCTGTTTCCGTCGCGTTCGACGGTCTGCCTGCGGGCGTTTTTCATCGCCAGATCGACGAGCGTCGCCTCGCGTCCCGCGCCGGGAACACGCAGTTCGACACCGACGCTTCCGAGCCACTGATCGAGCCCCTCACCGACCGGCTGTTCGGGACAGAGAATTACATCAGGGAGTTCGCTGCCAGCGTAGTACTGCGGAATGAAGGCACCGAGGACCGCGCCAGCGTCGCTCGGGTCGGGCAGGTCGATCGCCTGTGTCGCGTCCGCCCCGGCAACCTGTTCACGATCAGGAACGACGAGCGTATGCTGTTCGCGGTCGACGAGTTGGCCACGCTCGGCCCGGAGCACTGCAACGGTCGGGCTCCCGGCGACCGAGACGCCGAGGACGTCGGTCTGTCTGCCTCGGTCGTCGGCCGAACTGACTGCCTCGTCGTGGCTTCCGCGAAACCGCTCGACTGCCTCGAGCATATCACGCAGGTTTGCAGCCCGTTCGAACTGTTCGTTCTCGGCAGCCTGTGTCATCTGTCGGCGAAGCGGTTCGGTCAACACGCCAGTCTCGCCGCGAAAAAACCGCGTGAGTGCGTCGACATCCTCCAGATACGCGTCTGTCCCGATCTCGCCAGTACAGGGCGCGCTACAGAGCCCGATATCGTAGTCCAGACAGGGACGGTCGCGGTTGGCAAACTTGTGGTCCGAACAGCCCCGGACGCCGTAGATCTCCCGGAGCGCCTTACAGACCGTCTCGACGGTGCGTTTCTCGGTAAAGGGGCCAAACACCGTCGAGCCGTCATCCGGATTCCGGGTGATCCGAAGCTGTGGAATCTCGTGGTCGGTCAGCTCGACGAGCGGATAGGATTTGTCGTCTTTCAGCCGGACGTTGTACTTCGGCCGGTGGCGTTTGATCAGGTTTGCCTCGAGCAACAGCGCCTGCGATTCGGTGTCCGTTACCGCGATGTCGATAGCCGTAGAGCCAGCAACCATCTGTCGGATGCGCTCGCTTCGTGGATCGGCATACGACCGGACACGGTCGCACAGATCGACCGCTTTGCCGACGTACAGCACTCGATCGCTGTCGAGAAACTGGTAGACACCCGGCTCACGGGGAAGAGAGTCTGCCCGCTCGCGGAGAGTCTCGACGTCCATCGGTTGCCCTTGGTGCCGAGAATGTTTGAGGATGCCGTTCTCAGAACAGCTCACCGGGGAGCAACGACGCCAGTCTTGATGACTCTTGACGGTCTGCTTCCGGCAGGATGGCCGTTTCGAGGCGTTCGATCGCATCCGCCTGGTCGGTCGGTCGCTGGACGTGAAGATCCTCGCTCTCACCGGCGACACTGATCACGAGCGTCGGTGTCCGGAGCAGCCAGTACACCGCGAACATGACAACGGCAACGAGTAATCCGAGCGCACCGACGAACTGCATCAGTTCGTCGAGCTGGGCCATGAGGTTCATCATACCCTCTGCAATTCCGACGATTCCACCGGCACCGGTCTCTCCAGCAGCCTCAGCGTCGAAGCTGATGTCGCCGACGAAGCTCTCGAAGTTGATAACGAACCCAGCACCAATGAGCAACAGACTGTAGATGCCATACCGGATGCTTCTGGCAGCGAGAGCTGTCCGACCTATCGCGCCCGTCGTCACACCGGTGACGTTCGGGCGCTCGACCTGTCTAAAGTTCTCGCCGTCCATCTCGGGAGTGAATGTGAGCACGCGGTGGCTGGTGACGACGACCCGCGAGCTGTCGATGTCGACGACTTCCTCGACTGACTCGCTCTCGTAGAGCAGCTCATCGACACGGCTTTGCCACCCCGACATAGGTCGTCGTAAGACGCTGTCCGGCAAGTATGCTCGGGGCAAAATATCGCAGCTGATAACAGAGTTAGAGCAGCTGTTCGAGCTGTCGCCGTCGGCCAGCCAGATCGAGGTCGGTCTCGATGTCGGAGTCGGTCGACAGCCGGTCGAGCGCGAGCAGCGGATCGGTGCCGGCGTGTTCGACGCGTTCGAGCAGGTCGCTGATCTCCTGGCGATACAGCGCGAGATTCGGCAACAATCCGAGCAGCAGTGCAAACGCGATTGCACCCTCCCTGTTGTCAGGGAAGCTTGGATGTACCCGGTCGAACGCCGGCTCGGTCGACGGCATTTCGGGAACTGGCTCGACGGCGAGACAGCGCGTACAGATCGCAACTGCCGACTCCTCGCCGGGGAGATACTGCTCGAACCCAGCCGTCTCGAAGGCGACTGTCTCACTCCCGCAGTGTTGGCAGTCCATACGTGCCGTTTGGCTGGGAGGGTGATATAGTTCCGGCGGAAGTTCAACGGCTGTTTGACCCAACGGTGTAGATTTATACGTCGGGCGTCATTCATACTGTATGACAGAGCTCACACGCAGGCGGGTACTACTCTCTGCTGCCGGTGTCGGCACAGCAGCACTCGCTGGCTGTGTCAGCAATGGCGACACAGACGACGAAAACGCGGGCGGTAGCGGTGAGGAGGCAGCGATCGAGGAGTACACGATCAGCTATGTGGGAAGTGACTGTGCAGGGCCAGAGCCGGACGCCGTAACGGTGGTTGTCGACGAGGAGAGCTACACCATCGAGGGGACACTCCCCGCGCCAACGCCGTGTTACGAACCCGAACTCGTTGCAGCAGAGCTCACGGAGGACGAGCTTTCGGTGACCGTCGACGTGGTCGAGGACTCCGATGACGAGGAGTGTGTCGAATGTGCTGGCGAAGTGTCCTACGACGCAGTGGTCGAACTCGCCGAATCGGCAGAGGTAGAGCGTGTCACGGTCACACACGAGAGTGGTGAGGAGTTGACAGTCGAGGCCGAACAGTTCCACACTGACCGACCCGAACTGCTCGACTCGGAGATCGAAACCACCCGGCAGGACGCCCGGGGCGACGACACCGAGGCGACCGCAGTCGATGTCAGTGACGACAGCGTCACGATCACCGGCACAATCGAGACATCGACACCACACTACGAGGCAACACTCGAAGACGCAGCGATCGACCGCCAGACACTCCAGGTGACGGTGGATGTCGAGTCGACACTCGACGACGACGAAGCCGGAACCACCGAACTGGGTGTCATCGAGTACGAGGCCACCGTCGACGTACAACACGGCGACGCGATAGAGGGTGTTACTATCGACCACCCCGAGACGAGCCACGGCGTCGAGTCAGACGAGATCGCAGAGGGAGACTCGTACTGACTCGTTGAAAGCTGCTCGCCGCTAATAATAAAAAGAAAACATACCAAACCTGTTTGGCCCCGTCTGTGCTGAGTAGTTCAAAACTAGTTAGGTACAAACTCTATATAAGTTCACTCTGTACTACACATTGCGCATGAGTCAGACACAATCATCAGATCGGACCGAAGAACTGGGTGACATTTTCGTCTCCGTCACCGGGGACGAGGAAGTGACCGAATCACAAGAAGACGACACGGTGGACCGTGAGCTCCCCGGTGAGAGCCGTATTGACGAGGCCGTGCGTGACGGTCTGGACGACGCCATCGACGGCGCAGAGGCCGACACGGGCGACCCTGGCGGCTGACTGTCTCTCCCTCGGTTAGGCCCCGCGTTCGCGTGAGCCCCAACACGTGATGCGGCCGTCGGTTTGCGGTCTCCCTTTTCAGGTCAGTCTCGTCTGCTGTGAGCGGCGTCGCGACAGTTCCACAGATACTTATTAACTGACAACTATCTCGCAATATGCGCGGCGACGAGACGCCAGGCCGGGACCGTTCCCGCCGCCAGTTCCTCCAGACGGCAGCGCTTGGTGTCGGCACCCTCGCTGGACTCGGGCGCACTAGTGCCATCCAGAGCGAGGGTGGTGACGTACGCTGGCGGTTCGAAACCGACGGATACACCGTTACTTCGCCGACGGTTGTCGATGGACGGATCTACGTCGGAAATCCATTGTGTGCGGTCGACGCTGCCGAGGGCACACAGCTGTGGTCGTACGACGAAGCACCGATGCATATTGCACCCGCTGTCGTCGATGGCACAGTGTACGCGGCAACGGCGGATGGTCTGCACGCAGTGGACGCACGACTCGGGACCCAGCAGTGGACGAGCGACGCCATAGACAGTCCGGAGTGCTCACCAGTCGTTGTGGACGGGACCGTGTACGTCTGCTCCTCCCGGCGATTCGCCGCAATCGATGCGGGGACAGGAACCGAACAGTGGGTCGTCGAGACTGATCCCGAGTATAGCCATCGACTGACCTCGCTGACGGTCGCAGACGACACTGCCTATGCCACTGCCAGTGATGATCGATTAGATTCACACTCGCTAACCGCGATCGACGCGACGGCAGGAACCGAACAATGGCACCACGAGTTCGACACTAAATTGACGTATACTGACCCGACAATCGCGAACGGCACCGTCTATGTCGGCAAAATCGATGGACTGACTGCGCTCGACGCAACGACGGGCACCGAGAAGTGGTCCCGTGAGGGGTCTGAGCCGATCTGGTCGGTAACGGTAGCCGATGCGACTGTCTACTCCCACAGCGAGGCCGGACTGCAAGCTTTCGCAGCCGAAACAGGGGCCCAGAACTGGGTGTTCGAAACACAACGTGACCATACGATTTACTCACCGACAGTCGCGAATGGGACTGTCTTTGCGAGCACCGACGAGGGGTTCGTTTACGCAGTGGACGGCGAAACTGGCGACCGGGTGTGGCGGGCAGCGACTGGGGAATCGATGACCGCCAGCAGTGTGCCGATTGTTGTCGACGGGATCCTGTACGCTCCGTCAGCAACTTCAGTGTACGCGCTGGACGCCGGCATCGATGGATCGAGTGATGGATCACGGACACGCCTGGGAACGCTCAATCACCACGACGAGTGGATCGACACCGAACAGGAGATCCAGATACACCGGGAACCGACGGATGGTCTCGGGAGCCAGAAGCTGTCGATCCTCGGCGCCTTTGGCTTCGTGACTGGATTAGCTGTCACTCGGGCCCATCTCAACAGCGACCGCTGTGACAAGACCGAAGCGTCGAACGACGAGCGCGATCAGGGCGCGTAATAATACTCGCCTGCGTTTTTCTGCTCTCGATCTAACTGACTGTCGGGTTTGTTGATCCGCGGTCGGGAGGTGCGTTCGTCCCGGCGGAAGGTGATATCCAGATTCGCGAGGAACTCGTTCATTCCCTTGCGCATCCCCTGTGGGGAGGCAGCGTGGCCGTGTTCAGCCGGCTGGCCCTCGAAGACGAGGAGGCGATCCGCGAGCAGATCGATCATGTAGATATCGTGATCGATCACCATCGCCGTCGCGTCGTGGTTCTCGGTGTAGCGGCGGATCGCCGACGTAGCGAGCACACGCTGTTCGACATCCAGGTGTGCAGAGGGCTCGTCGAGCAAGTACAGATCCGCATCCTCGGAGAGACAGGCCGCGATGGCGACGCGCTGGCGTTCCCCACCCGAGAGATCGTCGAGGTTCTGCTCCATAATCGCATCGAGCTGGAGTGGCTGGGCGATCTCCGTCGTCCAGTAGGAACTGCCGAAGTCGTCGGTGATCGTCGAAAGGAAGGCATCGACCCGCATCGGCTGGTCGATCTCGATGTACTGTGGTTTGTAGGCGATCTCCAGCCGCGAACTCACTTCGCCCTCGTCGGCATCGAGTCTCCCTGCCAGAATCTTCGCGAAGGTCGATTTCCCGATCCCGTTCGGGCCGACGACGCCGAGCACCTCGCCCTCGTGGATCGTCCCGCCGTCGACCGAAAGCGAGAACTCACCCTCGCCGTAGCTCTGTGCGAGTTCGGGATACTCGACGAGTTCCTGCCCTGTGGTATTCGACCGCGGGGCGTGTTCCTCGAACTCGATTTCGGTCTCTCTGATCCGCATGTTCTCGGTTTCGAGATAGCCAGAGAGATACTCGTTGATCCCGTTTTTGACCGATTTCGGTGGCGTGATGATTCCGAACGCTCCAGACTGTCCGTAGGCGACGTGGATCGCATCCGCGATCAGATCCAGAATAGCCAGGTCGTGTTCGACGACCAGCATCGACCGATCCCCTTCCTCGGCGAGTTCACGAACCAGCCGGGCGGCGGTCATCCGCTGGCTGATGTCCAGATACGGCGTGATCTCATCGAGGAAGTAGAAGTCGGCGTCGCGAGCGAGTGTCGCAGCGAGTGCGACACGCTGGAGCTCACCACCGGAGAGCGTATCGATCGGCTGGTCGATCACCGGTCGAATGCTCAGTCGGTCGATCAGCGCATCGAGTTCCCCACGTTCGTCGGTCTGGTCGAGCAGCGCCGAGGTAGGTCCGTCGAACTGGTCGGGAATCTGGTCGACGTACTGTGGCTTGCGAGCAACGGTCACGTCGCCACCGCGCATCGCTTCGAGATACTCCTGCAGGGCGGTGCCACGGTACTCCTCCAAGATCTCTTCCCAGTCGGGTTCGGTTCCCGTCTGGCCGAGATTCGGCGCGAGTTCGTCCGCGAGAATCCGGACTGCAGTGGTCTTTCCGATCCCGTTCGGACCGAGAATACCGGTGACACGGCCCTCCTCGGGTGCTGGCAGCCCATACAGCGCAAAGGCGTTCTCGCCGTAGCGGTGGATCGGCTCCTCGTCGAGTTCCTGTGGGAGGTTGAGAATCTGGATCGCGTCGAAGGGGCATTTCTCGACGCAGATGCCACAGGACTCGCCCAGACAGATCTCCTCGGAGATCCAGATCTGGTCGTCAGTTCCCGCGTAGACATCGTCTGCCTCGTAGCGTTCCTCGCGAGTAGTAATACACTCCTTGCCGGTCCGGTTCGGCGGACAGAAGTTCGCACACTCGTAGTTACATCTATCCGGCTGACATTTCTCCAGGTCGACGACTGCAATACTATCTTCTGCCACGTCTTTACACCCCTGAAGTCAGCAGAATACCCCAGGCGATGAACCAGAGGGTAAACGTCATAAACACGATATACGCGTAATCTTTGCCGCCGAACTCGCTGGTGTCGATGCCGACAGCTTTGTACAGTGGGAACTGGATGATGATCATAATCGCGAGCCAGAGCCCAGCGCTCCCCATATCTCCCGGACCGCTTGCCCGGACAACCGAGAGGACAGCAGCGGCGATCCCGGCGAGTGTCGCCGTCGTGGTGACGGTGACCCCGCGCATGTACGGGGAGATCCCTCCATCGGAGTCGGCAGTCTCCGAGTCGGTGGTTCCGTCGCCCGTCTCTGTAGCCATGTCGAAACGTGCGCGACCCGGAGTAAAAAGGCGTTCGTTCGCGTACTGCGATGCGACCGATTTATTTCACTGGCACCCGATGAGGTGAGTATCCGATGGGTGAGGAGACTGACTGGAACGGTGGCTCGCCGTGGTTGTTCTTTCTCGGACTGATCATCTTTCTGGCTGCCGGGCTGTTGTTCGTCGCTGATCTGATCAGAGGAGTCGATGTGTTGCGGTCGCTCGCGGGCAACGCAGTCGGTGTTGCGCTGTTGATTATCTGGGCGGCACACGACACGCTTCGCAACCCCGAGTCTGAAGTCGCCTCGACGAGAGGAGCAGCGGGGACAGCACTGCTTCTGTACGGGCTGTATTTGCTTATTGCGGGCGTCGTCATCGCCGTGACCGGGCTCGTCCACGACCGGCTCCAGCTCGGGATCTGGTACGTCGGGATGGCTGTCGTGACGATCCTGCTCGGACTCGTGATCTTCCCACGGGATGCATTCAGTGAGGACAACGAGACGGCGACTGCGCAAGAAACCAGCACCGAGACCGAGGGAGAGACCGCGGATGAGAAACAACCTGATCGGGACAGTACAGAAGAGTAACAGGTTCAGCCGGGCGGAGAACGCAGGAGGAAACCGCCAGTCGAGAAAATCACGAGCGAAACGGCCGTCTGCTGGCGTCTACCCCAATCCCTCAATCTTTATACAGCCAGCGTTCATTACAACTACTCGATGACAGAATCTGACGAGGAGGGAATCGCGGATCTACCTCCGAGTGCGAAGCTCGTTTACAAGGTGCTCGAATACAACGGTCCGCTGACGCAGAAAGGAATCGTTCAGGAATCGATGCTCTCCGCACGAACCGTCCGCTACGCGCTCGAACGGCTCGACGAGATCGGCGTCATCGACGAAGACGTCTACTTTGCTGATGCACGACAGAATCTGTACGAAATCTCCGAGATCGAAGCAGAAGCCGAAGCCGCAGTCTCCGACTAGGACGGCGAAACAGTGATTGTCTTGCCGTGATCGATCGCCTTCTCCAGTTCCTCGGCGATTGCACTCCCCCGTGACACCTGGATCTCACCGCCACGCGACACGGTCGCGGTAAAGAGATACTCCCCGTTTGCCTGGACCTCGACTGTCTCACCTGCGTGTCCATCGAGTGGGACGATGACGTGTCTGCTGGTTATCTCCGGCTGGACAGTCAGTGTCGGCCCAGTTGAAGAGCTGCCAGCAGACGAGCTTCCTGCATCCCGTTCGTCGAAGGTCCGCACGTCGATACTGATGCCAAGCCGGTTCTCGATATCAGAGATCCGCCCGCCACCCTTGCCGATCACACTCGAAATATCCCCCTCTTCGACCCAGACAACTGCGGTGTTCTGGTCGCGGAGATCGACCTCGACGTGGCCGTGGGCAATCGAGCGGATCTCGCGTTCGATCTCCTGTTTTGCGATTCGATCGACGCCCGAGTCCGAGGAGTCCTCGCCGTCGCCGACTGGCACCGTGACGACCTGGCGGTTGAACGTGTAGATCTCGTACTCGGGACGCTGTGTCTCGAAATCCCGGATCAAGATGACTGGCCGGGCGAGATCTTCCTCCATCAACCCCTGTGGCACTTTGACCTCGGTGGTCACGTCGTAGACAGTGTGTACTTTCCCAGCCTCGATGTAGACGACCGTATCGACGACCTGCGGGATCAATCCGAGTTCGACACGGCCGATCAGCCGCTGGAGGGCATCGATTGCCCGTGTCGCGTGGACGACGCCGATCATCCCGACACCCGCCAGTCGCATATCTGCGAACACCTCGAAATCGTCGGTCTTGCGGACCTCGTCGTAGATGGTGTAATCCGGCCGAACCATCAACAGCGAGTCGGCAGTTTTCGACATTTTTCCGTCGAGGGCAGTATACTGTGTGATTTCGTCGCCGACCTGTAGATCCCGAGGTTTCTCCATCGTTTTCACCGAGAAATCAGCGTCGGTCAGAAACTCCGCGACGGCCTGGGCGAAGGTTGATTTCCCGGCACCGGGTGAGCCCGAAATCAGCATACCACGCTGGCGTTCGAGCAGTCGGTCTTTGAGTTCGTCTGCGTACTCGTACTCCTCGAGTTCGGTTTTGACGATCGGGCGGACAGCGGTGATCTCGATCCCATCGCTAAAGGGTGGGCGGGCGATTGCGATCCGAAACGTACGGAACTGGACGATCGTCATGCCAGGTTCGTCGAGTTCGACGAAGCCGTCGGGATCAGCACGTGTCGCCTCCTCGATATCGGCCGCAAACTCGCGCATCTCACCTTCTGTGAGTTCGCTGTCGCCGACGGTCTCGTAGCTCATCTCGCCGACAGCGCCGCGTTTGGCCATCGGCCGAACACCGACTTTGAGGTGGACGCTCATCGTCGTCTCGTCGAAGAACTGTTCGATGTCGAGGTCGGTGACCTCCCTCGTGACCGGGTCGAACTCGGTCACGTCGACGCCAGTCGCACGCGCGACCTCGGCCTGGACCGCATCGCTCGTGACGAGCGTCGCCGACCGGTCGGCGGCGATATCGCGAATGAGTGCGTCGATATCGCCCTCGTCAGCAGCGTGTTTCTCGACGGACTCCGGTCTGCGACCGACGTACTCGACAGTAATCTCGCCGGCCTCGTCGCGGTCGATCAGTTCCTGTAGCTCCGCGAGTCCCTCCCAGCCCGTCTCGCGACCAGCGTTTGCCTGCGCCTCTAGCTCGCCAACGACCGCTTCCGGGATCACGACGGTCGCGCCGGCGAACTCGCCGTCATCGACACGCGGTGAGACCTGCCCGTCGATGATGACACTCGTATCCGGGACGATTTCCATACGACTGCTAGTACTGACAGTGTTATATGTCGCTTGGTCTGGTATCCGCTTCGTTTTTTCACTCCTCACGCACGTACGCATCACCAGCCCGTGCCGCGAGCCGTGCAACCCGGACTGGCTCGGGCCGTCTCCCCCCGTGTGTAAAGGCCCGGAGGACATGGGCTGGCTCGTCGGTTTCGAATCCCACACTCCGGCAGAACAGCCGACCATCCTCGACTGTGATTGGCTCGCGGTCGGGCAGCGAGTGGTAGATGTCGAGCCGTTTCTGTGCTTTTTCGTCGTCGAACTCGGCGCGTATCGAAGCTTCGAGCCCGGCACTCTCCTCGAAGGAAACGGAGAGCACAGGACACGCTGTCACCTCGTGGAGTCTGTGGAGATCCACGACGTTGTACCAGGCGGGTGCGATACCCGCGACGAACAGATACTGGATGTCCTCACGGTCCAGTTGCCGGTACAGGTCACAGATTGCCGCAGTGGCGTCTGTCCCACCAACAGTACACGAGCCGAAAACGACGCCGTCGACCACCCGATCAGCACGGGTGACAGCGCCAGCGAGTGTGCTTCGGTCGGTTCGGTACGACTCCGCAATCCCGAGGGCACGGACCCCCGATTTCACGTCTGGTCTTTGATATCTTCCAGCCGGTCGAGCAGTTCGTCGTTCGAGGCGGTAAACTCGAACTCGACGTCGCCGTCGTGTTCGGACTGTGCTGTCGAGATACCGTCTTCGTCGTCAAAATCAGCGTCGTACTCTTGTGAATCCTGTTCGGTCTCGTCGTAGCTCCCGAACCCCATACAGGCTGATATTGCAGATTGAGACGGAAAAGGGTCTCGGAACATGAAACTTCACCAACATTCTCCGCGGGGAGCAATTTCTTGATCGTTGGAACCCTGCCTCCTGATATGGACGTTCACAACGTCACGGCCGATGCAGAGATCTTTACGTGCAACGCGTATCTGGCACTTGGCGAGGTACCAACGCTCGTCGACGCCGGCACGATGGACGGGGTCGAAGATGTCATCCGGCGACACACAGACGAGTTACAGCGCGTCGTCCTCACCCACCAGCACTCCGATCACATCGGCGAACTCGAGACCGTCTGTGCAGCGTTCGATGTTGACTGTTTTGCCTACGCAACTCACGCAGAGCGAACAGATGAACTGCAGGACGGCGACGAGATTCGCATCGGTGACGAGTCGTGTGAAGTCGTCTACACGCCGGGGCACGCCGACGACCACATCTCACTCGTTGGCGAGCAGTCGCTGTTTTCCGGCGATGTTGTCGTCTACAACGACGGCGCGTTCGATGACGGAAGCTTCGGCCGGACCGACTACCCCGGCCAGTCCCGGGAACAGCTCATCGAGAGTATTCAAAAACTACTCAACCGACTCCCCGACAGCGTCGAAGCGCTGTATGCCGGACACGGCGACGTCTACGAGGGAGATATCAAAACAGTACTCGAGCGCGCACTCGAACGTGCAGAACGTCGCGAACCGAAGTATCCCGACGGATGAAAGAGGGGGACATCGACCGGACGCCAGTCGCCCGGACAACGAGACGTCACGTAGTTGGCGTTACACAGTGAAAGAGGGGGGTGGGGGTGAATAGGGAACAGCTGTCGACAGCACTGAGAGCCAACCGCCGGAAAAAGACGGTCGACGGTGCTGTCTCCGGGTGTGCACGGCCATCCCGTCCAGGCACGGACGGCGCGACCGGACGTCGGAGACGGGGCCGCCAACGGGATCAGGTGAGGAGTTGGCAAGTGGGTGGAATGTCTCCGGAACGCCGGTGGTGCCGGTGGTCAGGGGGGGGAGCGACCTGCCGGCGTGTATCGGCCGTCAGTGCCTGGAAGTGCCAGCCACGCGTCTCGGCTGCCGGTGAGGGGGATACCGGAACCGAGACGATCCGTGGCTGGAACACGTCGGGTGGCATGCATCAGTAGGTTGGTGCTACTCACATATAAAACTGGTGCTGAATGGCACTCGATGGAGTTCAATGGTGATTGAAGTCGTCGTTAAATCATTATAGTATTCACGTGGGAAATTTATCGAGAGTGTGTCTGCAGGAGTCGTCTGTTGTCTGCTTGGGGAGAAGGGGGAGATGTGGCTGGTCAGAAGCCCTGCTCGAACACACAGAGATGTGGCTGGTCAGAAGCGGTGCTGTAGACGGGCCGACGAAACCTAGCGTTCAGGCGCTTCGTGTCTCTTTGGCTTTCGGTCGGAGGTTCTTGTAGCCGCATTTGCGGCAGCTACTCGCACGCTGTGGGTTGCGAGCGTTACACCGCATACAGATCTGTGTCGTGAAGATACGATCCTCTGCTTTGTCGAAGGAGGCCATACCGGTCTCTTATCGCCAGCGCTGTTAACCGTTTCCCATTCCGTCGAGCGGTGGAAACAGCCGTGTTCGACCGTCGAGACAGTGCAGTGGTGTTTTATCCGAATCGGCCGCAGGTGGGAGTATGTGGCCAATGGGACACGTCGCGATCGCGTATCTGCTGTACACTGTCTCGACACGGCACCGGTTCGACGCCGCGCCGACCGCTGCAGGAGCGGTTACCGTGGGGATTGGTAGTCTCTTTCCCGACCTGGTCGATAAGCCACTCGCCTGGTACGTTGGTGTGTTGCCAACCGGCCGGACGCTTGCACACTCGCTCGTGGTTCTCGTCCCGTTCGTGCTCGTGGTGTACGGACTCGCGCGCTGGCGTGGCATGGAGGAGTACGGGTTCGCGTTCGGCCTGGGGGCGATCTCACACGCAGTGGTCGATGCCGTGCCGGCGCTCTGGATGGGGGTCGACGAGGCAACGTTTCTCCTCTGGCCGCTCATCAGCGTGGAGCGTTACGAGGAGGGAGCACCGACAGTGCTCGGATTGCTCCGGGAGTCGCTGACAGATCCATACTTCCTCTCGGAGTTCGTCTTTCTGGCGGTTGCACTGGCCGTCTGGCGCGCGGATGGCTATCCGGGGCTCGAACTGCTGCCCGGTCTCAGCGGTCCGCGACAGGAGTGAGAAGCAGTTGGGTGAGAGCGACACGAATTTCAGCGATCCGCCAGTACCACCGGTATGGATCTCAGACGGCGACCCCGCAGACTCCGGACCGACGGCATCCGTCCGCTCGTCAGCGAGACGACACTCGCTGCGAGTGATCTCATCGCCCCAGTGTTCGTAGACGCAACGACCGACGAGCGCCAGCCGATCGAATCGATGCCCGGCCACGAGCGAGTGCCGATCGAGGAGGCCGTCGCCCGTGTCGAGGAGATTCGGGAGACGGGTGTCGAGGCAGTCATCGTCTTCGGCATCCCGGAAGTCAAAGACGAGCGGGGAACCCGCGCGTGGGTACAGGATGGGATCGTCCAGGAGGCGACCCGCCGGATCGCAGCGGAGACAGACGCCTACGTCATCACCGATGTCTGTCTCTGTGAGTACACCGACCACGGCCACTGTGGTGTCCTCGAACCGGGGGCAGCAGACGCACCGACCGTGACAGTCGAGAACGACGAGACGCTCGCGTTGCTCGAAGACATCGCGCTCTCTCATGCCGAGGCGGGCGCGGATATGGTCGCACCCTCGGGAATGATGGACGGGATGGTCGGGGCGATCCGCTCGGCGCTGGATTCTGGGGGGTTCGAACACGTCCCGATCATGAGCTACGCCGCGAAGTACGAATCGGCCTTCTATGGGCCGTTCCGCGATGCTGCTGACGGCGCGCCGGCGTTTGGCAACCGACGACACTACCAGATGGATCCGGCAAACAGCCGAGAGGCGATGCGAGAGGTCGCACTCGATGTCGAGCAGGGCGCGGACGTGTTGATCGTCAAACCCGCCCTGGCGTATCTGGATATTATTTCGGCTGTTCGTCAGGAGTTCGATCAGCCCGTGGCGGCGTACAACGTCTCCGGGGAGTACGCGATGTTGCACGCAGCAGCAGCAAAGGGCTGGCTGGATCTGGAGGCTGTCGCCGTCGAGTCATTGCTCTCGATCAAACGCGCAGGCGCAGATCTCATTCTCACCTACTTCGCAGAGGATATTGCCGACGAGCTGTAGCTACGCTGGTTGCTCAAGCAGTATCCGGAGAATCGTCCGGCCATCACTGGTTCGTTCGTACTCGATCTGTCCGCCACAGCGCCGGACCGCACAGCGGGCGAGCCAGAGACCGAGACCGCTGCCGTGTCTGAGTTGGGTGATCTCCGCATTGCGCAGTGGCGTGAGTTCGTTGGCCGGAATACCGGGGCCGTCGTCCTGAATGGCAACGACAACCCAGTCTGTGGTCTGCTTGGCGACGATCCGCACGTGGGGGTCACCAGTGTTGTGAATGATACCGTTTTCGACAAGTGCCTCGATTGCGTTTTCCAGTTCTGGGATCGCATCGACGACGAGTCCGTCCGGAAGCACAGTTCGAACCGTTGCGTCTGGCCAGTCCTCGCGGGCCGAGTCGGCGATGCGCCGGCAGGCCGTCGAGAGATCCATCGGACAGCGTTGCTGGTCGGCTGTGAGAATCGTTTCAAGCGTCCGAGTCTCCTCGCCGAGTGAGCCAAGTGTCCGCGCGTGACGATCGATCATCGCTGAAAGCTCGTGGACGCGAGTGTCATCCGTTTCTTCGGTGATCTGACTCGCTGCGCCGAGGATGACCGAAAGATCGTTCCGGAGATTGTGTCGGAGGATACGGTGGATCACCTGAATGTGACGTTCGTAGGTCCGCTGTTCGGTCACATCGGAGTAGATCGCAAAGCCGAACTGGCTGCCGTCTGCGCGCTCGTATGGAATACCGCGGTAGAGAAACTCCCGAACACCGGTCGCTGTCTGGCGTCGGACCATCGCGTGATTTTCCTTTCCCTCTGCAGTTCGCTCATCGAAGGCATCAGCCTGTCCGTCGTGTTCGTCAGGAATAATAAAGTCGTTGAGCGACTCGCCGAGCACCAGTTCGCGGTCGTACCCGAACAGCTCCTCGAACCCCGGGTTCACCGCCCGAACGACTGGCGTCTTGTCGATGAGTTCGATCTCGACAACGGCATCACCGATGAGATGAAACAGCTCTCCAAACCTGTTCGATGGATCGGTGCCAGCTGATCCGTCGAGATCTCCGACCGATCCGTATCGTGTAATTTTGTTGTCCATATGTGGATTAATTTCAACTATTCTATACGTCCAAAACCGACCACGGCATCGGTTCAGTGCAGTGACACGACATATTACTGGTTACATATTCATTTAGATGGAAGATAATTAAAACACTAGGCTGATTTAGTACATGAACGTAGATGATAGTAACTTCAGTGGGAGAGGTCCGTCACCACTCGACAGGATCGAACAGACCACACCGAATTTGATGATCGGACAAATGTCCAGACGCAGCCGGATCGGCGGGTTAGTTCTGGACAAAGAACCACCTTATATGCATTATATTTTATCCATATTGATCGTTTGCCCGCAACGAGGAGTAACTATTGAAAAAGTTGAAGCAAATCCTTATGTGGCGTGGCATCACACTCATCTCCCGCGGACAGGTTTAGACACCCAACGGAGCGGTCGTTGGAAACCAAACGCCTGTCACTAGTAAGAGGACACACCAATCATGGTAGATGCACACGAATTACAGACAGATGGCGGAACAGAGTTGGAAATGGTCACAGCGATTGTCCGACCGGACAAGCTCGGTGAGGTAAAAGAAGCACTCGCGGAGACGGAAGCGCCGTCGCTGACGGTGACGAACGTCTCGGGCCGTGGCTCACAGCCAGCAAAAAAAGGCCAGTGGCGCGGCGAGGAGTACACCGTCGATCTCCACCAGAAAGTCAAAATCGAGTGTGTCGTCGCCGATATCCCGAGCGAAGATGTCGTCGAGGCGATCGCGGAGGCAGCCAGCACCGGCGAACCCGGTGACGGGAAGATTTTCGTGATGCCGGTCTCGGATGCCTACCAGATCCGAACCGGGAAAACCGGTTCAGACGCAGTATAAACCGACGAGACGGTTTTTTCATCCGAGCAAATCGACGGAGAGAGACAGCGCCACCCCGTCAACACAGAAACTGTACAAACAGCCATCCCAACTGCAAATATTGCGGAAAGGTCGGACAAAATATAACCTTATATTCGCAATATCCCACTGTATATTGGCCCTATGTCGATATTTTCGGAGAATTTGTTATAATATTCAACCGAACCCTTATATATTATCGAATCAGACGCCTTCTCGTGATGCAAAGCACAAGCGGTCAGATATTTGGACAGTATATAGACAAACGTGGCCGAAAAAGAAGATAGGTTAAATAATGATTTATTCGTTACTACTCGAAGTCGATCCGACGGTCGTCGCACAGGGAACCAACCTCGTCTGGGCGCTGCTCGCCATCTTCCTGATCTTTTTCATGCATGCCGGCTTCGCCATGCTGGAGTCAGGACAGGTCCGCTCGAAAAACGTCGCAAACCAGCTCACGAAGAATATGCTGACGTGGGCGGTCGGGATCGTCGTGTTCTTCCTCGCGGGGATGGGGATCGCAAACAATGCGGGAGTCGTTATCGGTAGCGGCGACAGCAGTGCGCTCACGATGTTCAACGCCGATCACATGGGCGAGGCTGGATCGGCGACAGACGGCTGGGTGATGTGGCTGTTCAGCGCGGTGTTTGCAATGACGGCTGCGACGATCGTCTCCGGTGCAGTCGCCGGGCGTGCGAAGCTTCGTGCCTACCTCGGCTATACGTTTTTGCTCGCACTGATCATCTACCCGGTCGTCTCGGGGATGGTCTGGTACGCACCAGACGGTGATCCGTTCCTCACTGATCTCGGCTTCCATGACTTCGCTGGCGGAATGGTCGTCCACGGCGTCGGCGGGATCGCCGGACTGACCGCTGCGTGGCTGCTTGGGCCGCGGATGGATCGGTACAACGCTGATGGCAGTGTCAACATCATTCCGGGCCACTCGATGAGCTTCGCAGTACTCGGTGCGTTGATCCTCGCCTTTGGCTGGTACGGCTTCAACGTCGGTACCGCCGCAACCGTCTTCGGTGTTAGCGATGACGGCGCACTCGAACTCGCCGCCTACGCCGGTGTCGGCCGCGTGGTAATGAGTACGACGCTTGGGATGACGATGGGGGCACTCGGTGCCGGCCTCGCCGCGTGGTATCTCACGGGCAAAGTCGATACGCTGTACGTGGCAAACGGCCTGCTCGCAGGACTGGTCGGTGTGACTGGCGTCGCGGATGTGATCACGCCGATGGGCGCGCTTGCACTCGGCTTCCTCGCCGGTGCCCAGCTCCCACTCGTCTTCAAGTTCGTCGAGAGATACCTCAAGATCGACGACGTCTGTGCTGTCTTCCCGGTCCACGGGAGTGCAGGTATTCTCGGTATCGTGCTCTACCCGCTGTGGTCGATCAACGGATCGGCTGTCGGTGAGGGCGTCGTCGCAGGCGGGATCCTCTCGGTCGAGACTGGTGCATTCGCCCCACAGCTCATCGGTGTCGTCGTCATTACGGCGTGGACGGTCATCGCGACCGCCGCCGTCTGGGGCACGTTCAGAGCACTCGGGCAGGCACGGGTCAGCGAGGCAGACGAACGCGAAGGACTCGACATCTCCGAACACGGTGTCGAGACCTACCCCGAGTTCGGCGAGGCAACCGTCGCAACCGACGGCGGTGTCACGACCCACGATCTGCGAACTGACGGTGGCGACAGTGAGATCGAGATGGTCACCGCGATCATCCGGCCGGACAAACTCGGCGATGTCAAACAGGCGCTCGCGGAGACGGAAGCACCGTCACTGACGGTGACGAACGTCTCGGGCCGTGGCTCACAGCCAGCCAAGACAGGCCAGTGGCGCGGTGAGGAGTACACCGTCGATCTCCACCAGAAAGTCAAAATCGAGTGTGTCGTCGCCGACGTTCCAGCCGAGACGGTCGTCGACGCGATTGCAGACGCAGCCAGCACCGGCGAACCCGGTGACGGCAAGGTCTTCGTGATGCCGGTCGAAGACGCACTCCAGATCCGAACCGGAAACCGCGGCACCGACGCAGTGTAACGTCTGCTCAACTTACAACCGTATATTCACGATATTTGGTATTACACTGGCAATTCGTTGCCGTATTGAAGATTTTGTTCGAAAATATCAACCCAACCCTTATATATCAATCAGTTATACACCCACCATAGTGAGATTTACGTATGAGCAAGAAAAGACACAAAAATCATATAATAATAGCTAAAATACGGAATGAGATAAAAGAGTGTGATAATGAACGAGACAATAGTTGAACGAAGTTAGTATTCTTCCGTAGGGTCAAACCGTGCTCACACACGACAGTCGAGTCTTTTTATTCTGCGTGGCCGTATCGCCTGCCATGACTGTCGATAAGGCAAAATGTCCTGACTGTGGCACCTACCTCAAGGGCGAAGAAATCGAAGAACTCGTGGTAGAGAGTGGCGGAATCGCCCCGATGGGAGCTGGAAAGTCAAAAGGAGAGACGATGTACGTCTGTCCGGTCTGTGACGTTATTCTCGGGTGACGAACGGACGAACTCAAGACAGACACGTTAGCTTCTTTCCACCGGCGGCCAAACAGTGGGTATGCACGAACGGTCACGAGAGCTGTACGACAGAGCGCTTTCGGTGTTACCCGGCGGTGTCAACTCCTCGGTGCGGGCGATCCGGCCCTACCCGTTTTTTATCGAGCGCGGCGATGGCGGCGACGTTATCGACGCTGACGGCAACAGGTACACTGATTTTGTGATGGGCTATGGACCGCTGTTGCTCGGCCACGATCTGCCCGAGCCAGTCCAGGCCGCAGTCCAGCAACGCGCAAGCCAGGGACCAATGTACGGCGCACCGACCGAAGTTGAAGTCGAGCTCGCCGAGTTCGTCGCCAGACACGTCCCGAGTGTCGAGATGATCCGGTTTGTCAACTCCGGCACCGAGGCGACTGTCTCCGCGGTTCGACTCGCCCGTGGCTACACCGGTCGCGAGAAGATCGTCATCATGGAAGGGAGCTACCACGGTGCCCAGGAGACGACGCTCGTTGAGGGTTCTGGCATCGACACCCATCCATCCAGCCCCGGCATCCCCGAGAGCTTTGCAGAGCATACCATCACCGTGCCGTTCAACGACGAGGCGGCTGTTCGGGAGGTGTTCGACGCCCACGGCGACGAGATTGCAGCAGTGCTGACGGAGCCGATCCTCGGCAACTACGGCATCGTCCACCCTGTCGATGGCTATCACGAGACGCTACGAGAGCTAACCAACGACCACGGCGCACTCCTCATTTTCGACGAGGTCATCACGGGCTTTCGTGTCGGCGGCCTCAAGTGTGCCCAGGGGAAGTTTGGCGTGACACCGGACGTAACCACCTTCGGAAAGATCGTCGGCGGTGGGTTCCCTGTGGGTGCGATCGGCGGCCGCGCCGAGATCATCGAGGAGTTTACGCCCGCAGGCGACGTGTTCCAGTCGGGGACGTTCTCCGGCCATCCGGTGACGATGGCAGCAGGGCTGGAGACGCTGCGGTACGCCGCAAAAAACAACGTCTACGACCACGTCAACAGCCTCGGCGACCAGCTCCGGTCCGGGCTGACCGACATCGTCGCCGACCAGGCACCCGAGTACACCGTCGTCGGGACCGACAGCATGTTCAAAGTGATCTTCACCCGTGACGGATCGGGTACTCGGAGTGAGCACTGTGAGGCTGGCTGTGCGCAGAATCCAGACTGTTCACGGTTCGCACACTGTCCGAAAAACGGCACCGACATCAAACAGGCAGAGACAGAGCGCTGGGAACGGCTGTTCTGGCCGGCGATGAGAGACCAGGGGATATTCCTCACCGCAAACCAGTTCGAATCACAGTTCGTCTGTGACGCACACACAGAAGCGGATATCGAGAAAGCGCTGGAAGCGTACAAGGAAGCGCTGTAGTTCGATGTCCGAAAACAAAAAAGAGGACGAGACCGGAGACAACGCGAGTGCGGAGCGCGAGTTATTTGGAGCGCGACGCGAGGAACAGACGCTGCTGGTCGGGAGCGCCCTCGGTGTGACACGCGTCGCGGTCGCGGCTGGCCAGGTCGGGCAGTTTTCACTGGAAAAGCGGTGTGGAGTCGAGGACATTGCAGCCGATCAGAGTGCTGTCGTGGTCGGCACTGATGAGGCTGTGCTGCTCGCCACCGGTGAGGGGTTCGAGTCGGTCGGCTTCGGACCGGCGGCGACGGTCGGTCTCGACGACGGCTGGCTGTATGCGGCCAGTCCTGACGGCACAGTCTCGCGACTGAAGCGGTCGACAGCCGTCGATAGATCCGAGCACTGGGAGAGGGTCGGCGAGGTTGCTGGTCCGCGCCGGTTTGACGGGAATCTGCTCGCGATCGACGACGGAATCGTCAGGGTTGGGGAGCGACTGGAACGACTGGGACTCGACGCCGTGACAGACGTGACACGAGCCGGCCCGCTCGCTGCAACGGAAACGGGGCTGTACCGCGACACCGGTGGGGGTGATGGAAACGGCGAGTGGGTACAGGAGTTCGAAGGAGTGGCAACAGCAGTCATCGCGGCGGGCAACAGCGCCCACGCCATTGTCGATGGCGAACTGGTCGAGCGTGTGGGAAGCGGTTGGCAAACGCTCGAACAGCCAGACGGGAACGAACCTCGGCTGCTTGCCTACTGTGGTGGCCTCACAGCGATGAGCGACGATGGCACACTCTCACTGCTGGCTGATCCGGAGACGAGCAAAGACGGCCAGGGCGGCTGGCGCTCACAGACACTCGGCATCCGGAATCCGACTGCGCTGACAGGCGTCAAGTAAGCTGATATCCCCTATTTCAATTGCAACTGCGCTGAACCCGTGCCGTTTCCACGTGGAAATCCCTGTGCGAAATTCCTGTGCGAAACCCCTTTCCACGTGGAAACCCCCTTCTGACACCCCCTTTCCTCGTGGAAACCCCCTTCTGACACCCCCTTTCCTCGTGGAAACCCCCTTCTGACTCTGAATATTTTTTATGGGGGTTGTACTTGTGCCTCG
>LKMJ01000353.1_pt1 | contig 33670 bp, 33 predicted proteins | sample 643391 | NCBI WGS metagenome assembly LKMJ01 (sample SAMN04112250, study PRJNA286221) | soda lake metagenome | biome: soda lake; feature: Kulunda Steppe; material: water; isolation source: sample PL-Br10 brine of Picturesque Lake | place: Russia: Kulunda steppe | collected 2010-07 | reverse complement strand
GATTGCCTGTCACTTCAAGTTACGGATTGTCAAATCTCAGCGTGGCTATTGTAGCGTGGATTGCTTCCGAGTTGTCGGATTCATCCTGCGGCTGAAGCCGCAGGTATTCTCCTTGAATCTGTATAATAGTCCCAGCGCGGTTCGCGGGAGTGTGACACACTGCGGCTGGGATGCATTTGTGTCACCTGTTCGCCCAGGAGTCACATTGATACTCGGCAACGTCTAACGTCGCATAGATGCGCCTGGACGAGTTTATCGAGGATTTCGAGCGCGACGAAGCTGCAAAGCGCCGGCAACTCGCCCGCGAGAAGTCCTACGAGATTACGGACCACTTCGACGATGTCGAACAGCAATTTGAGCGTGTCGTCCAGGGTGACTCGCTGTTCGGTTCGACTGCTCCCGAAATATTCGTCGGCCGCTCGAACTATCCAAACGTCTCGACGGGCGTGCTCTCACCGATGGACCGCGACGCGGACGCGGCCGCGTTTGCGACAAGCGGTGAGTGGTACAGGCGAGGACTCGATATCGACGATGTACTCCAGCGCCGCACGGGCTTGCTCAACTCCACGCGTTCGACACAGGTCAACGTCGAGGATGTCTGGGATGGATTCGTCGGCGTCCAGCGCGAGGTCGCAATCGCCGACGAACCGGTCGATGTAGAGGTCGGTCTCGACGGCCGGCCGGAGATTGATCTTTCGCTCGATGATATCTCGACACCGACAGGGCCGCGCGCGCGAGCAACTGATGCGACACTCGCCGAGAATCCTTCTGTCCCTCGGCCAGTCGAGAAGACACTCGAAGACGACGACTGGCAGGCCGAGGGTGCAATGAACTATCTCTACCGACGCGGCTTCGACGTCTATGAGATCAACACGATCCTCTCGGCCGGCGCGCTCGGACAGGGCCACAATCGGCGACTCGTGCCGACTCGGTGGTCGATTACGGCCGTCGACGATACTATTGGCCAGTATCTCCGCGGACAGATCCACAATGCTCCAAGTATCAACGAAGTGCAAGTCTGGTACAACGAGTACATGGCAAACGACTACTGGATCATCCTCGCCCCCGGCAAGTGGGAGTTCGAATTAGTCGAACTGAAAGCACCCGGAAGCATCTGGAATCCAAACCCCGACGCAACCTATTACATGGCCGCTGATAACGAATCCTACGGCGGCAGAACGGCCTACGTGGATGAGACCTCGGGTGCGTACTACGCCTCCCGTCTTGCCGTCCTCGAATATCTGGAATCTATCGACCGGCAGGCGACCTGTCTGGTCATCCGCCACGCGAGCGATGCCTACTGGGCGCCCGTCGGTGTCTGGCAGATCCGCGAGGGGATTCGACACGCCTTCGAAGAGGGCGAACCAGCAATTGCAGAAAGCTTCCACGGTGCGATTTCGGAACTCGCGCCGCGGCTGCCGGTGTCACTCGCTGCCTTGCGACGCAAATCCGAACTCGTCTCCGGAATGCAATCACAGCTGACAGACTTCTAATTTCGGCCCCTTCGGCCTTCCTCGAAAGCTTTCTCAACCACCACTGCTCTAGCAGGCATATGGTTACGTTTCTCTCCGGTGGCACCGGCACGCCGAAACTGCTCGCCGGGGCCGACGCGGTCTTCCCACCCGAGGAGACGACTGTCGTCGCCAATACGGGCGATGACATCGAACTCGGTGGCTTTCTGGTCTGTCCTGATCTCGATACGGTGCTTTTTCTCGGCGGCGACGTGCTCGACCGCGAAACGTGGTGGGGCATCGACGGCGATACGGCAGAAACGCACAACGAACTCAAAGACCTTGCCGAGAAGGCAGCCATCGATGGCGGCCCGCGCTATCTCGGTGCCGAGGCACAGACTAGCGGCCGGGATATCTCGTGCTGGCGGCGGTTCTCTGCCGTGGGAGAGTTTATGCACATTGGCGACCGCGACCGGGCAGTCCATCTCACACGGACTGGATTGCTGGACGAAGGCCACTCACTGACCGATGTCACGAGAACACTCGCCGACGCCTTCGACGTTCCGTGGAATTTGTTGCCGATGAGCAACGATCCGGTGACGACGACCATTCACACCGACGGCGGGATGATGCACTTTCAGGAGTTCTGGGTCGGCCACAACGGCGAACCGGAAATCGAGTCCGTCGAGTTCCGCGGTGCGGACGAAGCGACGGCAACCGACGCCGTTCGTGAGGCACTTTCTTCCCCTGTTGTGCTTGGTCCGTCGAACCCCATTACGAGTGTCGGCCCGATGGTTGCAATCGACGAGATCAGAGCGGCACTCGAATCGACGCCTGTCGTTTCGGTTTCGCCGTTTATCGAGGATAAGGTCTTTTCCGGGCCAGCCCCGAAGCTGATGGCGGCCGAGGGCTACGAGGCCTCGACTGCGGGGGTCGCGGAGGCATACCCGTTCGTGGATGCTTTCGTTCTCGATACCGAGGACGGGACCGAACTCAACCGACCGGTCGTCCGCACTGATACGACATTGTCCACCGAAGACGACGCCGAACGCGTCGCCCGCGCCACAGCGAACGCACTCGAAGAGGTCAAATCATGAGAACGACACAGATACCGTTCGATCCACCGCTTGCGCTTGCGAGTCTCAGCGGCGAGGCCGACGCCGAGTGGGCCCGTGCGGGCGCAGAGTACGCCGGTGTGGCGTTCCTCGGCGGGATTACACTCGATGGGCCAACCCGCGAGGCAGCCCGCGAGCTAGTCGCACGCGACCGCACGGAGTTTCTGCCATCCGATCCGATACAGTTTATCGACGACCAGCTCGGGCAACTCGCTACCGTCCCGATAACCGCCGGTTTCAACGTTCGTACGACGAGCCTCGACCCGCTGGTGCGGGCAGCAAACGTCTGTCGCGACCACGACGCCATCCTCGAAATCAACGCCCACTGCCGGCAGGAAGAGATGTGTACCGCCGGAGCCGGTGAGTCTCTCCTCGTCGATGGTGATCGACTCTGTAAACAGGTCGAGACGGCAAGCGAGACCGGCACAACAGTTAGCGTCAAAGTTCGAACGGAAGTCTCTGGTGTTGATTTGCCGGCACTATCCGAGCGCCTCGACAGCGCAGGTGCGGATCTGTTACATGTGGATGCAATGGACTCCGAGTCAGAGATTGCGGCGATTGCCGAGCGCGTCGACGTGCCGATAATCGCAAACAACGAGGTCCGCGACCGCGAGACTGTCGAGGAGTATTTCTCCTACGGTGCCAGCGCGGTCAGTGTTGGCCGCCCGAGTGATAATCCGCACGTACTCGCCCGTGTTCGGGAGGCAGTCGAGCCGTGGACTGGGGAGCGACTGGAGGGAACGCTATGAGATCGGTCGCACAGAACGCACAGCTTGCACTGTTGCTCGAAGTCACGAGTACGCCAAAGCCCGGCAACGTCGACCGCGAACGCGAGTACGCGGATCTTCGATTCGAGCATTTCGTGACCGGCGCTGTCGGGGCTTACGACGGACTGGCAATCGCAGGCGGTGGCGGCGCAGTTGGAAACGCCTTCGAGCGCGCGATTGCAGGGATGAGCAACCAGCAGGGCGGGAACACGCAGTTCGGTGCAATCTTGCTCGTGACGCCACTGGCTGTCGCTGCTGCAGGCGGGAAACTCACCCAGGAAACAGCCAGTGCAGTCGTTGCAGAAACAACTGTCGAGGATGCAGTCGGCTTCTACCGTGCGTTCGATCACGTTTCTGTTGCTGTCGATGACGAACCGCCAGAAAAGCTGGACCTCCCTGATGTCCGCCGCGGCAGCGACGCCGCATCCGAGCTCCGCGAGCGGGGATTGACACTCGCCGACGTAATGGCCGAAAGCGCTGCTGTCGATGGACTCGCCGCGGAGTGGACCGATAGCTTCCCGCGGACGTTTGAAACGGCAGAGCGCATTCTGAACGGCGATGGATCTGCTTCGGAGAGGGCCTCCTCGGCATTTCTTGAATTGCTCTCCGACGAAATAGACACGTTTGTCGTTACCCAACACGACATGGAGACGGCCGAGGAAGTCAAACGGCGGGCGCAGGCAGCCCTCGATGGGGAACAGTCCGTTCAGGAACTCGCCGAGGAGTTTGTCGAACGAGAAATAAATCCTGGCACGACCGCCGATATTATCGCTGGCGGATTGTTCGTTGCACTCGAAAAGGGGCTGGAGATATGAGCAGACTCGAAACGGGACTGAACGTATGAGTGATGCTGAGATGTGGCCGGTCGAACTTGCTGGTGTCACCGAATCGGTCGTGACGACACTCGGGCCGAACGACCGGTGGAACGTCGCTGCACTCGGCATCCACGCACCCGATGCGGATGGTAACCAGCCAACGGCCCGGACGTGGGGCCGGACGCGGACCTGGCGCAACTTCACCGAACGCGGCGAAGGCTACGTCCAGTTCGTGTCTGACCCGCTTTTGTATGTTGAGGCTGCGCTCGGTATCCGCGAGACTGATTATCCCGTTCTCGACGCGGCTCACTGCTGGGTTCGGGTTCGCGTTACGGAAATCGACCGAGCCACCGATGGTGAGACCGAGTGGGTCGACTGGCAGCTGGCTGCTGTCGAGTCGAGTGTCGAATCACGCATCGTGCCGACGTTCAACCGGGGGTATGCTGCCGTCGTCGAGGCAACGGTCGCAGCCTCACGACTGGATGTGGATGCCTACGATACCGACAAGCTCCGTGAGCGCATCTCGTATTTCGAGGTGGTGGTCGACCGCTGTGGCGGCCCGCGAGAACGGGAGGCGTTTGCGCGACTGTTGGAGCTAATCGAGCAGTGAGCGAAGCCCAGTAAGAACGCCTACGTGTTCCCCGACCGATGCACCGATATGGAATGTGGAACGCTCTGTGATCGACTCGACGAGCGATTACGAACCGACGACTACGCCGATATCGACGGCAGTGCAAACGGCCTTCAGATCGGCTCCCGAGGACAGGAAATCGACCGAGCAGCCTTCGCCGTCGACGCCGCCCTCGAAACGTTCGAGCGCGCTGCTGCGGACGATGCTGATTTACTCGTGACCCACCACGGTATCTCCTGGGGTGGGATCGAACGCGTTACCGGCCGCGAGTACGACCAGATCAAAACGGCAATCGAAAACGACATCGCGCTGTATGCCTCGCATCTCCCACTCGACGGCCATCAGGAACTCGGCAACGCCGCTGGCATCGTTGACCTGCTCGGTCTCGAAGACCGCGAACCATTCGGTTCCTATGGCGGTGAGTATATCGGCCAGCAAGGGGCGATACCTGATCCCCTCGAACGCTCTGAGCTTCGTGACCAGTTGGCCGCCAGCCTCGACACCGGTGCTGGTGAGGTTCGTATGTTGGAGTTCGGCCCGAGCGAGGTCAGCGACGTTGCTATCGTGACCGGAAGCGGCGTCGACTGGCTGGATGAAGCAATCGAAGCAGGTGCAGACGTCCTTATTACTGGCGAGGGGAAACAGCAGGTCTACCACGAAGCAAAGGAAGCAGGTATCAACGTCGTGCTCGCAGGCCACTACGCCACCGAAACCTTTGGTGTCCGGTCATTGCAACGTCTTCTTGAGGACTGGGGTATCGAGACGACGTTTATCGACTGTCCAACTGGATTGTGAGTAGCGATTCGGTTTCGACGGCTGTGAGGAGATAATTCACGTCGTCTGGTTGAACTGCTCGACATCAGCAGTGAGATGGATGCGCTGGGGGTACTCTCGGCCAGCAACCGCACGCGCAAACTCGTTGTGGTCGATAATCTCGATCACTCGTGTGTAAACAGTATACTCCCAGTTGCCGAAGGTTTCCTCGTCTCCCGTGCGCTTGTACTGTGGAACCGAATGTCGGCTGGGTGGTTTTGGGTGCGGGCCTTTGAGTTGAACTCCCTTGCGCTCGGCGCGTTCTTTGATATCGGAGACGACCGAATCGAGCAAGTCCCCGTCTCCACTCTTGAGGGTGAGCCGAGTCACGAAAGGCATACCCGAAAGCAAGGGTCGCGTCTGACTAAACCGGTTCGGTTCGCAGTCCCGAGAAAGGTGTTGTTTCGATATCATACATCACAGACCGTGAGCCGTCGCTGCTCCGACATTCACTTAACGGGGGGCCGAGTAATAACCAGTAATGATCGAGGCCACGAGCGCGGGAGCCATCCTCTTTCGCGATACGCGTGGCCGGCGGGAGTACCTCCTCCTGAAAAGCCGTCCCGGAGACTGGGAATTCCCCAAAGGCGGCGTCGAAGGCGAGGAAGAACTCCAGCAGACCGCAATTCGCGAAGTGAAAGAGGAAGCCGGGATCGAACAGTTCCGGCTCATTGATGGCTTCCGGGAAGATTACGACTACGTATTCGAAGCTGGCGGCAAGACGATTCACAAGACTGTGCATCTGTTTATTGCCCACTCCTTCGAGGCATCCGCTGAACTCTCGAAAGAGCACCGCGACCACCAGTGGCGAGACTACGACCAGGCGATCAATACGATCACCCAGGACGGACCCAGAGAAATTCTCGAAGACGCACACGAGTTTATCGAGGAGGAGTATTACGACGAGGAGTAGTCGCTCCGTCTGGTTTGCTCATACTGCCGTGAGCAGCGACATCGCCAGCTTAATCGAACCGAATCAGCGGCTTGATGATCTCGTCTGCTTTCTCGTCCATCATCCAGAATGCTTCTTCGATGTCGTCGAACGCAAACTCGTGGGTGGTCATCTTCGTCGGATCAACACGGCCATTTGCTAGCAGCCGCAACAACCGCCGGATTCGAAGCCTGCCGCCCGGGCAGAGATCAGTGACGATATCGATTTCGGCCATACCGACACCCCACTCTTCGCGTGGGATGTGTCGAAACTCACCATCGCCGTGATAGCCGACATTCGAGACTTTCCCTCCTGGTTTCACTGCCTTGATACAGTTTTGCAACGTCTCGTCAGCACCGAGTGCCTCGATTGTGCTGTCTGCTCCGGCACCGTTAGTGAGCCGCATGACTTCCTCGACTGGATCGTCTTCGGTGAAATCAACCACGTGATCGGCACCGTATTCTCTCGCAAGGTCCGCTCGCTTGTCGTCAGCTTCCACCGCGATGACCTGCCCAGCGCCCTGTAGCCGTGCACCTTTCGTCGCCATCAGCCCAACTGGCCCCTGGGCAAAGATCGCAACTGTCCCACCGACCGGGATAGCTGCCCGTTCTGCGGCAGCAAAGCCCGTACTCATCATATCAGCCGTATAGACTGCCTCGTGGTCGCTGACAGCGTCTGGAATGTGTGCCAGGTTTCCATCCGCATCGTTGACGTGAACCAGTTCTGCAAACGTTCCGTCTTTGACATTTGCAAACTGCCATCCACCCAGTGCACCGTTTGACTGGGATGGGTGGCCGTTCTGTGCACTTGTTGAATTCCACTCCGGTGTGATCGCCCCCACTGCAACCCGGTCACCTGGTTTGAAATCCCCGACTTCCGACCCCACCTCGTCGACGATACCGACAATCTCGTGACCGAGTGTCAGGTTCTCCCGCTCGCCGATTGCACCATGCACCGTGTGACAATCTGACGTGCAGATCAACCCTACCGTGGGTTCGAGAATCGCGTCGGCAGGCCCCGGTTGTGGTGGTTCTTTCTCGCTGACACGCGTTTCGCCAATCCCGTCCATCACGAATGCTTTCATTGAAACTCCTCAATACTAGTTAACTATCCAACACGTATAGCTCTGTGTCAGAGAGCCATTTTAAAGAGTGGTTTCGTGATAGCCGACAGGGCTACTTTTCCCACGGATCGCCGCTTGCGAGATCAACCTCGCTGTCTTCTTTCGAGGAGGGACAGCGGTCTTCGAGGACGCAGTCATCACAGTCTGGATTGCGTGCCGAGCAGACCGCTCGACCGTGACTGATGAACAGGTGGGTGAGCTGTTGCCACTCTGATTGGGGAGTCAGTTCCATGAGTTCCTGCTCGATTGTTTCTGGCCGGCTTTCTTTGGTGATGCCGAGTCGGCGGGTGAGCCGTTTGACGTGCGTATCGACGACGACACCTTCGACGATGTCGTGGCCATGCTGGAGGACGACGTTTGCAGTCTTGCGACCGACTCCTGGCAAATCAGTGAGTTCCGACATCGTATCTGGCACTTCGCCGTCGTGTTCGTCGATAATCTGCTGGCAGGCGTTGCGGATGTACTCGGCTTTGTTGTTGTAGTAGGTGACCGAATTCAGATCCTCGGCGAGTTCCTCCTGGGAAACGTTCGCGTACTCTTCTGCGGAGTCGTATTTTTCGAAGAGATCTGCGGTTACCTTGTTGACTCGCTGGTCGGTACACTGTGCGGACAAAATGACGGCAATCAGCAGTTCGAGACGGTTCGAGAACCGAAGCGAGATTGTCGTGTCGGGATACTCCTCGTGCAGGCGTTCGAGTACTTCAGCGACCTGTTGCTTGCGACTATCGAGTGCAGTTCCCATTGCAATCGAGTGTGGCCGCGAACTGTTTGACAGTGTCGGTTGTCCGTCTCTGGATACCTACTCGAAGGGGCTCCGAAACCACTCCTGTGCAAATTCGATGATGACCGTTGCGAAGATGTTTTCGCTGGTCCAGAAGGCAACTTCTTCGGACTCGCCCTCTGGTCCAGCAGAAAAGGTGCTCAAAAGGAGTGTCTCGTGGTCGACGACGAGAAATCGTGCAGTGCTCACATCCAGGTTTCGCTCGTCGGGCACCAGAAACAACTGAATTGGGCTGTCCTCGGGAACGCGGTCTAACAGATCCGGATTGGCGCTTGCGAGAATGACTGTTACGCCATCCGCTGCTTTCGCTTCGAGAGCTGTGAGAATCTCCTCCTCGAGGAGTGTATCTGCTGCGTACATCACGCGCTTGTCAGCCTGCTCGATCAATTCCACCGTTCGGGACTTGATCGCATTCGAACTGTTCAATAGCCAGATTGACTCGCTGCGTTGTTCTTGTTCGTGGCTATCCTGGATCGTTTCGAGATAATCGAACGTCTCCGCACCCGTTTCGGCGAGTTGATCTAACAGGAGATTCCGGGCCTGTTCGAGTGGGACGGGTCGATACACAGTCGGTGTCGACTGCTGTGTTTCGACGAGACCGCGGTCTTCCAGCCCTTCGGCAGCGCCATAGACCTGCGAACGTGGCACGTCTGCAACCTCGCTGACTTCGCTCGCCGTCCCCTGGCCGAGTTTTTGCAAGCCCACAAAAACTCGTGCCTCGTAGGTCGTCAACCCGAGCCGTTTCAGTCCCTCGATTGCGTGGCTGTCGTCCATATGTATCAGTGTCTGTTAGTCTGGTGTCTGGTTCGTCTCGGTTCCTGTCGTGTTTGCGTGCTATCAGTCATTGTGTTGCTCATCTGTTGTTGGGAGTGTTGATTCTTGCGAGTCGAGTTGTTCGCGTGCCCACTCTGGCCCGGCAACCCGTGTCCACAACGCGAGCAGCGTCGGCAAAACGAAAACGGTCGCAATGAACGCATACGTAATACTCAAGGCGGTGATGAGTCCGAACTGGCGCAACGGCGGCAAGATTGCGAACACGAGCACACCGAAGCCCCCGACTGTCGTGGCTGCGCTCCCGAGCAACGCACCGCCCGTGCCCGTCACTGCTGACTGCATCGCTTGCCACACGTCCTGCTGGCGCTGCAGTTCCAGCGTGTAGCGCTCGCTTAGATGAATACTATATGCCACGCCAAGCCCGATAGTCAGGCTCAAAATTGTTCCTGTCATGACATTGAATGGAATACCGAGCAGGTACATCGTGCCGACGATCCATGCCGCTGCAAGTACGACGGGCAGGAGTGTAACGGGTCCGAGTAACGCACTTCCATCCGAGACTCTGTAGACGAGGCTCAAAAACACGAAGACGACAACGAGTGTAATCAGGAGACTACCGAGAACCGTCTCCAGCAGTTGGTCCTGGACGATTACGTTCAATATCGTCGCGCCGGTCGCTGTCGCCGTCAGTCCATTGCCATTCATCGTCGTTGCGACGGTTCGCATCTGGTCGGTCACGTCACGGTCGTTGGAACCTCCCTGGATGGCAACGGTCATTCGAAGCGCCCGATACTCACCGTCTTCTTTGGCGATGAATCGGTTCGCTTCCTGCGGTGCAACTTCGAACAGTTCGTCGTACAGCGCCTCGATATCCCGGTCGGGCGCGCTATCGAAACTGCCACCGGCAGCCCGGAACGATTCGTTGAACGACTCGTTGGTGGCTGCAACCGTTCGCATCAGCAAAAGCGGGCTGTCCACGCCGGCGCTTCCATCGGGGAGTTTCTGTGTGACTGGCTGGTCTGCTGCGGTCTGTTCGGCGGTATCGAGGCGTTCGAGCGTCTGCTCATCAGTCACTTCACCGCGTATCAGTACCTCGCTGCTCGCGCCTGCACGGGTAAAGCGCTCGTCGAGAAACTGCAACGTAGATTTGACGGTGTACTGCTCGGGCGTAAACGGCTCCGGTAACTGTTTCATCCACTCGGGTGGGTCATCAGCGAGGAAATCCTCCTGTTCGAAACTGGTATCGACCTGCAACCCGCCGTAGACGCCAGCGCCAGCGAGTACGGCGACGATGGCGAGGATGACAAGTGGGGCTGTTCTGGCACCGCTCGCACCGAGTGATAGTCCTCTGCTAGCCCGGCCGCCGCCAGTGCCGAAAGCACGTTTCTGCCGGGGATAGCCGCGGGCTTCGAGCAGTTCGTCGAGTTCGATTTTCACTGCGGGGATCAACAGGCCAAAGACGAGCAACGCAAAGCCAATTCCGGCAGCCGAGATGATACCGAACTCCTGAATCGGCGCGACTGGGCTGGTCACGTTCGACAGAAAGCCAACTGCGGTCGTCGCCGTCACGAGGACAAAGGCCGTCCCGACCCCGACGAGCGCAACCCCCATCGAGGCACGGACTGCATCGCCATCTTCGCGCTCCTCGCGGTGGCGCATGAACAGATGAATCGCATAATCGATAGAAAGCCCGATCAACAAGACCGGTACAGCGACGAAAATCTGGCCGAAGGCAATCCCTGTCCAGCCCATGAATCCGAATGTTGCAAGCAACACGGCGACGATACCGAGTGTCCCCAGCACGATATCGAGCACATCCCGATAGGCAATCGCAAGCGCAGTGAGGACGAAAAGAAGTGCAAGCGGCCCGACGATGAGCAGGCTGTCGGCCATCGAGTTATCTATCTCGTGGCTGATAATTCCGCTGCCGACGACGAGAAATTCGAGATCCGAGTCGGTCTGTTCACCGATTGTCCGCATTTCGAGTTGGGCCTGTGTTGTCTTTGGACCAGCAGCCCCCTCGAATCCCGCCTCAGTGTCCGACTGTTGTGTGACGACCATGATCGTCGCGTCGGCAGATTGCGCACCTGGCTGGTAATCCGTCGGCAACAGGCCGAGCGGACTGATAGTCCCCTCTGTTCCGCCGCTTTCGCCAAGAACCTGTTCGATTACCTCGGCCACTTCCTCGTCGCTCGCGGCCTCCAGACGCTGTATCTGCTCGTCGAGTGTCGCTTGCTGTGTCTCGCCCTGTTCGGCGACGTCTTCGGGATCGAGATCTTCGGGTTCTTGGTCTGGCTGGTCCTGTTGTAACAGGCCAATTGCGACCGTATTCGCGACACTTGTCATCGCACCCTCTTCGACGAGTGTCTCACGAATGGCCTCGTTTTCTCGCAGCTCGCGCTGGTAAGTGAGCATCGTCAGCAACGACTCTTGTGAGAGGATGTTCTCACCGCGAATGACGATCTGTGCACTCGTCGTCTCCGCTTCGCTCTCGAAGTTGTCCTCGATGTAAGTAAGCGCCTCCGCTTCGGGTGAATCACTCTGGAACTGTTCGAGTGAGGAGTCTGCACCCACCATCCCCACGCCAGCAGCCGTCACGATGAGGACAAAAAGCGTGATGAGAATGACCGCCCGCGTGTGATCGGTAATTGCCGAGGCTAGCCGGTCAGCACGACTCACTTTCTGGCCCCTCGGTTGTACGTACTTTCATACTAACGTAGAAGGGGGTTTTATGGGGAAGAATATAAATATGCGGTCGGGCGGTAACAGACAATCGAGAGCGCTTGTGGTCTCTCGGTTGGAAACTGTGTACAAACACTTTTTGAAGGGTGTTCCCAACGTGTAGGTGTCATGATTCCAGATATTGTGCTCCAGACAGGTGCGACTGCCACGATCATCGCGATCATTCTGTTCTTGCTCGCGGTGGTGACCGCGTACAACAGCGTGGTCATTGTCAAGGCGTATGAAAAACGAGCGTACACCCGATTCGGAGAGTACCGAGGGTTGCTCGAACCGGGGCTGAATTTCGTGTTGCCGTTCGTGACCAAGACCTACCGGTTCGATATGCGAACGATGACACTCGATGTGCCCCGCCAGGAAGCGATCACGCGGGACAACTCGCCGGTGACTGCTGACGCTGTTGTCTATATCAAAGTGATGGACGCCGAGAAAGCATTCTTGGAGGTCGACGACTACAAGCGCGCCGTCTCGAATCTCGCCCAGACTACCCTGCGTGCTGTCCTCGGGGATATGGAACTCGACGATACGCTGAACAAACGCCAGGAGATCAACGCAAAAATCCGTACAGAACTCGACGAGCCAACAGACGAGTGGGGTATTCGTGTCGAATCCGTCGAGGTCCGTGAGGTCAACCCGAGCAAAGATGTCCAGCAGGCAATGGAGAAACAGACCTCTGCAGAGCGCCGCCGCCGTGCGATGATTCTCGAAGCACAGGGTGAACGCCGCAGCGCAATCGAGGAAGCACAGGGTGACAAACAATCCAACATCATCCGCGCACAGGGTGAAAAGCAAAGCCAGATCCTCGAAGCACAGGGTGATGCAATTTCGACCGTCCTCCGTGCGAAATCCGCCGAATCGATGGGCGAGCGTGCTGTCATCGAACGCGGTATGGAAACCCTAGAGGAGATCGGCAAAGGCGAATCGACGAAATTCGTCTTGCCACAGGAACTCACCTCGCTTGTGGGTCGGTACGGCAAACACCTGCAAGGCAGTGATATCAAAGAAGACGGCCACATCCTCGAAGGACTTGAGTTCGACGAGGAAACCCGCGAGATGCTCGGTCTCGATGATATCGAGGAGATAATCAGCGAATTCAGCAACGAAGAGGAAGTCGTCGATATCGAGAAAATGGAAGAAGAAGCACAGGCAGTCAAACACGGGGAGAGCCAGGCCAAAATCAAAGATCCAGACGAAGTGATCGAACAGGCTGATGAGGAGTTCAACCCGAACGCAGAAGACGGCGCAAACAACAAATAACGGCCCGCGGTAACGAAGCCTTTTATTTGATCCATTCGTCAAATAGCAGTGATGGGCAGAGACTTGGATGTCGACCAATCGAAACGGGCGACGCTCCGTCGGTTTGCCGCACTCGGTGCCGCAAGCCCGCTGGTAGGAATCGCAAGTGCCAGCGAGAGTGAAAGCGACGCTCGGGACGCAATCGCTGGCTATGTCTCCGCGACACCCGGCGTCCACTTCTCGAAACTCCGCGACGACCTCAAACTCGGGACCGGCGAAACCCAGCACCACCTGCGCGAACTCGAATCGGATGGCATCCTCGAAAGCCACAAAGACGGCGATTACCGGCGGTATTTCCACGCAAACCGGTTCAGCGAATTCGAACAGGTCACGCTTGGCTATCTCCGCCGTGAAACACCACGTGGATTGTTGATCACGCTGCTCGAAACCCCGGAGGCCACCGGCAGTGAGATTGCAACACGACTCGACGTCTCTCGGCCAACAGTGAGTAAATACGCCGCCGAACTCGACGATGCGGGCTTACTTTCCCGGGAGAACGGCTACACCATAACCGACCCGGAAACTGTGTTACTTCTCCTCGTTCGATACGACGATTCCTTCGGCGAAGACGCCGCTAAACTCGCAGGAGATGCCGCTGACCTCGTTCAGTATACTGGCTAGGGGCATACCGGCACCTGTCCCGTGGTTTCTCATCCTGATTCGAACTGGCATCTCTATCCAAGATTTGAATAAACCGCAGTTCATCACAAAACAGTTCCCATACTTTCATATAGAGTATGTAGACATATCTAAAGCAAGGGATGAGAGAACCATATTTTTCACGCCGGAAACTCCTGTCAGCGACTGGCTCGGCACTGGCGTTGTCAGCCGCGGGAAACGTCAGTGGACAGGAGATAGACGACCGGGAGGACGACCCAGACCTCGAAACACTTCGGGACAGGTGGTTTCTGGATTTCGACGGTAACGACGTTGCGTTTCCATCCTCGGAGCGCCATTCGAAAAATGATCTCGAACCGTACGTCTCTGCGTCGGTCGAACCGCTGTACGATGGGGCGACGTTCATGGAGCGATTTCACGACACTGTCACGGATATGGCGGAGAACTATCCCGAGCAATCGGAGGTGTACCACCAGACCTGGAAACTCGGCGACCCTCCACTGCTCGGCGCACAGCGCGAGGAGACGGCTGCACGCGACGTGATCAAATCCGCCAACGATGCGGGTGTCGACATGAATATCATGATCAGCGGAAACGTCGACAACCCACCGCTCGAAGGACTTTCAGCCGTCAGAGATATCGATATCGACACCGCTGCGGTCGACACGCGGTACCCGGAGACGGGAAGCATCCACCAGAAATTCACCGTCTTTCGCTCGCCGGCAGGCAACCATGCCATGGTCGGATCAGCGGACCTGTACGCCGAACGCTGGGGTCGCCGACCGCACGAACCCGACGACCCTGACCGGCCGACAGACACACCGAACCACGACCTCACCGTCTGGCTGTCGGGACCGGTGGTGCGTGAACTCCAGAAGGTGTATCTGACCCGCTGGAACGACGACTCGCGCGATGATTTCTACGGGGATCTCGGACGTGGCCGCACACCACCGAAAATCGACCCCTCACCCATCGAAGCCGACGAGGAAGGCGACCAGCAGGTCCAGATACTCCAGACGTACGGTAAGAACTCTCGCAGTGGCTACTCCTGGCGCGAGGAAGGTGAGTTCACTGTCTGGGCAGCGTATCTCAACGCCTTGCAACAGGCCCGCGAGTACGTCTATATCGAAGATCAGTTTTTCATGCCGGAGGGCGCGCCACCGTGGTACGAACAGGGTGGAGCCAAACGCGAGTCCTCACTGTACTACCAGATGGCACAGGCGTTGCGACGCGGCGTGGACGTTCTCGTTCTGACAGAAGGCGATGGCTATCTCGATACGATTGTCGACCAGCGCCACCAGGGCATCGAGTATCTGACGACCGTCGCGGAGAACGCGCCGGGTGACTTTTCGATTGCGTATCTCTCGAACGGTGAGGAGACGGTATACGTTCACTCGAAACTCATGATGGTCGACGACGAAGTCACCTTTATTGGCTCCTCGAACGTCGTTGCACGGTCGAAAGCCCACGACGCCGAGTTGCAACTTGCGATCATCGACGAGAAAAACGAGTTCACACAGGAGATGCGCACGGAACTCTGGCGTGGCTATCTCGATTACTCACAGCAGGAGGCATCTCAGGAACTGGCAGATCCCACGACTGGTATCGAGACGTTCAAACGAGGCGTACAAAATGAAACGGGGCTGCTTCGGGCGTACGAACACGAAGACACGGAACTCTCGTGGCCACAACAGCAGTTTTTCACGAGCGTCGTCGACCCCTACGCTGGCCCGGACCACGACGAGAACGCGGACAACTCCTCTCCGTGTCTGGTGACCGGGGAACCGACAGACGTTTCGACGACGCGGGCGACGCTGACAGCCGACATCGAGGGAGACTGTCTGGCCGACGAAGACAGTGCTGACCAGTTCGAGACAGTCCTGTTCGCATACCGGGCTGTCGACGACACGGCATTCGAGTTTACCGAGTCGATTACAGTCGATGCCGGTGAAAACGGCGAACCAGTCGCCGTCGAGGTCGAAATCACGGGATTAGAGCCGGGGACAGACTACGAGTACAAGGTCGTCACCGACCAACGGCTCACCGCTCGTGGCGGCTGGGAAGAGTTCGAAACCGACAGCGAAAGCGGTGGCGGCGGACCCGGCTTTACCATCCCTGCCGCGGCCGCGGGCGTCGGCGGCGCAACACTCCTCCACCGGTACCGAAACAGCGAGCGCGACGAGTAAAAGAGCGACTACTTTACGGAACTCTCGCATATCCGGATATGAATTAACGCAATATCGGTTGCAAACCTCGTAACTTTATGTTGTTGTAGCAACCGTCTCTGGTATGGAGTATCACGACTCCGAGAAAGCGAAAACGGTAGCGAGTCGGGTGGAGGCGTTCATGGAAGAGGAAGTGCTTCCCCGAGAGCGGGAGGCGCTGCGCGAACGGGATCCGGTCACACGCCGGGAACTCGAAGAGTTCTGGAGGCAAGCGAAAGAGCGCGACCTGTTCGCACCGCAGGTACCCAAAGAGTATGGCGGGCAGGGGCTTGGTTTTCGGGATATGCTGCCCTCTTTTGAGCAGGTCGGCCGCTCACTGCTCGGGCCGATTTCGATCCGGGCGCACGCACCCCAGGAAGGAAACATGCACACGCTGGAGATGGTCGGCAGCGAACAGCAGAAAGAAAACTGGCTCCGTCCGCTCGTCCAGGGTGAGATTTCCTCTGGCTTTGCGATGACCGAACCCCAGCAGGGGGCGGGATCAGATCCCAAGATGCTCAAGACCACTGCACAGAAAGACGGCGACGAGTGGGTCATCAACGGCCACAAGTGGTGGACATCCGACGGCTACGAAGCCGATTTCCTGCTGGTGATGGCACGGACCGACCTCGATGCCCATCCCTACGAGGGCACCTCGATCATTCTCGTGCCGACAGAGACACGCGGTGTCGAACTCGTCCGGGATATCCCGCACCTCGGCCACTACGAGGAACTGATGGACTTTCGGCGTGGGCACGCAGAGTTTAAATTCGATGGTGTCCGCGTCCCGGTCGAAAACACCGTCGGCCCCGAGGGGGCCGGATTCGCAATTGCACAGAAACGCCTCGGTGGCGGTCGGCTCACCCACTGCATGCGCTATTCCGGGATGGCACAGCGCTCGCTCAACATCGCCAAAGCCTACATCAAACACCGACAGGGCTTCGATGGCTCACTCTCTGAAAAGCAGGCGCTTCGTCACCGGATTGCCGATGCAGAGACCGAACTGCACGCTGCCCGAACGATGGTCCGACACGCTGCTCGCGAACTCGACCAGAGCGATGCCCGTATCGAAGTCGCCATGGCGAAAATGTTTACCGCGAATGTGACGACCGACGCTGTCGATCTCGCATTGCAGTGTTGTGGTGGCAACGGGATCGGCAAGGATCTCCCGATTGCCTATTTCTACGAGGCGATTCGACCGTTCCGGATCGTTGACGGTGCTGATGAAGTGCACCGACGAACAATTGCCCGTGACGTCTTCGAAAACGTGAGCGAGGAAGATATGGCGAATATCGTCGAATTCGACCCTAAACTCGACAAAACAGACAAGTAATACGAAGACACACCAGCACCTTCCCTTTTAACCACAAGTATTCGTTGATTATCAGCAATGAAAAAAAGGAGCAAAGATCTATACCCCGAGGTAAAAAATTGAGAGTATGCGTGTTTCGAGTGGTGTCCCTGGGTTCGACAATCTTGTGGAAGGGGGACTGTTAAGCGACCGATTGTATGTTGTCAGTGGACCGCCGGGAAGCGGTAAAACAACGTTTTCTTCGCAGTTTATCACTCAGGGGGCAAAGGAGGGGGAAAACTGTGCGTATCTCACGATGCACGAGACGAAAGATGAGTTGTTGCAGGACATGTCCGGCTACGAGTTCGGTTTCGACCGCGCTCTTAAATCTGAGAACACCCAGTTTCTCAATCTCGTCACCGAATCTGGTAAACGGACGATCACACAGTTTGGAACTGATGGTGGGTTGACAAATAGGCTGGTGGCCTTTCTAGAGTCGAACAACATCGATCGGGCTGTCATCGACTCGACGATGCTCCTTCAGCACTTTTTCAAGGATATGTCCGATGAGATCACTGGCTTTCTCTCGGCGCTGAAACAGACCGATACCACGAGTATTCTCATCTCGGAGATGACCGACCCCACCTCCTATTCGGACGAACATTATCTCGCTCACGGCGTCATTTTCTTCCACAATTTCATGGATTCTGGCGGAATGACACGCGGCGTGCAGGTGATTAAGATGCGAGGAACTGCAATCGATAGCGACATCCGAGAGCTTTCCTTTTCGGATCAGGGATTGCGGGTCCACACAGGCAAGAAAGTCCAAGCATGAACCAACCACTCCGGGGACGGCCAGCGAGAGCCGATAACCAATGAGCCGATACGAACAGGCCTACGGCACCGACTGGAACTCACTCGACCAAGACGAAGCAGTCGAGCGTGCGTACGCACTCGGCGTGGCAGCATCGCTCGGTGAGTACCACCGCGAAGAACTCGAAGCCATTCGCCAGGAGATGAACTCGGCGTACAAACGCAGTGTTGTCGACCTCGCCTACGAAGAAGGAAAAAGCGAAGCGAAAGAGGCTGATGCACCACGCGACGACGGGCAAGCCGTCTGGAACGAACTCGTCATCGGCGAAGAAATCGAACTTGACCCGGACGAGGAAGCGACGACTGGTGGCCCGGCACGCTTTCCCGAGGCAATGGATATTACCGAAGCCCTGTCGCGACCCGACCGGGACAGCACTGAACCACTCGAATACCCGAAATTTCTCAAAGACGAGTAATCATACTGTCGGACGTGATTTACAGAATTGCAAGGCGAATGCCACGGGGCGTGACCCCGAGGCACTTCACGCATCCCGGAAACTGGTTTTTTGCGGGCTGATACTACCGACTGTAATTACGTGAAGAGAGAAACGAAATATTCCGGAGGTGAGCGTCTCTACACCAGTCTCTACGCCACTGTCAATAAAAATAGTTACAGCCGGCAGTATGAAACAACCGGTATACTGCTGTGGTATGTGACGAGTTCACACGTGATAGGTCACGTCTGGCTGTGTAACGACTCGTCAAAAACAACGGTCGTCGAGAAGTGGTCGCGTACGCTTACAGTGAGACGGGCTCGTACTCCTGTTCGCCTGGACAGACTGGATCGCGGTCGCTGTAGCCTTTCCGTCCGATTGCTTCCTCACCGAGTGCACTGTATGCTGCCTGCGCTGCATCTTCTGCCGTTTCGTACTCCTCATTTGGCATCCGACCCAACACGTCACCGAGCGTGTCCGCGCCGTTTGGCAACTCTAGTTCCATCTCTCCATACTCCTCGACGAGTTCTTCGGTCGTTGTCGGGAACGTGTGGCTGGCGAATGAATCTTCTGCGTCACTAACTAGTCTCATACCTTGCTGTTCGTGTGAGCACGGATAAATCTTCACTATTTATAATGAATGTCTGTATCAGGAGTGTGATTGTGTATAATGGACATGGGGTGTAATCCCAGACATTTAGGGCACAACGGTCAAAAGACGGGTATGGTTGTTGCGGACTTGCACGTCCACACGACGAACTCGGATGGGACGTTTACTCTCGATACATTGCCGGAGAAAGCCCACGAAGCTGGAGTCGAGGTGGTTGCAATCACTGACCACGACAGAACTCACCCCGACATTTCTGCTCCCATTACGGAACTCGATGGGATCACAGTCATCCACGGAATCGAACTGCGCGTCGAGACGCCCGAGCAACGACTCGACTTGCTCGGGTACGGTGTAATAGAGACACCGGAGCTGACAGCTCTTATCGAGCGACTCCAGAAAAACCGGGTCGAACGGGCGCGGGCAATCGTCGAGTGTGTCGAACAACAGACTGGTGTCGACCTCGATATCGCGCTGGAGCCGGGTGTCGGCAGACCACACATTGCGCGTGCAATCGAGGCAAGCGACGCTCCGTACGATTTTCAGGAGGCGTTCGACGAACTGATCGGCGACGACTGTCCGTGCTATGTCGCCCGAGCCATTCCTGACTTTGCCGAGGGTCGAGACTGTCTTCGCGATGCCTGTGCTGTTGTTGGGCTGGCTCATCCATTCCGGTACGAACAGCCAGCGCATGCACTCGACCGGGCAGCGACACTGGATGCAATCGAGATTCCCTACCCATACGGTCGGCCAGTCGATATCGAGCCAGCCCGTCGGGTGGTCGACGAACACGATTTACTCGTCACTGGCGGGAGTGATGCACACGATACAGCGTTAGGCAAGGCGGGACTTGACCGTGAGCAGTTCGAGAAATTTGAAGCGACATTGCAAGCGTCAACATGAGCCTATTTCGGTGGCTTCAACTATCCTGCCCTACTAGGGAAATGTATGGAGTGTCACTACTGCGACGACGGCGCAGACGTCGTTGTCGAGAAAGACGGCATCCGCGTGGGTGTCTGCGAGACGCACTTCCGTGAGCAAATGGACAAACTCGCAGATGCAGGGTGGATGGAGGACATCCAAGAACAACTCGATGTCGACCGCGCCGAATAACGGACACAAAAAATCAGCTGCTAGATTGCTCTTTTGCGAGCGCAAGCGAGTAGAAAAATACAAAATACGCCGGGACGCCGGCGAGTAGACACAGGTAATACGCCCACGTCGGCGCACCGACGAAGACGAACTCGAAAAGCACCGAGACGAACGCGACCCAGCCGACCGCGAAGACGAGGTCGTACACCATCCCGGTACGGTGTTCGTCGGTGTGTTCTCGTAACTGATCGAGCAAACTCATCTGTGTTTAGTCTTCGGTCTCGTTGTCAGCCTCTGTGCCTTTGTAATCGACGACGAGAACCGGCACGTGTGTCGAGCGAAGCGTCCGCTCTGTCACACTTCCCAGGAGCGCCCGCCGAACGCCAGCACGACCATGACTTCCCATGACAATGAGGTCGATGTCGTTATCCTCGGCATAATCGGCGATCAGCCGGTGTGGCTTGCCGCCGGCGTGGCGTTCGTGTACAGTCAGCCCACGCGCTTTGGCCTTTTCGAGGACGTAGTTGGTGGCTTTTTCCGCATCTTCACGAAGCTCTTCCATATTCTCGAACTGACCCTGTCGGATGCGGTCAACCTGCTCGGCACCGATTCCGTACGCAATCGCATCCACATCTGCGATGAACAGCGCGTGGACTTCCCCATTGTATTTTTCGGCGATATCAATCGCGTGGTCGACTGCTGCCTGTGCAACTTTACTACCGTCTGTTGGAACGAGTATCTGTTCGTACATTAGTTGTCCTCCGTGTGAGTGGTTCTGTCCTCGCTGACAGGTTCGTTCTTTGTCTCTTTCCCACCATCGGTGATCGCGTCCCCGTTTGCCTCTACGACGTCCTCGGCAGTCATGTCTTTGCCCATTGGTTCGGGACTGTGACACTGCCGGACCATCAGCTTCGTTTCGAGCGGCGGCTCTTCTGTTACGTACGAAACAATAATCGTCACCGCAAAGACAATCGGCACTGCCACGAGTGCGGAGCCAATCGCAGGTACCCAGGTGTCTAGGAAGGGAACGAAGACGTTGTTCTCACCAGCTAGGTCTCCGACGAATCCGACTGTTTCCGGAATGATAGAGTTGAAGACCGCAACCGTCCAGATGAGCAATCCAGTCGTCATTCCTGCGAGTGCGCCCTTCCGATTCGTGTTTTCCCACCACAGTCCGAGGAAAAACATCGGGAACAGCACAGAGCCGGCAAGCGCGAATGCGAGGGCAACGAGTTCGCCGATCAGCGCGGGTGGATCGAGTGCAGTCAGCGTCGTCACAACACCCAGTAAGATGATCGTTACTCGACCGACGAGCACCTGCTGGCGCTGGGTTGCCTCGGGGTTGATGATGTTCGTGTAGATATCGTGGCTCATCGCCGAGGAAGCAGCGATGAAAAGCCCCGAGGTGGTTGCGATTGCAGCTGCGATTCCACCGGCGGCGACGAGACCAACAAGCCAGGTTGGCAGACCGGCAAGTTGTGAGGCAAGGACGACTATCACGTCACCCTCGGCACCGCTCATCCCTCCTTCACCCCACATCGTGCCAAACTCCGAGAGATACAGGTCAGCGCCGAAGGCCGCAAAGGCCGGTGCGCTCAGATAGAGTACACAGATGAAAAATAGCCCCCAGACACACGACCAGCGGGCAATCGTCTCGTTTTCGACCGTGTAGAACCGAACGAGAACGTGTGGCAATCCTGCAGTACCCACAATAAGCGAAAATGCTGTTGCGACCCAGAGATAATAGCTCGTCTCACCGCGGAATGGCTCGGTGAACTGCGCACCGAGATCAGCCGCAAGCGAGCCGTACTCGATCTGTGGAAGGAACGTCGAATACCCCTGTGTGAGTCCAACCGCCCACAGGCCAGCCAGAAACGCGATAATGAGGATGATATACTGCAGCGCCATGTTCTTCGTTGCGCCCATCATTCCCGAGAGGGCGAGATAACCAACGGTAATACCCATCATCAACACGACCAACACCGTGTAGCTGGCACCGAAGATATACATCCCGACCAGTCCCATCCCGACGGCCTGTCCAACTGCATAGACAAAGCCGATGAGAATCGTCGTGACTGCTGCAATCGCCCGCGCAGCATCCGAGTTGAACCGGTCACCGACGAAATCCGGCGCGGTGTACTTGCCGAAACGGCGCATCTGTGCGGCCATGAAAATCAGCAGGATAAAATAGCCCGCTGTCCAGCCGACGACGAAAGCCAGCCCATAAAAGCCCGAGAGGGCGATCAGTGCAGCCATCCCGAGATACGACGCGGCTGACATCCAGTTCGCACCGATTGCAAGGCCGTTTTCGATATTTCCGATAGAGCGACCGGCAACCCACATATCGTCGGTATCGGCGACGGTGAAAATGTACCCCACTGCGAGGAACAACGCCAGCATGCCGATTGTCGTGATTGCAGGAATCGGTTTGAACGAGGCATCGAGTGCCTCCGGCAGCAACTGCAGCGGCGTCAGGTCGGCGACGAGCAAACTCCCAATCATGATTCACTCCCCTTGGATGGATTTTTCTTGTCTCCGCTTGTGCCATCGACACCGCCATCGGTCGCTGCTTTCGTATCTGGTCCGGAATCTGTTGTATCAGGACCGAGCGTTTTCGAGTGGTTGATATCGTATTTCTCGTCGAGTTTGTCCCGCCGCCACGAGTAAATCGCAGAGAGGATCAGTGCCCCACCGGGGCCGCCGATAGCGACCAGGAAATAATGCAGTGGGAAGCCAAGAAACGTCGTTCCTGTCATTGTGCCCGGAGCGAAATACGTCGCCGTTACTGGGCCGAAAATGACTGCGACCCAGGCGAAAAACCCCACCCAAATGAGCCGCAAGTGATCGCGCATAAACGGCGTACTCGGGCGAAGAATGTTCACCTCCGCATCGAGGTAGTCTGTGTTCTGATGGACTGCCGCAGCGTCAGTGGCCCCCTCTTTGTTGCCACCGTCGGCTAAAACGTGCTGTTCCTCATCCGTACTCTCGTCTATTTGTGTCATTGTTTTTGGTGTCTGTGGTGCCGAAAACGGAGTTCGTTCCCCCGTCAGTTCCCGTTAGTCTCCCTTTACTTTCTGTTGGATATCGTGGACGACATCCGGATTCCTCAGTGTGCTCGTGTTACCCAACTCCTCGCCGTTGGCGATATCTTCGAGTAGCCGACGCATGATCTTCCCAGAGCGCGTTTTCGGTAGTTCCGGCGTGAAGATGATCGATTCTGGCCGTGCAATCGGACCGATTGCTTCTTCGACAGCCTCGGCAATCTCCGCGCGGAACTCGTTTGTCTCGTCTTGTCCGTCTTCGGTGATGACGTAGGCGTAGACGGCTTCGCCTTTCATCTCGTGGTCGCCGCCGACGACTGCGGCTTCGGCAACCCCCTCGACACCGACGATTGCCGATTCGATTTCCATCGTTCCCAGCCGGTGTCCCGAGACGTTGATCACATCGTCGACGCGCCCGAGGACGGTAATGTAGCCATCGTCGTCGATTTTCGCACCGTCTTCGGGGAAGTAAACCCACTGGTCGCGGTCTGGAATCGAGTACTCGTCCCAGTATTCGTTGATGAAGCGTTCGTCGTTTTTGTACAGTGTTCGCAACATGCCCGGCCACGGCTTGTTGACGACGAGATAGCCGGCCCGTCCTGCTTCGACGGGATCACCACTCATATCGACGATGTCGGCGCTGATTCCTGGCATGGGTGGGCCGGCCGATCCGGGTTTCATGTCGTTGATTGCTGGAAGTGTCGTAATCATCATCCCACCAGTCTCCGTTTGCCACCAGGTATCGACGACTGGACAGTCCTCGTTGCCGATGTGTTTGTAATACCACTTCCAGGCGCGGGGGTTGATCGGTTCGCCCACAGTCCCGAGCAAGCGAAGCGAGGAGAGGTCGTGTTCTTCGGGGTACTCTTTACCCCACTTCATGAACGCTCGAATCGCCGTCGGTGCCGTATACAGTTGGGTCACGTCGTACTCGTCTGCTATCTCCCAGAGGCGATCTTTCTCGGGATAATCGGGCGTTCCTTCGTACATCACTGAGGTCGTCCCGAGTGCGAGTGGCCCATAGACAATATAGGAGTGGCCGGTGATCCAGCCGATATCGGCTGCACACCAGTAGTTGTCCTCGGCTTTGATATCGAGGACGGCGTGGCTGGTCCAGGCCGCATAGGAGAGATATCCGCCCGTGGTGTGTTTGACACCTTTTGGCTTGCCAGTCGTCCCCGAGGTGTACATCAAAAACAGCATATCCTCGGCGTCGCGTGTCACCGGTTCGACGGTCACACCGCTTTGGGCCTCGACGAGGTCGTCGTAGTCGTGTTCGCCCATTGCGTGATCGACGCTTCGTTCGTCACCGAGTCGGTCGACGATGACCGTCGTGACCTCACTTTCGACGTTTTCGCGTCCGTCACGGGCCTTTTCGAGATGATCGAGTGCTTCGCCACGGCGGTAGTACCCATCACAGGTAATCAACACGTCAGAACTGGCAGCGTTCATGCGCTCGGCCAGTGCATCCGCAGAGAAGCCAGCGAAGACAACCGAGTGTGGCGCGCCGATGCGGGCACACGCGAGCATCGCAATCGGTAGCTCCGGGATCATCGGCATGTACATCGTCACGACGTCGTCTTCCTCGACGCCTTGTTCGCGCAGTGCTGCTGCGAACTCGTTTACCTCCTGGTGGAGTTCGTTGTAGGTATAGGTCCGCGTTTCATCGGTTGGCTCGCCGATCCATTCGATTGCGGTCTCCTCGCCCCGCTCGTCGAGATGTCGGTCGAGGCAGTTCGCCGAAGCGTTCAGTTTACCGTTTACGAACCACTCGTAGAACGGTTCGTTGTCGTCGTTGAGTACCTCATCCCACTCGGATTCCCACTCAAGCAGGTCGGCTGCCCGCTCCCACGCCTCGGGCCAGTTCTCCTCGAACTCCTCGTAGATCGACTCGTCTGTGACGTTCGCCTGCTCGACGAATGACTCCGGTGGCTCGAAGACTTCTTGTTCTTCGAGCCGGGCCTCCAGTTCCACGTCGGACTGATCTGACATTGCATCCCTCACTCACAACAGTAGCATATTAACCATCCCCTCTAACTATCACAATCGTTCATTATAACAACGGGAATAAACTGAAATAATGTTTTTTCGGCCTGCAAATGCAGCCCTGATTCCGGAACCCTATTTAAAAGACCGGATCGAAACGGGTGTTTCTGTGTTGGCCCGCGATAACATGGGTGGGTAGGGACCGCCGAGCAGTGAACAGACACTAGTTGTTTAAGGTGGACTTAGGAGTTCAATCAAGAATGTTTTCAAGCAGTTTCTGCTGTGCCTTCCGGAGATGGTTGTGGAGTGTGGGCGAGGAGACATCCATCGAGTCCGCAAGGTCTTCGGCCGTGCTTTCGCGGGGCCACTCGAAATAGCCCGAGTGATAGGCAGCCTGCAAGACTGCCTGCTGTTTGTCGGTCAACTGTTCGTCGAGTTCAGTTGTTCCATCGAGTGAGTCACGGGTCGCCTGCCGTTCCTGTTTGCTCCGTAATTCGAAAGAAGGAAACCGCTTGCGGAGGTCATCGTGAATGGCTCGCAAATCGGCATCGGGAGAGAGTTCACAGGTCAAGAGTGCCTGCCCATCTTCGATGGATAGTTCGGTAACAGTCCCACCTCGTTCCGTGAGCAACAGGAGCGGGGAACCACCCTGTAGTTCTATTTCGAGAACGCCACCACCGTCGCTGCTTCGAACGAGTCGAGCATCACTAATTTCAGCAATCTCGTTTGCGGCTTCGAGTGCTGTTTTCGGTTCGACGTCTTTGACGTGTACGAAACAGAGACAGCCGTTGTTACCAGCGACCGCCCCTTCGAGTGAGAGTTCACAACCGAGTGAAGCCGCAAGCGCAACGAGTGGTGCGTCGCGGTCGTTGTACTGGAACCTGACTTCGAGTACCGCGCCACCGAGCAAGACGTGCTTTCGCTCGGCGGCGCTGATAGCAAATGCGATCTGCTGGCCAAAGGCACTCAACGCAGTTCGCTCGGGATCGTCGAACGCCTCGGGAGTGTCCGACCGGACGACGAGCGCACCGTACTGGGTTTCTTCCTGCGCTATCGGGATCGCAGCGAGTAACCCACGGCCCTCTCGCTTGCTCGCTGGTCCGGGGTCGTCAGGTGCAACGATTGCCTTGTCTGTCTGTAATGCTTGCCGAACGAGACTCGTATTCGCTGCCCCCGAAAACCGGTCGGGGCTCTCACCAGCGTGGGTTCGAACGGTGACCTGCTCGCGGTGGTGGCCCCACTCCAGAATCCAGACAGCACGGTAACACTCACTCAGTTTTTTGCACGCGCGCTGTTCGATTTCCGCCCGAGAGCTCGCATCGAGAATTGCCTCGGCCGCCTCACCGAGTGTCTCCATAACTGCGCCAGGGCGTCCCGGCTGTCTCCTTTTTTCGGCATCCAACTGTTCGAACGTCGCACCAACCTCCTCCCGTGAGGGTGTATCGAGCCCGTCAAGTAACGGATCGACGCCCTCCCAGCCACCAACTGCTGCGACGACGCGTGCGTCTGCGCCGTGTTCGATCAGTAACTGCTGGGCGAAATACTGCCGGAGTGTCGAGGGGGTGACTTCGTCGAAAACCGTGCGACCGTTCTGGGTTGCCGCGCGTTCACAGACGTCTCGAACGAGCATCTGCACCCGGCGTTCGCTCACGTCGATCACCGGCGTCTCCGAATCGATGTTGTTGCTCCGGACGTACTGCGAGAAATCGTGTGCGACATCCGCGGGAAAGTACGCAGTCCTTGTTTCCCCGTCTGCTTCCCGAACCGTCACGAAGTGACGTGTCCCCGCTGTGGTGTTGTCTTCTGTGACATCCGCCGGTTGAAGCCGGGTAAGCTCACCGGCACGAAGCCCTGCCTCGCCACAGAGCCGAATCACCAGCTCTTCCCGGTGTGTTCGGGTCGCCTGCCGAAGACGCTCGTAGTCGTACGTTTCGAGTTGATTTCCTTCGACAGGCATTTCGATACTATTGGATATTACGAAACAACCATTAAAGCTCTTTTGCCGGCTGTAGCGAAGCCACTAGATGAAATATTGCACGAAGGAATCAGTGGTTGCCGCTATATCTGCAGAGATATTTCGCCATCTTCAACGATTGCGAAATCTTGGCCAACCGGCAATCATAGAATGTCCGCGATACCACAAAATCAATCGCTTTCGATTTCGGATTCGATTTCACCGAGTACCTCCGGGTTGCGGACGGCACTCGTATCACCGACCGTTTCGCCATTTGCGATATCAGTAAGCAGTCTTCGGACGATCTTTCCGGAACTGGTTTTTGGCAGTTCGGGGCTGAAGACGATTGCATCGGGTGTTGCGAACGCACCGATTCGTTGCTCGACAGCCGACTGGATCTCACGTCGGAGGCTGGATTCATCAGGAGAGTTGTCTTCGAGACTCGCGTAGACGTAGATGCCGTGGTCGTAACCTCCGTCTGTTCCGCTGACGACTGCCGCTTCGGCGACGCCGTCGACGCTTACAACTGCGGATTCGAGTTCCATCGTCCCAAACCGGCGACCCGAGACGTTGATAACGTCATCGACACGCCCGAGAATCGTCACATAGCCATCCTCGTCGGCCAGCGCACCGTCTCCAGTCCGGTAGGCCCATTCTGTCTCTGGTAGACTGTCACCGGTGTCAGCCCAGCGTGTCCCCTTGGAAAGTTCCCGTGGCATTCCCGGCCACGGTGATTCGATCACGAGATACCCTCCGGTCTCGGGGTCGACTTCTTTGCCGCTTCGGGAGACGACCGACGCGTCGATTCCCGGCAGCGGCGGGCCTGCAGCGCCGGGTTTCATCTCGTCGACGCCAGGCAGCGTGCTGATGAGGTGTGCACCCGTTTCTGTCTGCCACCACGTATCGACTATTGGACACTTTCTATTGCCAACATGTTCGAAAAACCACTGCCAGGCGCGGGGATTGATCGGCTCACCCACAGTCCCGAGCAAGCGAAGCGAGGAGAGGTCGTGGCTCTCGGGGTACTCTTTACCCCATTTCATGAATGTCCGAATCGCTGTCGGTGACGTATAGAAAATGTCGACCGCGTGTTCTTCGATGAGTTCCCAGACTTTTGTCTTCGGTGGCTGATCAGCCTCTCCTTCGCGCAAGAGGACGGTCGTCCCGAGTGCGAGCGGGCCATAGACCACATAGGAGTGGCCGGTGATCCAGCCGATATCTGCCGTACAGAGGTAGGTATCTTCGGGCTTGATATCGAGGACGGCGTGGCCGGTCCAGGCCGCGTGTGCGAGATATCCACCGGTCGTGTGTGTCACTCGCTTTGGTTTCCCCGTCGTTCCCGACGTGTAGATCACGAACAGTTCGTCAGTTGCGTCACGGGTGACGGGCTCGACAATATTGCCTTCGTGAGAATGTACCAGTTTGCGGTACTGGTACTCGTTTTCACCCATGGAATACTCGTGAAACTCATCGAAGCGGTCGACGACCACTGTCGTCACGTCCTGTTTGAGGTTGGCACGCACGGTCTCGGCCTTGTTGGTGAGCGAGACGGCATCACCTCGCTGGTAATAGACGTCGCTGACGACGAGATACGACGACTCTGAGCGTTCCATTCGCGTCGCGAGCGCATCCGCGGCAAACCCGGCGTAGACGACCGCGTGTGGTGCGCCGATGCGGGAACAGGCAAGCATCGCAATCGGCAACTCCGGGACGGCCGGCATATGAAGCGTGACAACATCGCCCTCGCTGACTCCGAGGTCGCGGAGCGCGGCGGCGAACTCGTTTACCTCTCGGTATAGTTCGAGGTAGGTATAGGTCCGTGTCTCGCCGAGTTGTCCGTCCCAGACGAGCGCTCGCTGGTTTTTCCGCTCGTCGAGATGTCGGTCGAGGCAGTTCGCCGATGCATTGAGCGCTCCGCCGGCGAACCAGTCGTTTTGTTGCTCGTCGAATACGCACTGATACTGTGTTTCCCAGTCGAGTAACTCACCGGCTCCAGCCCAGGCCTCGGGCCACTCGGTGTCGAATTGCTGGCGAATGTCCTCGGCAGTGACGTTTGCCTGCTTGCGGAACCCTGCCGGTGGCTGGATCTGCTTTGCTGTGGGTTCGTGGGTGTCGAGTTCGAACTCGTCGCCGTCTTCCATCGGTCCGTATGTGAACGTGTGCGCTGCTGTGTATAAGCGTTCCTCCGACAACTGCTTACTGTCGTCAGTGGTAGATCTCGAATACATGATCACGTTGAGTTCTGATTTCGGCTCGCCGTACCCCGCGGCGATGAAAGCCGTCATCTGCCAGTGGACTGATACCCGACTGATCGACGTGACACACGAACTGCCCCGCCAGAATGTCCGAACGAGTGCGTTCTGGCTGTGCGAGGTGTTGCCCTATTTTCCGCCAGCGGTCCATCTCGCGGTAATCGACCCCGGCGTCGGCACCGACCGCGATGCAATCGTCATTCGCGCGGGCGAGCACGCCCTTGTCGGGCCGGATAATGGTGTTCTCGTGCCCGTTGGGCGCACACTTGGCAATGGCGAGTTCGATGTCTTCCGGATCGAAACACGCGAGGGTTCCGTTTCCGGGACGGACCGAACGGCGTGGCCGCCCCGACTCGCCAGTGCGACTTTCCACGGTCGGGACGTGTTCGCGCCTGCGGCCGCGAAAGTCTACGAAACCAACCTGGACGAACTCGGTGAAACCGAGGGATTCGAGGCCACCGAGCAGTTCGAATCGCTTTCGTTTCCCGACCCCGAGATTTCCGAGCGGGAAGCGAGCGGCACGATTCTTGCTGTCGATGGATTTGGGAACGCGATCACGAACATTCCTGGCGACTGGGTAGCTGATCAGTTCGGAACACAGGTGTCAGTCGACGGCGAAACTGCCCCGCTTCGAGAGACCTACGCTCGTGTCGACCCCGGAACGCGGCTCGTCACCGTCGGCAGCCACGGGAACGTCGAACTCGCCGCCAATCAGGGCAGAGGCGACGAGGCATTCGGGGTCAGTTCCGGAGAGATGGTTCGGCTATCGTTGATCTAACGTTTTGTTGCAAGAATACCGCCGAGCGACCCAAACACTGCGGGAAACAGGATTCCCACAAAGAGGAGACTCTCGGCTACTGCGGGATCTACCGAAATGTAAGAATTGCTAACTGAGAACAGAACCGTCCCGACCAGTGCAAGCACCGTGGTCCCGGAAACGAGTGTCGCGCCAGCGATCACACCTTCTTGAACCTCAACTGCACCAGCCTTTTTTGCGAGGACGAATCCGCTACCGACGAGAACAACCACTGGAATAAGATGATATATCATCGCAGGCCCTTCGGTACTGACTGTTTCTCCGAGGTACTCTGTTCCCGTGACGTAGTTGACTGTCAGGTCTGTATACTCGTCGTTTCTGAACCCTTCGTCGACGCTTATTTCGAGTGGGGCAAACTGCGCATTGTAGTATATCCATCCCGCACCTTCGAAAAGGTCATCTGTGATTTCTTCGGCCTCGGCAATAGTGATGACAGCAAGCGTCATCAGATATCCAGCAACGAACGACGCCGCCCCGAATATCGCACCGAGTTTGTATGGTGGCTGGTCTATTCCCGTGTTCCGATAGTGTGTGGCCATCAAAACGAGGTGGTCGCGGTATCGGTTATAAAATCTCGTACAGTACTCGGGTAGCCATGCTGTGTTCCTTGCTATCACAGGTCCCGTAAAAATAACAAGAGCACACTCCCTGATGTCTCATACAGCTGATTGCCAGTTTGTCCGGCAAACCATAATGATTAATAGCCCACGTCTATTTTGATCGCTTGCATGTACGAGATCACGTGTGAAAGCTGCGGAAAAATCGGTTTCCACCCCTCCCGCGTCGCTGCGGAGTCCCGAGCAGAAACCCACATGGATGACACTGGTCACTCTTGCTCCATCGTCGAGATGGGCGATGTATAACTGACTGTTCTGACTGCGTTGTTGTGCTGTTCTGGCACCGACTAGAAAAATCACAGCGTGTCCGTGAGTTGATCCGCGAGCATCGCCGGCAACTGCTCGCGGTTGTCTTCCGTGACCTCCAGTAGCTGTGCGTCATCCCGCTGTTTGACTGCCTCGACGAAGGAAATCGACGACTGGTACTGCACAGCAGCAAGCACCGGCGTCTCTGTGTCGAGTGCTTTGCGTATCTCGTGGACGAACTCGCCACTCGTCACTTGCATCGGCGCGATTTCGTCGATTATGACGAGTTGTTGCTCCGTGCGAGCCCGCTCGATAGCAGCAGGACCGAACTCGCTTACTGTCTCGATATTGACGCGGTAGCTCCCGATACTCGGCCCGGTTTCGCGCTCGATGTGTGCGAGCGTCGTTGTTTCTCCGGTCGCAACGTCGACGAGTTCGAAGCCGACCCGATTGCCCTCGATGCGTATTTCCGGACTGTAGAGACCGCCAGCAGCGACTTCCTCACCAAGTTTCTCAAGCGTCCGCTCGATGACGGTCGTTTTCCCGCTGCGTGGCGGGCCCGTCAACAGAATGTTGTTTGGCATCGATTCAATACACATCCCATCTGCATCTGTTGTTTATCAACTTTATTTGGTTTCTTCAGAGTCGGTCACGCACAGCGGCAACGACCAGTGGAAGCGTTATCGTTGCATCCCCGTAGACGGAGACATTTCGTGCGGCTTTTTCGAGTTTGCCCCACGAGCGCGCCTCGTCGAGAGTTGCCCCGGAGAGGCCGCCGGTCTGTGGTGGGTCCATCGTCAACTGCACGGCGTAATCGTAGGCGTCGGGTGCAACGAGCATCGTCTGGAGGACGTAATTTTTCGGGACCCCACCGCCGACAACCATCGCACCGGCACGTTCGCTCTCGTAGGCCTGGTCGGTGATATCAGTCATATCCGCGAGCGCATCGAGTGAGAACTCCGATGTCTGGTTATACATCCAGGCTTGCAAGCCAAGCACTGAATCCTGTACCGCTGGACAGTAGATCGGAACGTCGTGTTCGTAAGCCGCTGCTGCGATGCCGGCGTCTTCCTCAACTTTCTCTTTTTGGTTTCGCTCGCTGTTTGCCCGGCCGAGTTCTTCGGTGAAACGCTTGATACTGACTGTGCCTTCCTCTTCGAGGACGGGAAAGACGTTGTCGCGGAGGTGTGACTCGAAGTGTGCAAAATACTCCTGTGGGAGATAGACGTTGTAGATTCGGTCGACACCCTCATCACGGAGTTGTTCGTCGTGTTCCCGGAGGGTCATTTCCTCGTTTTCTTCGCGGCCGTGGTGGTGTTTGCCGCCGATGGCTTCGATGCTGTCGTGAGTCAGATTCGCGCCGGTTGTGACCAGTGCATCGATGTGCCCATCTCGGATGAGATCAGTAACGATCTGGCGCATGCCTGCGGGTACCATCGCACCGGCAAGCCCGAAGAAATTCGTCACGTCGTCGCCGTCGAGCATCGCTGCGTAGATATCGACGGCCTCGTGCAAGTTTGCAGCTCCGACGCCTGCGTTGCCATACTGTTCGATCAGTGCCGAGACGGACATCCCCTCGGTGATCGTTGCGTGGCCGATTGGATCGTGTGTAAACTCCTCGCGTTCAGCCTCGTCAGTCATTGCCTGTGGCATCGTCGGCCCGCGTGCTTCAACTCCGCGATTCGAACCGGTAGCGAACCGCCCGCGGGCAACAAGAAATTAAGAATCGCCCTCTCTCGGTAGTACATGGACTCAACACAGTATCGTGACTGGCTCGTTTCGCTTCGCCGAGAACTTCACCGGCGGCCAGAACCCGGCTGGCGGGAATTCTATACGACTGCACGGATCGTCGAGGAACTCGCCGAACTTCCGGTTGATGCGGTTCACGTCGGCCCCGACCTCCTCGATACAGACGCACGCATGGGAGTTCCGGACGACGCCGAACTCGATACGTGGTTTTCCCGCGCCAAAGAAACCGATGTCGACAGCGAGATACTCGACCAACTCGCTGGCGGCAACACCGGCGTAATGGCGACACTCGAACGCGGCGACGGGCCGATAATCGGTCTCCGGGTCGATATCGACGGCCTCCCACAGAAAGAAAGCACCAGTGACGATCACTACCCCGCAGCCGAGGGGTTTCGATCCGAACACGAGGGGTACATGCACGCCTGTGGCCACGACGGCCATACGGCAATCGGGCTGGGCGTGTTGCGAGCAATCGCTGATAGTGACTTCGAAGGAACGCTGAAAGTCATCTTCCAGCCGTCCGAGGAGATTATCGGCGGCGGCAAGCCAATCGCTGAGAGTGGCCATCTGGACGATCTCGACGCCTTCTTGGCTGTGCATCTCGGCCTCGATCATCCAACGGGGGAGGTCGTCGCCGGCATCGACGGATTTCT
>LKMJ01000352.1_pt1 | contig 33715 bp, 29 predicted proteins | sample 643391 | NCBI WGS metagenome assembly LKMJ01 (sample SAMN04112250, study PRJNA286221) | soda lake metagenome | biome: soda lake; feature: Kulunda Steppe; material: water; isolation source: sample PL-Br10 brine of Picturesque Lake | place: Russia: Kulunda steppe | collected 2010-07 | reverse complement strand
TAAGTCTTGAACGCACAACGGCAGGCCATTGGCCTGCCGTTGTGCGTTCAAGGCTTAGCCGGTCGGAGGGGTCAGTCGGTATAGTCGAACACCTTGACGATGCGCTGCATGCCGCCGACGTTGGAGACGGCCTGGACGATGCGGTCGGCCTCGGCGCGGCTGACGATGCCCATCAGGTAGACGCTGGCATTCTCGGTGATCACGCGGATGCGCCCCGAGTCGATGCGGTCATTGGCGGCCAGGTTGGTGCGGATGCGGGTGTTGAGCCAGGTATCCGAGAGACGCTGGCTGGCCGGCAGATTGGCGGCCACCGAAAGCTCGTTGTGCACTTCACGCACGTTGCGAACCTCGCGAGCGATCTCGCTGGCTGTCTCCTTGAGCTCCTGGCTCGGCACCTGGCCGGTGAGCAGCACCACGCCGTTGTAGCTGTCCACGTTGATGCGGGCGTCGCCCAGGCGGGCATCGGTGCGGCGCAGGTTGTGGCTGATCTTGGTCTCGATGCTCTGGTCCTCGACCTGGGCGCCGGCGGTGCGTTTGCCGTAGTTCTCGTCGATGGTGCCCTGGTGGGTAACGCTGGTGACGGTGGTGCAGCCGGCCAGGCCCAGGGCGCCGGCCAGCAGCAGAGAGCTGAGCAGAGATTTGCGGGTCATCATGGTCACTCGCTTGTACCGAAGAGTTGTTCGTCGATAAGGTCACAGAGGCAGTGGATCACCAGCAGGTGTACCTCCTGGATGCGTGCCGTTGAGGTGGCGGGTACGCGGATCTCGCAGTCATCCTGACCGAGCAGGGAGGCCATATTGCCGCCGTCACGGCCGGTCAGTGCCACCACGGTCATGTCGCGGTCGTGGGCGGCCTGGATGGCCTGGATGACGTTGGCCGAGTTGCCGCTGGTCGAGATCGCCAGCAGGATGTCACCGGGCTGGCCCAGGGCGCGGATCTGCTTGGAGAATACCTCGTTGTAGCTGTAGTCGTTGGCGATGGAGGTCAGCGTCGAGGTGTCGGTGGTCAGCGCCAGGGCCGGCAGGCTGGGGCGCTCGCGCTCGAAGCGGTTGAGCAGCTCGGAGGAGAAGTGCTGGCTGTCCCCGGCGCTGCCACCGTTGCCGCAGGCCAGGATCTTGCCCTCGTTGACCAGACACTGAACCATCATCTGGCTGGCCACCTCGATGAACGGAGGCAAGACTTCGCTGGCGTAGGTCTTGGTATCGATGCTGGCGTTGAAATGGCCGAGAATACGCTGCTGGAAATCCATGTGGCGTCCGGGTCCTTTGGCAGTTTGGCGTGACCGGTCAGAACGCATCGAAGGCGTTGGCGACCCAGTCGAATTCGAGATGGGGCGGCAGGCCAATAACGGCCAGCACATCGAAGCGGCACGGACATGATAGCCGGTTGCGCTGGAGATAAAAACGCGCGGCCCGTATCAGGCGACGCTGTTTGGTTGGCGTGACGGTCTCCAGTGGATGGCCATGGCGGGAATCCGCCCGATGGCGCACCTCGACAAAGACCAGTATCTCGCCGTCGCGCATCACCAGGTCCAGCTCGCCCCCCTTGGCGTGCTGGTTGGCTGCCACCAGCACCAGGCCTCGCTCGGCGAGCCAGGCCGCGGCGAGGCGTTCGATGGCCTCGCCGCGTGCGCGGGCGTCACGGGGTCCGTTGATCACCGAAGACCCCGGGGATCAGGATCGGCTGGGGAACGCCGTTGACGAACCGCGCCCAGGGCAGCTGGCGCTCGATGCGCCCGTCGCTGCCCGATCGAAGGGTGCCGGTGGCGCCCTGCAGTTCGCTGCCGGAAATGGCCTGCAGCTGGGGCAGGCGACGGGCAAGTTCGAAGGCATCGACCCCCATGGCATTCAGTCGGAACAGCCCCGGGTCCGACCCCTCGCGCAGCGACTGATAACTCGCCAGGAAGGGGAGTGCCTCGATACCGCCCACGGCGGCCTCGGGAATCTGCCAGGGGATGTCCAGGAACTGGACGTCGTTCAGGTCATGATCGAGACGGGGGTTGATCTGTCCCTCGAAGAGGTGGGAGGTGGCATAGATCGGCAGCCGGCTGGCGCCGTAGTAGTCCAGGGTCGGTGGCACCTGGCGAGCGTAGTCGGGCAGGGCCAGCAGAAACAGCGCATCCGGGCGCGGATTGCTGATGGCGCGTCGGGTGCTTTCGGTGGCCGGGGCGCCGGGGTTGTAGCGCACGGCGTTGGTAACCTCGCCGCCGCGTGACTGCCATTCGTCCCAGAAGGCCTCGCCCACACGGCGGCCCCAGTCGTTGTCAGGGACAAGTACAGCGACCCGACGGTGGCCATCACGCCAGGCTCTCGCGGCGGCCTGGCTCGCCTCATCCTCGGCGGAGAGCCCATACTGGAAGAGCCCCGCGGCGCGGTTGCTCTCGGCATTACCGTAGTTCAGTGCCAGGGTGGGCAGCGCCACTCGGTCCAGGGCCTCCAGGCGGCTTACCTGGTCCTTGTCCAGGGGGCCGATTACCACCTGGGCGCCGCGATTCTCGGCTTCCCGGTAGAGTGATTCCAGGTCGCCTCGAGCGGCGTCGAGGAAACTCAGTTGGACGCCGCCGCCCGCGTTGCGCTGTTGAGCGCGCATGCCCTCGGCGATGGCCGATGCGGGCTGCGACAGGGGGCCGGATTCCGGCAGGAACACCGCGATATGGCGTACTTCGAAGCCGCGCAGCTCTCCCAGGGCGACCAGGGCGGCGGGAAGGTGCCGGGCCGCCGGATGGCGGCCGTTGCGTTCGCGCCACTCCTCGAAGCGGTCGAAGAAGCGATCGATATTGCCGCCGCTGGAGCGATACAGGTCGGCGAGGGCGACCCAGCCTCGGGTCAGGGCGTCGGCATCCCGTTCCAGGTCGCTCAGCGCCGAACGGTCCATGCGGGTGAGGGCCTCCCAGATCGGGTCATTGAGCGCCACGTCATCGTTTGCGGCCTGGACGTGCAGCAGCGCCCGGGCGGCAGCGGCTGGCTGGTCCTCGGCCAGCAGTGCCAGCCCCATCCGCTCACGCAGTGACATGGCCTGGGCGGGCTCAAGGGGCAGGGCGTCCAGGTTCCGGGTCGCCTGGATGACCGCTTGGGGTTCGCCAAGCGCCTCGCCGAGATCGGCCAGCAGCAGGGCCCAGCGCGCGCGCTGGGGTCCCTCGAGCAGGCTGTCGTCGATGTCCGCTGCGATCTCCAGCGCCTGGGTGCGCTCCCCCTGGCGTGCTAGGATATCGGCCGCCTCCAGGCGTGTCCTGGCCGCCTGGGCCGGCTGCTGCTGGCCGGCCTGTTCGAGCAGGCTTGCCGGGTCATCCTCCGTCACGCGATCGACGATGCCGGGCGGCACGGCACAGCCTGCCAGCAGCAGCGCACAGAGCGCGGTGGCCAGCAGGCCGTGAGTGGGTATCCGCATGAATTCATCCTTTGTCCGTCGTGTCGGCCGTTTTGCCGAGGAGCCACAAGTGTCAGACGCAAACTCAGCCTCATTGTACGTGGTCGCCACTCCGATTGGGAATCTGGAAGACCTGAGCCCCCGGGCCGCGCGGCTGCTGGGCGAGGTGGCGCTGATTGCCGCCGAGGATACTCGCCATACCGGTCGCCTGCTGCGCCACCTGGGTCTGTCGGTACCGATGCTCTCGCTGCACGAACACAACGAGGCGGCCCGTATCGAGCAGCTCGACGCCAGGCTGGTCGCCGGGGAGTCCATCGCCCTGGTGAGCGATGCGGGTACGCCACTGATCAGCGATCCCGGCTTCGTGCTGGTCCGCGAACTGCGCGCCCGGGGGCGGCGCATCGTGCCGGTGCCGGGGGCTTGCGCTCTGGTGGCGGCCCTGTCGGCGGCAGGCTTGCCCACCGACCGCTTCACCTTCCAGGGCTTTCTTCCCGCCAAGGGAGCGGGCCGCCGCGGTCGCCTGGAGTCGCTGGCCGCCCGGGAGGAGACCCTGGTCTTCTACGAGTCACCCCATCGCATCCGCGACACCCTGGCCGATATGGCGGCGGTGCTGGGCGAGCGCCGGCTGGTACTGGCCCGGGAGCTGACCAAGACCTTCGAGACCTTCCTGGATGGTTCGGCCGCCGAGCTTCTCGTCCGCATGGAAGTCGACTCCGACCAGTCCCGGGGGGAATTCGTGGTGATGGTGGCCGGTGCCGCGCCGCGGGAGGAGGACGAGGCCGCGGTGGTGGCGGGTGAGGCGCTGCTGGCAGCCCTGCTGGCCGAGGGCGTCGGCGTCAAGCAGGTCGCGGCGGTGGCGGCGCGAGTCCTGGGCGGGGCCAAGAAGGCCTGGTACGCCCGCGCTCAGGCACTGAAGGATGCGGGCTGAAGTGATGCGCCGCCATTGAGGGGCGCGCGGGGCGCTGGTATGCTTGCCGCGGGAGTCGGCCAGACAGTCGCCGCCGGAGCAATCCGGGGGAGGAAAGTCCGGGCTCCACAGGGCAGAGTGCCAGGTAACGCCTGGGCGGCGTGAGCCGACGGAAAGTGCAGCAGAGAGCAGACCGCCTACGTCTCCTTCGGGAGGCCGGTAAGGGTGAAAGGGTGCGGTAAGAGCGCACCGCGCGCCTGGCAACAGTGCGTGGCAAGGTAAACCCCACTCGGAGCAAGACCAAATAGGAACCCCATGACGTGGCCCGCGTCGGGTTCGGGTAGGTTGCTTGAGGGTCGTGGTGACGCGACCCCTAGAGGAATGACTGTCCACGACAGAACCCGGCTTACCGGCCGGCTCCCCCCGATTGCCATCCCTGAGCGTGCGGTCCGTTGCCGACACCTCAGCCCTTGATCGAGAAACGCATGTCGTCATCCGCACCTGATACAGCTCCGCGGAGCTTCCGCCATGCCAGCGTGCTGCTCGACGGCGCCGTGGAGGCCCTGGTGCACGACGCCGACGGCGTCTACCTGGACGGCACCTTCGGTCGTGGCGGCCACTCACGGGCCATTCTCGCCCGCCTCTCGCCGGCCGGACGCCTTCTCGCCATCGATCGCGACCCCGAGGCCATCGCCGAGGCGGCCTCCATCGAAGACTCTCGCTTCAGCATCGAGCGTGCCGAATTTTCTCGCCTGGGCGAGATTGCCGAGCGGCGTGGTTTGCACGGCCGACTGGCCGGTATCCTGCTCGATGTCGGCGTCTCCTCGCCGCAGCTAGACGACCCCGAGCGAGGCTTCAGCTTCCTGCGTGACGGACCCCTGGACATGCGCATGGATCCCACCCAGGGAGTCAGCGCCGCGGCCTTCATTGCCGGGGCGAGGGAGACCGAGCTGGTCCGGGTGTTCAAGGAGTATGGCGAAGAGCGTTACGCCCGGCGGCTGGCCCGGGCCATCGTCTCCCGGCGTGCACAGGAACCCTTCGAGCGTACCGCGGACCTGGCCGAAGTGGTCAAGACCGCCCACCCCGCCTGGGAAAAGCACAAGCACCCTGCCACGCGGGTCTTCCAGGCGCTGCGCATCCACGTCAATGCCGAGCTGGAGCAGCTCGACGCCGCTCTGGAGGCCGCCCTGGAGGCGCTTGCCCCCGGTGGACACCTGGTGGTGATCAGCTTTCACTCCCTGGAAGATCGCCGGGTCAAGCGTTTCATTCGTCATCATGTTCGTGGCGATACCCATCTGCCGCGGGGTATTCCGATTCCCGATGCCGAGATTGAACGGCGTCTGGAGGCGCTGGGCAAGGCCCAACATGCGGGACCCGAGGAGGTGGACGCGAATCCCCGGGCCCGCAGTGCGGTGATGCGAGTGGCCCGCAAGCGTTACTGAGGTAGGCGACATGACACAGGGACGAACGTCGACATCGGGTTTCGGGTGGCCGCTGGCCCTGCGTTCCAGCCTGTCGCTGGTGGTGGTTCTGACGCTGGTGGTGGCCTGTCTGGCCAGCGCCCTGGCGGTGATCACCGCCACTCACCTGACTCGCGAACAGTATGGTCGAATGCAGCAGCTCGAGCGCGAACAGCAGCAGCTGCAGACCGAGTGGGGGCAGCTGCTGCTCGAGGAGAGCGCCTGGTCGTCGCCGGCGCGCATCGAGCGCCTGGCCATGGAGCGCCTGGAGATGCGCCTGCCCGATGTCGATGAGGTCGAGGTGATCCAGCCATGAGCACCGAAGTCCGCAGCGGCGTCTCGCCCCGCCGTCCCCCGCCCATGGCCCCCATGGGCAAGTTTCGCTACGTCATCATGCTCTCCATCGTGCTTCTGGGGCTGGGCCTGCTGGTGGGGCGTATCGTCATCCTCCACGTGGTCGATCGCCCCTTCCTGCAGGGGCAGGGGGATGCTCGCACCCTGCGCACCGACTCGATTCCCGCCCACCGCGGCATGATCAGTGACCGCAACGGAGAGCCTCTGGCCATCTCCACGCCGCTGGTCACTCTGTGGGCCAATCCCCAGGACGTACCCGAGGATCCCATCCAGCGCCTGCAGCTGGCGCGCTCCCTGGGCATGGAGCTCGATGACCTCGATGCGCGCCTGACACGTTTCGCCTCCCGGGAGTTCATGTACCTGCGCCGTCAGCTGACGCCGGAAGCGGCCCAGCGGGTTCTGGATCTGCGGATTCCCGGGGTCTACCGCCAGGACGAGTACAAGCGCTACTACCCGGCGGGGGAGGTGACCGCCCAGCTGCTCGGAGTCACCAACGTCGACGACGTGGGCCAGGAGGGCCTGGAGCTTGCCTATCAGCCCTATCTGGCCGGCGAGCCGGGCCAGCGTCGGGTGCTCAAGGACCGCCGCGGGCGCCTGGTGCGCGACCTCGAGGTGCTGCGCGAGGCCCGCCCCGGTGGCGAGCTGACGCTGTCCATCGATCAGCGCCTGCAGTACATGGCCTACCGCGAACTCAAGGCGGCGGTGGCCGAGCACGACGCCGACGGTGGCGTGGTGGTGATGATGGATGCCCGCACCGGCGAGGTGCTGGCCATGGCCAACCAGCCCTCCTACAACCCCAACAATCGTGCCGGCCTCGACCCTCGTGGCCTGCGCAACCAGGCCATCGTCGACGTCTTCGAGCCCGGCTCGGTGGTAAAGCCGCTGGCCATGGCGGCGGTGATGGAGAGCGGGCAGTTTCCCCGCGATGTGGTGGTGGACACCTCGCCGGGCTGGATGCGCATCGACCGCTTCACCATCCGCGACATTCGTAACTACGGCGAGCTGAGCCTGGCCGGCATCCTCGAGAAGTCCTCCAACATCGGCATGTCCAAGCTGGTGCTGGAGCTCGATGAGCCCCTGGTGCCGGACCTCTATCGCCGTGTCGGCTTCGGTCAGAGTCCCGAGACCGGCTACCCCGGCGAGTCCACCGGCACCCTGCCGGCGCCGGTGCGCTGGTCGAGCAGCCAGTGGGCGGCTCTCTCCTACGGCTATGGCCTGTCGACCTCTGCGCTGCAGCTGGCCAGCGCCTATACCGCCCTGGCCAATGGCGGCATGCGTCTGCCGCCTTCGCTGCTCAGGCTGCCGGAGCCACCGCCGGGGGAGCAGGCCATCGATCGCGCCGTGGCCCACGACCTGCTGCGTGTCATGGAGGAGTCCGTGCAGCCCACCACCGGGGCACGGCGCGCCATGGTGCCGGGCTATCGGGTGGCCGGCAAGTCCGGCACGGTGCGCAAGACCGGCGCCGGGGGCTATGTGCCGGACGCCTATCGCAGCCTGTTTGCCGGCATCGCACCGGTGTCCGACCCGCGCATTGTCACCGTGGTGATGATCGATCATCCCCGCGGTGACAGCTATTTTGGCGGCGCCGTGGCGGCACCGGTCTTCTCTCGCGTCGTCGGCAGCGCCCTGCGTCTGCTCGACGTGCCCCCCGATCTGCGCAGTCGCTGAGGCCCATCATGACCATGACCCTTCCCGTTTCTCGAGACTCCCGAGGCCCTGCATGCAGGTGACGTCATCACGCCTGGTGGAGACGCTGGAGCGCCTCTGGCCCGCCGCCGCCGCTCTGCCGCCGCCGGCCAGCGAGGTGCTGCGGCTGTGTACCGACAGCCGCCAGGCCGGCCCGGGGAGCCTGTTCGTGGCGGTACCCGGCGTGACTGCCGACGGCCGCGATTTCATCGCATCGGCCCTGGCGGCCGGAGCCGATGCGGTGCTTTGCCATGTCGGCGATCGGCGTGACTGTCCCCGGGACCCGCGGGTAGTGGCGCTGCCCGACCTGCGTGAGCGCCTGGGCGAGCTGGGGCGTGAGCTCTTCGCGGTGCCCGACAGCCTTGAGCTGATTGGCGTGACCGGCACCAACGGCAAGAGTTCGGTGACCCACTACATTGCGGCGCTGAGCCAGGCCCTGGGCATCGAGGCCGGTCTGGTGGGGACTCTGGGCCATGGGCGGCCAGGGGCGCTGCACGATGGCGGCCTGACCACGCCGGGGCCCCTGGCGCTGCAGGCGGCTCTCGCCGAGCTGGCCGAGGCGGGCGTTCGCCGAGTGGCCATGGAGGTCTCCTCTCATGCCCTGGAACAGGGCCGCCTGGATGGCTGCCGGCTGAGCGCTGCGGTGTTCACCAACCTGACCCGGGACCACCTGGACTACCATGGCAGCATGGCCGCCTACGCCGCTGCCAAGGCGAAGCTGTTTCGTCGAGGAGAGCTCAGACTCGCCGTGGTCAATGCCGACGACCCCCTGGCGAGACTGATGCTGGCCGGGTTGCGCGACGGCGTGCGGGTGCTGGCCGCCGGGCAGGATGAGGCGGTGACCTTTCGGGTGGTCGATCGGCATCCCCATGCCGCGGGGCAGCGGGCGCTGGTGGCCACCCCCGAGGGCGAACGGGTGCTGGAGACGTCGCTGCTCGGCGGTTTCAACCTCGATAACGTGCTGCTGGCCATGACCACCCTCTATGGGCTGGGGCACGACATCGGCGAGCTGTTCGACGCCGCCGCGGGGCTCGCCCCGGTGCCGGGCCGCATGGAGGCCCTGGTGCGCCCCGGCGCACCCAGCGTGGTCATCGACTATGCCCACACCCCGGATGCTCTGGACAACGCCCTGGCCGCCCTGCGCGATCATCTGCCGGTGGACGGGCAGCTATGGTGCCTGTTCGGCTGCGGCGGCGATCGCGACCCCGGCAAACGCTCGCTGATGGCCGCCGCCGCCGACCGCCACGCCGACCGCCTGGTGGTCACCGATGACAATCCCCGGAGCGAGGCGCCAGCCACGATTCGCGCCCAGGTGCTGGACGGTCTCACGAGTACGGCGCGGGCGAAGGCCCTGGAGATCGACGGTCGCAGCGAGGCCATCGCCCGGGTTCTGGCGGAGGCCGACGCCGAGGATGTCGTGCTGATCGCCGGCAAGGGACACGAGACCTATCAGGAGATCGCCGGCGTGCGTTACCCGTTCTCCGATCTGGCGGAGGCCGAGCGTGCGCTGGCCGCCCGCCGCGGGGGGAGCGGTAACGGGGACGCGGGGGAGGGCTTGTCATGAGCCGCTGCGGGTTGACCACCCTGGCCGAGGTGGCCGAGGCGCTGGGGCTTCCCGCCCCGGCCCGGGACCTTCCCGTCGGCGATATCGTCACCGATACTCGCCGGCTGACGCCGGGCAGCCTCTTCGTGGCGCTCAGAGGGGAGCGTTTCGATGCCCATGACTTCCTCGATCAGGCCCGGGAGGCCGGTGCCGTGGCCGCCGTGGTCGAGGCAGGCGCCATGGCCGACAGAGGCGCCGTGGCCGAAGGCCTGGCCCAGCTCGAGGTGGCCGATACCCGACTGGCCCTTGGGCTGCTGGGGCGCGCCCGTCGCCGTGCCTGGGGCGGCCGGCTGGTGGCAGTGACCGGCAACAGCGGCAAGACCACCGTCAAGGAGCTGCTGGCCTGCTTGCTGTCGCGGCGCGGGGCGACGCTTGCCACCCGCGGCAACCTCAATAACGATTTTGGCGCACCGCTGACCCTGCTCGAGCTCACCGATGCGCACCGCCAGGCGGTCGTCGAGCTCGGTGCCAACCACCTGGGGGAGATCGCCTGGACCAGCGTGCTGGCCGAGCCCGAGGTTGCGGTGATCACCAACGTCACCGGTGCCCACGTCGGCGAGTTCGGCGGCATGGGGCGCATTGCCCAGGCCAAGGCGGAGATCCTCGCCGGGTTGCCGGTCGACGGCGTGGCGGTTCTCAACCGCGACGACGCTTACTTCGCCACCTGGGCGCGCCTCGCCGCCCCCCGCGAGGTACGCGACTTCGGCCTCGACCCCCGGGCACGGGTCACCGCCAGTGCGCTGGCCTGCGATGCCCTGGGACGCTATGCTTTCACGCTTGTCGCGGACGGTGCCGAACTGGGACGAGTGCAGTTAGGCCTGCTCGGGCGCCACAACGTGACCAACGCGTTGGCCGCCGCCGCCGCCGCCCTGGCCCTGGGCCTGGCCCCGGGGGACGTGGTGGCAGGTCTGGGGGAGGTTGCGCCCATGGCCGGACGGCTATCGGTCACGGAGGGCATCAACGGCGCGCGACTGCTGGATGATACCTATAACGCCAATCCCGGCGCGGTGAAGGCAGCGCTCGACCTCCTGGTCACGCTGCCGGGCCCCCACTGGTGCCTGCTGGGCGCCATGGGGGAGCTGGGGGAGGCCTCCGACCGGCTGCATGCCGAGATCGGAGATCACGCACGGAAACTGGGAATTGATTTCCTCGGCACCTGTGGCGAGGCGGCTCGCGCTGCCTCCCGCGCCTTCGGCGCAGGCGGGTGCCACTTCCAGGAGCGCGAGGCGCTGGTGCGTCACGCCCTCGACCATCTTCCTCCCGGCGCCAGCGTGCTGGTAAAGGGATCGCGCAGTGCCGCCATGGAGCAGGTGGTGACGGCATTGCGCCAGGATCGATCAAGGTGAACGCGATACATGCTGCTCTATCTGGCTGAGTTTCTGGCGCAATACTTCAGCGCCTTCAATGTCTTCATCTATCTGACCCTGCGCATGATTCTGGGTACCATCACTGCCCTGGTGCTCTGCCTGTGGCTGGGTCCGGTGATGATCCGCCGGCTGGTCGAACGTCAGATCGGCCAGGCGGTGCGCGATGATGGCCCCCAGTCCCATCTCTCCAAGGCGGGCACGCCCACCATGGGCGGTGCCATGATCCTGATGGCCATCGCCGTCAGCACCCTGCTGTGGGGCGATCTCGCCAATCACTACGTGTGGATCGTGCTGGGCGTGACCCTCGGCTTCGGCGCCATCGGCTGGGTGGACGACTACCGCAAGGTGGTGGAGAAGAATCCCCGCGGCCTGCCGGCGCGCTGGAAGTACCTGTGGCAGTCGGTGGTCGGCCTGGCCGCGGCGGTGCTGCTCTATGTCACCGCGGCCTCGCCGGTGGAGACCAGCCTGATCGTGCCGCTGTTCAAGGACGTGGTGCTGCCGATGGGTGTGTTCTTCATCGTGCTGACCTACTTCGTGATCGTCGGCAGCTCCAACGCGGTGAACCTCACCGACGGCCTGGATGGCCTGGCCATCATGCCCACCGTGCTGGTGGCCATGGGCCTGGCGGTGTTTGCCTACGCCAGCGGCAATACCGTGTTCGCCAACTACCTGCAGATTCCCTTCATTCCCGGGGCCGGCGAGCTGGCGGTATTCTGCGCCACCATCGCCGGCGCGGGGCTGGGCTTCCTGTGGTTCAACACCTACCCGGCCCAGGTGTTCATGGGCGACGTCGGGGCGCTGGCGCTGGGCGCCGCGCTGGGCGTGGTGGCGGTGATAGTGCGCCAGGAAATCGTGCTGTTCATCATGGGGGGCATCTTCGTCATGGAGACCGTTTCGGTGATCCTGCAGGTGGGCTCCTACAAGCTTACCGGCCGGCGTATCTTTCGCATGGCGCCGCTGCACCACCACTATGAGTTGAAGGGCTGGCCGGAGCCGCGGGTCATCGTTCGCTTCTGGATCATCACCGTGGTGCTGGTGCTGATCGGCCTGGCCACTCTCAAGGTGCGCTGAGCGAAGGCTCTCACGCGGTCAAGGAGCAGGATATGGTCAAGGTGCCGACAGGTGTCACTCTGGTGGTCGGACTCGGGATCTCCGGCCGCGCCATCTGCCGCCATCTGGAGCGCCAGCGAGTGCCCTACATGGTGGCCGACACCCGCGCCGTGCCGCCGGGAATGGACGATTTCCACGCCGCCCATCCCGGGGTCGTGATCCACTGCGGCCCGCTCACCGGTCTCGATCTCGCCGAGGTGGAAGAGGTGGTAGTGAGCCCGGGGGTCGATCCGCAGACCCCGGGGTTGGCCGAGCTGTCCGGTCGGGTACGCGAGGCCACCGGTGAACCGCTGTTGGTGGGCGAGATCGCGCTGTTCGTGCGCTCGGCCAGGGCACCCATCGCCGCCATCACCGGCTCCAACGCCAAGTCCACCGTGACCACCCTGGTCGGGGAGATGGCCATCGAGGCCGGTCGCCGGGTGGCGGTGGGGGGCAACCTGGGCACCCCGGCCCTGGACCTGCTGGCCGATGAGCCCGACGCCGACTTCTATGTGCTGGAGCTTTCCAGTTTTCAGCTCGAGACCACGCCTCGGCTGGGGGCCGAGACCGTGGCATTCCTCAATCTCTCCGAGGACCACCTTGACCGCCACGGCGGCATGGCCGGCTACCGCGCTGCCAAGCTCGGTATCTTTCGCGGTGCCCGCCACGGCGTGGTCAACGCCGATGACGCCAACACCTGGCCCGAGGCAAGGCTGCCGGCCCAGGACAGCTTTACCACGCGCCCCCCTCAGGCCGGCGAGTGGGGCATCGGCCGTTACCACGGCAGTGACTGGCTGATGCACGGGGAGAGTCCCCTGATGCCCGCCGCCGATGTGCGACTGGCCGGGCGCCATAACCAGGCCAACGCCCTGGCGGCGCTGGCCATGGGACATCGGTTGGAGCTGCCGCTGGAGGCGATGTGCCGCGTGCTGCGCCGCTTCCCGGGGCTGCCCCACCGCGGTGAACTGGTGGCCGAGGCCGGCGGCGTGCGCTGGATCAACGACTCCAAGGGCACCAACGTGGGGGCCACCCTGGCCGCCATCGCCGGGCTGGGACCGACCCTCGAGGGTAAACTTATTCTGTTGGCCGGCGGGGTCGGGAAGGGGGCGGATTTTACCCCCCTGGCCGACCCACTGGGGCGTTTCGGCCGCGAAGCGATACTCTTCGGCCTTGACGCCGAGCGGCTGGAGCGGGCTCTGCGCGGTCGGCTGCCCGTCACCGTGGTCGAGGAGCTGCCGGCCGCCATGATCCAAGCCGCCGAGATCGCCGAGCCCGGCGACTGCGTGCTGCTCTCGCCGGCCTGCGCCAGTCTCGATCAGTTTGCCAACTACCAGGAGCGCGGCGAGGTGTTTCGGCGCTGGGTGCGCCGCCACCTGGCGGAGGTGGGCGCATGAAGTGGCTATCGCGCTTGAGCCGACTCCGGGAGCGGCTCTCCACTCGGGATCAACCCTTCGACGGCTGGCTGGTGATGGCGACGCTTTCGCTGATGCTGATCGGCTGGGTGATGGTGACCTCGGCATCCTCGGAGGTGGCGGCGAGTCTCACCGGCAACCCCTGGTACTTCAGCACCCGCCACGGCATCTTCCTGGTCGCGGCGCTGATCGCGGCGGTCCTCGTGCTGCGCATCCCTCTGGTCTGGTGGAAGGTCAACGGCCCGCTGCTGCTGCTGGTGGGCATCGGGCTGCTGGTGCTGGTGCTGCTGGTGGGGCGCGAGATCAACGGCAGCAAGCGCTGGATCTCGATCCCCGGGGTGCCCTTCAATCTCCAGGCCTCGGAGGTCGCCAAGCTGTGCCTGATCGCCTACATGGCCGGCTACCTGGAGCGCTTCCTGCCCCAGGTGCGTCGACAGTGGGGCGCCTTCCTGCGGCCGCTGCTGGTGCTCGCTGTCATCGGAGTGCTGCTGATCCTGGAGCCCGACTACGGCGCCGTGGTGGTCATGACCGCCTGTGTGATGGGCATGCTGCTGATGGCCGGGGCCCCCTGGGGGCGTTTCCTGCTGCTGGCGCTGGTGGTGGCGGCGGGTGGTGCGTTCCTGGCCGTGGCCGAGCCCTACCGTCTGGCGCGTCTGACCAGCTTCGCCGATCCCTGGGCGGACCAGTTCGCCAGCGGTTATCAGCTGACCCAGGCGCTGATCGCCTTCGGTCGGGGTAGCTGGCTGGGCATGGGGCTCGGCAACAGCGTGCAGAAGCTCTTCTACCTGCCCGAGGCCCATACCGACTTCGTTTTCGCAGTGCTGGCCGAGGAGCTCGGCCTGTTTGGTGCCGTGGGAGTGGTGGGTCTCTTCGCCCTGCTGATCTGGCGGGCCATGGCGGTAGGGCGTCGCGCGGAACTGGCCCGGCAGCCCTTCGCCGCCTACCTCAGCTATGGTATCGCCCTGGTCGTGGGCGCCCAGGCCTTCATCAATATTGCCGTAAGCAGCGGTATGCTGCCCACCAAGGGGCTGACCCTGCCGCTGCTCAGTTACGGAGGGTCCAGCCTGCTGGTCAGCTCGGTGATGATGGCGCTGCTGTTGCGCGCCGATATCGAGACCCGCCAGGCCCGGCGCCGGGCGAGCCCCGCGGCGCCGCGTGCCGACCAGCGCCATGACGCCTCGGTGCCACCCTCGGCTCCACCGCCTCAGCCACTCTCTCAACGAGAAGCTCAACGACAACCTGAACGACAAGGAGTCATCAAGTGAGCAAGCGACCCGGACGTCGCGCCCTGATCATGGCCGGGGGCACGGGTGGTCACGTCATTCCGGCCCTCTCCCTGGCCCGCGGACTGGCCGCCGAGGGAGTGGAGGTGGCCTGGCTGGGCAGCCCTCGCGGCATCGAGAATCGTCTGGTGCCGGAGGCGAAGTTTCCTCTGCACCGCATCGCCGTGGCCGGGCTGCGGGGAAATGGCGCGGCCGGCTGGCTGCTGGCACCGATCAACCTGACCCGGGCCGTTTGGCAGGCTTGGCGGGTGATTCGCACCTTCGATCCCCAGCTGGTGGTGGGACTCGGCGGATTCGCCAGTGGCCCCGGGGGCCTGGCCGCCTGGCTGGCGCGCCGCCCGCTGGTAATTCACGAGCAGAATGCCGTGGCCGGTTTGACCAACAGGATCCTGTCGCGGCTGGCTCGGAGCGTCTATGCGGCATTCCCCCAGGCCTTTGGTGAACGCGGGGAGGTGATCGGCAACCCGGTTCGCCAGGAGATCGCCGCTCTGGGGGAGACGCCCCCTGAGGCCGAGGCCATGCGCGGTAGGCGCCTGCGTCTGCTCGTGGTGGGGGGGTCGCTGGGGGCCCAGGTGCTCAACGAGCGTCTTCCCGAGGCGTTGGCGCGACTCCCCGAGGTTTCGCGCCCCGAGGTGCGCCATCAGGCGGGGCGCGACAAGGATGTCGCTACCCGTCAGGCCTACGTCGAGCGGGCCGTGAGCGCCGAGGTGACCCCCTTCATCGATGACATGGCCGAGGCCTATGGCTGGGCCGACCTGGTGGTATGCAGGGCCGGCGCGCTGACCGTGGCGGAGCTCGCCGCGGCGGCCCGACCGGCGCTGTTCGTGCCTTTCCCCTTCGCGGTGGATGACCACCAGACCGCCAACGCCTCGGCGCTGGTGGAGCAGGGGGCCGCCGAACTGCTGCCCCAGCCAGAACTCAGCGCGGCGACGCTAGCCGATCGGCTGGCGGCGCTGCTCGACCCCGACACTCTCGCCACCATGGCCGCGCGAGCGCGAGCCTGCGCGTACCTCGACGCCGTCGAGCGCCTGGTGGCCGGCTGCATGGAGACAGGTTTTGAGCGATAGCACAACACGGCCGGTTCCCGGCCAATCCCTGCCGATGAGCAACGGTCGTGGGCTGGGCATGCGACGCATTCGGCATATTCATTTCGTGGGCATCGGCGGCGCCGGCATGTGCGGCATCGCCGAGGTCCTGACCAATCAGGGCTATACCGTCAGCGGCAGCGACCTGCGCGAGTCGCCGGTGGTGGCGCGGCTGCGTCAATGCGGCATCGAAGTGGCCATCGGACACAGCGAGGGCAACGTGGCAGGCGCCGATGTGCTGGTGGTCTCCACCGCGGTGGATGACGCCAACCCGGAGATCCGCTGGGCCCATGATCACCGGGTGCCGGTGGTGCGCCGGGCCGAAATGCTCGCCGAGCTGATGCGATTCCGCCACGGCATTGCCGTGGCAGGCACGCATGGCAAGACCACTACCACCAGCCTGACCGCCACGCTGCTCGGCGAGGGTGGGCTCGATCCTACCTTCGTGATCGGCGGCCGGCTGACCAGCGCCGGGGCCAATGCGCGGCTGGGGGAGGGCGACTATCTGGTCGCCGAGGCCGACGAGTCCGACGCCTCCTTTCTCCACCTGCAGCCCATGGTCTCCATTGTCACCAACATCGATGCCGACCACATGGCCACCTACGGCGGCGATTTCGAGAGGCTCAAGGCCACCTTTCTCGAGTTTCTGCACAACTTGCCGTTCTACGGCCTGGCGATCCTGTGCATCGATGACGACAACATGCGTAGCCTGCTGGATCGGGTGCATCGCCAGTTCATCACCTATGGCTTCAGCGATGACGCCGACTACCGCATCGCCGATTTCCTGCAGCAGGCCGGCGAGATCCGCTTCACCGCCCATCGCCCCGGCGGCCTGGCGCCGCTCGCGGTCCGGCTGGCCATGCCCGGGCGCCACAACGCCTTGAACGCCATGGCGGCCATCGCCGTGGCCAGCGATGCGGGGGTGGCGGACGATGCCATCCTGCGCGGACTGGCAGGTTTTCAGGGAGTGGGGCGCCGCTTTCAGGTGCAGGGGGACTTCCCTGCGCCTGGGGGGGAGGGCGAGGTAATGCTGGTGGATGATTATGGCCACCACCCTCGGGAGGTGGAGATGGTGATTCGGGCGGTGCGCGCCGGCTGGCCCGAGCGGCGGCTGGTGATGCTCTACCAGCCCCATCGATACACCCGCACCCGTGATCTCTACGAGGATTTCGTGCGCGTACTCTCCGGTGTCGATACCCTCCTGCTGCTGGATGTCTACAGCGCCGGCGAGGCGATGATCCCCGGCGCCGAGGGGCGCACCCTCGCCGGCTCCATCCGCCAGCGCGGCGAGGTGGACCCCCTCTTCGTCCAGGAGAAGGGGGAGCTGCCCGGCCTGCTCGCCAGGGTGCTGCGCCCCGGTGACATCCTGATCACCCAGGGCGCCGGTGACGTGGGCGGGATCTCCCTGGCCCTGACCGAGGCGGCCCTGGTCCTCGACGAGGTGACCCTATGAGCCTGGTGAGCGACCTGGGACGCGTGGCCGTGATCTACGGCGGCAGCTCCGCCGAGCGGGAAGTTTCCCTGAAGAGCGGCGCGGCGGTGCTGGCGGCCCTGCAGCGCGCCGGTGTGGACGCTATTGGCTATGATCCCGCCGAGGGTGGTCTGGTGGGGCTCGAAGCCCTGAACCCCGATCGTGTCTTTATCGCCCTGCACGGCCGCGGCGGCGAGGACGGCACCCTGCAGGGGGCGCTGGAACTGCTCGGCATCCCCTACACCGGCAGCGGCGTGCTGGCGTCGGCGCTGGGCATGGACAAGCAGCGTACCAAGCTGGTGTGGCAGGCCCTGTGCCTGCCCACGCCAGAGTCGGTCATGCTCGAGGCGGATGCCGACTGGGCGGCGGTAGTGGTGCGTCTGGGCCTGCCGCTGATCGTCAAACCGGTTCATGAGGGCTCGACCCTGGGCATCAGCATCGTCGAGAGTGCCGAGGCCCTGGCGTCGGCCTATCGCGAGGCGGCTCGCTTCGATGCCCGGGTAATGGCCGAGCGCTTTATCGAGGGCGACGAATTCACGGTGTCTCTCCTGGGCGACGTGGTGTTGCCCGCCATTCGCGTCGAGGTGCCCGGGGGCTTCTATGACTACGAGGCCAAGTACCTCTCCGATGAGACGCGTTACCACCTGCCCTGCGGCCTCAGCGATGCCGAGGAGGCCGAACTCGGTGAGCTCTGCCGGCGTGCCTTCGAAGCGATCGGCGCCGAGGGGTGGGGCCGGGTCGACGTGATGCGCGATGCCCAGGGTCACTTCTGGCTGATCGAGGTCAACACCTCGCCGGGCATGACCGATCATAGCCTGGTGCCTCAGTCGGCAGCCCACGCCGGCATCGACTTCGAGGCCCTGGTGCTGCGTATCCTCGCCACCACCCTGGAGGTGCAGCGGGCATGACGCGTCGCGGAGGGCTGCTCGGGGTGCTGCTGCTGCTGGTGCTGTTCGGTGCCGGCGGACGAGCCCTGTGGCTGTGGCTAGACCGGCCCATCGAGAGGGTCTCCATCGCCGGCGACTTCACCCATGTCAATGCCGACTACCTGCGCGATCAGCTGGCGCCGCTGATTCGCGGCCGTACCTGGCTGTCGGTTAACGTGGCCGAACTGCGAGAGGATGTGCTGAGCATCGACTGGATCCATGAGGTGAGTGTTACCCGCGAGTGGCCCAATGCGTTGGTCTTCGAACTGGTGGAGCAGATGCCGGTGGCGCGCTGGAACGATGACTACCTTCTCAATCCCGCGGGCGAGCCCTTTGCTTTCGGCCCGGTGTCGCCTCCCGGCGACTTGCCGGACCTCGCGGGTCCCGCTGGCAGCGGTGCCGAAGTGCTGGCCTATCATGAGCGCCTGGCCACCCGCTTCGGGGCCATGGGCCTCGAGCTCTCACAGCTGCGTCTCGAACCCCGCGGTGCCTGGCGCTTTCAGCTCGATGACGGCGTCTGGGTCATGCTCGGTCGAAATGACCGCGAAGCGCGGCTGGGAAGGTTGTCCGCAGCCTGGCAGCGTCAGCTGGGCTCGCAGTCGTCGCATATCCGCTACATCGACCTGCGATACCCCAACGGCGTCGCCGTTGCCTGGCACGGAGAAATCGACCCGGCAGAAGGTGAGGGGGCAGAGGAGGGCTGATCCCTTTTTCTGGCGAAAGGCGCATGCCCAACGGCATGCGCCTGTTTCTTTTCCCGCAAAATCGCCGTATCGTGAAAGGTGATTTGCTTGCCGGGGTGGAGGATAACCTCCAGTTGTTCCTATAATTGGGTCCAGGCTAATTTTATATGAAGCAGGCCCCTGAATGCGGGCCAGGCTTGAGGAGAGTTCCCGACTCATGGCAGGTCCTTCCAACGCGTCCAATATGGTAGTCGGGCTGGATATCGGAACGTCCAAGGTCGTGGCGATCGTGGGGCAGCCCACCGATGATGGCGGCATCGAGATCGCCGGTATCGGCTCGCACCCTTCTCGCGGCATGAAGAAAGGGGTGGTGATCAACATTGAATCCACGGTGCTGTCCATCCAGCGCGCCGTGGAAGAGGCCGAACTTATGGCCGGCTGCGACATTCACTCGGTCTATGTCGGCGTAGCCGGCAGCCATATCAGCTCGATGAATTCCGATGGTGTGGTGGCGATCAAGGATCGCGAGGTCACTCCCTCCGACATTGATCGCGTCATCGATTCTGCTCGCGCCCGGGCCATTTCCGAGGGGCAGAGGGTCCTTCACGTCCTTCCCCAGGAGTTCTCCATCGACACCCAGGGCGGCATACGCGAGCCGCTGGGAATGTCGGGGGTTCGCCTCGAGGCCAGGGTGCACCTGGTGACTGCCGCAATGAACGCCGTGCAGAACATCGAGAAATGCGTGCGTCGCTGTGGTCTGGAGGTCGACGCGATCATTCTTGAACAGCTCGCCTCGAGCATGGCGGTGCTCACCGAAGATGAGCGAGAACTGGGCGTCTGCATGGTGGACATCGGGGGCGGTACTACTGATATTGCCGTGTTTACCGAGGGGGCCATCCGTCACACCTCCGTGATCCCCATCGCCGGGGATCAGGTCACCAACGACATTGCCATGGCACTGCGCACGCCGACTCAGCATGCCGAGGAAATCAAGGTCAAGTATGCCTGCGCGCTGACTCAGCTTGCCGCCAGTGATGAACTGATCAAGGTGCCCAGCGTCGGTGATCGGCCGGCCCGGGACCTCTCCCGACAGGCCCTGGCCGAAGTGGTAGAGCCGCGCTACGAAGAGCTCTTTACTCTGGTGCGCGACGAGCTTCGACGCAGCGGCTACGAGGATCTGGTCGCCGCCGGCGTGGTCCTGACGGGCGGCACCTCGCGCATGGAAGGCGTGGTGGAGTTGGCCGAGGAAATCTTCCACATGCCGGTGCGTATCGCCTGTCCACAGAATGTGCGCGGGCTCGCCGATGTGGTGCGCAACCCGATTTATTCGACCGGAGTCGGTTTGCTACATTACGCTCTAAAGGAAACCCGCCAGGGGCATGGTCGACAGACACAGGGCAGCGTGATATCGGTCCAGGCGCGGCGTGAGGACGCCGGCCGGCGCGGCTTGAAGGAAGGCATGCCAGCGCTGGCAAGGCTCAAGGGCTGGTTGAAAGGAAATTTCTGACAGGGTCGCGGTAGCGATCCAGGAGACGGGGCAAATGTTCGAACTGGTAGATAGCGCACCCTCAAGCAGCGCGGTCATCAAGGTGATCGGTGTCGGCGGCGGCGGCGGTAACGCCGTCAATCACATGGTCGAAAGCAATATCGAAGGCGTTGAGTTCATCTGCCTCAACACGGATGCTCAGGCGCTCAAGCGAGTGTCCGCCAAGACCGTGCTGCAACTCGGCAGCGAGATCACCAAGGGGCTCGGTGCCGGTGCCAACCCCGAGGTGGGCCGACAGGCGGCCATGGAAGACCGCGAACGCATCGCCGAACTGCTCCATGGCGCCGACATGGTGTTCATCACCGCGGGCATGGGCGGCGGCACCGGTACCGGCGGTGCCCCGGTGGTGGCTCAGGTCGCCAAGGAACTGGGCATCCTCACCGTGGCGGTGGTCACTCGCCCTTTCCCCTTCGAGGGCCCCAAGCGCATGCGTGCCGCCGAGGAGGGCATGCGAGAGCTTTCCGAGCACGTCGATTCGCTGATTACCATTCCCAACGAGAAACTGCTCTCGGTGCTGGGCAAGAGCGCCAGCCTGCTGACCGCCTTCAGCGCCGCCAATGACGTGCTGCTGGGCGCCGTCCAGGGCATCGCCGAGCTCATCACCAGCCCCGGTATCATCAACGTCGACTTCGCCGACGTGCGTACCGTGATGTCCGAGATGGGCATGGCGATGATGGGCACCGGCGGCGCTACCGGAGAGAATCGCGCCCGCGAAGCCGCCGAGAAGGCGATCAGGAGTCCGCTGCTCGAAGATATCGATCTGCATGGTGCACGCGGCATCCTGGTCAACATCACCGCTGGCCCGGATCTCTCCATCGGCGAGTTCAATGACGTGGGCGCCACCGTCCAGGAGTTCGCCTCCCAGGACGCCACCATCGTGGTGGGCACCTCCATCGATATGGAGATGACCGACGAACTGCGTGTCACCGTGGTGGCTGCCGGTCTCGATGGCCGTCAGCAGCAGAAGGCGACGGGTCGCGAGCCTGCCAAGCGCAGCGAGGCCGGGTCCGAGTATCGCAAGCGCCAGGCGTCTCCGGCCGCAGCGATGCGTCAGCCGGCCGCAGCGCGCAGCGTCGAACCCGAGGAGGCGGCGAAGCCGCGTGGAGAGAAGCGCCGTTCCCAGGAGCTCGATGACTATCTCGATATTCCGGCCTTCCTGCGTCGCCAGGCCGATTGAGTCGCACTATCTCGAACACAGGGCGTGTTGGTCGAGGATTCTTGGTTGAAATGCCCGTTCGGTGTTATAGTGAACAGTGTTTGATAACCCGACAACAGCCTGGTTTCCGCTCATGATCAGACAACGCACTCTGAAAAACGTCATCCGCGCCACCGGCGTCGGCCTGCATTCCGGCAAGAAGGTCTATATGACCCTGCGACCGGCGCCCGCGGATAGCGGTATCGTCTTTGTGCGCACTGATCTGGAACCCGAGGTGCGGATCCCGGCGCAGGCCGACAACGTCACCGATACCACCCTTTGCACGGCGCTCTCCGCCGGTGGCGCCAAGGTGGCGACCGTCGAGCATCTGATGTCGGCGTTCGCCGGTCTCGGTATCGACAATGCCTACGTCGACCTCAGCGCCGCCGAGGTGCCGATCATGGATGGCAGTGCCGGTCCCTTCGTGTTCCTGATCCAGTCTGCGGGGATCAGCGAGCAGAACGCACCCAAGAAATTCATTCGTATCAAGCGTGAGATCACGGTGCGTGACGGTGACAAGGAAGCCACTTTCCGGCCCCATCAAGGCTTCAAGGTCGCTTTCTCCATCGATTTCGACCATCCGGCATTCGAGGAGCAGTCGCAGACCGCCATGGTGGATTTTTCCACCACCTCCTTTGTCAAGGAGGTCTCCCGAGCCCGCACCTTCGGTTTCATGCGTGATCTGGAATATCTGCGCTCCAACAACCTGGCGCTGGGCGGAAGCCTGGATAACGCCATCGTGGTGGACGACTACCGTATCGTCAACGAGGGCGGCCTGCGGTACGACGACGAGTTCGTCAAGCACAAGGTGCTCGACGCCATCGGCGATCTGTACCAGCTTGGCCACAGCCTGATCGGCGAGTTCCGCGGGGTGAAGTCGGGTCACGCCCTCAACAACCAGCTCTGCCGTGCCCTGCTTGCCCAGCCGGAGGCCTTCGAGATCGTTACCTTCGAGGGGGAAGCGGCGGCGGCGCCCATCTCCTACGCTGCGCCGGCCATGGCCTGAGTTCGACGTCGCGCCAGGCCTTCACGACACGTCTCGAGCCTGAAACAGCCACAGACCCTGCAGCCCTGCTGCGGGGTCTGTTTGTCTTGGCGGCGACGCGCCATCCCGATTCGTCCGGCTACAGCTCGCGCTCGGCGTGGGCGGCGAGGCGCTGGAGCGCCGCCTTGAGGCGCGGGTTGCTGACATCCTCGGCGCAGCTGGAAAGCTCGTCGGCCGCCCCGGCCGGTAGGTGACGCACCTGGCGGAGGGGGACCTTGACCGGGCGCACCGGGCGCACCTTGAAGGTGAAGCCGGTAACCGCCTCGAAGCCGGGGAGCTGATGGAGAAGCTCGAGCAGCCGTGCCTGCTCGTAGCGCAGCCGGGTAAGCCAGGCCGCGCCGTCGGTGATCAGGGTCAGTCGGCCCTCACGAAAGCCGCCCACGTGCAGGTGGACCGCCACTTCGGCGGGCAGGTTGTCGCGAAGGTGTTGTTGAGCGCGATCGATCAGTCTCGCCATGCGCATCAGTGAGCCCAGTTCGCCGTGCCCTTCGAGCAGACGGGTCATGGGCTGGGCGCGGAAGCGCTTAGCCTTTATACTCATGGGCTTGTTTCTCGGAGCTTTCTGCCGGCTCGACCACCGGCCGGAGGAACCCAATCATCATCGGGCCCCGTTGCCCGTCACCCTAGCACGCTCGGGAGTTCATCGTCAGCATGCCACCCCGCACCCAGCCCCATGATGCCGAGAGCCGCGCCGCCGTGACGCGTCGGCGTCCGGCGCGCTGGTGGCTGGCCGGGCTGCTGGTGGGCTGCCTGTTGCCGGCCGGCCTGGTTCAGGGCGCGCCGCTGCGGCAGGCCGAGCGCCTGGTGCAGGTGTGTATCCTGGCGCCGGCGCTGATCCGGGCCAGCTCTCGCCTCAGGGCCCGGAGTCGCGCGCATCGCGTCTGGCCGCTTCCCCGTAACCTGCGCGGCCTTTGCCCGCAGCGCTCTCGCTGGCCGTTGCCGCGCCCGGGCCGCACCACCGCCGCCCATGATGTCCTGACCCGCCGGGGGCCGCCCGCTGCGTGGGCACGCTGAATACCTGATTCTGGCCGGCTGCCCCCTGGCGGCCGGCATGATGCCACACGCAAAGATTGGACCCCTCATGATCAATTCCCTGTTGCGCAAGGTCGTCGGCTCCAAGAACGACCGTGAAGTCAAACGCATGGGCCGCCAGGCCGAGCGCGTCACCGTCTTCGAACCTGAGCTCGAGGCGCTGGACGACGACGATATCAAGGCTCGTGCCGAGGCGTTCCGTGGACGTCTCGATGCGGGCGAGACCCTCGACGACCTGCTCCCGGAGGCTTTCGCCACCGTACGTGAGGCGAGCAAGCGTGTGATGGGCATGCGCCATTTCGACGTCCAGATGGTCGGTGGCATGACCCTTCACAACGGCCGTATCGCCGAGATGAAGACCGGTGAGGGCAAGACCCTGGTGGCTACGCTTGCCGTCTACCTCAACGCCCTGTCCGGCAAGGGCGTTCACGTGGTCACGGTGAACGAATACCTGGCCCGACGTGACGCCGAGTGGATGCGTCCGCTCTACGAATACCTCGGTCTCAGCGTCGGCATCATCCATGCCGGCCAGACCGGCGTGGAGAAGCGTGACGCCTACGCCTGCGACATCACCTATGGCACCAACAACGAGTTCGGCTTCGACTACCTGCGCGACAACATGGCCTTCGCGCTGGAGGACAAGGTACAGCGGGGGCTCAACTTCGCCATTGTCGACGAGGTGGACTCCATCCTGATCGACGAGGCCCGGACGCCGCTGATCATCTCCGGTGCCGTGGATGAGAATACCGAGCTCTACAAGATCGTCGATCGTCTGGCGGCCCACCTGACGGCCTGCGAGGATCCCGAGGATCCGGCCAGCGGCGACTTCCTGCTGGACGAAAAGCACAAGCAGGTGGAGATCACCGAGACCGGCCACACCAAGGTCGAGGAGCTGATGCGGGCAGATGGCCTGCTGGGTGAGGAGGACTCGCTCTACGCCGCCCAGAACCTCAACCTCCTTCACCACATGCACTCGGCGCTGCGCGCGCGTCATCTCTACCTTCGTGACGTGGACTATATCGTCGCCGAGGGTCAGGTGGTCATCGTCGACGAGCACACCGGTCGCACCATGCCCGGCCGCCGCTGGTCGGAGGGCCTGCATCAGGCGGTGGAGGCCAAGGAAGAGGTGGAGGTGCAGCGCGAGAGCCAGACGCTGGCCTCGACCACCTTCCAGAACTACTTCCGACTCTATGACAAGCTGGCCGGCATGACCGGCACCGCCGATACCGAGGCGTTCGAGTTCCGCCAGATCTACGGCCTCGACGTGGTGGTGATTCCCACCAACAAACCGCTGATCCGCCTCGATCTGAACGACCTGGTCTATCTTACGGCCGAGGAGAAGTTCGAGGCGATCATCAAGGACGTTCAGACCGAGACAGAGGCCGGGCGTCCGGTGCTTGTGGGTACGGCGTCCATCGAGACCTCCGAGTACCTGGCAGGACTGATGAAGCAGGCCGGCCTGGTCTTCAGCGTGCTCAATGCCAAGCAGCACCAGAGCGAAGCGGAGATCATCGCCCAGGCTGGCCGGGCCGGTGCCATCACCATCGCCACCAACATGGCCGGTCGCGGTACCGATATCGTGCTGGGTGGCAACTGGGAAGCCGAGGCGGCCAAGCTCGATAATCCGAGTCCCGAGGAGCTCGAGCGGCTCAAGGCCGAGTGGCAGGCGCGTCATGACGCCGTGCTTGCCGCCGGCGGCCTGCACGTGGTCGGCACCGAACGCCACGAATCTCGGCGTATCGACAACCAGCTGCGCGGCCGCGCCGGTCGCCAGGGGGATCCGGGCTCGACCCGCTTCTTCCTGTCGCTGGAGGACAGCCTGATGCGCCTGTTCGGTTCCGACCGGGTGCAGCGGATGATGAAGGCGCTGGGCCTTGAGCGGGGCGAGGCGATCGAGCACAAGATGGTGTCCAATGCCGTGGAACGCGCTCAGAAGAAGGTGGAGAGCCGCAACTTCGATATGCGCAAGCAACTGCTCGAATACGATGACGTGGCCAACGACCAGCGTCGGGTGATCTACGAGCAGCGCAACGAGATCCTGGGCGCCGAAGAGGTCGCCGAGGCCGTCGCGGGTATTCGACAGGAGGTGCTGGACCAGGCCATCAGCGAGTTCGTGCCGCCCCAGAGCCTCCCGGAGCAGTGGGATCTTCCCGGTCTCCAGGACCACCTCAAGGTGGAATTCAATCTGGAAGCGCCGGTGGTGCAGTGGGCCGAGGAGGACGAGCGTTTCCACGAGGAGCAGCTTCGCGAGCGTCTGCAGGCCCTGCACCTCGAGACCTATCAGAACAAGGTGGCCGAGGCCGGCGAGGCCTTGATGCGCCGCTTCGAGAAGCAGGTGATGCTGCAGGTGCTCGATACCCGCTGGAAGGAGCACCTGCAGTCCATGGACCATCTGCGCCGGGGCATTCACCTGCGGGGCTACGCCCAGAAGAACCCCAAGCAGGAGTACAAGCGTGAGTCCTTCGAACTGTTCCAGAACCTGCTGACCAACATCAAGGCCGACGTGACCCGGATTCTCAGCCACGTGCAGGTGCGCCGGCCCGAGGAGGTCGACGAGATGGAGCGTCAGCGTCGTGAGGCGCTCGAACGCGAGACGGCAACAGCGGCCAGTCGCCACGGGGATCCCGATGCGGCCGATCCGACCGATCCGATCGACGCTCAGGCGTCGCCGCTACCGGGTGCCGATGGGCGCCCGGTGCGCCGCGAGGGACCCAAGGTGGGTCGCAACGACGCCTGTCCCTGCGGTTCCGGCAAGAAGTACAAGCAGTGCTGTGGCAAGCTGAGCTGACCCGGGCCTTCGGCCAACCAGACAGGAGACGAGACAATGGCAGTGGGTGACGCAAGCTTTCCCGAGATGCCGGCGATCCCTGGCGTTCGCCTGGGGACCGCCATGGCAGGCATCAAGAAGGCAGATCGCCGAGATCTGGTGGTGATCGAGGTGCCCGAGGGTGCCCGGATGGCGGGGGTGTTTACCCGCAACGCCTTCTGTGCAGCGCCGGTGACCGTGGCCCGCGAGCACCTGGCGACCGAGCAGCAGGGAGCCCGCTATCTGGTGATCAACACCGGTAACGCCAACGCCGGCACCGGCAAGGTAGGGCTGCGCGATGCGCGTGCCACCTGCGCCGAGCTGGCCAGGCTGGCCGGCGTTGCCGCCGAGGCGGTGATGCCGTTCTCCACGGGGGTGATCGGCGAGCCGCTGCCCATGCCGCGTCTGCTGGCGGGCCTGCCCGCGGCGCTGGAGACCCTGGGCGAGGACAGCGAGTCCTGGCACCAGGCCGGGGAGGGGATCCTCACCACCGATACCCGCCCCAAGGGGGCCAGCGTGACCCTGGAACTGGGTGATGCCACGGTGACCATCAACGGGATTGCGAAGGGATCGGGCATGATTCAGCCCAACATGGCGACCATGCTGGCCTTCGTGGCCACCGATGCCTGCCTGGACCAGTCGCTGCTCGAGGAGCTGCTGCGCGAGACGACGGATCGCTCCTTCAACTGCATCACCGTGGACGGCGATACGTCCACCAACGACGCCTGCGTGCTGATCAGCACCCAGCGCGGTCCGGCAGTAGTCGGTGAAGAGGCCATCGCCATCTTCCGCAACGGACTGCAGAGGGTGATGACCGACCTGGCCCAGGCCATCATCCGAGACGGTGAAGGCGCGACCAAGTTCGTCACCCTGCAGGTGAACGGTGCCACCACTCGCCAGGAGGCTCTGGACGTGGCCTTCACCGTGGCTCACTCGCCGCTGGTCAAGACCGCCCTCTACGCCTCCGATGCCAACTGGGGGCGGATACTGGCCGCGGTGGGGCGCGCTCCGGTGACGGAGTTCGATGTCTCCCGGGTGACCATCGACCTCGGCGAGATACGCCTGGTAGAGGAGGGCGGCCGTGCCCCCTGCTACACCGAGGAGGCCGGGAGCACGGTGATGGCTCGGGAGGAGATCCCCATTCGCATCGATCTAGGGCGAGGAGAGCAGAGTGCCACGGTATGGACCACCGACCTCTCCCACGACTACATAACCATCAATGCCGACTATCGCAGCTGAGCGGTCGGTCAACCGCCGGACAAAGAACCCCGCGCCCCCGGGGGCGGGCCAGTTGGAAAGGTGAATGAACGCAATGGTGAAGAGAAGGGTGCATGTGGCGGCCGCCGCCATCATCAGCGCCGACGGTGATCAAGTTCTGATCGCTCGCCGGCCGAGCAACGTCGATCATGGCGGACTGTGGGAGTTTCCCGGTGGCAAGCTGGCGCCTTACGAGACCGGCCTGGGTGGGCTCAAGCGCGAACTCCATGAAGAGCTTGGGGTAGAGATTCAGCGGGCACAGCCGCTGATCCGTATCCATCATGAGTACCCCGACAAGCACATCCTGCTCGACGTCTGGCAGGTGCACGGCTTCTCGGGTGAGCCCTTCGGCCGCGAAGGGCAGGCAGTGCGATGGGTGCCCATGAGGGATCTGGTCAACTACCCTTTCCCGGCGGCCAACCTGCCGATCCTGAGGGCGGTCGCGCTGCCCACCGAGTATCTGATTACCGCCGATGAGGAGGACGAGGGCCTCTTCATGGAGCGCCTGGAACGCGCGCTGGTGGAAGATCACGCCCGCCTGGTGCAGCTGCGTGCCAAGCAGCTCGACGAGGCGGCCTATCTGGCCCGCGCCGAAGCCTCCCTGGCACTCTGTCGCCAGCATGGCGCACGTCTGCTGCTCAACGCCGAGCCCTCCGTGCTCGAGCGAGTCGATGCCGATGGCATCCATCTCACCAGCGAGCGGCTCATGCGGCTGGAGCGGCGTCCCATCGCCGAGGGCAAGTGGCTTGCCGCCTCCACCCATGACCGCCAGCAGCTGGTACAGGCCGGCAAGCTGGGCTGCGACTTCGTGACCCTCTCGCCGCTGCGTACCACGCCGTCCCACCCGGAAGTGCCTCCCATGGGCTGGCATGACTTCCAACAGCTGGTGGAGCGTGCGGCCATGCCGGTCTTCGCCCTGGGGGGCATGACTCGCTTCGATGCCAACCACGCCCGCGCCGTGGGGGCCCAGGGGATCGCTTCGATTCGCGATTTCTGGAAGTAACTCTCATGCAGTCTTCAACGCAGTGCGCCCCGCCATCGGCGGGGCGCACTGCGTTGAAAGACGACGCCCGGGGCAGGGCCCGGGCGCTGCAGTCGGGGTGGCGGCGATCAGTTGACCGCGGCGATCGCCTTGGCCAGGTAGGGCAGGTTCTCCCGGGAGAAACCGGCGACGTTAGCGCGGCCCGAACGGACCATGTAGATGCCGAACTCGTCGCGCAGGCGGTCGACCTGTTCGGGCTGCAGGCCGGTGTAGGAGAACATCCCGCGCTGCTCGGCGACACAGGCGTACTTCTGGTCCAGGTCGTAGGGTTTGAGTGACTCGACGAAGTCGCTGCGCAGGGTGTTGATCCGGTCGCGCATCTCGGTGAGCTCCTCGCGCCAGAGGGCGGCGAGCTCGGCGGAGTGCAGGATCTCGCTGACGATGGAGCCGCCGTGGGCCGGCGGGTTGGAGTAGTTCTCCCGGGCCACGATGGCAATCTGCGAGCGGACGTTCTCCATCTGCTCGGCGTTCTTCGCCACCATGATCAGGCAGCCGGTACGCTCGCAGTAGATGCCGAAGTTCTTGGAGCAGGAACTGGTGATGATCACCTCGTCGAGGCTCTCGGCCAGCAGGCGAACGCCGTAGGCGTCCTCGTCGAGGCCCTCGCCGAAGCCCTGGTAGGCGAAGTCGACCAGCGGCAGAAGCTGGCGTTCGCGCACCACCTCGAGCACGGTCTGCCACTGATCGCGGGACAGGTCGAAGCCGGTGGGGTTGTGGCAGCAGGCGTGCAGCACTACCACGTCGCCCTCCGGAATCTGCTTCAGGGCGGTGAGCATGCCGTCGAAGTCGAGGCGGTTCTCGGCGTCCACGTAGGGGTACTTGTGCAGCTCGATGCCGGCGGCGGTGAAGATGCCGAGATGATTGGGCCAGGTCGGATCCGAGACCCAGATGCCCTTGCCTGGCAGGTGTTTGGCGATGAAGTCTGCCGCCAGGCGCAGGGCGCCGGTGCCGCCGGGAGACTGGGTGGCGCTGGCACGGCCCGCTTCCAGCAACGGCGAGGCTTCGCCCAGCACCATGGGCAGAATCACCGAAGCGTACTCGGGCGCTCCGTGGGAGCCGATGTAGGTCTTGGTGGTCTCGTTCTTGAGCAGCAGGGCCTCGGCTTCCTTGACGGCGCGCATCACCGGTGTGTTGCCATGGTCGTCCTTGTAGACGCCGACGCCGAGATCGACCTTCTGGGGGTTGGTGTCCTTCTTGAAGGCCTCGATCAGACCGAGGATGGCATCCCCGGGAACCCGCTCAATGTGTTCGAACATTTATTTCGCTACCTCGTCGGTTCTGGCGGCAAGAATGAAGTCGTTCCTGTGCAGGCCCTTGATCTTGTGTGACCACCAGGTCACGGTCACCTTGCCATATTCGGTGAGGATCGCGGGATGATGGTCAGCCTGTTCGGCGATCTCGCCGACTCGCTGTGTGAAGTCGAGGGCCTGCACGAAATCCTTGAACGTGAAGGTTCGTTCAAGCTTCATGATGCCATCGCGCTCGACGATCTGCCACTCGGGCACATCCCGACGGTACTCGTCCATCTCGTCGTCGGTGACTCGCGGGGCGTCGATGCTGCAGGCCTCGCAGGTCTGTTGGGAAAGCTTGCCCATGGTGCATCCTCCTGGGATGGTGAGTTCATCACAAAAGGTCGTGCAGCTCGACCATGACGTCAAGCCCCGGATTTCAGATGCCAAGTAGAACCCGGCTATCGACCCCGTGGGCTCTCCCTGGAGGTGAACATGACAGCCCCCTCTCCGGCACCGAAACCCTGCGCGGGAATTCCTCTCTGGCTCAAGCTTGTCTTCACCGCCTGGATCGTCGTCTGGGCACCCAGCTTCTGGCTGCTGCTGGGCCCGCAGAATTTCTTCTGGCTGTGCAACCTGGCCAGCTTCCTCATCCTCGTCGCCCTGTGGTGGGAGAATCGCCTGCTGCTCTCGATGCAGTGGCTGGCCGTGGCCCTGGTGGGCAGTCTATGGGCGCTCGACGTGGCTGCGGCCTGGGTGACCGGCGTGCACCCTATCGGCGGCACCGAGTACATGTTTGACCCCGAGCACCCGCCCATGGCCCGCGCCATGTCGCTCTACCATGTGATTCTGCCGCTGGTGGCGGGAATCGGCGTCGCCAGGCTGGGCTATGCCCGCGGCGCCTTGTGGTGGCAGAGCCTGCTGACGTTGGTGGTGGTACCGCTGACCTACCTGTTGACCGAGCCCGAGCGCAATATCAACTGGGTCCATGGCCCCTTCGGTCAGCATCAGGAGTGGGTGCCGCCGCTGGTCTACCTGGGGGCGCTGATGGCACTGTGGCCGCTGCTGATCTACCTGCCGGTTCACCTGCTGACGCGCTGGCTGCAGCGGCGTGGCCGGCTGCCGAATCCACCCTGAGCTGGCCCCGCTCAGGCCTCTGCCAGCGCTGCGGCCTGCTCGCGCACCTCGGCGTAGGGATAGGCCGCCAGCGCGCCGAAGCCGGGCAGGCCGCGTGCCTTGAGCCGCGTGAGCCGCGGAGTGGCGATGCCGCACAGGAAGCGCGTCAGCAGGTCCGCCGTGGCGGGGCCACCGCCGGCATCCTCCGCCAGTCGGGGGCGCAGGGCATCCAGGTGCGCCGCGATTTCCCGGGGCTCCAGTGGCGCCAGCGGCGGCGGCGCCGGCAGCCGAGCGGGCTCGCCGCGGCAGGCGGAGCAGTGGCCGCAGTGGGTCGGGGCCTGGGCATCGCCGAACCAGTCGGCCAGGCGTCGGGTGAGGCAGTCGTCCGACTCGAACAGGGCCAGCATGGCGTGCAGACGGGCCACCTCGGCCTGCTCCTTGTCGCGAAAGTAGGCGTGGAGCTCGTCGCCGAGGGCGCCGGGGTCGCGGGGCGCTTCGAGCACCCGGTAGACCTCGGTGAGCTGCTTGCTTTCGAGGATCATCCACCCCTTTTCGACGAAGTACTCCAGGGCGTTGAGCACCCGACCACGGTGGACGTCCAGCCCGCGCTCGGTGCCCAGCCTGTCAAGGGTCGCGAAGTCCAGGGCGTGCCAGGTGCGCGCCCTCGGGGCGGCATCGAGCAGGGCCTGGATGAAGTCGCGCCGCTCGCCCTGAAAGCGGTCGACCAGGTCGCCGGCCTCGCCATGGAGACGAAAACGGTAGTCGGCGAAATAGCTGTGGCGCGGTGCGATGATGCCGCGCAGCTCCAGCTGCACCAGCAGTGTCTTGAGCGGAAGCGGGCGGATATCGCTCTCCCGGGAGAGTGAATTCAGGGTGAGCTCCCAGTCGCCGCCGTGGCGCTCGGCGGCGTCGACCAGGGCACCGATCACCCGGCCGATGCCGTGGCGCTCCGGGGTATCGCCATAGACGAAGGTCTCAAGCACGCCCAGGGTGTCCCGGCCCGCCAGCATCAGGCACTCCGACGGCTGGCCGTCACGACCCGCGCGGCCTATCTCCTGGCTGTAGTTCTCGATCGACTTGGGCAGATCAAAATGCACCACGGCCCGGATGTCGGCCTTGTCGATGCCCATGCCGAAGGCGATGGTGGCGACGATGCAGGAGATATCGCCGGCCATGAAGGCGCGCTGGATCGCCTCGCGGCGCTCGCCCTCGAGCCCGGCATGGTAGGCCGTGGCGGCAATACCCGCCTTGCTCAGGTAGGCGGCCACCCGCTCGGCGGTCTGCTGCAGGGTGACATAGACGATGGTGGGAAAGGCGGACTCACCGCCCTGGCGCGCCTGCAGCCAGGTCGTCAAGGCGCGGGGGCGCGACTCGGCGGCCACCGGTGAGACCGTCAGGTCCAGGTTGGGCCGGTAGAAGCCGGTGGCGGTGACGTCGGAATCCGCGATGGCAAAGCGCTGGCGCATGTCCTCGATGACCCGTGGCGTGGCGGTCGCAGTGAGCAGCAGCGCCTGCGAAATGCCGAACTCGCGCTGGTAGTCGGGAAGCTTCAGGTAGTCGGGACGGAAATTGTGGCCCCACTCGGAGATGCAGTGGGCCTCATCCACCACCATCAGCGAGATCGGTATCCGGCCAATGAAGGCGCGGAAGCGCTCGTTCTTCAGGCGTTCCACGGACACCATCAGGATGCGGATTTCGCCGCGTTCTACCCCGTTCATGACCGCGGCGGCCTCTTCGCGGCTCTGACTGGAGTCGATGCTGGCGGCGGCGATCCCGTGACGCTTGAGGAAGGCGAGCTGATCCTGCATCAGCGCCAGCAGCGGCGAGATCACCAGGGTCAGGTGGGGCAGGTGCAGGGCGGGCAGCTGGTAGCAGAGGGATTTGCCGGAGCCGGTGGGGAAGATGGCCGCCGCCGAGCGACCGGCCACCACGGCTTCGATCACCGGCCGCTGACCGGGGCGAAAGTCGCTGTAGCCGAAGACCTGCCGAAGTGTCTGCTCGATCATGTCGCCATTCCCTGGTCACCCTGTTTATGTATGGGTGTACAGTATAGACGATCCGCAGCGCTCAGGCGCCGGTGACTACCTCGGGGCGTCGTAGCGCCTCTGGCGATGATGGGAGAACACGACCTGCCATAGCTGCATATGGCGCGCTCGGAAGGCGCCGGCACAGATAGCAAGGTAATAACGGAACATTCGCCTGGTGCGCTCGTTGTAGTTCGCCGCTACCTCATTCCAGCGGGTGTCGAAGTTCTCGAGCCAGGCCATCAGGGTCGGGTCGTAGTCGGGGCCGAAGTTCTGCCAGTCCTCCATCAGCAGGTGATCCTCGCTGGTCCGGGCGATATGCATGGCCGAGGGCAGCACGCCGTTGGGGAAGATGTACTTGTTGATCCAGGGGTCGGCGCGGATCTCCGAGGTGTTGGAGCCGATGGTGTGGAGCAGGAATAGCCCTTCGGGAACCAGCTGCCGGGCCACGATTTCGAAGTAGGTGGAATAGTTGCGGTGGCCCACATGCTCGAACATGCCGATGGAGACGACGCGGTCGAAGCGTTCCGCGAGGTCGCGATAATCCTTGAGCTCGATGGTCACAGGAAGGCCCTGGCAGCGCTGACGGGCGAGTTCAGCCTGCTCCCGCGAAATGGTGATGCCGGTAACCTCGACCCCGTGGTGGCGAGCGGCATGCTCGGCGAAGCTTCCCCAGCCGCAGCCAATGTCCAGTACGTGCATGCCCGGTTCGAGCTGGAGCTTGCGGCAGG
>LKMJ01000351.1_pt1 | contig 33775 bp, 31 predicted proteins | sample 643391 | NCBI WGS metagenome assembly LKMJ01 (sample SAMN04112250, study PRJNA286221) | soda lake metagenome | biome: soda lake; feature: Kulunda Steppe; material: water; isolation source: sample PL-Br10 brine of Picturesque Lake | place: Russia: Kulunda steppe | collected 2010-07 | reverse complement strand
TTTTTTGATCTACGCAATGTCTACCGCCGGGATGAAGTGGAGAGACATAATATTAAATACATTGGTGTAGGGCTGCCCTCAACCCGGAGCAAAGAAGAAATGGAGAAACTTATGACCGATGCTCAGGCCTCGGGAAGCTAAATTTTGAGGAAGGCGGGTATAGATTATGAACAGAAAAGTTAAATTTGCATTTATTATTCTGCTGATATTACTGGTATCATCGGGCTGCCTTAGAATGGATGCCGAAGTGGATCTGGAAATGGATGGCAGCGGACATTTACAATATGACCTGGGGGTTGATAATACCCTCTATGGACTGCTGCAGCTGGAAGGAAGTACTGTGGCTCAGCTTGAGGAAACGGCCCGAGATCGTAATTATTCAGTGGAAAATTATCAGGATGATGATTTTAGCGGACTTTTGCTGGCGAAGAATTTTGCTGATCTTGAGGAGTTGAGCCAGGAACTGGCCCTCTTCTTTTTACTAAGCAGTGACCGTTTTCAGCAGGAATTAGAAGAGAGAGGAGATGATCTGGAGGATCTGGAAGAACTGGAAGAGAAAGAGCTGATTGATGAGATAATTGCCGAGCAGGAGGAAAGGCTGGATTTTACCATCGAAGATGGTCTTTTCACCCGGAATTTCCGGGTTGATTATAATCTGGATCTTCGGCAGGCAGATATTGAACTTCCCGAACAGTTTTCCCTGTTCATCTCTGATATGCTTTATGACCAGTTTGAGATTGGATTGACCCTTAATCTGCCCTTTCGTCCTCTTGATCATAATGCCGAGGCGGCAGAAGATGATGCCCGCTCACTCCGCTGGGATTTTAATTTTGGCGAGGAGAATCCGATTTTCGTGGAGGGTCGGGTACTGATCTGGGAGAATATCATTACTGCCGGAATTGCAATTCTAATTCTGGCACTTATAATTATCTTTCAGGTCAAAGCCCGGGGATCCGGAAGTACCTGAAGCTAATCCTTGAGATCTCCCGGAGGGAGATATCCGGTGTTAGACCCCGCTCAGCGATGGCGGGGTTTTCTGTTTTGAGAATAAAAACAACTAAAGACAGGCAGGAGACTTGTCTTTTTGGTAACTTTTTTGATAAAATGGTAGAGTAGAGAAATAAGCGGAATAACTGCAGCAATAATTGCCAACAGGAGGTTGGAAACAATGAGTGATAAAATAAAAAGCGCCTATGAAATTGCCATGGAAAGAGCCGATCGCCTTCAGGATGACGGTAATGCAGAAAACCTGGAACGCCAGGAAAGGATTAAGCCCATTCTGGGCAGGTATTTTCAGGGGAAAATTGATGCCGAGAAGCTCTGGGAGGAGTTCAAGGATAAGGAAGAGAGCTGGCTGCTGGAAGCCCAGCGGTTGATGATTGATTCCCTGGGTCTCAATTCCAATCTGAAGGAAGTGGAGCTGAGAAAAGAGGGGCTGCTGGCTCTGGAAAATTTAAAGGAAAAGTCAGATGTTTCGGGTATGGAAAAAATTATGGCTGATGTTAAAAAGATGGTGGAACAGTATAATGCCGAGCAGGAGAAGCTGAGAGAAAGACTGGAAAGAATGATTCGCAACAACACCAGCAGGGAAATGAGGCCGATGCAGACCGAAGACGGAAGAACTGTAATGCAGATGGTGGAAAGTATGGATGAGGATACCAGGCGTCAGGTGATCAAATCCCGGCAGGAGATGGAAAAAAAGTTTCAGCAGCACTGGGAATCATTAAAAGAACAGCTATTTGCCCGGATAGGCCTGGAGGCCTGAGGAATTAAATAAATTGGAAGTGATGCTATGCAGGGATTCTTTCGAGTCTTAAGAAAGCTGACCAGGGCTGATCTGGTTTTAATAATATTGATTCTGATCTTTTCCGGAGCAGGAATAGCAGCGCCCAGGTTTTTCCAGCCGGACCTGGATGAGATGGATCTGGTGGTAATCCAGGGGGGAGAGGTTCTCTTCCGTCAGGATTTCCCACAGGAAGATGGTTATCAGGAGTTTACCTTTGAATGGGAAGAGGAGGAATATACGGCAACCCTGGAGTATGACAATAACCGGGTGCGCCTTCATCGCCTGTCTAAGGATGTTGTTCCTTTGCCCATTCATGTTGATATGGGCTGGATTCAGCGCCCGGGTCAGATTATTGCAGCTGTGCCGGTGAAGCTTTTGATCCGTTTGGAGGGCGAACGTCCCGATGATGGTTTGGACGGGGTTGCTGGAAGTTATAATTAATTTAACCTGACTGTAAATTATCAGCCGCCCTTGAGAGGCTTGAAAGGGTGGCACTTTCTTTTGTTTGATACTGCCGCGAGAAAGGAGGGAGCAGGGGGTTGGATTTAATTAATTTAAATTTTATTCTGCGGATTGCAGCAGTACTTCTGGGAATAATGCTGGCCAGAAAATACAGCAAAAAGAGGGTGGCTCCTCGAACAGCCCTGATTCAGGCTCTGATTATCCTGATCCTGGGTGGGGTTCTCTTTGGCTTTGGCACAACCGGCCGGGAGTCCCTGCTCCTGATCCTGGTGGTTGATTTCGTCATTCCCTTCACTGCCGGCTGGTTCTTTGGCCGCCATGAAAAGATTCCTCGAAAATCTCGAAATAATAGAGAAAGAAATAATTCTGATCCCAGAGAAGAGGGTGATTAACCTCGTAACCACAGGCAGCTTCCGGCCGATATTGCTGCTTTGTGCTATTATAAATATATTATTAAATATATAAGATAAAGCTTATAAATATATAAGATAAAGCTTAGAGAATGGGAGAAAGCAGCCGGGCAAAAGATTCTCTTATTTTCATGGTTACTCCTCTTTCAGCATATCGGGCGGGAGTTATTTCCGAAGAATATTCCAGGTCTTCAAAAAAGATATCCTCCAGCTCTCCGGCAACTTTTCTATCGTAAATGAAGGCATTGATTTCAAAGTTTAATTTAAAACTTCTCACATCCATATTGGTGGTACCTACCGAGGCAATCCGGCCATCGGCGGTAATGGTCTTGCTGTGGAGAAAACCTTTTTCATAGTGGTAAAATCGCACCCCGGCCTCCAGGAGCTGACCTACAAAGGAATAATTGGCAGCATAAACGATGGGTTTATCAGCGCGGTCTGGTATCATAACTCTGACATCGACTCCTGAATAAGCTGCAACTTTAAGGGCTTCCAGCATGCTGCTATCCGGGATAAAATAGGGGGTCTGGATATAAACTGTCTTTTCTGCCCCGTAAATCATCTTTAAAAATAAAGTTTTAATTTCTTCCTCCTTGGAATCGGGACCGCTGGTGACAATCTGGACAGGTGAAGAGCCTTTAATTTTTTTCTCGGGGAAAAATCGGAGCTGGCTTAAAAAGCTTTCCCCGGTGGCAAAACTCCAGTCTAGAAAAAAGCGGTGCTGCAGGCTGTCGACACTTTCGCCTCTTAGCTTGAGATGAGTATCCCGCCAGTCTCCGAAGCGCTGGGATTCCCCGATATATTCAATGCCGATGTTGATTCCACCCACATAACCTATCTGACCGTCGATTATGCAGTTTTTCCGGTGGTTGCGATAGTTGATATCAAGAACAAAGGGAGCAAAGGGAACGGCCTCTCCTCCGGCTTTTCTCAAATTTTCCATAGGCTCCCGGGGAAGGTTTCTGCTGCCCATTCTATCGTAGAGCAGGCGCACCTCCACCCCCTCCCGGGCCTTATCAGTCAGGATTTCTATCAGCTCTTTACCCAGCCTGTCGGGCCGGATGATAAAATAGTTTATATGGATAAAGTCTTCAGCTTCTTTCAGGTCGGTAAAGAGGTCGGCAAACTTCTCCTGTCCGTGGGTATAGATTTTGATATCATTGTAGCCCAGCATGGCTGGAGTGCGACTGCTGAGCCCCAGCCTGATGATACCCTCTTCCAGAGGAGGGAAATCGGGAGTATTATCGGTAAGGGGAAAGAAGGCTTTATCGGCATAGGCCATCTTTCTGCCCTTATCCTGCTCCATTTTCTGCTGAAAAACCCTGCGTTTGCGGGGAGTAAGTCCCAGAAAGATGTAAACCACGAAGCCCAGCACCGGTAGCAGGGTCAGCACAAAGAGCCAGGCCCAGGTAGCCGAGGGGTCCTTTCTTTCAAAAAAAATAAGGGCAATGATAAATATTAAATTGAGAATCAGGATTGCGGCAGGTATAATAGTAGTTAACTGCATCTATTTCACTCCCTATATTATAGTTATAGTTAAACACAAAATTTCCTTTTTTCCAGACTAAATCAGCTGCTTTTTCTGGAAAATAATTTTTTTTCAGGAGGTGACCCATTTTTGCTGTTTAAATTTATTCAGCAGAGAAAATTAAGGAATCAGGGCACTCCCCGGAGAAAAACCGGGAAGAAATGGAGCATCGGGCTTTTTACCGGCAATCCTCTGGAGAGCTTAAAACCCTATTCCGGCAATCCCATCATAACCTCGGCTGATATTTCTGACTGCCGGGCCAGTTTTGTGGCCGATCCCTTTTTGCTGCAGCAGGAGGAGAATTATTATCTTTTTTTCGAGATCTTAAATAAAAACAGCGGCAGGGGAGAAATCGGACTAGCTATCAGCCCTGAGGGACGGGACTGGCAGTATGAGGGACTGATTTTACAGGAAGATGTCCACCTGTCCTATCCACTGGTTTTTCAGCATCAGGGGGAGCATTTTATGTTGCCCGAAATGAGCCGGGCCAGAAAGGTTGTTCTCTACCGGGCGATGAATTTCCCCCGGAACTGGGAAGCTTTCCGTGAACTACCCCTGCCGCCCCGACCCTACCGGGATTCCACCCTGCTGCAGTATCAGGGACGCTGGTGGCTCTTTACCACCTGGGATGACACCAGGCTGCACCTTTATTCCAGCCGGGATCTGCTGGCTGATAACTGGGAGGCTCATCCGGCTAATCCTGTAGCTCGGGGCAGATACGCCCGTCCTGCCGGAAGAATACTGCAGCTGAATAACAGAATGTATCGCCTGGCTCAGGATCCCCTGCCGGGCTACGGTTCCCGGGTTATGCTGCATGAAATCCAGAAGTTAAACCGGGAAGAATATCAGGAAATTTTGCTGGGACCCTACCTCACTCCCGGAGGAAGGGGCTGGAATGCCCATCGCATGCATCATGCTGATTTTCATTATCCTGCCCCTGAAGCGCTGAGGGCGAGTGAGGGAAACTGGCTGGTGATAGCCGATGGTTACCAGGAGGTTCTTAATCTGGATTCTCTGGAGGTTCGTTACAGGCAGCTGAGAAATTTCAGCAGAAAGCAGCTGGCATTAAGAAGAAAGAAGCATCCACCCAACCAAGGGGAGGCCTGTTTGACGGTCTTAGGGAAATAGCATATAATTACTTTAGCAGAATGAAGAATTGAGAACTCAGGAGTAGAGAACAGGAGGAAATAAACTTGTTTTTATCCGGAACCATGACAGTTAATGATGATGGAATGCTGGAGATAGGGGGGGTAACAGCTGAGGAACTTAGAGAAAAATATGGAACGCCCCTGCTGGTCTTTGATGAAGAACTGATATTAAAGAAAATTAATTTATATAAAAAAGCGGCGAGCAGCTATCCCGGAGAAAATCAGATAATTTATGCCAGTAAGGCCTTTCTCTGTCAGGGACTGGCCAGCCTGATTAATAAAACCGGTTTGGCTCTTGACATTGTTTCCAGGGGAGAACTTTACCGGGCCCGGAGGGGAGGTTTTCCTCCCGATAGGATGTTTTTCCATGGCAACAACAAGCTTCCTGTTGAGCTGGAGGAAGCTATTGAGGCCGGTGTGGCGACCTTTGTGATAGATAATGCCCGGGAAGCCAGACTGCTGGCTGATCTGGCCCCGAGGCACCATGAGAAGCTGGCCTGCCAGCTCCGGGTTACCCCCGGAATAGCGGCGCGCACCCATGATTATATCAGGACCGGTCAGAAAACTTCCAAATTTGGGGTGGGGATAGAAACCGGCCAGGCTGAAGAACTGGCTCTCTGGATTGAGAACCAGGAAAACCTCATTTTACAGGGAATTCATTCTCACATTGGTTCCCAGATTTATGAAAGCAGACCCTTTCGGGAGCTGATCTGGATTCTGCTTCAGTTTTTGCTGGATCTGCGCCGCAATCACGGCCTTATCCTGGAGGATGTCAATCTCGGTGGCGGTATCGGCTCGCCCCAGACCGAGGAGGACAGCCGGGTGGATATAGTCAGGCTGGTTTCCGAGGTGGCCGGGGAACTGGCGAGCACCTGCCGCCGGGAGAACTATCCCTATCCCCGGCTTTTGCTGGAGCCCGGCCGCTCAATTGTAGGAGAGGCAGGCACAACTCTCTACACAATTGGTTCTATCAAAAAGGTGAATAACAGCAAAAACTATGTGGCAGTTGACGGGGGAATGACCGATAATATTCGTCCAGCTCTGTATGATGCAGTTTATGATGGATTTCTGGCCAACCGCTGCCGGGAGAAACCTGAAATCAGAGCTACTGTGGTTGGTAAGTGCTGTGAATCAGGGGATGTACTGGTAGAAGAAACCGAACTGCCCCGGCCCCGGTCGGGGGATATTCTGGCAGTCCCGGCCTCCGGGGCTTACAGCTACTCCATGGCCAGCAATTATAACGGGATTCACCGCCCGGCGGTGGTGATTGTGAGAGCGGGGAAAGCTGAAATGCTGATTGTCCGGGAAGATAAGGATGATCTTATTAAGCTGGACCGGATGCCGGACAGGTTTAAGCAGGGCTGATATTCTGTCAATCGGGAAAGATGTTCCGGCACTTAATATATTGAAAATGTTAAAGGGGGATGTTAAAGTGTATTTAAAGATGCTGCAGAAGAGAAGAAGCATCAGGAAATATCAGGATAAAGAGGTCAGCGGGGAGCAGATTCAGGCCCTGCTGCAGGCGGCCCTGTTATCACCAAGCTCGCGGGGACAGCGGCCCTGGCAGTTTGTTTTAATTGACCAGGAAGAGATTCTGGAAGAACTGGCTGAGGCCAAAGCCGGAGGATCCTCCTTTCTGGCCGGTGCCGAGATAGCTGTAGCTGTTGCGGCCGATCCCGAGGTAAGTGATGTCTGGGTGGAAGACTGCTCCATTGCAGCCACCCATATTCAGATGATGGCTGAAGACCTGGGCCTGGGTTCCTGCTGGATTCAGATCCGCCGTCGTCAGCGCCAGGATGGCATGGATTCCGAGAATTATGTCAGAGATGTGCTGGATCTGCCTGATAAACTCAGAGTGCTGGCCATTGTGGCTCTGGGATATCCCGATGAAGAAAAACCTTCCTATGAGCTGGATGAGCTAAACTATGACAGGGTTCATTACAATTCCTATGGACAGGAAATACCCAACTGAATAGATTATAACCCATTAAATCCCCGGTATACCGGGGATTTAATACTGGAGGGATGATATGCTGGCTAAAAGCATCCATACCATTGAAACCCACACATCAGGAGAGCCAACCAGGATAATTATTGGAGGAACCGGACCTCTGCCCGGAAATAGTGCCGCTGACAAAAAGGACTATCTGGAACGGAAAAGAGATGACCTGCGGAAATTTGTTATTTATGAACCCCGGGGCCATCGGGATATGTTTGGCGCTATCCTGGTAGAACCCGGCAATCCAGAGGCTGATCTGGGGGTGGTTTTCATGGATGGAGGAGGCTATCTAAATATGTGCGGACATGGAATTATGGGTACAGCGGTGGCGGCCTTGGAGACCGGTATAATACAGCTTCCTGCTGATGAGCAAAAGGACAGCAGCAGGACCAGACACCTGACCTTGGAAACTCCAGCCGGCCTGGTCCGGGCTGAGGTCCGCCGGCTGGAGAGAGGCTGGGAGGAGGTTACCGTCAGCAATGTACCCTCCTTTGTTTATGCCAGAGACCTGAAAGTTAATATTTCTCAGGAGAGAAGTATCAGGGTGGATATTGCCTTCGGCGGCAGCTTTTTTGCCCTGGTGGATGCTGAGAGAGCTGGACTGGAGCTGACAGCTGACAGTACGGAAGAGCTCAGCAGAACTGGACTAAAAATTCGGGATAGGATTAATGAGAAGTTTAGGATTGCTCATCCCGAGCTGAATTATATTAACGGGGTGGATCTGGTTGAGTTTTATCAATCAAATGCCGGGAATTCTCTGAATTATAAAAATCTTGTGGTTTTTGGTCAGGGGCAGTTTGATCGCTCTCCCTGCGGGACCGGAACCAGTGCCAAAATGGCACTGCTGCGGGAGAAGGACCTGCTGCAGCCCGGAGATCTGGTGGAATCTACCAGCATTATTGGTACCGGTTTTACCGGCAGTTTTGCTGAAACAGTTCCGGTGGGTGATTTTACTGCCATCAAGCCAGAAATAACCGGACGGGCCTATATTACCGGTTTTAATCACCTGGTGCTGAATCCTGAAGATCCCCTGGCCGAGGGTTTTATAATTTAAATTTGCTGAATTGAGGAAAATTAGTTAAAATAATAACGGGAATAGTGAATTTTTAGTCTGCTGCCCGGTTATGTTATCTGATTTTGCAGGTAGCTTTATCAGAACTGGCAGGAAAGGGATGGAGGGTCCAGAATGAAGACTGCAAGGCTGCTGGGAATTTTTATCAAACTGCTGGAGGAGAAAAAGATTTACTGTGCTGAACTGGCAGAGGAATTTTCAGTTTCTCCCAGAACCATCAGAAAGGATATAAAAACCCTGAAAGAAATCGGCCTCCCGGTTTCTTCCCGTCCCGGAAGAGAGGGAGGCTATTATTTAAATGACAGCTATCATCATACCCGGCAGTACCTGAGCCTGGAGGATTTATTGGAAATAATTTATCGGTTAGAAGGCCAGGATTATGTTTTTGGGAATCAGGAGCAGGCAATTGCCAGGATCTACCAGACACTTCCTGATCCAAAAGGAGAAAACCTGCTGGCCGAGGTTGAATTTGAAATAATACCTTCAGGAATGCAGGAAAGTCTGCTTGAGAAATTAAAATGGTTTTACCGAAGGCAGGAAGGGACTGAAATGATTGAAATTATCAGTCTTCAGCAAGAGGATCAAAGGTTGAGGCAGGAGATTAAACCTCTAAAGCTTTTTTATTACAGGAGAAACTGGTTTTTATATGGTTATCTGCCGGAAAATCAGAATTATGAACTTATCAGTCTGACTGCAATTTTGCAGTACCGGGTTCTAGAAAAAAGAATATCTCTTCAGGAGCAGCAGGAGGCGGAGGAATTTTGCTCCTATGCTGCTGAAGCAGACCAGATTCGGGAAAAGGAACCGGGTGAAAAGGAACTGGAATTGACTGGTTCGCCCCCGGTGCTGGAGGAACTAAAACAGCATAATATCTTTCAGGAGGCCGATAATGGATCTTCTGAGAATTCTAAGAGTTTAAAATTAAAAATGAAAAGCAATGATCTCGAGGAAATCAAAGGTCTTATTTTAAGCCGGGGCAGTCAGATCAAAATTCTCAAACCGGAATGGTTAAAGAGAGAAATCTTTCAGGAAGCAAGGAAGATCCTGAGAGAATATCCGGAATTTCAGTAATTTCTTTATTATTTTGCAGCTGGCGACTGCGGGTGTTTTTCCCGGAATTTTTTATCAAATTATCTCTGGAGGAGGCCTGAAAATATGCAGAATATGGACGAAATAATCCAGGCTGCCGGACAGGGTGAACCGGCCCGGCTGGTGGTGGCGGGAGCAGGTGGACGGGAAGTATTAAAATCGGTGGATCAGGCTCAAAGGCAGGGTATGGTGAAGCCTCTGTTAATAGGGGATTCCCAGAAGATTAGAAAGCTGGCCAGAGAGCTTAAGTTGACCGTATCACCCGGTCAGATTATTGCTGGTAAAAGTGACCGGGAGATCAGTGAGATTTCTGTGGAAAGATTGTTAACGGATCAGGATATATTAATGAAGGGGCTGGTTGAAACTTCCAGTTTGATGAAGGCTATTCTGGCAGCCAAAGACAGGCTTTTGAAGCGGCAGCTGATCAGCCATATTGTCCTGGCTGAAGTACCGGCGGTGGATCGATTACTGTTCATCAGTGATGGAGGAGTGAACATCAAACCGGGAATTGAGGAAAGGGCTGCAATTATTCAAAATGCCATTGATGTTGCCCTGGAACTGGGCTGGGAAACTCCCCGGGTGGCTCTGATGGCAGCAGTAGAGAAGGTAAGGAGTTCGATGCCCGCTACCGAGGAGGCTGCCATCCTGAGCAAGATGGCTGACAGGGGGCAGATCAGCGGTGGTGTGGTCGAAGGTCCCTTTGCCCTGGATAACGCCCTTTTTCAGGATGCTGCTGAAATAAAGGGTCTGGCAGGAGAGGTTGCCGGTCAGGCAGATATTCTCATAACACCTGATATTGTTTCCGGCAATCTGCTGGGCAAAAGCGTTGTCTATCTGGCCGGGGGCTGTTTTGCTGCCTTTATTGGTGGAACAACCAGGCCGATAATAGTGACCTCCCGGGCAGATAAAGCTGAAACCAGACTGGCTTCCCTGGCGGTGGCAGCCTTAATGTCCGGTTAGGTTTCCTGAGGAATATCCCGGGGTTCGACAGTGATAAACATCTGGGAAAAGAGGGGCAGTTTATTTTCCCAGATGTCTAGAAAACTTTCGGTACTTAATGTAAGATTACCCGGTTCCTGCCGGGAGGCCAGGGAGGGACCGGTTTCAGGGTCGTAAAAATATATTTTATCTTCCAGATTATTATAACCTAAAGCAACCATATAGTGCTGCCATTTCAGTCCGTCACCTACCATGACAATAACGGGTATGCTCCGGGAAAGATAGTATTTAAGGGTATTAAGATCACCAATCCGGGCCGAAGCATTAAGCTGATTGGAGCGCAGGTGCCTCAGTACCCGGTGGGGGGGAACACCGATATCAAAGGGCAGAGGATAGGACATCTGCCGATAGTTTTCCGAACCCAGAGCATGCTGATTGTAATAGCGTTGAACAAAGGCGGTACTGTAGCCGGCACACTGGTTATAGCCCTGCAGATAATAGCCATCGGTAATAGCAGGTATGAAATAATCGGGATAGAGCTGGGCTTCACCCTCCGGAGGTTCTGAAGGCAAAAATTCAGCTGCCGGAAAAAAAGGAGCCAGCAGAGAACCGGCGATCAGAAAGACGGAGAGAAATTGAATTGCCGGGATAAATTTTAACATTAATATTCACCTCATAAAATAAACACCTAAACTTCACAGAAAAATCACAAATTAATTGTACCATATATGTCAGTTAATAGCAATAGGGAGAAAAATTAATTGCAATTAGAGGGAATATTAATCAGACCTATTTTATTTTTTTCTGTTCTTGTCGAGGTTATCTTTCAGGCTGTTAAGCTGTTCTGCCACCCGTGAGGGCGCAGGACCTCCGAGAGTGGTGCGGTTTTCTATCGCATTCAGGGGCTGAAGTCTGTCAATCAGCTCGGGCTTTAGTTTTTCGCTTTCTTCTGGAAAGAGCTCTTTAAATTCAGTTAGGCTCATCTCTTCCAGGCCTTTATTTTGGCTCAGGGCATAGTTGACAGCTTTGCCTGCCAGCTGGTGGGCCTGACGGAAGGGCAGACCCTGAGCGCTTAAATAATCTGCCAGTTCGGTGGCATTGAGATGACCTCGGGAGAGGGCCTCTTCCATTTTTTGAGGGTTAAACTTGATTCCCCGGAGAAAAACCGGCAGGACTTTCAGCACCTGTTTTAAGGTATTGACTGAATCAAAAAGAGATTCTTTGTCTTCCTGGAGATCCTTGTTATAGGCCAGCGGAAGGCCCTTGATGACCATCGCCAGCTGCTGATAGTTACCCGAGATCCGGCCGGTTTTAGCCCGAATCAGTTCAGCAATATCGGGGTTTTTTTTCTGAGGCATGATGCTGCTGCCGGTTGCTACCGAATCATCCAGTTCGATAAAATTATATTCCGGGCTGTTCCAGATAATGATTTCTTCGGCCAGACTGCTGAGATTAAGCAGGATGCTGAGCGAGCAGTGGTGAAAATCCAGCAGAAAATCCCGGGCTCCTACAGTGTCAAGAGAATTGGCCGAGGGCCTGGAAAAACCCAATTTTTTAGCCACCCACTGCCGGTCAATGTTAAATGTGGTTGCCGCCAGGGCTCCAGCTCCCAGCGGGCAGATATTAACCCGCCCCCGGCAGTCCTGCAGCCGTTCCAGATCTCGATTCAAGCGCTGGGCATGGGCCAGCAGATGATGAGCCAGGGTAACTGGCTGGGCGGGCTGGAGATGGGTAAAGCCGGGCAGTATGGTCTCTAAGTGCTGGGCTGAAAGTTCACAAAAAAGCTCCAAAAGCTCAACCAGCCCCAGCTGTATTTCATCAATCTGGTTACGCAGATACAATCTGATATCTAGAGCTACCTGATCATTGCGGCTCCGGGCGGTGTGCATTTTCCCTGCTAGGGAGCCGATTTCTGCGGTGAGCAGCTCCTCTATCAGGGTATGAATATCTTCTGCCTGCCAGGGGATTTTACCCTCTTCCCGGGCGCCATCAAGCTTATTTTCGACAGCATCCAGGCCAGTCAGTATTTTTTCCTTTTCATCTTCACTGATAATCTGCTGTCTGGCCAGCATTTTTACATGAACCCGGCTTCCCTTAAGATCATAGGGATAGAGCTCGAAATCAAAACTCAAAGAAGAGTTGAAACTATTAACAGAACCGGCTGTTTCATCCTGAAATCTTCCTCCCCAGAGTTTCATTACATCAAATCCTTTCCCTTTCTTCTTTTCAGGTCAATGATTTAGAGTAAAGCAGTTTCAGGCTAGCAGGATTTCTTAAATTATTTTAAAAGCTTTGGCAGATTTTAAATCTTGGCCGGACTTTTTCTTATCACAGCGGGCTGCTACTTTGAGAGGCAGTGACCAGAGTTTGATAAAACCGGCTGCTGAACTATGATCAAAGGTGTCATTTTCATCATAGGTGGCCAGACCTTCATCATAGAGGGAGTTCAGCTGTGATTTCCGGCCCACGATCTGACACTGACCCTGGAAAAGTTTGACCCTGACCTGGCCGGTGATTTTGCTCTGCAGGGTAGCAAAGAAATTCTGGAGAGCAACCCTCAGAGGTGAAAACCAGAGGCCATAATAGACCAGCTCACTGTATTTAGATTGAATTGATTCTTTAAAATGCAGACTTTCGCGATCCAGTACCAGAGAAGACAGATCCTGGTGGGCTGCCAGCAGGATGGTGGCAGCCGGAGCTTCATAAATTTCCCGGGATTTGATTCCGACCAGTCGATTTTCTACCATGTCAATCCGGCCCACTCCATAGGTAGAACCTATTTTGTTTAAATTAGAGATAAGTTCTGTGGGATTAAGAGCCTCTCCGTTAATTGAAACCGGAATACCCTCCTGGAAACCCAGGGTAAGATAGGCTGGCTGTTCGGGAGTGCTGGTGATATCCCGGGTCCATTGATAGGCATCGGCTGGTGGCTCCTGCCAGGGATCTTCCAGTTTCCCGCATTCCACACTTATACCCCAGATATTCTCATCTATACTGTAGGGAGAGTCTTTGGTGGCCTGAACCGGAATGCCGTGCTCTCTGGCATAATCTATTTCATCTTCCCGGGTGGTAAATCCCCAGTCCCTTAAGGGTGCAATAACCTTGAGTTCGGGATTCAGGGCATTGAAAGAGCTTTCAAAGCGGACCTGATCATTACCCTTGCCGGTGCAGCCATGGGCTACTGCATCTGCTCCCAGTTCTTCAGCATGTCTGGCCATCCGGGCTGCGATCAGAGGCCGGGCCAGAGCAGTAGCCAGAGGATACTTGCCTTCATAAACCGCACCGGCCTGCAGCGCCGGGAAGATGTGTTTAGTAATAAATTCCTGCTTGAGATTTTCTATTATAACCTGGCTGGCCCCGGTGGCCAGGGCTTTTTCTTTGAGGGCCTGTCTGTTCAGATCCTGCTGTCCCAGGTCGGCTGTGTAGGTAATTATCTCTGCTTCATACTTCTCCTGCAGCCATTTAATAGATACTGAAGTGTCCAGTCCTCCGGAATAGGCCAGTAAAATTTTATCGATTTTTTCAGTCATTTTTTTATATCCTCCCTGTAACTAATAATTTCAGTCAGCTAATTTACTGCAAATTTGCTTATTGTAATAAATCTGAGAAATTAATTTTGGCCCTGGTACTAACAGACGCAAAACCTGAGCAGGGCCGGCAATTTTCCGGTTGAAAAGATCTCCCAATATATTTCAGCAAAATTTTATTTTAATCTTTGACCTGTACGGGTTCCGGCGGCCAGAATTATTGTTCTGCTGACTGCCATAGCTATCTCCCCCTTTGCCTGTCTGAAGAAATAATTTCAAAAAAACTGCTGAAAAACAAAAAAACCGCCCCCAACTTGATAGTCAGAGACGGTTAATTACCGCGGTGCCACTCTTGTTAACAGAAAAATCCTGTTCACTCTCAGAGCCGTTAACGCCGGCTGGCGTTTTTTCCTATCCTGACAGCAGTCAAATTTCGGGCTATCAGCTTCAGAAAAACATCTCCCGGGTGCGCTTCAGCCTGATTAACTTCCCCGGGCTCTCACCAGTTCCCGGTTCGCTCCTTTCGTTAATCAGCTTACTCTCCCGTTCCACAATTTTTTTCAGTTTATTTAATTTAGCAGACTAAATTGGATTGTCATTAATTATAACTCAGATTCAGAGGGAATGCAAGGGAATATTAATTTTTTTTAAAATAATCCTTAAAAAATTACTGCTGAACCTCTGCCGGCAGGAGAAAAGAGAAAAAACAGCAGTTTATAATAGCAGCCAGGACTCAGGTAATTAGTTGGTTAATAACTCTTTAAAGACTTTAATCTTCTGCGGCAATCTCTAGGGTCCTATCAGCCAGCCTGGGAAGAATGCTGCCGGCTTTACCGGTTAAAATAATATCAAAGAGCCCGGGGCGGGAACCCCGATCGGTGTTGACATAGATTAATTTTCCTCCGGCCTGGCGAGTTAGATCCGGGATGCCGGCTGCAGGATAGACCACCAGGGAAGAGCCGATTACCAGCATCAGATCAGCCTGTTGAGCCTCCTGCCAGGATTTCTCCAGCACCTCTTCCGGCAGCCTTTCACCAAAAAAGACAATCCGGGGTTTAATCCTGAGGCTGCTGCAGTTCCGGCATTGCGGGGTTTCACCTTCTTTCAATATCTTTTCCAGATCCTGCCAGCTGTACTTTTCCCCGCAGTCCCGGCAGTCGGCCTTTTCCAGGGAACCATGAAGCTCCAGAACATTTTTGCTGCCGGCCTGTTGATGGAGCATATCGATATTCTGGGTGATAACAGTTTTCAGGATCTGCTGCTCTTCCAGCCGAGCCAGGGCCCGGTGGCCGGGATTGGGACTGGCTCCACTGGTTATTACCAGATCCCGGGCAAACTCCCAGAAGGCCTCCGGCTGATTGCGAAAACTGGAAAGGGAAACCGCCTCCTGAGGGTCATGCTTCTCCCAGAGGCCATCAGGGCCTCTGAATGTTGGCACCCCGCTTTCGGCAGAGATACCGGCGCCGGTAAAGCAGACCGGATATTCTGCAGCGGCAAGCAACCTGGCTGCTTCAGCTATTTTTTCCTCCAGATTTTTTGCATTCATACTTTACACCTCCACAGGATATTTGGTGAGAAATTAGTCATGATCCCAGTAAAAACAAAAATCAGAAATTGAATTTTAAATTATTGCTGTTATAATTATAATTGAAAGAAGGAAAGAGTCAATTAACCACAGTTTTGAATCTGACCGAAATAAAAAGCTCAAAGAAGCTTACAAGTTTAACGGTATAAAAGGAACAGGAGTAAAAAGTATAATGGAGCCAAAAAGAGCAAAAGGGGTGATATTAATGTCACAGGAAAGACTGGTTATGATCTCCAATGCCGAACCCTATGCTCACAAATATGAGGATGACAAAGTAGTTCAGGAAAAGCAGCCCGGAGGTCTGACCACCGGCCTGGATCCTATGATGCAGCAGCAGGGCGATCTCTGGCTGGCCTGGGGCCGGGAAGAGGCTGACTTTGAAGTTACCGATCAGAATAACTCAATTAGAGTGCCCGATAAGGATGGTTATAAACTCAAAAGACTTAAACTTACTACCGAAGAGGTCGAAGGTTTTTATTACGGCTTTTCCAACAGGACTCTCTGGCCCATCTGCCATAATTTTATCACAAAGGCCAACTTTTCGCGAGAAAACTGGCGGAGCTATCAGAAAGTCAATCAAAAATATGCAGAGGCCGCTCTGGAGGAGATCAGCGGCCGTGAGATGATCTGGGTGCAGGATTATCAGCTCTGTCTGGTTCCGGGCATGATCCGGGAGGAAATTCCGGAAGCCCGGCTGGGATTTTTCTGGCATATACCCTGGCCTCCCTATGAAATATTTAATACCATTCCCTGGAGGGAGGAACTGCTGGAAGGGCTTTTGGCCAGTGATCTAATTGGTTTTCATACCCGGGATTATGTGGATAATTTTCTGAATACCGCTGCCAAAAATGGTATGAAGGTAGACAGAAAGGAAAGTCTAATTGAACACAGAGGGAATATTACCAGAGTCAGGGCGATTCCTCTGGGTATTGATTATCAGTATTTTTTCTCCTGTGCTGAGAGGGAGGATATCAAGCAGGAAGCCAGGCAGCTCAGGGAACATTTTGCAGTCGATAACTTAATTATCGGGATTGATCGGCTGGATTATACCAAGGGAATTTTTACCAGACTTCAGGCTGTTGACCGTTTTTTTGAGAAATATCCCGAATATCGCGGTGAGGTCAGCCTGGTTCAGCGAGTCAGTCCCAGCCGCACCAGCATTCCGGAGTATAAAGAGATGCGGAGGCAGGTTGACCGGGCTATTGGAGATATCAACGGACGCCATAATATCGGAGCCTGGGAGCCCATCCGTTATTTCAAGCAGACTCTGCCTCAGGAAGAATTAATCCCCTATTATCTGGCAGCAGATTTGGCCCTGGTAACCCCCCTGGTCGACGGTTTGAACCTGGTCTCCAAGGAGTACCTGGCTTCCCGGGAAAAGGGGCAGCTGATTCTTTCGGAATTTGCCGGAGTCAAGCATCAGCTTCCCGGGGCCATAGTGGTCAACCCCCATAATTTTGAAGAGATCGGGGAAGCCATCCGCCAAATTATAGAAATGCCGGAGCAAGAAAAGGAACGGCGCTATCAAAAAATGATCGGCTCTGTTAAATCCCATGATATCAACTGGTGGCGGGAAACATTTCTCAAGGAATGGAGAGACTGTTATGAATAATACCGCTTCGCCTCCCCACCTGCTGGAAAAACTTAGCAAGAAAGGCTTGAACCGGTTATTAAACTGCCGGGAGCTTCCGTGCTGCCTGCATCTTTTTACAGATTATGATGGCACCCTGGCTCCCTTTAAAGCTGACCCTTCCCAATCCTATCCCCTGCCGGGGGCTGGCGGGCTTCTGCTGGAGCTGAATGCCCTCCCCAATATTGTGGTGACATTGATAACCGGCCGGGAACCCGAGGATGTCCGTAAATTTTTAGCCAGCAAAGAAATTCCGGTGGCCGGACTCCACGGGCTGATCTATCTTGCTTCAGGCTCTGATAACCGTGAGTTTTTAGGAAAAAACGATCTCTCTCTGCCTACTGAGGTTAAGGGCAGAATCAGACAAATAGCGGAGGAGTATTACGGGGTAAGTCTGGAAAATAAAGGCGGAATTCTGGCTTTACACTGGACTCCGGAATCTCGGTTTTCACCGGATGGAGCCAGAGAGGAGCTGGAAGAAATGCTGCTTGAGGCTGGCTGGGAGGTGCTCCAGGGCCGTCAGGTTCTGGAGGTCAGGCCTGCCGGCTGGCATAAGGGTAAAGCGGTTGATTATCTGAGAAGTAGATTGGCCGCCAGCAATTCCGGTCAGGAGATGACCGCCGCTCAGGCTGAAATCCCGGCAATTTATCTCGGTGATGATACCACCGATGAGGATGTTTTTCAGAGCTTTACCAGGCCGGGATTTACTGTCTATATCAAAAACGAGGATGAACTTGAGACTGCAGCGGATTATTATCTTAAAGACCCTCTTGAGGTCAGGAAATTTCTGGAACAGCTCTTGCAGGAAGTCCAGAAAAAGTAGGTTAAGGGCCGGAAAATAATATTCTGGTTTAGCGGTTAAAGGGCTTCTCTTTTTTCACCCGGAGAAGCCTTTTTTTATTTTATTAATGTGTTATAATGGGAATAACTTTTTGCAGGGCTTCCCAGGAGCTGTCGGGAGGCAGGTTTATTTTGAGGAGGAAAGGATATGGCTAAAAACTGTCAGATGAGAGTCCCTGCCACCTCTGCCAATTTAGGACCGGGTTTCGATACCCTGGGACTGGCATTGAGTCTGGATAACTATGTTACGATTGAAGAATATGAGGGTCCGGAGAAGGTCCGGACAGAAATTTATTCCAGCTGGCCGGAGAAGAGAAAAATTGAAGTTGAAGCAGAGGAGGATCTAATCAGAAATACTTTAGCTTTGTTAGCAGAGTCCGCCGGCAGAAGTCTGGCCGGGGTTAAAATTACTGAAGAGCTTTACATCGGCCCGGCCCGGGGGCTGGGCAGCAGCGCTGCAGCCATTGCCGGCACCCTGCAGGCAGCCAATCATTATTTTAAGTTGGGTATGAGTACTTTCCGGCTGCTGAAACTGGCCTGCCGGATTGAGGGGCACTCCGATAATGTGGTTCCCGCCTTTCAGGGAGGTCTGACAATTTCCAGTTATGATTTCGATAACAACAAAGTCTGCTGGGATAAACTTCTGCCTCATCCTGCTTTAAAGCTGGCCGTGATTGTACCGGAGCTAACCAGCCGGACAGAGGTGCAGCGCACGGTTATGCCGGATAAATTTGAACTGCCGGAGGTTATACATAATATGGGAAGAACGGCACTTTTACCACTGGCCCTCAGCTCCGGCCGCTGGGAGGAGCTGAAAAATTTGATGCAGGATAAACTTCATCAGCCCTACCGTTGCCGGAACCTCAGGGGCTGGGAGAGTGTTGTCCAGGCCGGTTACCGGGCCGGTGCTCTGGGTATTGCCTTAAGCGGGGCCGGACCGGCTGTGCTGGTCCTGGCCAGGGATGAGTTATCTGAAATTGGAGAGAGAATGGCCGAAGCCTGGCGGCAGGAAGGTATTCAGGCCCGGTATTTTACAGCCATTCCGGACACCAGAGGCAGTTATTTAGTCAACGAGGAGGGATGTTAGTGAAAAAATGGCCGGGAATTATCAGGGCCTTTTCTGAGTTTATGCCTGTGGAAGAAAGCACCGAAATAATAACCCTGGAAGAGGGCAATACCCCTCTGATTCCGGTGCCGGAGCTGGCCGGGAAGCTGGGTCTTGATATTGAGCTCTATCTAAAATTTGATGGAGCAAATCCTACCGGCTCTTTCAAGGATCGGGGGATGACACTGGCAGTTACCAAAGCCCGGGAGGAGGGCAGCCGGGCTATAATCTGTGCCTCCACCGGCAATACCTCGGCGGCAGCGGCGGCCTATGGAGCCCGGGCGGGCTTGAAAACCATCGTTATAGTGCCGGCCGGTAATATTGCTCTGGGCAAGCTGGCCCAGGCTTTAATTCATGGAGCAAAGGTGATTCCCATCCGGGGCAACTTTGACCGGGCTCTGGAGCTGGTTAGAGAAATCTGCAGCCGCTATCCGGTGACCCTGGTTAACTCCCTCAACCCCTACCGGATTGAGGGCCAGAAAAGTGCGGCCTTTGAGATTTGCCGGCAGCTGGGCCGGGCCCCTGAAATTCTGGCCATTCCGGTGGGAAATGCCGGCAATATCACCGCCTACTGGCAGGGTTTTCAGGAATATAAGGCTGCCGGTAAAATTGACAGACTGCCGGAGGTGTGGGGTTTTGAAGCCGCCGGAGCTGCTGCCATCACCCGGGACAGGGTAATTGAACAGCCGGAAACGGTGGCTTCGGCGATTAGAATCGGCAATCCTGTCAGCTGGGAAAGGGCGGTTGAGGCAGCCCGGCAGTCAGAGGGTTTGATAGCTGAAGTCAGCGATCCTGAAATACTCGAAGCTTACCGGGAGCTGGCCTCCCTGACCGGAATTTTTGCCGAACCGGCTTCAGCTGCCTCGCTGGCCGGGGTGAAAAAGCTGGCCCGACAGAAACAGCTGCCCGAAGGCAACCAGGTGGTGGTGGTTCTCACCGGTCACGGGTTAAAGGATCCCGATACTGCTCTTGAGGAGATTACAAATCCCGAACCGGTGGAGGCCAGCCTGGAAAGTGTGCTGGAGCGAGCAGGAATTTAGCGGGAAATCGGGAAATTTATATAAAGCATAAGTTTACCCGTGCTCCTTAACTTGAGCCTGAATGAAGGACAAATTTAAGAAGCTTAAAGTTGAAAAAGAAGAGAAAGGTGCTGATAAAAAAATGACCGAGCGCTGGGATCTAACCGGACTCTATGAGAGTTTTTCCAGTGACAGCTTTGTCCGGGATCGGGAGAAAATGAAAGAACTGCTGGCAGAACTGGAGCAGTGGCAGCCTGAAGAAAAGCCTGATCCCCGGGATTCAGCCGAGGATTTTGTCAGGCTTCTTCAGGATTATTATGAGACGTACAGCAAATTGATGGCCTACTCCCAGCTGAGATTAAGTGTCGCTGCCAGAAATGAAAAGGCGCTTAAAATTATTGAACAGCTGGAGAAGGAGTCTGCCAGATTAACTGCCCCCCGGGTGGAATTCCAGAAGTGGTTGAGCGGTCTGGAGGACCGTGAGGATATTATTAACAGTTCCGAACTCCTGCAGGAACACCGCTTTTTTCTGGAGGAATTGGTGGAGAAGAGCAGCTATCTCCTGACCCGGGAGGAGGAGACCCTGGCTGCCCAGCTTAAACGAACCGGCTCCTCGGCCTGGACCAAACTGCAGCAGAGGTTAACCTCAACTCTAATGATTGAGGTGGAGCTGGAGGGAGAAATAAAGGAGCTTCCCCTATCTGAAGTCCGTAATCTGGCCTATAAACAGGATCCGGAGGTAAGAAAAGCCGGTTATCAGGCCGAACTGGAAGCCTATCCTGAGATCGAGGAGCCGGTGGCTGCTGCTCTCAATGGTATCAAGGGAGAGGTTTTAACCCTGACTGAAAGAAGAGGATATCAGAGCCCCCTGGCTGAGACCCTGCAGGATTCCCGCCTGGAAGAGGAAACGCTGGAGGCCATGCTGGCTGCCATGAAGGATTATCTCCCCGAGTTCCGGCAATATTACCGGGCCAAGGCCGGGGTCCTGGGGTATGAGGGAGGGCTGCCCTACTATGGTCTTTTTGCCCCTCTGGGCGAGGTCGAAATGGAATTTAGTTATTCTCAGGCCCGGGATTTTATCATTGAAAATATTAGCCGGTTCAGTCAGGAGATGGCGGATCTCTATCGCCGGGCCTTTGAGGAATACTGGATTGATGCCGAGACCCGGGAGGGCAAGCGGGGTGGAGCTTTCTGCTATAACATAAATCCCATTAAGGAAAGCCGGATTTTAAGCAACTTTACCGGTAGTTTCAGCGATATGACCACCCTGGCTCACGAGCTGGGTCATGCCTATCACGGTTACTGCCTCCGCCAGGAGAGCATCCTCAACACCAGCTATCCCATGCCGCTGGCCGAAACAGCCTCAATATTTAGCGAGACTGTAATCACAAATGCTGCCATTGCAGAGGCTGACAGCGAGCAGACCTTTGCCATCTTGGAAAATAAAATCAGTCAGGCCGGCCAGGTAATTGTCGATATCTACAGCCGCTTTCTTTTTGAAGATAAACTTTTTGCCGAAAGGGAGCAGGCTGCTTTAAGTGTGGAGGAGCTTAAGGATTTTATGCTGGAAGCCCAGAGGGAAGCCTATGGTGAGGGGCTTGATCATGATAATCTTCATCCTTACATGTGGCTCAATAAACCTCACTACTATTCTGCCGGCAGCAATTATTACAACTTCCCCTATGCTTTTGGGCTACTTTTTGGCCTGGGGGTCTATGCCCTGACCCGGGAGCGGGGAGAGGAATTTCTGGAAGAGTATAATAACCTGCTGACTGCTACCGGTAAGAATAAGGCAGCTGAAGTGGCAGCTCTGGTTGATATTGAGCTTAATTCCCGGGAATTCTGGGATAATTCTCTGGCGGTTATCGGTGAGGATATTGACGAGTTCGTCAGGCTGGCAGAGGGAAGAACAGCTAACTAGCACAGCCAGGGAAATCTACTTGAGAGCTTTTACCCTGGATCTTTTGCTCTTTCATGTAAAAATGATTAAAATATAATCTGACATATAAAAACCAGACCTCGCCGGTTAAGCGAGGTCTGGTTTTTTAAGTCAGGTCTGGTTATACTAAGTCTTTTTTATCTCATTCTACTTTACTGCCTGCTGGATTTTTTATTCTTTAAACTGGTATTTCAATTTTCAGCTGATAAAAAACGGAGATAATCAATTGCCAGAGATCGGCCAGACTTCCTCTGCAGCCTCTTCCACCATGCCTTGATGGTCGGGATCCAGGCCACCGCTGTTATGCAGACGGCTGCCCCGGAAATGCAGGCAGAAATGGCCGGGATAGTTGTTGCTGGTAATCTCCTGACCACCGTGGGGCATGCCGTTGATCGAACCGGATATCAGCATATTATTAATATGGACAATCACAGCCCGGCGATCCCAGCTCCAGCTGCCGCCATAAATTCGCCGCTTAACCTCGGTATCCCTCCGGGAAGCCGGCTCCACATCGGCATGAACATTGCCGTAAAGGCGGCGAACTCTAAAACTCAAACCGGTTTCCAGATCGGTGATGGTAAATATTTTGCCCTCGGGAATCAGGGGATCTACTTCATTCCAATGCAGATCCCTGATTTCAGCGGTTGCTATCCCGTCTCCGGGCACCCGCAGCCTATCCCCTGCCCTGATATGATCACCGGAGATGTTATTGGCGGCTCTCAGCTTATCGACGGTGGTATTTAGTCGGCGGACCAGGGCCCAGAGGCTGTCCCCCGGTTGAACAGTATAATAAATGGTTTCTCCGCTGCTTTCAGCCAGAAGCTCCCGCCAGGTATTGGTTCCAACCACAGAATCTACCTGAAGGCCGGAGAGGTTTTGAAACTGCTTGACTGCCAGCATTGTTTGATAGCCAAACTGTCCATCAATCTGAGCTGAATAAAATCCATGGCTCTGGAGCAGGCGCTGCAGCTCTCTGACCTCCTCGCCAGAATCCCCCTCCCGAAGAAGGGGCATAGCAGCTGGATCTGGTTCCTCTTCCTGTTGTTGCACTCTTTCGGTATCCTGGAAAACTTTTTCCTCGCTATCATCCTCAATTTCAGCGGTGTCAGGAGAAATTCTTTCTTCACTATCTTTCGGCTTATCCTCCTCAGGCCTGAGAGATCTTTCGTCAGATCTGTCGGTTTTCTCTTCCCCGGGATCTGCCAGCCTGGAATTTTTCTCCAGGGCAAGCCAGGTCGAACGTCCGACCACTCCATCGGCTTTTAATCCCATATTACGTTGAAAACTCTGCACCGCTCGGTGGGTCAGGGTTCTAAAAAGACCTGAAGGTTCGGCATTTAAGTATCCGAGGTCCCGAAGCAGGCGCTGTAAGTAAAAGACTTTCGCACTATGTGTATATATTTTTAATTCAGGATAGTGATCAAGATTGCCTTCCAGTTTTTCCAGGGCTGCCAGAGTTCCTTGGCCTGCAATGCCATCAGGACGGAGATTTGAGACCTGCTGCAGCCGTTCGACTGCATACCGGGTCTGATCTCCATAGAAGCCGGTTAGGGGGCCGTCGTAAAGTCCCAGGTCCTGAAGCCGCTGCTGCAGAACCTTAACCTCCTCTTCCCGATCCCCCAGCCGGAGTAGAGTACTGGCCCGGACAGTATTTTCTTCTGTCAGAGCCAGCCCCAGAGCTGTAGTAATTATCAGGCAGCAGATTACCAGGAACACGATATTTTTTTTGGAAAAATTCATTTCATATTTTCCCCCGCTTTCGTATTTGCTAAAATTTAATAATGACTGCTATTATCCCGCCAGTATTTTTTCTTAACCATCCATACGCTCCAGCACATTTTTTAGATCTGTCATTCTGTTATAAATATCATCATAAAATTCCAGTTCGCCACTTTGAGAAACTCCTGCGGTAAAATAGGAAAGATGAATCGGGATTGGATTATTGATATAGATGGTGGTTTCCTGTCTGTTTCTTATCTTGTCATTTATCCTTTTCAGGTCCCAGTGAGCTTGATCCTGTAGCAGATAGCTGGCGAACTCCATAGGTTTATTAATTCTGATACAGCCCGAACTTTCAGCTCTGGTTTCCAGATTAAAAAGATGGCGATCGGGGGTATCATGAAGGTAGATGCTCTGATGATTGGGAAAACGAAAAACAACCCGACCCAGAGCATTATCAGGGCCGGCATCCTGCCAGAGGTAATAATCAAAATTTCTGGCATCTTTTTCATCCCAGTTAATATCATCGGGATCGACTTCGACAAACCGCCCGGAATCATCCTCCTGATAAACCCGATAACCGCCCCGTTCCAGATGGTCCTGGTCTTCCTTGATTTTCGGGAGATGATCTCTAACAGCAATGGATCTTGGCATGAACCAGCGCGGGCTGACGGTCAGATGGGTTAGAATTTTATTCATCTCAGGGGTGGGATGGGCCCGTCTGCCAATGATAGTTTTCATATCGAGAACAATTTCACTGCCCTCATAGACCTGGGCGGTAAAGGAAGGAAGATTGACATAGACATGTCTCTCGCTGGTTCCGGGAGCCTTCTCTCCTGACCAGCGCCATTTTTCCAGATTGGCTGCCAGAATATTTTCCTCTTCCGGAGTAAGATTTTTCTCTTCCCGCTGAACCTGCCGGGTGATTTCCAGCAATTTCTGGTACTGGGGATGCCGGGGCTGAATACTGTTTAGAACCTCTTCCATATCTTCTCCCGCCCGGGCAGCTGATAATACCAGGGAAACTTCAGGAGCAATTCTCAGAGAAGTTATTCTTCTGGTATAGGAATCAGGGTTTAGTCTGCCCCGAGCCAGATCACCGGTTAAATTAACCAGCCCCTCGGTTATTATAATCTCCAGCTCAGCTGCTTGAGCCGGAGGAAACTCATCGGGGCTCTGATAGCGCAATCCCAGCCAGAGGTCATTGATTTCATCATAATTATAATCCCCGGAATTTAAGCCGAACTTTTGAGCCTGACTGATAATAGCATATACCTCTTCACCGGTTTCAGTTAATCTATTGCCGGCAACCCAGAGGGGATCATAATCTCTTCGCTCATAAAAATCATAAATTAAATCCTGCTGCAGACTGGAATTAATTTCTTTCTCGAGATGGCGGTTTACACTTTTTTCTCTATCCTGAGCTGAAGCTGCCGGGGTCAGCAGGAATACCAGCAAAATTACAATTACTATTAACGGCAAAACCTTCACTGCAGCCTGCTGAAGGCAGCTGAGGGCTGCAGAAAAATTTCTGGTTTCAGGATGTCTGCTGGAAGTTTTCATTGCAGGCCACCACCTTTCTAAAATGAGCTGAACTTTTAAATTTTTAAATTTAGCTGTTGGGAATTGTCTAAATACCGAACTCTAAAATTTATTATACAACAATTAACCGGTTAATAGCAAGCAACTGCCTTAATTTTACCCCAAGTCTTAATCCAGCTCTAAAGGTTCAGGATATTTGGAGAAAAACACTGAAATAACTGGATTTGATGAAATAGAGATAATTTTGTGCTAAAATAATACTAAGATTTAGCAATCCAGGAATGTTTTCTGATTGGAGATTTCTGAGATATTATGATTTGATTGGGGATTTACAGGCTTTAAATACTGGATTATTTAGCAAGAAGGGGCAGGATTAAAATGAATAAAAAAACCAGCAAGAGAAGGAGAATCAGAGAATGGGGAATTATTCCGGGCATGTTGCCTGCGGGGAACTTAAACTCCATAACCGATGTCCCCGGGGTGGAAGTGGGACATTTAACGATTATTAGAGGAGAGGGAGAACTTGTTCCAGGAGCAGGTCCAATTCGGACCGGTGTTACGGCAGTCTGGCCTCATCGAGATAATATTTTCAAAAATCCGGTCTCAGCCGGCCTTGATATTATCAACGGCTACGGCAAAGCAGCGGGACTGTCTCAGATTCAGGAACTGGGCACCCTGGAATCTCCGCTGCTCTTAACCGGAACCCTTAATGTAGGCCGGGTTATGGATGGGCTGATTGATTATATCCTGCGGGATAACCCTGAAATAGGTATTACCTCCAGCAGTTTCAACCCGGTGGTGTTGGAATGTAATGACGGTTATCTGAACGACCTGCAGGGCAGGCATGTAAAATCCCAGCATGTCCATCGGGCCCTGATTACCGCTTCTGGCGATAGAGTGCCCGAGGGAGAAATCGGTGCCGGTACAGGCATGGTTGCCTTTGGCTTTAAAGGCGGAATTGGTTCTGCTTCCCGTCGATTAAACCTGGAAGAAAACAGCTTTCACCTGGGTGCTCTGGTATTGAGCAATTTTGGCCGGCGGGAGGAACTCCGGATTGCTGGGATCCCTCTTTATAATCTGAATCTGGATCTAAAGACTGCCAGAGCCAGGGAGAGACAGGATGGGTCGGTTATTGTTATTCTGGCTACTGATCTGTCGCTGGACTCCTTCAGCCTAACCAGAGCTGCCCGCCGGGCCCAGGCCGGTCTGGCCCGGGTGGGTTCGCTGGCTGATAACAGGAGCGGAGAGTATGTTCTGGCCTTTTCTACAGCCAGGCGCTATCAACGAGAAGATAACGGTGAAGTTAGAGTCAGCGGGGGCCAGCACCAGAAAGAGATGAAGACAGCTGAAACAAATGAGAGCCGGCTGATGAATATGGTTTTTCAGGCAGTTGTTGAATCCACAGAAGAGGCGGTTTTGAATTCTCTTTTCATGGCTTCCACCCTGAGAGGAAGAGATGGTAATGAAGCCCGGGGGCTTCCAGCTGAAAAGCTTGCCGGCTGCTTAAATAAAATACTTCAGGGTTAAAACAATTAGAGAATTTTTTCCGCCAGATACTTTCCCCCCTCTGTTTTAAGTTCTAAAGCTGAGGAGGGATCCAACTGCTGCTCCACCAGTTGATGAGCATCCTGCAAAACCAGAAAGGAAGGATTTGGCAACTCTTTTACTCCCAGAGCTCTGATATTGTTTATTATTTCTTCTTGATAGCGTTCCGGCAGATCAAGGTCCTGAAGCAGAGCGGCAGCAATCTGCCAGCAGTGCTCGATATCTTCCGGATTATACTCCTGTTCTGCCAGAATTTCCCGGTAATTAAGCTCCTCGGGCTGGCAGGATCTGCTGCCCAGTTCATGCAGCATAGCTGAAAGGATGATGTTCAAGGGGCTGTACTGCTCCCTGCTGCCAATTCTATCTGCCATTTTAACAACTTCTTTAATATGAGCAACTTTATCCGGTTGATTACGATAGATTTCTTCAATTTTTTCGCCCATTCTGTCTCGAATTGTCTGCACCTCTTTGTAAAGGGTGCTGCCCTGACCGATACACATGGCAGCATGCTCGCACCATTCAGCACATTCCAGGTTAAAGCTGGGATTGATGACATCCTCTCCGCAGTTGGGGCAGGATCGCATCAGATCAAATTTAAAAAACTCAATATTATATTCACAGACCGGGCATTCCTTTTCACTGACATCCTCGGGAGACCAGTTGCGTCCATCCTGTCCGGGACATTTTTGTATCAAAGTGATCTTCCTCCTTTGCTGGCTGATTTTCTAAATTCTGTTAATATTATTTTACAGCAGAGACTGTAATAATTCCATGATATAAATCACATTATTTTACTCAGGATAAATGATTCTGGCTGCCTTCAGGTTAAATTTTTTACATCTGGCTTGACAGCAGAGAGCTAATTGATTATCATATTATTACTAGTTGCAAATCATTTGCAAAAGGAGGCAAACAACTTGTTCCGGAAAATAGCGGTTATTATGGTTTTGATTGCTGGTTTGCTTTTTGCCCTATCATTTCCTCTGACGGCAGAATCTTCTCCCGAGGTATATGTAAGCATATATCCGATTTATGAGATTGCCGAACGAATTGGAGGAGAAAGTCTGGAAGTTCATCAGGTTGTTCCTGACGGAGTTGAGCCCCACGGTTATGAACCTGCTCCCCGGGAGGTGGCCGGTCTGGAAGGTGCTGCAGCTTTTGTCTATGTAGGCCTGGGACTGGAGGCCTGGGGCGAGAGAGGAGCCCGGATTGTAGCCGAACAGGGCGGCAGGGTAATTAAACTGGGTGATCATGTTGAGCTGAGAGAATATCGTGGTCCCCATAATGATCATCAGGAAGAAGATAGTAATGACCACCATAATGGTGAAGATGATTATGGTCAACACCACGATGAAGATGAACATGACAATCATGAGGAAGATAGTCAAAATCAGGATCACGATGAAGATAGCCATGACCATCTCCACGGGGAATATGATAATCATATCTGGCTGGACTTTGAAAACATGAAAATTACTGCTGAAATTTTAACCGAACTTTTTATTTACCTGGAACCTGAAGGAGAAGAGGAATTTACTGCCGCTCGAGATGAGGTTAAGCAGAAACTGGCTGAACTTGATGCGGCTTACCGGGAAGGTTTAAAAGACTTAAAGCATGATACCATAATTGTTTCCCATGCTGCCTTTGGCTATCTGGCAGATAATTATGGCCTGGAGCAGATTGCGGTGACCGGAATTTCTCCCGAGGAGGAACCTTCATCCCGGGTGATAGCAGACCTGATTGAGGCTGCCCGGGCCAGCGGAGTGAACTATATTTTTCTGGAGACACTGGCCAGCCCCCGTACGGTAGAGGTTATAGCCGAGGAGGCCGGCTTGGAAATATTGACCCTGAACCCGGTAGAGGGTTTAACAACCGAGGATAGAGAACAGGGTCGGGATTATTTTTCAATTATGTATTCCAACCTGGAAAACCTGAAGCAGGCCCTGGGGGAATAAGAGATGAGTTTCTTAAAAGTTGAAGGAGTATCTTTTGCCTACAGGAAGGAACGGGTGGTAGATGATGTTAATCTGGAGCTTAAACAGGGTGACTTTGCGGCCTTTATTGGACCCAATGGTTCCGGCAAGAGCACACTGCTGAAGCTGATTCTGGGTTACCTCACACCAACCCGGGGAGAAATCACTTTGAAGGGTCAGCCGGTGGCTGAAATTATGGACTGGACCAGGGTTGGCTATATTTCTCAGCAGGTTAAGGATTTTAATCAGAGTTTTCCGGCTACGGTTCGGGAAATAGTGGGCAGCAATCTTTACAGCAAAATGGGACTGGTCAAATTTTTGAATCAGGAGCTGGAAAAGAAGATTTACCGGGCTCTGGAACTGGTTGAAATGGAAGATTTAATTAACCGCAAAATTGGCAACCTTTCCGGCGGTCAGCAGCAGCGGGTCTTTATTGCCAGGCTGATGGTTAATGATCCGGAACTGATTCTGCTGGATGAGCCCCTGGCAGGTGTTGATATCAGGGCCCAGGATGATTTTTACCGGATTATCGGCAATATCAATCAGGAGATGAATAAAACTGTTATCATGGTTTCTCATGATATTCAGGTTATCAGTAAACATGCCAATAAAATTGTCTGCTTTGAGGATGGCCGGGCCTATCCTCACTGCAGTCAGGAGTTTAGCTATGATGATTATATACATGATCTGAGAAGGACCAATCTGAGAATCATACCCAGACATGATCACTAAGGATGGTGGCCGCAGTGGAATTTTTAAGTTATACCTTTATGCGGAGAGCTCTGCTGGCAGGTAATATGGTGGGGGTCATCGCTCCGCTGGTTGGGGTCTTTTTAAATTTAAGACGGTTGTCTTTAATTGGCCACACCCTTTCTCACGTGGCACTGGCCGGAGTAGCTCTGGGTCTTTTTCTGGGTTTTTTCCCGGTTTATACTGCCATTATAGTTTCAATTCTTGCAGCCCTGGCCATTGAAAAGCTGCGCCGGGATTATCGGGATTATGCTGAACTTTCTCTGGCCATTATTCTGGCCGCTGGACTGGGGCTGGCCACGATTTTGATCAGTGCCTCCCGTCAGAGCGCCGGAATTCACAGCTATCTTTTTGGTTCCATTTCTCTGGTGGGGACCAGGGATATTTATATGATCCTGCCTTTGGCCCTGGTTATTATTGCAGTGATTTTGAAATATTATTACGGTTTTTTTTATCTGGCTTTCAATGAAAATGAAGCCTGGCTGGCCGGTGTGCCGGTCAGGACTTTAAATGTTGTGTTTATGGTGATAGTTTCGGTTACGGTGGCTCTGGCCATCAGGGTGGTGGGAACCCTCCTGATAGCATCACTGATAACTATTCCGGTGGCTGCAGGTATGCAGGTTGCCTGGAGCTTTAAAAGCACCATCTGGCTGAGCCTGTTCTTCAGTCTGACGGCGGTTAATCTGGGGCTGATTTTATCTTTTTATTATAATCTGGCTCCGGGAGGAACGATAATTCTGGCCGGAGTGGTGATTCTGCTGCTGGTGCTGTTAGTGAAAAAAATCTGGCTTCTGCTCCGTCGGGATCTGTAAAACAGTTATTTTTCCCGGCGGCAGTTTTGTGCTATAATTATAAGAGTAAAACTGAAACTGAAGATAGGCAGCTTTACTGGAGCAGGGCAGCAGTATGCAAAATAACTGTCAGAGAAATTACTTTAAAGAGCGGAAGCTTAAGGCTTGTTTCCCGACAAGGAGGTTTTTATGGAAATATTTTTGTTGGCCTTTGTAACAATTTTTTTAGCCGAGATGGGCGATAAAACCCAGTTTACCACCCTGCTGCTGGCTTCCTGCGGGGCAGCCCGGCAGGTATATCTGGGCGCCCTATCTGCTTTGTTTCTGGTAACCGGACTGATAATTTATCTGGGAACAACCCTGATCACCCTTCTCCCCCGGAAAGAGATTTTGCTGGCCGGAGGAGCCTTTTTTATCCTTATGGGTATTTATACTTATTTTAAAAAACAAGAGCGGCCGTCGGCCGGTGAGATAAAGTGCCGGCGCAGGGTTTTTTTCCAGAGTTTCAGTCTGATTTTTCTGGCCGAACTGGGCGATAAGACCCAACTGGCCGCTCTCAGTTTGGCCGTGGCCAGCAGCTCTCCCCTGGCTGTTTTTCTGGGGGCTGTTTCCGCTCAGGCCCTCAATCACGGGCTGGCAGCCTGGCTTGGCCGTTCGCTTTACAGTAAAGTTCCTCCAGTGAGAATTAAGCAGGCCGCTTCTCTGCTTTTTCTGCTGGTTGGTATAATTATTATTCTGCTTGAAATTTAAAGGCGGGCTGATTTTGACTTATACTTTGAATAATAATACAATGGGAGCAGGAGTGATTGGATGCTGGAAAAAATGAAGCACTGGGCCGAAGAGGTTGGAGAATACCAGAGAAGTATGTTCCGGCAAAATTATAAGGTTTCCAGTAAATCGGAAAAGATTGATCTGGTATCCGAGGTTGATAAAAAATCTGAAGAAATGCTTGTCAGCCTGATAAAAGATAATTATCCCGATGATGAAATACTGGCGGAAGAGAGCGGCCAGATTTCCGGCAATGAAAAGGGGAACAGTCGGGCCTGGGTGATAGATCCCCTGGATGGTACGGTTAATTATGTTCATGGTTTTCACATTTTTGCCATTTCGCTGGCCTGTCTGGTAGAGGGTGAGCTGAAAGCGGGATTGATCTATATACCTCTGCTGGAGGAATTTTATTCCGCCCGTCGGGGCCGGGGCAGTTTTCTCAATGGAGAGCCGATCAGGGTCGATGATAATTCCCGGCTGGAAACAGCAATTATTGCCACCGGTTTTCCCTACGATCATCAGCACAATGACCGGCCGGTGCTGGAACTCTTCTCCAGAGTGCTGCCTAAAACCGGAGGGATCCGGCGGACCGGTTCAGCAGCCTATGATCTATGCCTGGTTGCCCGGGGTATTTTTGATGGTTTCTGGGAGATTAAACTGCAGCCCTGGGATATTGCCGCGGCGGTATTGATAGTCAGAGAAGCGGGAGGAGCAGTGACCAATTTTTCTGGAGAAGATATAAGTCTTGAGGCCAGCGAGGTTGTTGCTGGCAATAAAGATATTCACCGGGAGTTGAGGGATTTGCTGGCAGGGGGTTGAAAAATGAAATTTCGGAGCAGCGATCTTTCTTTAAAATTATTTTTTGCCCTGATAATTGCTGCAGTTTTGCTGACACTTTTTCTCTATGATGCCGGCTATTATCTGGCCGGGTCTGGGCTTGGCTATGAGATGGAATTTGAGTTTTTGGGAACACGGGCGGTTGAAAATTATGAGACAGAGTATGACAGAGTTTTTACTGCTGCCGGGGGTTTAATAGCCCTGGTTTTTCAGGTGCTTTTCTTTTATACAATAATTTTTTTAAGCAGCAGTAGGTATCTCCTGGGATTTCTCTTCTTTCCCCTTGTCTATCGAGTGCTTCCCTATTTGATTGGCCTGATAAATTATGATATTATAACTAGCCAGAGTGAATACCTGCTCAGCATCTACTCCGGTCTTCCTCTCTGGCTGATGCTCGGCGGAATGCTGCTGATCTTTGCCGTCCTGAATATTCATGCCCGGTTTAAAACCGGACTGAGCTGGAAAAGATTTTTTCAGGGTATATTATTTTCTCTGCTGACAGCAGTAATATTAATGCTGGCGATTAATTTTATAAGATAAATAACTGCTTGCAGCACCTATATTTGACCAATTTACTTGCTTTTCTGGTGATAAACTAATATAATACTAGCAACAATAATCAAGTACTCGAAATCTGTTTTAAGTGGAGGTAGCAATTGTGCTGGCCAGTAAGATTTTATCAGCCACTGATTTTTCTGATCATGCCAATAAATTAGTCCAGTGTCTGGGAGAATTTCAGAGCCTGGGGATTGAAACCGTGCTTTTAGTTCATGTGTTAAAGAAGGGGACTAAAGAAAAAGACCTCCAGAAAGCCCGGGAAAAACTGGCTTTAATCAAAGGCAAAATTACCGAAACCGGGATGGAGGCTGAAACCCGGGTTTTAACAGGTAAACCGGAAGAGGAAATTACCGGGCTGGCCGAGGAGGAAAACTGTTCTGCTATAGTAATGGCTTCCCGGGGGGTCAATGTTCTTAAACATTTTTTTCTGGGCGGGACAACTTATAATATTCTGCGTCAGAGCAGGGTTCCGGTTTTTATAGAAAAACATGAAAATCTTGGCGATGGAGTGATTAAACCGGTCTGTAACATCAGATTCAGCCGGATTTTGATCCCCATTGACTGCACCGTATGTTCTGACAGTCTGGTCCAGGCTGTGCTGGGGCTGGACAAAGAGCTGGAAAACGTCACCATGGTATCTGCTATAGAAAAAAACTTCAGTCTGGAGAAGCTGAAAAAACGCAAACGGGAAGTAGCCCAGGAACTGAATGAATTCAAAAAATCCCTTCTGAGGAGCGAAAAAATAGCAGAGGTAAATGTTATTGTTGAAGAGGGAGCAGCTTCCGAGCTGATCCTGTCGGCGGCCGAGGAGCATGACAGCACTCTGATTATGATGCCAACCCGGGGGGTTGACAGCATGGAAGGTTTAAAGCTGGGCAGTACAGCCGATATAATAGCCAGAAAATCTCCTTTGCCGCTTTTCTTTCTGCCCTGTGACCCGATAAATAATGAAAACTTTCTCTTTAGCTGCAAAATAAAGGGTGAATAATTATTGCAGATCCTGATAAGTTATTACTCCAGAACCGGTACAACTAAGAAGCTGGCCGGGAAGCTGGGGAAAGAATTTAAGGCTGACAGCCTGGAAATCATAGACAGGAGAAATCGAAAAGGTTTTTTCGCCCTGATTAAGGCCTCTTTTGATGCTTTAACGGCCAATGTTACTGTGATTGAGCAATTTCCCCATCAGCTTGAAGATTATGATCTGATTATCCTGG
>LKMJ01000350.1_pt1 | contig 33805 bp, 46 predicted proteins | sample 643391 | NCBI WGS metagenome assembly LKMJ01 (sample SAMN04112250, study PRJNA286221) | soda lake metagenome | biome: soda lake; feature: Kulunda Steppe; material: water; isolation source: sample PL-Br10 brine of Picturesque Lake | place: Russia: Kulunda steppe | collected 2010-07 | reverse complement strand
TCACGTCCGCGTCAGGGAGCGTGTCGTCGAGAACGAACGTCGCCGCGGCGGCCGCCGCACCTGCGCCGACGATACCGATGTTGGTCATCGTCTCGCTCTTGGAGTGCGAACAGATAAACCCACCTCCAACGGCAGACTGCGTCCTACTTCACCAGGTAGCCGCCGTCGACGACGAGGTTGTGACCGTGGATGAACCGGCCGCCATCGCTCGCCAGCAACACTGCCGCGGGGGCGATATCCTCGGGCTGGCCGACAAACGGGGTGAGAATCCCATCGAGGAGCGCCTGCTCGTCTTCCTCGCTCTCGATAGGTGTCATCCCGGACTCGACCGGCCCCGGACAGATAGCGTTCACCGCGACGCCCTCGGGCCCGTAGTCGAGCGCCATCTGTCGGGTGAGGTTCGTCACCGCACCTTTCGAGGCGACGTAGGCCGCCTTCTCGGTGTCGCCACCGCCCCGGAGCCCCCGCTGGGAGGAGATGTTGACGATGCGGCCGTACTCGCTTTCGCGGATGTGCGGAACTGCGTGTTTCGAGCATCTGACGACGCCCTTGACGTTCACGTCCTGCACGCGGTCCCACTCCCCCTCGGTCACCTCGTGAACCGGGTCGTCGCTCGTGACGCCCGCGCTGTTGACGAGGATGTCGATGCCGCCGTACGCCTCGACCGCTCGCTCGACGAGCGCCTCGACGGCTGCCTCGTCGGTCACATCAGTCTGTTGAAAGACCGCGGTGTTGCCCTCGCTCTCGATAACGTCGAGGGTCGTTCGGCCGTCAGCAGGCACGCGTGAGTCCTCACGAACGTCCGCGAGAACGACGTTCGCCCCCTCCTGCGCGAACTCGATTGCGATTGCCCGCCCGATACCGCTGCTCGACCCGGTGACGATTGCTGTTCTCTGTTCGAGTTTCATAGGTTCGATTGTCGAATCTGCTTGCAGTTCCTCTCGAATCCACTTGGTTCAATAACAAAACTCATTCGGTTCAAACTATGAACCGTTCGGTTCAGGTTGTGAACCATTTGGTTCAAATGTTGCATTTTCTTGGTTCGATATCCGAAGTGTCGTATTAGAGGCGTTGTTCTACAGCTTCGGTCCCTCGACCTCGGCGGTTTCGGCCTCGCGCCAGGAGTGTCTCGGCTCCCAGTCCAGGTCGCGTTCGGCTTTCGCCGTCGAGAAGGCGGCCTCGTCGCCCGGAACATCGCACTCGGGAGCGAGGTCGCCCCACGCCGCGTCGATTGCGTCCGCTGTCGACTCGTCGATGTAGTTGTCTTCTGCCACGGCGATGTACGTCTCGTGGCCCGACCGCTCCGTTTCGAGTGCACAGCGGACCATCCGAGCCACGTCGCGCACGTCGACGTAACACCACAGGCTCCCCGACGGCGTCGGGTCTTCGAGGGCGAGCGATTCCCTGACCTCGCGCGTCTCGTACTCGCCGGGCACCTGAATCCACGACGGCTGGAGCGAGCTGACGGGGACGCCGTAGTGTCTGGTGGTCCGCTCGGCGATTATCTCGCCGACAACTTTCGAGGTGCCGTAGGCGTCCTCCGGACGCTGCGGGTGGGTCTCGTCGACCGGGAGCGAGTCCAGCGGTCGAGCCTCCTCGCGGTAGGTGACGCCGTAGGTCGCCTCGCTCGAGCTCCAGACGACGGACGCGTCGACCTCGCCCGCGGCAGTGAGCACGTTGTACGTGCTGGCGACGTTGTGCACGAACGTCTCCGTTCCCGCGCGGTGGCCCGCGCCCGGCACCGCGCCGAAGTGGACCACAGCGTCGGGGTTCGCGTCGGTGATTATCTCCCACACCGGCCCCTGCTCGGTCAGGTCGGCAGCGAGATACTCGACGGTGTCGTACGGCGACCGCCGCGGTTCGTGCAGGTCGACACCGACGATGTCGTACTCATCAGCCAGTTCGTCGACGGTCCACCGGCCGAGCGTGCCGAGCGCACCGGTGACGACGAGCGTGTCCATACGTATGCCGCAGGTCGTGAAGACTTGAGTCCGGTGGTTTCGCTCGCCTACTCCCCGAGTGCGGTGAGGCGTCCGTTGCTCGCAGTCAGAAAGAGCGCGTCTTCGGCCGCGATAACGTCCCCGGAGCCGTCCGTATCCGTTCGCCACTGGACGGCCCCGTGCGTTATCGACAGCGCGACAACCTCACCGTCGTCGTGGACGAGTACCTCCTCGCCAACGACAGTTGGCGGACCGAGTGACTCCGTCCCCTCGTAGGTCCACGCTTTCTCCCCACCCCGGTCGATCGCATACAGCGTATCTCGGCCTGTCGCGTAGAGGTGGTGGTTGCCGACTGCGAGCTTCTGTGCGCCGCGGTCGTCGGGAATCGCGAACGTAAACCGATGGTCACCCTCGGTGTCGAACGCCTCGACGCCGGTGTGTGACCAGACTGCCACGATTTCGTCGGTCACGACTGGACCAGCGTTGACGACATCGGTCGACACCGACCAGCGTTCCTCCCCGGTGTCAGCGTCGAGTGCGAACACCCGCCCCGAACTGGTTAACGTACTGAGATAGAGACTGTCGTCGTGAACAGCGACCGGTTCGGCGACGGCCCAGCCGTCATCTCCCAGTTTGATCGACCAGCGCAGTGTCCCGTCGGCGACGTTGAACGCTCGAACGGTCCCGCCCCAGTCGGCGACGTAGACATCGAGACCGTCGATGGTCGGCGGGGCAGTCAGTCTTGCGTCGGTATCGTGCAGCCACTCTTCCCGCCCGGTGTCGTGGTCGAACGCCACGACGCGCCCCCGTTCGGTCGACCGACGACCGGTGACCACGACCCGTCCGGCACCGACTGCTGGCGACGAGTTCATCTGTGACCGAAGGGGGACGTACCATCTCAGTTCGCCGGTTTCAGCCGACAGCGCATACAGCTGATGGCGATAGTGTGCGTGCCGGTCGGTCGCGTTTGCCGGGGCGTACAGCGTTCCGTCCCTGAGAGAAGGTGTGCTCGTGGCCCGTGCATCGGGCAGGTCGACGGTCCAGACAGTCTCCGGTTCATCGAACGTTCCTCCGACGGCACGGGTGTGGGCTGCATTCTGTCCGGCAACTGCCCAGTTGCCTTCGACGGTACCGAGTTCGGTGTCGACAGTCTCCGCCGAGAGACAGCCGGCGAGACCGATACCTGCAGTTGCTGTCATGGCAAGGACCTGTCGACGGCTGTAGGAGGGCATCGACAGACAGTGTGAAAGCGTCAGGTATGTGTTTTCTGTTTTCGTGCTGACATACGGGCAGTCGAACCGTGATTTTAGAGAATGTTCGGCGTCAGCGGATAGCTCCAGGCCTCACCGTCGCCCGCCTTGAGCGCGGCGATGATGACGAACGCCAGGTCCAGTAGCGGGAGGATGAAGATGAACAGGATGCCGACGAGGACGAACACCAGAACGAACGAGACAATCATGTAGAGGGCGAACATTATCTGCCAGTTGACCGCGTTCGCGGCGTTCTGTTTGACGAACGGGTCCTCCGTCACGAGGTAGACGATGAGCGGGCCGATGAGCCACGTGAACAGCGCGAGAACGTGCGTGACTGCCGCCAGCGTCGTATCTGGCTGCCCTTGCTGATACTGGTAGCTCCCCTGTTGAGCCGTCGGGCTGTCGTACTGAGTACGTGCCCCAGCCGTCGAAGTGTCGTCCCACTCCTGGTCAGACGAGTCCCCCCAGTCCTGGTCAGACTGGCCAGACTGTGCGGTCGAGCCGAGCTCCTGTCCGCAGTCCGAGCAGTACCGATCACCAGATTGCACTTCTGCCCCGCAGTTGCGGCAGTAGCGCTGTGTCATACTGGCACTGATGGTGCTATGGCATATAAACTCGTGGCTGCTGTTTCACAGCCCGCGGCGAGTGTCTGACCCGGACACATCTCGTTCAGGCTGTACTTCTCGGAATCGGGGGGCATTTGTCCCTCCGACCCAGTGTCAGCAGTAGATGGGACGCTGGTCGACCGACCGAACGGTGCTCGTCGCCTGTACGCTCGCGTTCTTCGCCACGATGGTCGCACGGCTGGTCATCAGCCCGGTCGTCCCGTCCATCTCCGGGCAGTTCGAGGTCTCGAACGGTGCAATCGGCCTCGCGCTGTCGGGGATGTGGCTCGCCTACGCGCTCTCGCAGTTTCCGAGCGGACTGCTGGGCGACCGCTTCGGCGAGCGAATCGTCATCCTCGTCGCCGTCGGTGGCACGGCGGTGGCGAGTCTCGCGCTCGCGTTCGCCCCGGTGTTCCCCGCGTTCGTCATCCTGACGGTCGTTCTCGGCGGCGTGGCTGGCCTGCACTACAGCGTCGCCACGACGCTTCTCTCCCGGCGGTTCTCGAACACCGGCACCGCTATCGGCGTCCACAGCGCGGGCGCTCCGATAGCCGGACTGGCCGCCCCCATCGCCGCGGCGTACGTCGGTTCCTTGCTCGGCTGGCGGTACGCTGTGGCACTCGGTGCGGTCGTCGCTGTTCCGGCGACGGTTCTGGTCGCTCGCGGTATCGACCCGGTCGAACCACGCCGTCCCGACGAGGCGATTCGAAACCGGGTCGATGCGAGCGCCCTCTTCGAGTTGCTCGCCCGTCCGCCGATTGCGGGCACGATGGTCGTCGCGGTGCTGGGCGCGTTCGTCTGGCAGGGAACTGCCTCGTTCCTCCCGGCGTTCCTGGTCGAACACCGCGGCTTCTCCGAGCCTGCCGCGGGTGTCGTCTTTTCGGCGTACTTCGTCGTCCAGGGCGTCGGCCAGCCGGGAATGGGCTGGCTCTCGGACCGCATCGGCCGCGATGCCGCGATGGTATTGTGCTCGCTGGCCGGCGTCGCAGGCTTCGCGCTGTACGTCCTCGGCCCGGGGCTCGCCAGCATCGCGCTTGCGACGGCACTCGTCGGCATCGCCATGAGCTGGGGCGCGACGATGCTCCCGAAGTTCCTCGACCACATGAGCGCCGACGAGGAAGGGATGGGCTTCGGGCTCGTCCGCACCACGTACATGGTGTTCGGCGCGTCGGGGTCGGTCGGGACCGGCCTGCTCGCCGACTTCTTCGGCTGGGCCGTCGCCTTCCTCGCGCTCTCCGGCATCCTCGGGACGATTGTCGTCGCGCTGTTCGGGGCAGCCATCTGGCGCCGGTCGCGGTAGAGCGTTGTCCCGGTAGCTCAGATACTGCCGGGGTACCTGTCATGTTCCCTGTAGTGAGCTACGACCTTGATGAACGCCCCAACGTGCAGACTCACGACGATGACTATCGTGGCCACGTAGAGGTAATGCAGCGGGTCCTCGGGAGGCGTGCCGCCACGGATGAAAATCTGGTCGTAGATGTGGACGGCAAGCAGCCAGAACATAACGTACGTGCCGTGGCTCTGGTGCCACTTCCAGGCTTTCGGACCCATGAACTGGAACGCCCAGTTGTTCGAGGTTATCGCCAGGATGACAGCCAGAATCGTTCCGACGACCGCAGCGAACGCCCAGGCACTCATGCCCACGAGGAAGTCGAGTACGTTCCAGCCCATGTTCTCGAACACGCCGAGGACGTGTATTACCCCCCAGATGACGAACCAGATGCCGAGTTCCGACCGCCAGTTCAACGGAAAGTTTCCCGAAAACCGGTGATTGATGGACGGCCAGATTTTCGTCAACGGCCCGATAACCATCACGAAAAACAGCAGGAACCACGAAACAGCCGCGATAACTCGTGGAACCGCGTATCCTGCTACCCACAGCACTCCCGCCATGACGAGACTTATCACGACGACTGCAGCGTGGTGCTTCGCGCGGTTGAACGGGTCGACAGTCATGTGTCACGCATCGACCATTCAGTATGAATAAGCGGGACGAGGCCCGTGAACGACCGTTCGGTCTTACGCATCGTCCGGATGTGCAACTTCAAGTTCAGAGTCATCCTGTGGATACGCGACACAGGTCAACACCCATCCCGCTTCTATCTGCTCGTCGTCGAGATAATCGTTCCCCTCGTGAGTGACGACCTCGTTGGCGTCCCCGTCGTACCGTACGGTACACTCTCCACACGAGCCGACCTCGCACGTATACGGTATCTCGACTCCCGCATCGAGCGCGGGATACAGTATCTCTTCGTCCTCTTGAATCGACGTTTCGGTCTCCTCGTCATCGTCGGTGAACGTTACGTCGTACGACGCTACGTCCGCTTCGTCGTCTGTATCCTCGTCTGTACACCCGGCGAGCGCGACGCTTCCCGCAGTTCCGACCGCAATCAGGACGCGGCGACGCCGGGCGTCGAGACAGCTCGACGAACAGTCAAACGCGTCCGTCTCACGGTGCGTGTTACTTGAGCGGGGGGGCGACTGTTCGACCATATGCATCGTCTTCTCACACGGCGAGCAAAAGGTGGGCGTTGACTCTCACTGGTTGATAACGGAACGGGGTAACGTTATACGGACCCACTCAGCAGACGAAAAGCGCCACGTGTTCCCCGGGGATGGACTTACAACGACCGAACACGTACCGGGTGACGTGTCAAATCGACCAGTCATCGATTCCCGGACCCGGCGGTTAGCAGTGTATCTATCACACAACCGCCACCAGCTCCTCGTCGACGCGGCTATTTTGCTCGCGTGGATGGTTATCTCCGCAGTCATCTTCCGGTGGCTGGCGCTCCCGCCGTGGCTGCACTATCTCGTGTTGTTCCTCGGCGTCGTCATCTACTCTCAGGTGACGCCTAACTGGGAGCGACCATACCGGAGTCCGGACCCCGAGTGAGACGCTACACCGGCAGTGACGTGTGCTTGAGCAGCGGAAGCAACGTCGCGACCAGCCAGAGCAACACACCGATCTGTACATGGCTCGGGAGGTCCGGGTTCTCGCGCTCGGTCTGTGAGCCGCCAACCGCAATCAGTCCCAGTGCGATGATGAGTGCTCCACGGTGGACGAGAATGTCCAGTGGAACGGCGGTGATACCGAGATACGTGTAGTCGACCAGCAGCGCCGTCAGGAATCCGAGTGACGCGCCGGTGAACGACTGAATCCGGTCGAGGTGTCGTGCGAGCAGGTACGTCGTAATCGGGAGGCCGAAGAACAACACCGGGTAGAGAAGCGCCGCAATCGTGTTCGGCGGCAGGTCGACGGTACGCTCGAGAGACACCGCAGCAAGGCGGACGAACATATACACGGCGACGAGGCCGCCACCGAGGACGAACGTACGGAACTCGCGTTCGAGAGTCACCCTCTCGACGGCATCGGAGACACCCTCCCGAGCCGTGCGAACAGCGGTCGCACCGAGCAACAGCAGACCCAGAATGAGCAGCGAGGACTGGGCCTCCTCCTCGCGTGGCTCGATGACGGTCAGCCAGCCGTCGAAGTCGACTCTGTCCTCGCCGCCAACGTGGTCCCTGACGACGCGGTAGTCGTCGTCTGCGATGTACTCCTCTTCGACGTAAGACTGACCCTCCTCGACGCTCGTAACCACGTGACGGGCGTCGAAAAGGTCCCAGTACTCGTCGTGAGCCTGCATGGCCGTCCACTCGGCGTCGTCGCCCGGCGGCTCGTAGACACGGATGTGATAGCGGCTACCGAGGTAGTCACCGTCCTGCACTTCGAACGATTCGGTCATCCACTGCGCATCGTGTCCGAGCAAGAAGACATACCGCGTGTCGCCGACAGTTCTGTCCCACTGCACCGTGGCGTTCTGGGGCAGGAACACACCCTCTTCGTGGCCGATGTCCTGTTCGTCCTCGTCTAGCTCCCGCCAGTCGCCGACGCCATCAGTGAGCAGCCGTTGCTCGACAGTTCGGGAGTTCTCGTGGATAATCAGGTTGATTGCCAGCGTCGCCTCGCCGAACGACTGTCCGCGGCTCGTGTAGAGCCACATCGCCTGCTCCTCGTGTGGCAGGTCCACGATTTCCGTCGTCGGGTCGTACTCCTCACCAACGCTCTCGGCCACAGCAACGGAGCCGATTGAGCCGATGGCGAGAACGACAGCCAGTATTGCGACCGCGGTCAGCGGTCGAAGCTCGACGCCCATCTTCCCTTCTGTAAGAGAGACTTCGATAAAACGTTGTCCTTCAGTGTAACTGTCGTCGAACCACTCGTGTTCGACACCGTCGGGACTTACAAGGGATGACGCCCTATCACCGGGCGTGTCGGACTTACCAGTCGTCGAATCTCGGACACGACGGGTCGTGGCGTACCTGTCCCACAACCGCGACCAGCTCGTTATGGACGCGACCGTCGTCCTGGGGTGGATGGTCGCCTCTGCGGCGCTGTTTCGCTGGTTCGGGTTCCCGCAGTGGAGCCACTACGTGGTCCTGTTCGTGGGCATCTACGGCTACGCGCGAGCCTCGCCTGGGTGGGAACGACCGTACCGAACGCCGAGCTAACCGGGTCGAGAGCACGCCAGCGTCCCTCAAACCGGGAGTGGGGTGTGTTTGAGTAGTGGGAGGAGAACCGCGGCAACCCAGATGAGAGCGCCCACCTGGAGAAAGCTCCGGCGGTCGGGGTTCTCGCGCTCCGTCCGGGACCCGCCAACCGCAATCAAACCGAGCGCGAGCGCCATCGCTCCCCGATGGACGAGGATGTCGAGAGGAACGACCGAGACACCCAGATAGGAGTAGTCGACGAAGATGGCGAGCACGAACCCGCCGGCCGCTCCGGCGAACGCCCAGTCCCGGTCGAGATTGCCCGCGAGGACGAACGCGGCCAGCGGGAGGCCGACGACGAGAATGGGGTGCAACAGCGTCGCGATGGTGTTGGGTGCGATGTCGACCGCTCGCTCGAGGTGGACTGCCGCCAGCCGGACGAACATGTACGTGCCGACGAGTGCGGCTGCCAGGCCAACCGTCCGAGCTTCCTGGTCGTACACCGCGGGGTCGAACCGCTCCCGGACCGTCTCGCGGCCCACCCGGACGGCACCGACGAGTGCGAGGCCGCCGAAGACGAGCAGTCCGGCAGCCTCGTCCTCGGGCGTGATGGCGGTGACCCAGCCGTCGAAGTCGACCCGGTCCTGGCCGCCGGTCCGCTCCCGCACCACCTCGTAATCGTGGCCGACGAACTCGTCCTCGACGGCAGACTGGCCGGCCTCGACGCTGGGGACGACGTGGCGAGCGTCGAAGAAGTCCCAGTAGTCGTCGTGGGCCTGCATGACCGTCCAGTTGCCCTGCCCGTCCGGCGGCTCGTAAACGCGAATGTGAACTCGGTAGCCGAGGTACTCGCCGTCACCGAGTTCGAACGACTGGGTCATCCACTCGAACCCGTCGTCCGAAAGCAGCGCGACGTACCGCTGGTCGCCGGTCGTCCGTTCCCAGTCGGCGGTTCCCCCGGGAGCGGTCCGGTCGACCTCGTCAGGTGCGGCGTCGAGTTCGTCCTCGTCGAGTTCCTCCCAGTTGCCGACCTCCCTGAGGTGGTGCTCGACGCTGTCGGCGTCCTCGTAGACGACGACGTTGAGCGCGAGCGTCGCCCGGTCGACCGTCGGCCCGCGGCTGGTGTAGAGCCACAGGGCGCGGTCGTCCGTCGCCAGGTCGATGGTCTCCCCCTCGGGCTCGGACTCCTCGACAGCCTCACTGAAGGCAAAAGAGAACCCGGAGCCGAGCGCGAGCACCACCACGAGAACGAAAATCGCGACGAACGAGCGGCGTTCCAGCGGCATTTCCCGGGAGTTGGGAGGGGAGGGTCAAAAAGTTAGGCGCTAGTAGAACGTCTCGCCGGCCTTGGCTTTCTCGACGAGCAGGTCACAGGGCAGCGTCTCGGCGACCTTGTTCGTGCGCTCGTGGCGACTCGCCACCTCGGTCAGCTGGGAGAGGACCACGTCCGCGCCGACCTCGTCGGCTTTCTCGAACGGTCCTTGCGGCCAGTTCCCGCCGAGTTTCGCACCGGTGTCGACGTCCTCGACGCTCGCAACGTCGTTCTGGACCATCTTCGCCGCCTCGTTAATAACGGGTGCCCAGACAAGCAGCGGGTCGAACCCCTGTCCCGCATCGACCGGAATCTCGGGCTCGTCGCGCTCGCTGTAGTCGTAGTACCCCGCGTCGGTCTTGCGGCCGTACCGGCCCTTCTCGTAGAGCTGGTAGAGCAGCGGACAGACGTCCGTGTCGTAGGCCATCGGCCGGTCGTCTTCGAGGTGGTCCTCAGCACCCTCGACGCGGAGCTGAATCGCGCCGGTGTAGTCGGCGAGCTCGAACGGCCCCATCGGGAACCCCTCGCCGTACTTCATCGCCGAGTCGATTTCCTTCATGGAGTGCTCGCCGCGGGAGACCATCCACGCCGGCTCCTCGCCGTAGGGACGCATCAGTCGGTTGACGATAAAGGAAGGGATATCCCGCCGACAGCGAATCGGCGTCTTGCCGAACTCCTCGACCAGCTCCTCCGCCGTGTCGACGACGCCATCGGGCGTGTGTTCGGTCATGATGACCTCGACGAGGTCCATCAGCATCGGCGGGTTGAACCAGTGCGTGCCGAGCACCTGCCCGGGCCGGTCGGTGACCTCGGCAAGCTGGGTGATGTTCAGTCCCGAGGTGTTCGTGGCGAGAATCGCGTCCTCCGGCGCGATGTCGTCGATATCCTCGAAGATGTTCTCCTTTATCGACTGCTGTTCGACCGCCGCCTCGGTGACGAACTCCGCACCGCCAACAGCCTCGTCCATCTCCGTGGTGAACGTAATCCGGTCGAGGGCATCGTCGGCCTCGTCCCGCGAGACGACGCCGTTCTCGACGCTCTTGTCGTAGGACCACTCGGTTTCTTCGCGAGCCTCCGCCAGCTGCTCCTCGTCGATGTCGTTGACGAACACGTCATAGCCCGCCAGCGCAGCGACGGCACCGATTCCGCGACCCATCTGTCCCGCCCCGATAACCGCGACGGTCTCGATATCGTCGGTAGTTACGACCATACCGGTGATTCTCGGCGACCGGTGAAAAACGTACAGGAGTGGTCGTGCTACACAGATGCTTGCAGTTTTGTCAGCCAGAACGAAGGTGTTATGCTCGGCACCGACATACGATAGCAAGACACATGACTCCGTCGAAGCTCCGCGAACGACTCGAAGAGACGGATGGGCGGGTCGACCCGCGGGAGCTGGCAGCGGCGCTCACGTACGTCCGCGACGACGGTCGCTGACCGAACGCCCGCGCCAGTGCCAGGCAGTGCCGACGAATCCGACACCGAGGACAGAGAGGAACAACCGCCAGAAGAGCACCGAATCGCCGGTGTTCGAGCTGTAGGACCGCCGCGTCACGGAGTATATTTCTCCGTCGTGTTCGATGGGGTCGTTACGTTCGAACTCGGGGATTCGATGGTCGAACAGGGTAATCGACCCCGTTTCGACGGTCCCCCGTACGTGCGCCGAGGTCTCGTCGCTCGGGACGGCGATATGCTCCAGCGCCTCCATCGTCGACACCTGTCTGTGTGTCAGCACCGTCTCGTTCCCCGTCTGTTCCTGCTCGGGAACGTAGTACTCGCCGTCTAGTTGAACGAGACTGTACCTGTCCCAGGCCAGGCTGTGTGGGTCCCATCGCGCACCCCTGTCGTCCTGTATCGTCCCGTCGTACGTCAGCTCGCCGCTCTCGGCGATTTCGGTTTCGAGTGCACAGGCTCGTTCGGATCCACAACTGAGCGTCTGCTCGGCGAAGGGGACGACCCCCTCAGCGACGGTTTCGTTCGGCACTGGCTCTACCTCGTAGGTGATTTCAGTGCCGGATCCGTCCAGATTACCAGTCGCAAAGTACACTGGATTCAACAGCAGTCCGATGCCGACGACCAGCAACACGGCGGCCTTCGCGTCCGTCGAGACCATACCGGTTGTTTCCAAAACAGGTCACAAAAACGCTCCGTTGGCTCAAACCCGCGATTGAGCTACCCTAGCAACGGCCGCCAGCCGCTCTCTCTCTATCGCTGAAGCCAGCTTTGAACGTGTTTTTAGGCCCGCCCGTCGACGGTTCGGCCGATGCTGCACGTCAACGAAGACGATATCGACTGGAACGAGTACGACCACGACGAGAGTCGGTTCCGACGCAAGCAACTGACTGAGGCAGTCGACGGCGAGAAGCTCGGCTGTAGCCTCTACGAACTCCCGCCGGGAGAACGCTCGTGGCCGTACCACTACCACACGGCAAACGAAGAGGCGCTGTTCGTTCTCGACGGCTCCGGGATGGTTCGACTCGACGGCGAACAGCAGCCTCTCGAATCCGGCGACTTCGTCGTCTTTCCGGCCACTGAGCGCGGGGGTCATCAGGTCGTCAACGACAGCGACGGCCCGCTCCGGTATCTCGTCGTCTCGACGATGGAAGAGCCTGACCTGACGATATACCCCGAGATGGAGAAATTCGGCGTGTTCGTCGGGTCACCACCGGGCGGTCGCGAGGAGCGAGCGTTCGAGGGGTTCTTTCCGCTGGACGCCAGTGTCGAGTACTGGGAGTGAACCGTGACGAGGCCAGCGAGTACTGTCATCGCGTCGCGGGCGACGACGTGCGCCACGCGCCAGCACTACATGTCGGGTTCATGGAACCGCTCCGGGTCGTCGATTTCGAACGTGAACTCCTCGCCCTCAGGCGAGCCGTAAATCATCCCGAACTCCTCTATCGGGCGCTCGTCAGTGTCAAGACGGGCTTCCACCTGCAATCCGCCGTCTTCCTCCTCTGGGACGGAGATACCGGTTTCTGTCCCGTCAGTCGCGATGACGTACCCATCGTCGTCGGTCGTAAACTGGTGGGGACCTGTCCCAATCCCGTCAGGACCTCGGAAGTTTATCGGTGTGAAATCACCGACTGGATTCCCGTCAGCATCGACGAGTTGGACCTCCGTACGGTACGCCTGGGGAATCTCGTACCTGCCGAGCATCTCGATTTCGTCCGTGATCTCGGTGGCGTATTCGAGACTAGTCACCGGTGGGACACCATCGAAAACGCCGAGCTCTGCTTTCTCGAACGTGAGAAACAGTTCGTACTCGGGGTCGACCAAGTGCGGGATCTGGAACTGTCCAGCGTTGTCGACAGACATAATATCGAATTCGTTCACCTCTCCATCGAGCGCATCCATCGAGATAATTCCATCAGTCAGCGACGCATCAGCCGCCGACATGACCGAACCGTACACGCCTGGCTGGTCAAGTTCTCCGAACACGTCGACTGGAGTCGACGCGGAACTGTCGTCAACCGTTGCAGTCAAGTCGTACCGGTTCCGGTCGAGCGTTTCCGCGTCGAGTTCGACTGTGACAGGCATGCTATCGCCCGGTGACATCTCGTCGGACTCTTCGGTCACCGACAGTACATCGAGACTGAACTCGACCGAGGCAACGCCGTCAGCGTCACCAGTGTTCTCGACGACGGCGGTGGTTTCGAGGCTGTCTTCTCCCGCGATGACGGCCGCCTCAAGAGAGAGCTCTCGAACGTCGAACGCTGCTTCGGGCTCCGGAGTGGCGGTCGGTGTCTCCTCCGGAGTAGCTGTCGGTGTCTCCTCCGGGGAAGGCGTTGAGTCAGCATCTGCTTCCTCGTCATCGTCACCGAGACAGCCAGCGAGCGCCGTACTTGTGACCACTGTACCACACAGTCCGATAAACTGCCGTTTGCTCTGTTGCATTGAATCGGTAGTACAAGAAAGGCCATGACGGGTGGATAATTTGAATGTTTTGTTACGATTCTCTTCATCGATAATTCGGCTGTTTTTTCCTGTTTTTGTTATTCTATAAACAATTATGTCTGACCGAGAGATACGAACGGAGCATCGGGAAAGCCAGCCCCATCCCGCGACGGGATGTCACGATACGGAACCGGAAACGCTAGTAGTCGTTGGTCATCCGCTCGATGATGGATTCGAGTTCGGCCTGGCGCTTCTCGACGGCCTCGTCGCGCAGTTCCTCCTCATGCACCGTCTCGCAGGCCACCTCGGGAACCTGCGTGGGGTTGCCCTCGTCGTCGATGGCGACGAACGTCAGAAAGGAGGTCGTCGTCTCCTGTTTCTTGCCGGTCCGGGGGTCCTCGGAGTGCACGTCGACTTTCACGTCGATGCTCGTCCGACCCGTGTTGAATGCGTAGGCCTTGACGACGGCGATTTCGCCCACGTCGATTGGCGCGATGAAGTCGACGTGGTCCATCGAGGCCGTCACGCACTGCCGGTTGGCAAAGCGCATCGCCGCGATTGCGCCACAGATGTCCATCCAGTGGAGAACGACACCCCCCAGCGCCCGCCCGAGTGCGTTCGTGCTGTCGGGTAAGAGCATCTCGGTCATCTCGGTGTGTGACTCGCTCAACGGAACGGTAGACGGTTCCTCACCCATACGTGAGCCGAGCATCGGCGTGTAAAAACGCTCGTCGGTTTGTCTCCCGGGAACTGCGAGCGACGTGTGGGGGTTTTTGTGTCCGGAATCCAAGCTATGGATATGTCCGAACGGAACGTTCTCGGCGGGGAGCTCGCCACCTGCAGTGATGACCCGACGACCGGGTTCGAACGCGACGGCTGCTGTGGAACACACCCCGAGGACCGTGGGCGACACGAGCTCTGTGCCGTGATGACCGAGGAGTTTCTGCGCTTCAGCAACGAGCGAGGGAACGACCTCGTGACGCCACGCCCGGAGCTGCGCTTTCCCGGACTTGCCCCGGGCGACCGCTGGTGTCTCTGTCTCGGTCGGTGGGTCGAGGCCCTCGAAGCCACCCGTGCCCAGCGACTCCCCGAAACGACCGTCCCCCCTGTTGTACTCGAGGCGACGAACGAGGCGGTACTCGACTCCGTGGAGCTCGAGACGCTCGAAGCTCACGCATACGACACGTGATTCAGCCGTTTAACGCTCCTTCAGTGTGGCGTTCTTTGTCTTGAGAGCGTCCAGAGCCGGAGACCAGAACGCAAAAATGCCGATGCATTGATGTTTCGTGTTGAGTTCCTCCATGAACGTCCTTGGTCCCTGCCCGTTTGTCAGTAGCGCGCTCCAGCGATCCCTCGTCGATATCTGGAAGCTATTCATGGGACTGTCAATGTACATAATACTCACAGGGACTCTCTCCCTGTTACTCTGGCACGATGCCAACACCTGCGAGATGTATCGGCCCTGGGCGTAGGGGGGTGTGATGTTCGTTTTGTTTATCACCCGCTTCGTCCTCGGGCTTTCCGGACTAATCGTGCCCGTATTGATTGGATGTCTGTATCTCCTCGTTCGACACCCACAGGAAGGGTCAGTGCCCTCCCACGGCTAATAGCGGTGGAGGCCACCATGAGTAATTGGCTAAACGGCCTCGTCCCGTCCACTACAGCTCGTAGAGGTCGCTGTACTTCTCGTCGGCGTAGTCGAGGAAGTACTCGGCGGTGAACGCCTCGCCCGTGGCCTCTTCGATGAGGTCGGGCGTGGTGTACCGGCAGCCGTGCTCGTGAACGTTCTCGTTGAGCCAGCTGTAGAGGCGGTCGAACTCGCCCGACTCGATGTCGTCGTCGAGGTCACCAAGCTCGCGCTCGGCGGCCGCAAACAGCTGGGAGGCGAGCACCGACCCCAGTGAGTACGTGGGGAAGTAGCCGAAGTTGCCGTGCGTCCAGTGGATGTCCTGGAGACAGCCCTGGGCGTCGTTGTCCGGTCGAACGCCGAGATACTCCTCCATCTTGTCGTTCCAGACCTGCGGAATCTCGCTCACGTCGAGGTCGCCGCGAATCAGGTCGCGCTCGATTTCGAACCGGACGACGATATGCATGTGATAGGTGAGTTCATCTGCTTCGACCCGAATGAGGTTGTCGTCGTAGACCTCGTTCGCGTGCTCGTAGAACGCGCCCGGGGCGGCGTCGACACCGAGATTCTCCTCGACGTTCGGGGCGAACAGCTGCCAGAACGGCCGGGAGCGGCCGACGTGGTTCTCCCAGAGGCGGGACTGGGACTCGTGGACGGTCATGTTACGACTGCTCCCCAGCGGCGTGCCGTACTGTTCGTCTGGCAGACCGAGCGTGTAGCTCGCGTGGCCGAACTCGTGGATGGTCGAGCCGATGGCTCCCATCGGGTCGTCGGGGGCGAACCGGGTCGTCACGCGGGCGTCGAACTGCGTGCCCGTCGAGAACGGATGCGGCGCGGTGTCGAGTCGCCCGCGGTCCCAGTCGTAGTTGAGCTGGTCGAGCGCGCTCCTGACGAGCTCCTCCTGGGCCTCCTCGTCGTACTCACCCTCGAAGGGGTCGGCGAGTTCGACGTCGCTGTCGGCGATAGCGTCGATAAGCGCGGGTAGCTCCTCGCGGAGCTCCGTGAGAATGGCTTCGGCGGTGTCGATGTCGAGGTACGGCTCGTAGTCCTCGAACAGCACCTCGTAGGGGTCGCGGTCGGGGTCGATGGCTTCGGCGTACTCCCGGCGGAGCTCGACGATCTCTTCGAGCGTCTCCTCGAACATCGAGAAGTCGGACTCGGCCTTGGCCTCCTCCCAGACCGGGAGGGCGTTCGAGGTCGCCTCTGAGAGGCGCTTGACGAGCTCCTCGGGGACCGCGTTCGCACGCTCGTGAGCGCGCTCGACCTCGCGGACGACAGCCTGTTGCTCGCCATCGAGGTCGGCGTCAGCGAGGTCGTCCAGCCACGCCGCGAGGTCGTCGTCTGTCAGCAGTTCGTGCCGGATTGTCGAGAGCGTCGAGCTCTGCTTCGAGCGAGCTGGCGTCCCGCCCTCGGGCATCATCACCTGCTGGTCCCAGCCCAGTACGCCCGCGGCATCGCCGACGTAGTGGTACTTCCGAACGTGGTCGAGAAACATCTCGTAGGTGTCCGCGGTCGGTTTCGCCTCCTGTGACATACTCGCCGGTAGTGGGACCAGCCCCATCAACGCGTCGCTTGAGCCCGCTGCTCGCCGAATATTCGTCGGCTAATCTCCTGATAGACATCGTCCGACCGGTCGAATCGGAGGGTGAGAGTGCGGTCGTCGTCGGTGCTGATGCTCACTTCGGTCTCACGGTGGCGGACGACCTCGAACCCCCCGAACTCGTCGCGGTGGCGGTAGGCGTAATCGGTCAGGCCGATGCCGCCGACGAGCAACAGCATGCCGAGAATGACGTACACACTGGATGCAACCAGGAGGATGCCGAAGAAGCTGGCAACAGCCAGCAGTCCACTTCCCAACAGCAACAACTGATAGAGGTCAGCGCGACCCGTAACGTCCCGGCGCAGTTTCCGGAGCGTCTCCCTGATGTCGAACTCGTCGAGGCGCTCGCCGAGGTCGGGCTCGTCTGATTCGATATCGTCGGCGTGTCGCCGCATCCACTCCGCGGAGACGAGGCCACAGACGGCCGCTAGCAGGAGGAACGGAACGAGCAGCGAGGATGCGAAGCCGACGACGCCCGCGAACCCGAGAGCTGCACCGGAAACGCCGGCCCCTATCGCCAGACGGTAGTCGTCGAAACGATACGTGCGGGTCGTCTGTGGGCGACCCTGAACGGAGCAGATGGCGCTGTAGTCGACGTTCCCGAAACTGCCCCCCTCGGAGACGTAGAACAGTCGGCGGTCGGTCATACCGAGAGTCACCGCCTCCGGACCGAAGCGCTCCGTGAGCGTCGCGTCGTAGACGGCACGGAGGCTCTCCCCCGAGCCGACGTACTCGCTGAGCTGAGTGGATGACGATGGCATCGCTGAGAACGGATTCGCAAGTCGCGGTCATTGTAAGCCACCGCTTTACTTATAGTGGCTCGGACGCCCTCGGTCAAATTGCGCTCTCAGAGGGTGTCGAACTGCTCCGCGCTCTCCCGGTAGATATCGTAACAGCGCTCGAGGACAGTGACCGAGACGCTCTCATCAGCCGTGTGTGCCTCCCCGGGTTCTGCTGCCCCGCAGACGAGACAGGTCGTTCCAGCCTCCGCGAGCCATCCGGCGTCGGTCGCGTGGGGTTTGAGAACGTGCTCGGGCGTCCCCTCCTGGGCGACGGTCGCCGCCTCGAGCACGAGCTCTGCGAACGCCGCCTCGTCACAGGCCATCGGTGGCAGGTCCTGGTCAATAGAGAGTGTCACACCCGGTAGCTCTTCGACGCGTTCCAGTTCGGCACGCTCGCCGGGGACTGTCCGCTCGTCGACGGTCACAGAACAGGACTCGGGGATGACGTTCCATGCGGTACCGCCCTCGATTCCGGTGACTGCGATGGAGCCGCCCATCTCGTGACCAAGCACCGTCGTCTCGGGGAACGAGAGTTCCCGAACCACGTCGATGGCGTCGGTCGCCCGGTACACCGCGTTCTCTCCGGCCCCGGGTTCGCTCGCGTGGGCGGCGGAACCTTCGGCGGTGATAGTGCTCCCTCGCCTGCCGCGGTGGGCGACGACCACGTCGGTGACGCCCGGCTTGGAGTAGTTGGTCGACCCCTCCGCGACGATGGCGTAGTCGGGGACGAACCCGTCTTCGATTGCGCCCCGTGCCCCGGTTCCGCCGACCTCTTCACCCACGTAGGAGACGAAGACGAGTTCGTACCCCGTCACGTTGGCATCCCGAAACGCACACATCGCGGCCGCGACCGCACCTTTCATGTCCGCCGTGCCCCGGCCGTAGATGCGCCCGTCGCGTTCCTCGACGACGTATCGCTCGTCCCCAACCTGTGACTCGTCCGGTGGGACGACGTCGTGGTGGCCGACGAGTGCGAGCGAGGTGTCCCCCCCACCCTTGCGAGCGATGACGTTGCCGTGTCCGTCGCGCTCGACAGTTCCGTCGGTTTCGCTCCGGAGCCACGACTCGATTCGGTCGCCTGCTGCCGTTTCGTCCTCGTGACTCGGTATCTCGACCAGCGTCTGTGTGAGCGTCGCAACCTCTGACATACCTGTACCGTGGCGCGTCGTCACAAAAAGGTTCGTCTCTGTACGGGAGCGCTGTCGAGGCCGAGCACACCAGGCCACAAGCACAAACGCTTTTGCCCGGCCGTTCGTGCGGGTCGATATGAACGAAGACCTGATGGACATCCTGTGCTGCCCGCTGGACAAGCACGAACTCGAACTGGACGTGGACGAACGCGACGGCGAGGAGATTCTCTCGGGCACGCTCACCTGCACGGAGTGTGGCGAAATCTACCCAATCGAAGACGGCATTCCGAACATGCTGCCGCCGGACATGCGCGAGGAAGCACCAGCGTGAGGCGTGGTCCCAGCGTCGTTCATCCGTAAAACAGCCTGAAGACTTTTCTATCAGCCCGTCTCACAGTCAACCGTGACAGACGAGCTGTCCGTGCACATCAGCCGGGAGGAGCTCCACGCGCTGGAGGTGCCAGCGTCGTTCGAGGCGACCGGCTCTTTCGACATCCGGCTCGTCAACCACGGCGAGTCGCTGCACCTCCACCTCCACCTGGACGACCCGCTGTCGACAGTGGCTGCTATCGACGCGGGCAATCACTACGTCGAGGGAGAGACGGAACGGCGAGTCCGCGTCGAGGTCGACACCGACAGGCTCGGCGAGGAGGAGCTACTGGGCAAGCTCAAGGTCGCCTCCGCGTACGGGGCCGAGACGCGCTGGATAGACATCCTGCTGAGCGAACCAGACCCCGAGACCGAGTCCGTCCGGGTCGACGAGTCCCTCGCACAGCCACAGCCGACACAGACCGACGCCGAGCCGGTCGTCGAGAACCCCGCGGCGCTGGTTCTCGGGCTGGCGCTGGTCGCGGTGCTCGTCGCCGCCCTCGTGGCGGTTACCGTCGGTGACCCGCTCGTCGCTGGCGGCGCGCTCGTCGTCGTCGGTGGGGTCCTCGTTGCGGTGTTTTTCCTCTTGCAGGACCTGCAGTAGCATCAGTTCTCTCGCGTGCTCGACAGCACGTTGCCCCAGAGTGCACGGCGGTCGGCAACCTGCCGGTAGCTCCCCTCGCGGACGTTCTCGTAGATGGCGGACTGGCGAAACAGGTCGATGAGCGGCTGGGCAGGCTTGCCAATCGACGAGCGGGCGAACGTCTGCTCGACCGCCTCCCCACAGGAGTACACCGAATCTTCGGTGACGAGATGAGCACACTCCTCGTAGTCCTCGGGAAGTCGTTCGAGAAGCTGGTCGTCGAGGTCGACGTAGCCGACGATTTCGACAGCAGTCACCTCCTCGAAGAACTCGGCCCACCACGTACAGAACCCACAGTCGTCGTCGTAGACGAACAGGTGTGTCATAGGTAATACTCAGTGCAGCGAGCCTAAAGTGTTGAGTCGATGGCTGGTCAGCGTCATCCCACGTACTCCCGGAGAATCGTTCCGAACCCGGTCGCGCCGACGAGAAACGAGATGATGCCGCCGATGCCAGTGAGCGCGAGCGCACCGTTGATTGCCGCGGCGACGAGCAGCGGTTTCACCCAGTCGTCCTCGTGGCCAACGAGTCGGTCACCGATAGCCAGGAACCCGATAGTCGCGCCAACTGCCCAGACCAGATACGCGACGAGCACGAGCGGGATTGCCAGCAGAATGCCGATAATCGTGATGACGAGCCCGAAGACGACCAGAGCCAACAGAAGCAAGAACAGGAACCCGTAGATGAACGAGGTGACCGGGTCATCGAAGACCTCACTGACTGTCCGCTCGGTGTAGTCGGGCGCAAGGACCACGAGGACTCCTCCGATAACGAGCGTCGTGAGAAACGCGCCCACCGCGCCGCCGGCCAGGCCCGAGGGGCCGTCGATATCGAGGTCGATGCTCAAAAGAACATCCCCAAGGGGCACAGCGTGTTCGAACATACGGTATCATCGGCCGGAAACGGTATAGTAACACTGTCAGTACGGAGCCTACGGTCAGATTACCGTGATTCCGTGTTCGTTCAGGGCACGCGATAGCTCTGTGTCGACTACTCCGGGCGGCTGTACTCGGGGTCGGCCATCTGTGCGGACATCGGTGCGGGGTCGCCGGGCGTGAGGTTGTACTCGGAGAAGTCTGCCAGTCCCGCTTCTCGGAGGAGTTCCTCGTCGTAGACCGCGTTGCCGGTGAACTCGGCGGGGTCCCGGCGGAGTATCTCCAGGACGGTATCGGAGACGATGTCGGGCGAGCGCCAGTCGTCCTCGGTACCGAGACCGAAGTAGCGGGTCGCCCGCGTGTCGATTGCCGTCACCGGCCAGAAGGAGTTACAGCCGATGTCGTGGGCGGCGAGTTCGTCGGCCAGCGAGAGCGTGACGAAAGACATCCCGAGCTTCGACCAGGTGTAGGGCGCGCTTCCGGGCATTCGGTCGATTTTCACCGGCGGCGCGTTCGTGAGAATCCAGGCGTTCTCGACGTCCTTGAGGTGGTCGATGAACACGCGCGAGGTGAGGTAGGTTCCCCGGACGTTCACGTCAGTCATGAGGTCGAATCGGTTCGGCGGGAGGTCCTCGACGGTCATGAGTTGAATCGCGCTCGCGTTGTTGATGACGATGTCCACCTCGCCGAACTGGTCGATGGCCTGCTGGGCGGCGGCCTCGACAGCCCCCTCGTCGCGGACGTCGACCTGAATCGGGAGCGCTTCCACGCCGCGCTCTTCGGCCTCGCGGGCGGTCTGTTCGATGGTTCCCTCGAGGTCCTTTTCCTCCCCGTAGTCGTCTTCTTCGCTCGTCTTCCCCGTCGAGACGATGTTACAGCCCTGCTCGGCCAGGTCGAGTGCAATCTGTTTGCCGATTCCTCGTGTCGTCCCCGTGATGAAGGCCGTACTGCCCGTCAGGTCGGGCTTCTCGAGACTCATGGCACGGAGTTGGGCGGCCACCGGTAAAAGACTGGGTAGTCTGGAACAAGCAGGCAACTCGTCGGTGGCTATTTGCCGCCACCGTCCGACAGCCGACATATGGACGCCGACGAACTCATCGCCGAGGCACGTGCAGCGCTCGACGCTGCCCACGCACCCTACTCCGAGTACCGCGTCGGGGCAGCCCTGCTGACAGCCGAGGGAGCGGTGTACACCGGCTGTAACATCGAGAACGCGAACTACTCGAACAGCTTGCACGCCGAGGAGGTCGCGCTCGGGTCGGCAGTCAGCGACGGCCACCGGGAGTTCGAGGCGATTGCGGTCACCTCGGCAGCTCGCGACGGTGTCACCCCCTGTGGGATGTGTCGCCAGACGCTCTCGGAGTTCTGTGACGGCGAGTTCGACGTTCACTGCGATACGGAAGACGGCGTCCGGACGTACACGCTTGGCACGCTGCTTCCGGACACGATTTCGGCCGATAACCTCGACGCAAACACGGAGAGTTCACAATGACAGGAACGAGCGGAGACGACACGAGAGACGAACAGCGAGAGAACGTTCACGGCAGCGAGGACCCGAAAACGGAGGAGCAGTACCACCTCGAAGTCAGCGAGGGCGACGTGGCGGATGCGGTGCTCCTGCCCGGCAATCCCGAACGCGTCGAGAAGATTACCGACTGCTGGGACGACCACGCGGTCGTGGCGAACCACCGCGAGTACCGGACGGCGACCGGGAGCTACGACGAGACGCCCATCTCGGTCACGTCGACGGGTATCGGCGCGCCCTCCAGCGCAATCGCGGTCGAAGAGCTCGCACGCGTCGGGACCGATACCCTCATCCGGGTCGGCTCCTGTGGCGCGATTCAGCCCGAAACCGACGTGGGCGACCTGATTATCACGAGCGGTGCTGTCAGACAGGAGGGGACGAGCACGGAGTACATCCGCGAGGAGTACCCCGCAGTGGCGGATTATGCCGTCGTCGCGGCGCTCGCGGCCGCGGCAGAGGAGCTGGGCTACGACTACCACGTCGGCCTGACCGCGAGCACGGACAGCTTCTACGCCGGGCAGAGCCGCGAGGGGTTCGAGGGGTTCCGTGCCCGTGACGCTGAGGCGAAAATCGACGAGCTGCAGGCGGCCGGGGTGCTCAACTTCGAGATGGAAGCGAGCGCGATTCTCACGCTCGCCGGCATCTACGGCCTCCGGGCAGGCGCGGTCTGTACCGTCTACGCCGACCGGACGACCGGCGAGTTCGAGGTCACTGGGGAGAGCCGTGCCGCCGAGACAGCGAGCAAGGCAGTCTCGATTCTCGCGGGGATGGACGAACAAGTCGAGAACGAAGGTGCGAGCGCCTGGCACGCAGCTCTGAACGACGGCGAGTGAGGAAAGAAGGGGCGACTGTTCACATATCCGGCCAGGCGCTCACCGCATTTCCGACCCCGGTAATCGAGGCAATCCAGCGTGCAGCGATGGCCTTCTTCAGCGTGCGTGCCGGGAACCCACCGAACGTATCGACGAAGGGAAGCATCGCCACGTTGTGAGCGACGGCATCTTCGCCGACCGAGACGACAGTTCCCTTGTTGTCGTAGGCCCACGTCTTGAGCGGCTGTCCGCGGACAGCACGAGCGATGTTGACACCGGCGACCTCGGCGGCCTGCCAGGCGGCCTGTGCGGTCGGCGGTGCAGGATCGCTGTTCTGCTCGATGAGCGCGGCGTCGCCGATTGCGAAGATGCGGTCGTCGGAGGTCTGGAACGTCTGTCCGGTGTTGACGCGGTAGTTCCGTTCGTCTTTCTCGACGTCCACGTCCTTGATGGCTTCGCGCCCGGTGATTCCGCCCGTCCAGACGAGAACGTCGTACTCGAGTTCGCCGTCCTCGCCGATGTAGGCCCGCTCCCCGTCGACCTCGCTGATGAACTCGCCGGTACTGATGTTCACGTCACGTGCTTCCAGACGAGTTCGAAGCGCGGCCTGGATGCTTTCGTCGTTGCCGGGGAAGATTTCGTCCAGGCCCTCGACGAGGTGAACGTCGAGCGGTGCGTCGTGCTCGTCGCGGAACTCGGCGACCTCGCCTGCCGTCTGAATACCCGACAGGCCGGCCCCGCCGATGACTATCTGGGCCGGGTCGGCGTGGGTTGCCTGCTCGGCGGCGGCTTTCAGGTCCTCGTGAATCCCGAGGGCGTCGTCGAGACCCTTCAGCGTGTGGGCGTTCTCGCGCAGGCCGTCGATACCGAAGAAGGCGGTTTCCGAGCCGATACCGACGAGGAGGTAGTCGTACGGCAGCTCCTCCCCGTCATCGAGGTGGACCGTCCGCTCGTCGACAGCGATGTCTTCGACAGTTCCCTGGACGAACTCCGTCCGGGGCGACTTGATTTCCTCGACCGGAATGGCGATTTTTTCCGCTACGTCGGGGTCGCTGATACAGCGGTGTGACTCGTGCAAGACGAGGTGATAGTCCGTCTCCGAAATCCAGACGATATCCGCTTCACCGTCGAGTTCGTCTTCGAGACTCCGTACTGCCCCAGCGCCCGCGTACCCGGAACCGAGTACGACGACCTGCTCCGTCATACCGACGGCTCAGGAGTGCGCAGATACAAAGGCTTTGAATTAGACGCGCATAGAGAGGCGTTAGCAGACAACTCACTCCTGATAGCGAGAGGCAGTAACCAGTGCCAGCAGTGCGACCGCCGCGAACCCAGGACCTGCGTCGCCGAGCGGTTCGTCTGCCGTGTACAGCGTGATGTTCGCGTGGTCGTCGGCCGCACCGCCGGAGACGAGCAGGACACCCAGAAACAGGGCGGCTGCCGCGATGGTGTCGATGCTGACGAAGTGGAGGGCTGCGGTCCGCATGAGAAACATGACTGTTCGCTGACGTATATGTCTTGTCCCCACGACAGCACTGAAACGGCGAAAAAAGACCGCCCTCCTGCGTCTACAGCTCGGCTTCGTACGCTGCGACCCAGTCGAGAGCCGGTGCGAGGTGGTCGTACAGCTCCTCGCCCTGGGAAGTCAGTTCGTACTCGACACGCGGGGGGAGTTCGTCGTACTGCTCGCGGGCGAACAGCCCCGTCGCCGTCAGCTCCTGCAGGCGGGTCGACAGCGTCGACGAACTCGCTGCGGGGAGCGCCTCCTCGACGTCGCTGAACTGCGCCGTTTCGGCGGAGCCGACGACCCGCAGAATCTGCATCGCGTACTTGCTGGCGAGTACGTCCATCACGTCGCCGTTCGGAACCACGTCGTCCGCTCGACCGCCCCTGCCTCGGTTTCGTCCGGGATTGCTGGACATAGCCGGGGGTTCTCGTTCCAGCGAGTTAACGTTTGATATCTGGACCTACTGTGCCGCGGAATTCGAACTCAGTAGGTTCGAGTACTGCACTCACTTTCTGTCAGTTCCAAACTACCTTGGTTCGAACAGTGAACCAAGTAGCTGTTAATTCCGAATGTAACACATCGGAGAGGCGAATGTGGGTGGCCATCGCTGACGACCACGGACGACCCTACCGGACGCGGTAGCCGTCGGACTCGACCCATGCACCGAAATCGCTGTCGAGGAGCGTTTCGGACTGGCGGCGGATGTACCGTCGCTGCATGGCGGTGACAGCCTCCTCGAAGGAGGCCCCGCCCTCGAGTTCCTCGCGGACCTGTCGGAGTTTCCAGCGCGCCGGTGTGACTCCGTGCCGGACTCGACGCCGGAGCGGGCCGAGATAGCGGCCGATGCTCTCCTCGGAGAACCCACAGCTTCGCAGCCCCTCGGCGGCGTGCTCGAACAGGTCGGCGAACAGCTCCTCCGTGTCGGTCGTCACCGCTCCGTCGTCGGTAATCCACGTGAGCGAAGCGTCGAGGCCGTCCTCGGCCGCGTTGTAGAAGTTCTCACGGGCGAGCCCCCAGTCGAGGTCGGCCACCGGATGGTTCGTCCGTGGGAGCCCCTCCATCAGCCCGCCGAACGCGGCCTGGAAGGCGAGAGAGTCCCTGACTGTCGGCTGTGCTGCGATGGGACGGAACTCGATGCGGGCGTTCGCCCGCGAGCCAGACGCACCGCCGAACACCGGGCGCACCCACCGCCAGTACGTCCCGTGTTTCGTCTGGAACGCACCGTACTCGACGCTCTCGTCGACCGGCATCGGCACCAGCAGGTCGTCGTCGACGATGCGGAAGATAGCTTCGTCGACGGATTCGACATCGTGCGGAAAGCGAACCTTCCCGCGTGGACTGTGGGTGTTCATGACGGACTCGAAGACGCCGATGCGGTTGCCCATCCAGGCGTCGGAGAGAATGGCGTCGGGGTCGGCGTCGTCGTAGAGGTCCGGCGGGAACAGCGGCGAGTTGACGCCGAGCGCGAGCAGCGGTCCGGCGACCCGGAGCGCGTACCGGAACCGCTCGGGCAGCGTCCGCGCGATGGGCACCTGGTAGTGGGGTTGAATCGACGTGATGAGGCTCTCCGGCATCACGGTCTGAGCCGACAGCGAGACGTGCGGCGCGTCGAGTTCCATCGCTGGCGTGACCTCGCCGTCCGCATTCGCCATCGCGTGATAGCGCGGGGAGGCCGACATGTTCGCCGCAAGCTGGACACCGTCCACCTCGGCGCTGTCGGTGAGATACCCCCTGGCGCTCTCGCCCTGTGGCGGCACGGTCCAGAGGCCGTCGCTGACGAGCGCGAGCCCCTCTCTGCGGACGCACTGGTTGGCGGTCCGGAGCTGGGCGGCGACGGCCGCCTCCTGGGCTCGCAGCCCGTCGGGGTTCAGAGGGAGCGGGCTCGTCGAAAGCTCCGCGTTGTGCAGGCCGAGCTCCTTCTCGAAGCGGATGAAATCGAGGAGCCGGCGGGGAACGCGCTGGAGCGAACCGAACTCCTCGGGTTGGCCCGGTGTGTTCACTCCAGCCCCGGTGGAGACGGCGTAGAACTCGTACTCGAGGCCGACAATCGCTTGCGGGTTGTCGAAGACGCCGTCCTCGATAGCCGTCGTAATCTCCTCGGCGTCTACACGAACCTGCTGCTGAAACGCCTCCGGGTCGACGGACAACACCTCCTGAACCTGTGTCGCGAGGTCGGTCTCGGACATGAGCACGTTGTCGGCGGCGTGACTTTTGAATGTGGCGACAGGTTCTGTCCCGACCGCTGAACACTGCCCGGCTCAGATTCCCTGTTTCATCAGGTGACTGCGGAGGATGTCCGCCTCGCGGTTCGCCGTCGCGGGGTCGACCAGCACGACCACTTCGTCGCCGTCGAACGCCCCTTGCTCCGCAAGCTCTCGTCCGCCGCCGACAGCCACACCCCCGGTCGCGCTCATCGGCACACCCTCGCCTGCGAGTGAGACGGCCCCTTCAAGGATGGCCTCGTCCTCCGGCGTGACGCCACCGCCGCCGGTCTCCGCGAGTGCGTCGAGAGCGAGACTCCCACCTGCGGGGTCGGGCACTTCCAGCGCACCACAGATGGTGTCGGGATACTCGACGGGAGTGTGTTCGTCCGCCCCGTTGTCGGCTGCAGTCGCTATCGGCGCACAGCCGTCGGCCTGTGCGGCGTAGAGTCGGGGAGAGCTGGCGACTGTATCCGTGCCAGCGAGCTCGCGGAACCCTTTGGCGAGTCCGAAGAGTCCCGTGCCGTGACCCGTCGGGTGGACGAGAGCGTCCGGTGTCTCACCGAGCGCTCCGAGAACGTCGTAGGCGAGCGTCTTCGCTCCCTCGTGGCGGTAGGGCGTCTCGAACGGTGCGAGCGAGTGCCACGACTCGTCCCGGGTCGCGGCGTCGAACGCGTCGACCGCGTCAGGGTAGCGCCCGCCGACGACGGACATCTCGCCGCCGTGGACGTTTATCATCGCCTTGTTGGCGAACACCGAGCGCGACGGGACGAAACACTCGGCATCGAGTCCCGCGCGGGCGGCGTAGGCCGCGGCCGCCTGTCCGCCGTTTCCGGTGGTCGGTAAGGCGACCTGGCTGGCCCCCGCTTCGCGTGCAGCCGTCACCGCGAGCGCGAGTTCACGGTCGACCAGCCCGCCAGTGGGGTTGCGACCCTCGGCAGCGACGACGACGCGGTCGACGCCGAACTCCGTTGCGAGCGTCGGGCACTCGACCAGCGAGTTGTCGCCCTCCCCGAGCGTCACCAGTTGGTCCACGCCAAACGGCAGTACGTCCGCGTAGGCCACCAGTCCGTGTCCCGTCGCGTCTCCACCATCGAACAGCCTGTCGTGTGCCTGTTCGAGAGCGCCGTCTTCGTACGTCGGGTCAAGTGCTCCCGCACAGTCTGGACAGCGATTCGCTGTGGCGTCGACGATGCGCTCACAGGACAGACAGCGAAGCCCGGCAAATCCCTCAGTCGTCTCCATACCGGCCACTCGGGCCCCTGGCGACTAAGGCCTGTCTTTCGCTTCGCGACCGCCCTCCTCGTTCGAGTTGGGCGCTGTCAACCGGTGCAATCTTGACGCTGAAACCGCTACGTCGACACAGTACATGTCGACGACAGCCGGGGGCGAGCCCGACGAGAAGTCAAGCGACGAGACGGCGCTCGTCGAGATTGCCGAGCCATACGAGCGTACGCGGTCGATGCTGCACGCTCTGTTGCTCATCGTCGCCGCGTTCGTGCTCGCCGGCGCGCTCCAGCAGGCCGGCGTGTCGACGCTGGAAAGCGCTGGCGTGACCGAAGAGAGCGCGCCGGTGCCGGCACAGCTCGTCCCGATGGCGCTGCATTTCGTCGGGTTCTTCGTCGTCGTCGGAGCCTACCTCGCCTGGGAGCGCGACCCCTCACTGGCTCGCATCCGCTGGCCGAACCGGCACGACGTGCGGTGGATACTGCTCGGGTTCGCCGGACTCGTCGCGCTGCTGGTTGGCCTGGAGGTGTTTCTCACCCAGTTCGGACTCGAACCCGCCGACAACGTCTCGGTCGAGATGGCCATGGACCACCCGGAGCTGTTTCTCTACTTCATCCCCGTCGTCCTCCTGTTCAACGCGCCCGCCGAGGAGTTGCTCTTTCGCGGAGTCGTCCAGGGGCTGTTCCGCCGGTCCTACGGCATCGTTCCGGGAATCGTCGCCGCAGCACTGCTGTTTGGAGGGGTTCACTACGTCGCACTCGTCGGAACCGGGAGCCGTCTCGCGTACGTTCTCATCGCGTTCGGCTCTGGGCTCGTGCTCGGGGTGCTCTATGAGTACACCGAGAACCTGCTCGTCCCCATCGCCGTCCACGCCTGCTGGAACGTGCTCGTCTACATCAACCTGTATGCGGGTGCGGTCGGCCTGCTGTAGCGTCAGGCAGCAGTGACACCTCCTGGAACGGTCAGACAGCCGTCTGACACTGTTTTAACAGGTGTGACTGTGTAGCAGTGAGTATGGCGGTTCGATATTCGCTGGTGTGTGACGACGACACCTCCCAGGAGGTCCGTGCCCTGGCCCGGAAGTTCGGGGTGACCGAAGAAGAGGTGTTACGTCAGCTCGTCGACCTCGGGCTCGAGACGCTCGACGAAGAGCCACGGCGTGACCAGCTATCAACGTAGTACGCGTCTCTGGGGAGGCTGCCAGCGGTCAGGCCGGATTCTTCCGCGAGAGGTCGCTCCCACAGATGGGACAGCGCTCGTGGTGTTCGTCGAACTCGCGACCACAGCCCTGGCACTGGAACTGCCAGTCACGCTGTTCCTCGATGCCCTCGCGGGCGATGACGTCGACATCGACGTTCAGCTTCTCCGCGACGTTCTGCATCGCGTAATCGTCGGTGACGAGCGTGCCGTCGAGTTCGAACGTCGTGGCGACGAGCCGGATATCCGTCTCCGAGAGCTCTTCGAAGTCGCCCGTCTCGCGGGCAGCCCGTTCGATGCGGACGACAGTCTCCTCGTCAGGAATGTGAAGATGCATCCCCGACCCCTCGAGGGCGTCGAAACGGTAGGCGCTCTCGTCTTCGAGCTCCTCACGAACGAGCGGAACCGACGCAATCGTCTCCTCTGTGTGATACTCGTGGATGAACGCGGAGGAATCGAGAACGTACATTCGATTAGCGCTCGACAATCATGCGGTCTTTGACCGCCTGCACCCGCTGTACGGGGATGAGCGACCGTCCCTGCTCGTCGGTTTCGAACTCGGTTGGGTGGCTTCCTTCTTCGGGCGATATAACGAGGTGGTTGAGCTTTCCCGTCTCCATATCCATCGTGATGTTGTACAGCATCCCCAGTTCGGCCCCGTCCGAGCCGATGACTGCTTTGCCGGACAGGTTCTCTGCAAGTATCTCTGCCATTATGCTACGTATTCCAACCCGGACCAATTGAATCTTATTGTTAGTATCCTGATTATTTTTGCAACCACTCCACCGGCCGGGACCCGGAAATTGATTACAGTTCCGGCCCAAGACACAGATATGCCCACGACGCTCGAAGTCGCCTGTACGGCCGACGACTGCGAGCTCGACATGTTCGAGCTCCACTACACGTACGACATGCCCGGAGAGGTCGGCGTCGCTGACTTCCAGTGCCCGTACTGTGGCGGCGTGGACTGTCTGTCGGAGGTGGAACTGTGATCCGGAGTCTCGGCGAGTCCGTCGGGTCGACCCTGTTCGAGACCGTCGGCCGGCTGTTCGGGCGCGCACAGGAACAGCGCCCGCTCCCGGTCGACCTCTACGAGAGCGACGACGCGTTTCTCGCCGTCTTCGACGCTCCGGGCGCGCATCCGGCTGACGTTCAGGTCAAGTACGAGGACGACGCTATCGTCGTCCGCATCGACAGGTTCCGCGATTTCTACGACGGCTTCGAGATGCAGTTCCCTGGCCGCGGCCTCACGCTCGATGGTCACGTCGCGTTTCCACCCGAGGCGACAGTCGACCCAACCGAAGCGAACGCGACACTCAAAGACGACGGCACCCTCCACGTCCGCGTTCCGAAAGCCGACACCGAGGACCAGGAGAAACACGCCGAGGGCGACAGCCACGACCCTGCAGGCGAAGAACCGGACGAAAGCGGTGAAGATAGCGTCTGACAGGGAACTGATTTCCAGGACGGTACGGAACGACTGCCGGAAACGCGTTTTTCGACTCCGTCGAGTGCATCGCAGTGAACGCAGCGAACGCGGACCGTATCATCGGACGAATCGCCCGTCATCGGGGATTGTGCACCGCCTCGCGGCGAGACCGTCTGGACAGAGACGATACTCCCACTCAGTTTCACTTTCACTTTCAGGCGGCCTTTTAACCCCTCACCCGGCGTAGAGCGTCGTATGACACAGGCAACACTCGACGACGACGAACTGTTCACCGAGGCGGCCTCCGAGATGCGCGAGGACGTCGAATCCTCGCTCGAAGAAGCACGCGATTCGCTGCCCGACGCCGAAGAGGTCTGGGACGTCGAGTCCGAGAACACGCTCGGCGTGCTCAACGCCCTCCGGTCGGCGCTCGACGTGGGGAACGCCCGCGACCACCTCCGCGACGCCAAGAAGTGGTTCACGATGGGGAAGAAAGCCGACGCGTTCGAGGAGAGCGACGACCTCGAAGCGGAGATAGAAGCGGTGGAAGAGCTCATCACGGACATCGAGGACGCGAGCGAGCAGGTCGGCGACCTCACCAGCACGATTCCTCAGCTCAAGAACGGACTCGAAGACGGAGACGAGGCGCCGGACGCCGACGCCGAGGCCGCCGAAGCCTGATTTTGCGCTCACTCGCTGGCGTCCCGATGGGGCGGTCGCGAAACTGCCCGGTCACGAACTGTCAGCAGCAGGTCCGCGAGCGCCGTCGCGGCGCTGTCGAGCAGTTGCTCGCCCACCGCAGGGCCACCGTCCCGGGGGTCGCCGACGACGCCGTTCTCGCTGAACTCCGCGGAGTCGTAGGCGAGGTTGACGCCCGACTGCCACTCGCCCCACCCCTCAGACCCCTCTTCCGCCGCGGCGTCGAGGCGGTCCTCCCGGACGAGTTCGGGCCGAACGTGCTGGACGAGACTCGTCTCGACCGGGCCGCCGTGGCCCATCCGGAGGTCGGGATGGATAGCCCCGTAGTCGATGCCGTCGAACCAGGTGAAGGGGACGGCGTAGGCAGTCTCGTCTCGGACGAGCGTGCCACAGAGCTCGCGGAGCGCGTCGACGTTCCCACCGTGACCGTTTACCACGACGACCCGGTCCCAGCCGTGACTCGCAAGGCTCTCGATAGTCTCCCGGACGTACGCTCGAAAGCTGTCCTCGCTCACCCAGAGCGTGCCCGTGAACTGCCGGTGCTCGGCCGCGACACCCACGGGAATCGTCGGGGCGAGTATCGCCTCGCCCTCGTAGCGGTCGACCCCGGCCTCCGCGACGGCTGTCGCGGTCAGCACGTCGGTCCCGAGCGGGGCGTGCGGGCCGTGTTGTTCGGTGCTTCCGACGGGTACCACTGCCAGATTCGTGTCGGTGTCCGCGACATCCGTCCACGAGCGCTCCGAGAGGTTCATATCAGCCACTGTGAACGGGAGTGATAAAGTTCCACCTGACCCTTTGCACCTGCCGGCTGTCTCAGACGATTTCGCCGTCGAGTCCGAGGTGAATGAGGATACCGAGGAAAAACGTTCCGACAACGCTGACCGCCGCGACCTGTCGTTCGAACGCGAGCCCGTTCGCGAGGACGAGGTCGCTGGTGACCAGCCAGACGGCTCCCGCGATAGCTGCGGTCAGGACGAACGTGACCGGGACGCTGTGCGTCCAGCCGCGGTGGCGGTGCGTGACCAGACCGATAGCAGGGTCTACGAGGCCGGCGAGAACGATCGCAAACAGCAGGACAGCAGCGCTGGTGACGAACTCGGGTGGAATCTCGGCGGTGCTGTCGATTCCGTCCGCGAGGAGGGTCTCTCCCGGCCCGACGAGCGCCGTGTCGACGGTCTCGACAAGGAGGTCCCACGAGAGAATCGCCAGCGCGACGACGCCGAGCCAGACGAGAATCTGGAACGCCTTGACCGCCTTGCGACGGGGTATCGACTTGTGGTGGTCGATATCGGGAAAGATAGCGCCGACGAACGTCGTCACGCCCGCACTGACTCCCCCGGCGAGTGCGAGTACCGGCGACTCGAACGCCGCAAAGAGCGCCCCGCCGACGACGAAAGCAAGCACGACGGCACCGATTCGCCCCCACCGCGAGTGGGTCGGATAGTTAGGCATGCCTGCGGGTTAACTGCCGGACACTATAGGTCCCGTGGATGCCAGCGGCGTCGAGCGGTATCAGAAAGCTTATTAGCCAAGATGTAATCGAGTCGATATGACCTTCAGTATCATCGTCCGCGAGGCCTGTGATGGCGAGGACGGGGCGACCACGCGGTTCGGTATCGGGATAACGACGAACAACCCTGGCGTCGGTATCTTCTGCCCGTTCGTCTCCGAGAACGGCGCGGTCGCCGCACAGTACGGAACTCACGGTGACGCTGGGCCGGAGATACTCGACTGTCTCGACGACGGCCACCCTGCTACGGAGGCAGTTCCAGAGGTTATCGACGCACTCGAGCTCTCGCCATACCTCCAGATACACGCCCTTTGCGGAGACTCTCGGACCGTTCACCACGGAGAGATGCTGGAAGAGGAACTCGGAGAGACCGCGATGGAGTTCGGCGACGTTTCGGGCGAGGACTACTCGGTCGCGGGGAACTGCCTCGCCAATCTGGAGACACTCACCGCTGCAGGGGAAACACTGGACAGCGCGTCTCGGGAACGCGAACTCGCGGACCGACTCATCGAGGCGCTCGTCGCAGGCGACGACGCCGGCGGCGACGACCGCGACATCGAGGCGCGCAGTGCCGCTGTCGTTGTTGTCGACCCGACCGCAGGCATCGCCAACGAGTGGTACAACGACCTCCGTGTCGACGCCTCACGGACACCGCTCGACGACCTGCGAAGCCAGTACGAGCTGGCCAAAGACTACCACGAGACGGCGTCCAAGGAGTGGTCGTAAGCTGGCTGCTCACCAGGACCCCTACATTCAAGTGAGTATATGTTGCAGTAGAGCGCATACATGCCGACAGTAAGCGTGCGCATCGATGACGACGAGAAGGACGAGCTCGACGAGGTCGCCCAGTTGCTCGAACAGGACCGGAGTACGACGATGCGACAGGCCCTGCGCGAGGGCGTCGAGACCCTCCGGACGAGACACGCGGTCGAGCGCTACCAGAGCGACGACGTGTCGGTCAACGAGGCAGCACAGTTGGCTGGTGTCTCGATTGCGGAGTGGCTCGAAATTGCCAACGAGCGGGGGCTGACGACGCAGCTGACCGAGACGGACCTATCCTTCGACGCCGAGCGCGCACAGGAGCTGTAATCATGCGCGTCCACGTCGATGCGACCCCGCTCTATGACCTCGGGCAGATTGGCGACCTCGACCTGCTCGACGCCGTCGACGGCGACCT
>LKMJ01000348.1_pt1 | contig 33832 bp, 46 predicted proteins | sample 643391 | NCBI WGS metagenome assembly LKMJ01 (sample SAMN04112250, study PRJNA286221) | soda lake metagenome | biome: soda lake; feature: Kulunda Steppe; material: water; isolation source: sample PL-Br10 brine of Picturesque Lake | place: Russia: Kulunda steppe | collected 2010-07 | reverse complement strand
TACAAAACAGCTGCTCCCGGAGGCTCTCAGAGCCCAGGAGGGGGGAGAGGGGTCCTCTCATGGGGCAGCAGTCTTCCTGGATTTCCTGAAGGCCTACGACATGGTAGATCAGGGCTTCTTGCTCCAGACCATGGAGGCGGCAGGGGGGAATGCCATCCAGGAGGACCCTCTTGGGGGGGGGAGAGTCAGCAGGGTGGAAAGGGGAAAAGGTGGCACGAGTGCCCAGCAAGCGGGAATGGTGGGGTGGGCGCGTACCCTGCTCTGCTCCATTAAAGCAGCAGCCATGGTGAATGGGCATGTCTCAGGGCAGCAGCCATGGGAGGCAGGGGTGAAGCAGGGCAGCCCGCTAGCCCCGACCATGTACCTGTTCGTGGCCTGGGCCCTCACCACCTAGCGCGCTGGTGCCTTTGCAGTTAGTTCCTACTAGGAAGACTAGTAGTCTCGGTGCCCTTAGGAGGTCCCTTCTCTTTGCTTTCCTCGGTGCGAGCTCTTAGCCGTAATGGTAGCTGAGCCTGAGCCGGCCTGCCTGCAGGCCAACTGGTAGCCCTAGCCTGAGCTGTCCTCGTAGCCTTGGGGGCGACCTCTTAGCTAGTTGGCTTTTCTGGCAGTTCTCCTTTTCCTAGCGTTTTCCAGCTCTTCTGCCTTGCCTGCCTTTAGGACATTGCTGTGTCCGCTCGCATCTTGTATACAAGACGTAACAAATAAACAAATAAACAGTGTCAGCAGCTTCAGGATGTTTGGCCACATGCTTTGCTATCTGATCAGCGCGCTCATTACCAATAATGCCGGTGCGGGCTTTTGCTTTCAGGAATTTGACGGAGAGTGTCGCAGTGTTTCGGATTGCTTTGATGATAGCCTCTAAGAGGTTGTGGTGGATGTGGTAGGTGTGTAATTCTGGGTACCTTAAAATTCATTTGTTCTCACAGGCAGGATCTCATGATGTGTCCGCTTTTTTAAACCAGAACAACCATAAACTTCCTTTTTTCCTTCATGAATTAATCGTTTGTTATGAGCAGGCTAGCAGTCACAATTCTTGACTGAAGGCCTTATCCTTGTAAACCTTGTAGGTGTGTAATTCTGGGCACCTTAAAATTGTTCCAAGTTCATAACATAAGTGGGGATAGGCTGTCAGGAGACTTAAGTAAGGGTTGGTGATCATGGATCCATTCCAAGATGGTAGGAACATGAAAGTGGCAATTGCCTCAGTACTGAGGATGGCTGAGTAGATGGCATGCCTAAGGCTCAAATTCATGGCATGTTCGTCATAGATGGGATGGCACACTGAGAAACCAGTTAATTGGGACGAGAGGGAGTTGAGATGCGCATCAAAGAGTGCATCTCGTGAGTCTGCGCTCCAATAATAGGGAGTAGCTAGTGTTGAAGTCTAGCGGGGAGGCCGTTTTTTCCTGAGTTACCAGGGCCCATTTTTGGAGGGCAGTGCGCACATGATTTAGCATGATTTGATGCTGCCAGTTGATTGGAATCTTATGCTTGCCTGAGAAAATGCTCATGCCGTCAGGCCTGACCCTAGGGATAGTGCTGATGGCATGTATCAGTAGAGCCGCGCGGGCATACAGCCTGAGTACTTCCTTATTTATTGTAAAAGTCTCATATGTACCTAAAATCATGAGTAACAGCTGCATTTGGCAGTCATTTGGCAGAGGTATGTTGCGTTTACATGGTCAGCACATGTCAACACTACCAGGCTCTCACTGCGTCAATTTTATTTGTCAGCCATGTGCTGGCACAGAAAACGTCTTTGTGCTCATAAAACAGAATTCTTTGAAGGCAAGCATAAAACAGCCCAGACAGCAATTAGAAAACAATTTAAAAACAATGCTAGTAGCACAGAGCACTGCTGTACAAAACACAAGCATCACTATCAGAGATAAAGCTCTTCACCCCATGCATATTTAATGTTGCATCACCTTTTGTTGCATTTGACTCTGTTTCTTTGTCGAAGACGCCAGCACTGGCTCCAATAGAAGCCTCAGCATCAAATTGCACGGTCTTGTACTTGTCTGCAATTTCTTAAGCACTCCTTCTGCCATCGCAACAAACAATCCTTCAGACACTTCCATCAGACATTGTACTTGTACAGCTGATGCCAGTATATGCCACAGTCCTTAACAACCCAGCACAGACCTGCATGACAAAGAATGCTATGAACCTAAAAACCTGCAAGCTTATCGGTTTGGTCAAGCTCCATCCACTTGAGATGCCTCAATTGCTTGTTTGAGTTATCCGCAGCCTCAGGCACATCAGCTATTTTTGGGCTGTGCTGAAGTGATGCTGAGTGATGGCAGCTGGGGTTGGCTCTTGGAGGTGGATCCTCGGGAAGAGATTGGCCGAGCAGACCCCGCTCGCACTCCCTGCGGATACCAGGCAAACCGATGCATACTAAAGAATTCTAAGTGGGTTTTAGGGTTTTCAAGAGTCTTACTAACTTGCACAGAGCTGATTGCAGCCTCACAGTATGGCAAACAGCCTGCCATACAATGCGCTACATGGTGGAATTGCTCGAGGCTGTGGGTACACAGCAAGTGGGGAAAAGATGCGCATGCATGAGCATGAGCAACAACTCACCAACACTTGTATACGCAACATGTTTACGCTGCGCAGCAACTCATGCACTCACACATGCACTCACAAATCACAGGCTCACGTGCAAACCCACTCTCGTCTATCTGTCTAGCAAGATGTCTTTTAAAAGTCATCCACAATTTCTTTGGCTAGGCTTCCCTTTGTGTGCCTTTGTTGCTGGGCATAACACCTATATCATTCATTTTCTGCACTAATGCTCTCATTGTGCACCTGTGCGCTGCTACTACCCATGCCCACGCCCATTGCTAAGTGCTGCTTCAGAATAGGGGGTTGCCCTGTGCTGTGGCCTGCATTGTTCAGCTATCTTGTTGTCATGCTTCAGCATTGGGAAAAGCAGACTGGGTAGGGCCCCTGGGCAGGCTGGGAAGCCTGGCTGCAGGCTTGCACACGCTCTTGGCACCTTGGTATGGGCTGGGGCATCTTGGCCTGGCCCTGTCTACCTTTTTTGGTGGTTTCCCTGTCTATGCCTCCCCATTTTAAGATATTGTAAATGCAGGAAGGTATGCAGGTTTCAAGCAAAAAACTGTGTCAGGGGCATTTTATTCGAGGGAAAGTTGTTTGGTGTAATTCCCATGGCAATCCTCTAACTTTTTAAATACTCTCCCAAAAGAGGGCAATCATGCACCCCAGTCCTCTGTCCATTATTTAATTTTATTGGTAATTTGCATGTGACTGCAACTTTTTGCCTATTTCCCAAAAAGCCTGAATTATGAAAAAAGTGCATGTGACTGCAGCTTTAACCCATGTTAAGGACCGAAGAGAGAATTCCAAGCATCCACTGCACTCACAAACACCAAATCCTGCCAAAACCCTGTCATTGTGAAGCAATGTAACACCAGCGTTCTGAACATAGCTGCAGTACTTGGACAAATGTGAGGTCCAGCGCGCTCCAAACGGCGACTTAACGCTCCCTGGCCACCAAAAAGCGCACTTCTTGTTGTGTCATTTTGCCACAGCCATTGCATTTCAGGTCAATGAGCACTTGGGTTTGCATCTTCCCAGGCACATCGTCTCCCAATCTTGTGTACTTGCAAAATATGCGTAAAACAGACTACAAACATTTAATTGCTGCTAACATGATATAATGCATCACATTTTGTAGAACCTTACGAAACGCGCAGTACGGCCTCACACCAAAGATCCTTAATACATCATAGCAGACTAATCGAGCAGTCCTTTCTTCACACTGATTTCCATCACAGAACAAGTGCACTGCCGAATAATAGCTCTTTCAAGTTCCACGTTCCATCCTCCAAAAGAAAGGGTGTAATCGGAAAATGAGCAAATGTGCCCCACCGGCACCTTTGAAAGAGGCTCTTCTTTAAAACCTGATGAATCTCCTCGACACCGGGCTTGCAAAAGAGACATCAATGGGGAGGCAGTTTGACGTGAGATGCGCACACTCATGATGCGCCGCTGGTCTGTATTTGCAGTGGGGGCTAGGTATGCTGCCACTGCACTAAGACCTTCCTTAATTATGCCCTCAAAAAGAAGTTGGGGACGGTGGACCAAACAAAGCTTCTTTGTCAATACATGCCAGGGAGGACCTGAGAGTGAAGTCCTCCTTTTCTTCCTGGTAAAGTGCTCACTAGGCACTCGCTTAAATTACTGGGCCTTAGTTGCACCAAGGCACGGCTGGCACCAAAGACAAGTTAGCACCTACCAGTGCGACAGGGGTGGAGCTGCGTAGCGAAGGAGAGGACGGTGCAGCACTTGGCCCCGCTTCTAAGGGCCGTATTAGCTGCATGAATAAGCACACCCATCAGAGGTTGGTGCAGAGTAAAAAAGCACGCATTGCAACAGAGATGCCGGCACTCCCAGCTCGTCACTAAGTCACACCTGTATTGTGAAGAGCCTATGAAACGCTGAGTTCCTGAAGCACTCAGTTTTAAGGTGTGCCAAGCCTGTGCTTGAGGATGATGCCCCATCAGTGCTTAGTTGCGAGGGACAGAAAGGCCCATCAGTCGCGAGGGACAGAATGACAAATCAGTTGAGAGCAGGGAAGTACAGGCACTTGTGTAAAAATTGAGGGGGGCCCAGAAGTGCTTCTCCATTCTAATAAAAAGTCTGAGGGGGGCCCGGAGTTGATTTTTCAGATTACCGAAAAATTGGTTTGTGAGATTTGTGAGATTGAGGTGGCTAGTATGCTAGGCTCAATGCCAACAACGCTAATTATGAAAACAATAAGCTGCTGGCAGATGTCACGCGGACGACGGATGCCGCGCCGCTGAGTAGGCTCCAAAACAACCTGGACCTCCTGGTCGTCCTGCTGCTCCTGCTCCTGCTGCTGCTGCTCAGAAGGGATAGGAGTCCATGAAGAAGAGAAAAGAAAAACTACATAGGCAGTGAAACCACTCCCTACGTCAATTAAGGAAAAGGAGACACATTGGCCCGAAGAGCCGTGAGTCTCCTCCACCATGGAGAAGGAAGAACTAGTGTGGAGCTGAAGGGTGACAAGCCGCCCCCTGCTCCAGACCAAGACCTTGAGAGCAACTGGATTTTTCAAGAGGGCGTCTAGTAGCTGTTTGTGTGCACAGAAAAAGTAGTGTCCATGAGGCTCCGCCACGTGTCGCTGATGGCAGAGTTTGCGGGGCTGGTCGTCCGGGTTGATGCAGCTGCACCCCAGGGAGATCAGGGTGGGGAGGTAGCACTACCCCAGGTAGAGCAGGTGGGAAAAGGGAATATGCCAGGTCTGCAACATCACTGGGAGTGCCTCCTTGCCCCAAGCAGTCCATCAGCTCTTGCTTGAACTCGCCCTCACGCAGTCTCTCAACCCACTCACGAGAAAGTAGAGCAAAATTTGCTGCTGGTATTGGTGGTGGTGCTGCTGCTGGTGCTGCTGCTGCTGCTGAAGCTTGCCTCCCTGCGCCATTGAGGGGAGTCTGTGAGCGTGGAAAGCACGCCAAACACCCAGAACCCATGCAACAAGCACACATAAGACCCAAGCATCAACCAAGAATACCCTCAGCAACCATGTAACCAACACCTCTCACTCACAGTAGCTCTCATGTGGATTCATGGGCTGCTCGGGCAGGGATGAAGCCCCCCTCCCCCTCCATCGAGCTAGCTCTTCCTCTCCCTCTGGCTTTCTTCATCGCTGTTGCTGGCTTGTGCACCCGGACGGGTATACCCGGGGGTACCCGTGACTGATAATTTAATTGTTAACGGAGGCCCCCCGCCAAAATCTTAACGGTATTCCAGATGGGCTTTTTACAGTTAACGGTTCCCGTCCGGTTTGTACTTCCCTGGTCGCGAGGGACGGAATGACCTATCAGTCGCAAGGGACAGGATGGCCAAGGCATAGATGCAAAGAGCACAGAAGTGACCGTAGACTTGAGCGGTAGTGTAAAGCAGATAGTGCGAAGGAGAGGACAGACAGTTCTGCAATGCCAATTTGGATTACCTATACAAACGATGGGAAGAGCCTTGAAATCCGGTCTCTTCATGTGCGCACCTGGTGCAGAGGCGCTGAGCGGGAGTTCATGATGCTCAAGGAGTTGATGGACCCAAGGCTGCTCCGCGAATTGCCCGCTGACGGTGGCTGCAGACGCACGTTGGTGCATGGGCAAATGGCTAGCCAAATGTGGGTTCACATGGAAGCATTCAAGCGTGCAGCTTGTGTATGTGTGCATTAGGCCTGCCTGCCTGTCAGCCTCCTTATTAGCCAGCCAGCTCGCCAACTAGGCTGCTTGCAAGCTGATGGGTCTGGTAGCCTGCCAGCTCATCAACCCACTGTGTTGCTTCCCGCACTTCCCTCAGTACACCCATGCCGCCCCAGCAAGCGTGCCAACCAGCCTACCATATTGTAGGCGCAGGGTATGGGCACAAGCAAGCATGTGTGCCACGGCATGCACACCCGGGACACCTGCACTCAGCACCCCCTAGCTGTATTCAGGACGCTACCAGCGCCTTGCCTGCCACTCTCATCGCCTCCTCCCCTTACCCTGTTTGTGTCTCCAGCAGAGCCCTGCCTGCCATTCATGGGGCCTCCTCCCCCTCGAGGCCCTGCTAGCTCCACAGATGCATTCGTGATGCCCACGCCAAGGCCGCCAGAGCTGCTGCCCCGCATGCCTGCTTGTGAGGGGCTTCCCCTGCCCACCATCATGCGCGCCCCGCCCACTGCCATCAGGGGCACGGGAGAGGGCTGCGGGGGCTGCAAGCTGGGGCGGAGCGCCTGCGAGCGCGCCACAGGGTTAGAGGCCGCAGGCCTGCTGCCCCTGCGCAGCAACGTCATGCAAGGCAGGGGCGCCACAACACTGGCATGGGCAGGGGCAGCCTGGACAAGGGACAGCAGGCCAGGCACGCCTACCTTGAATGTGGCCATCCTTATTGTGCATGCATGCGTGCCAGCCTGACGCAATGTTCCCACCGAGCGCTCTGTGCACTTGGGCACTTGGCTGGCAGGACAAACGCACTCAGGAACACCCTTTTCATGGACCACCCTTTTCAAGCACGTATGCATGTGAGTTTTTGTAAAATATGTAACTTTACACAGGTACCCTTTCATCCCTGCAGGTGTTCATCTACAATCACCAGCATGAGGGCGGGTGCAGGCATTTGCTCTTATCAGCTCTCTCCCACGCGTTAGTGCGCATGCACGCAAACGCACATATGCGAACACTCATGCGCACGCGCACGCACGCACACCCACACACACAAGCTTGCACACATACACGCACACACGCATGCGTGCACACTGACCCACACACGCACAAACGCACGCGTGCACCCAAACACACCCACACACGCACAAACGCATGCGTGCACCCACACACACCCACACGCACAAACGCATGCATGCACACACACCTGACACCCAGGCTGTCCAAGGAGGCACGCTGGGCAGGCTGAAGCGGGTTGATCCGCAAGCTCCCTATACCCAGGCTCCCAGCCGTGAGCTCCCCATTGTCACCCATGGCTAGCAAGATGGATCCCTGCCACCATCAGGGCAGGCACTCAATTGAACACATGTGTAGAGACGTTTGTGGGAGGCGTCCCCAGCTGCAACACTAGTGCTGTCATGATGTCTGTGCCAGGCAAGTGAGCATCGCAGCACAAGAGGCCCAATTGCTACCCTCAGTCAATCACAATCAGCTTGAAGGGCAGTCAAGTGGCAGCCTTTCCAGGGTGGACACTGAGACACCTAAAATGCATCTGTATCCTGGTCTAACCACCTCCCACCTCTGGAACCAGCCTGCACGTGCGCAAGGCTGATGGGAGTGCTGCATGTGAGCAGTGCTGAGAAACAGACTTGAAGCACACGGTATGAAGCTGCAATGCAACACAGGCAAGGGAAGACACTCGCAGCGCAGCGAGACGCGCGGAAGCCTCGCACACGCGTGCGTTCACACAGTGCAGCCGCAAGCTGCTAGCCCAAACCCCTGCATTCCCTGCACACCCAGCTCAACAAACTACCTTGCGAGGCGCTGCACTGCTACTAGCAGTCGCACTGGTTTGCTGCTGGTAACCTGCGGCCCGCTGCAGCCGCGCCGCCCTTGCTGCCGCCTGTTGCTGCTGTTGGCGCAAGGTCTGCATTGATGACACGCGTTTGCAAAGCGCGTGTGCATGTGAGAGAGAGAGACGAAATTGATTGCATAAGAGAAAAAAATGATTGCAAGTGAGAGAGATACTGAAACAATCTATTTAGTGCGAGAGATGCAATCCACCGCATGCGACAAAGATGCAATTCGTTGCATGCAAGCAGGGCTCACCGTCTGCTCAGCAGAGCACACAACCCTGCAGGTAGATGTGTGCCAGCAGCAGCAGTGCCTTGACAGGAGGCGGAGGAGGGAGGCACGGGGGCCGCAGACCTAGAAGAGCGGCAGGTCGGGCCTTCATGCAAGAGGGGCAGTCCGCGGCCCTGGGGGCTCTAGAGGCGGGGGTTGCGCGCACCGAGAACAGGTAGCCCTGGGGCCTGGGCGCGGGCAGGCTCCCATCTCGCTGCTCATTGATGGTGAAGTCCTCCTCTCCACTGGCAGCCATGACGGTGGGCACCAGGCCGCCCTGGGGGCGCCGAGGGAGGGCGATGCCAGCGACCATTTCCCTGCCCTGGGCAGCGGCCATCCACGCATCATGCTCCTGCACAGGACATGCCCATGTTGCATCACATGTGCTTGTACAGGCTGAGCACGTACGCACACAACACACCACACACTACATGCACGCACACTCTGGCACAGGCACATGCACAGCACAGGGAATGCTTTCGAGCCCACCTGCGCAGCCTTCAGAGCCGCCCGCGCTTGCTCCGTGGTCATGTGGGAGAAGCGCGAGGCCTCTGCCCCTGCACCCTTTGCAGCGGGGTCCTCCCGGGGCAAGCTGTGGGGCGGCGGCCCCCCAGCCTGGCCGCGCGGACCAAAGCCCTTCACAGACATTGATTGAATGCCAGAAGGCTCGTGCGCGGCGGCCTGCGTCGTTGACGAGGTCGCTTTGTTGCTGTCCAGGGCCAGAGGCTCCAGATGGGGCTTCTGGATGACCTGGGGGATGGCAGCACGGGTTGCAGGTGGGCAAGCTGAAGGGGGCTTGGGCAGCTCGGGCGTGAGCCATCAAGCATGCGCTCCTCGCTCATGCAGGGGCTGCTGTCATGGCCGGCCAGATGCGGCTGCACCACCTGATTTGTGGACGCCCACCCTGCCTTGCCTCACGCAATGGAAGCCAACCCCCGCTTCACACATCAGCCTTACAACCAGGCTGGCTGTCACACCTGAATTTTAAACTCACCCCTGCTTCTTCCAAGGTGCGCTTGTCACTGGGGCTGGATGGGTTGGACAGCGAGGCGATGCTGCTGGAGGCAGATGCAGGCAGCGGATCCAGGCGCACCTGCACAAGCACACGCCCACCCACATGCCACAGTGCATCTCCCCAGCCAGGCACAACTGGTGCACACCCACCCGCATGCTGCGGGGTGCATATCTGCCAAGCCCACCCGCCTACTGACCGCTGCACGCGCCTGCTGTGTGTGTCCAAGGGCTGTGGCACCCATGCCTAGTGTGAGAACCATGCGCAAAGCGCACACGCAGCGCTGTCCACAGCTGTCAGCAAAAGGCTGGCAGGCGTACCCGAACCGCAGGTGCCTAAGGATGACCCTCATTCCCGCATGCCCCTCCTGCCGCGCCACTCACCGGTGTGGGTCGGGGGAGCCCGCCCTCCACTCGCTGCTCTCCTCCCGGGGCCGAGGGCAGCGTGCAGGCGGCTAGGGGCGCCTGCAGACGGTCAGCACACGCAATGTGTGTGGATGAGGGCGCTCAAGGAGCAAAAGGGTCGGACGGGGGCCTGGCGCCTGCGTGCGTTGCGGCATCGTCGCCCGAGCCCCTTCACCAAGGTTTAGGTCCCCTCTCCCTGCAGCGGCCTGCACGCATCCTCTGTGCTATATATCCTCCCTGGTCTGGTTCAGGCTTGCGCGCCGTCACAGCAAGGAGACATGACCCATACAGGCCAAGCGGTCCATCCAAGGTGCCCGCATCGATGTGCCAGGCAGTGCCGCACCCTTTAAGCCAGCGGCCTGTTTGCTGGAGGTGTGCCACAGCAGGAGGGAGGAGCCCAGCCTTGGATCCACCTGCCCTTGCGGGTGCAGGTGGATCAAGCATCCATGCAGCAGACATCAAGGGCACATGCAGGCAGCATACATCGAGGGCAGGCATAGAGGGCAGACATCAAAGGCAGATGCACACATCCATGCAGCAGACATCAAGGGCACATGCAGGCAGACTGGCGCGTTGATGCTGAGAGGGGGGGCCACACTGAGAGGGTGAGGGGGGCACCCTTGCCGGCCTCAGCGCGCCACTGCACCTTATTTTACATCCGTCCTCCTGTTTCCTCAACATCCCTTGAGCCATGCAGCTCCCACATTCCTCATGCACTCAGCACCTGCACTCCTGCACACACCCTTCCCAGTGTGAAGCCTCCTGCACACACCCATCCCAGAGTACAGCCTACAGCGCACACCCATCCCAGTGTCCAACCTTGCTCCTGTGCCTGCAGCGGCCCATTCAACACCTGGCTCCCCACCTGCAGGTTGCTGCCTGCACCATTATCACCGCCAGGCTGGCCAGCGCTGTGGGGGGCTGGCTGGGCCTTGCTGGCCCCGGGCCGCGCAGGATGGTCAGGCGGTGGCTGCGGCGGCTGCGGCAGCATTGGGCGCCGGCCGGGGGCACCACTTTCGGCCCCGGGCTTGCCCACCGTGGGGGGTATAGGCATACGCACCGCCTGGCTGTGCGCTGAGAGCGCTGCCAGCGACATGGAGTGGACCTGCAGCCCAGGGGCAGGGGGGGGGGCGGGGCGCGCGGGCGACGCGGACGAGGAGGCGGGCCTTGAGCCATAGGCTGGCCTGACTTCCTGGGGTGGCACTGGCACGTGCTGTTGCGGCTGCTGCTGCGGTAGCGGCTGCGGCGGCTGGCCGCCTGGCAAGATCATCCCATACTTGGCCACAGGCTGCTGTTGCTGCTGCGCCTGCGTCCGCTCCTGCTGTTGGTGCTGCAGCAGAGGCGCCTGCAGCTGCGCCTGTTGCGGCGGCGGCTGCTGCTTGTCCACAGGGAACCCAACAGCCTTGCCCTGGCCTGCTTGCCCACTTGAACGTGGATACCCTGCAGCTGGTGCTGTGGGCGGCGCTGGGGCTGGCGCAGGTGGCATTGGTGCTTTGGCAGCTGCCGCAGCCTTGGCCTTGGCCACGCTGCGCTTCAAGGGCAGAGGGAAGTTGGGATCCAGCAGCTGCTCAACAGACAGGTTGTGGAGCTCCTCATCCTCACTGCCGCTGTCGTACCTGTGCGCATGCAGCACACGGACATGCGCGCTTGAGGCACGGGCGCATGGGGACGTGCGTCTCACAGTGGGGGGCGGCTCCCAAATCACACCTGAGGGGAAGCCGCCTGCAATGCATCGAGCTGCACTGCTTGCCAGGGCCGCATCCAGCTGCACCCCCGCCCTGCCCTATGAGGAGCAGGATCCTTGACCAGCCTCGAGCTGTGGGTGGCCCCTCCATGCACACACTCACATGATTGTTGTTCCGAACGCCTTTGCTGCAGCCTCCGCAGCGGCCCTGCCTGAGGTGAACGCCCCTTGCAGCCTGTCAGGTGGCTCCTGGAGAACCTGCTGGCACAGAGCATGGGTGAAAGGCGTATGGGCGTGGGCTGTAAAGAGGAGGTATAAGTGCAAAAGTGCGCCTTATGGACCGAGTCGCAATGCCAGTGTGGAGGCTTATGCTGGTGAGCACAGTGTCTGCACAGCTTGGATGGGTTCACAGTGAGCAGAGGTTCTGAACTTATACGTTCACAGAAGCGTGGATACTTGCAGCAGTGGTGTTGCAGTAGCAGCAGCAGCAGCAGCAGTAACGCCTGTGGCAGCGCTGTTCCATTCGCAGTGTTAGCTCTGTTGCAGAGCAGCTGTCTTATACCAGCACAACGCGCATGTACGCGCCTGCGGGTGCGCTTATGCCATGTGCACATGCATATGAACATGCAAGCACACAAATACATACTAACGCACACCCCACACGTGCGCACTGCCTCCAGATCAGTGCTCATGCGCACGTACGTGCGCACAGCTGCTTGCCCCTTCATGCCTCTCATCACAGACCTGAAAGCATCATGCCCCGCTCTTCCCAGCTTAATTCTTTCCGGCTTAATTCTTCTTTAGGCCTGCTGCTGCCCACCTTTTGGACATCCGCGCCTCCAAACGCAGAAGGCCCAGCTCCAGAGGCCCAGGGGCCCAGGGACTGCCCCTCCCTCTCCTCTGCAGCAGCCTTAGCCTCAGCTTCTGGGCTTGGCCGCTTGCCCTGTGAGCGAAAGCACAGTTCTGCATCGTGACTGACCCATGCGCACGTCAGCGCCTAAGCAGTCCACCAAACCAGGCAGGCATGACCATGTGGGCGTGGCGACTGCAGCGGGGGCTTGCCAGGGGCGCCCTCTGGTGCTTTGGCCCTGGCGGTCAGCACTCAGGGCAGTCAACACAGAGGGCAAGCCCACAGCAGCAGGCCTGCACCGCTTCGTGCCTGGACCTCCATGCTGGCCCTGAGCATGCTGGCCCCGAGCATGCTGGCCCTGAAAACGCGGACCCCGAGCATGCTGACCCTGAGCACGCTGACCCTGAGCATGGCCCTGTGGAAGGTCGATCCAAAGAGATGGCCGGCAAAGATTTTGCGGCGCCTCAGCAGTGTTCCAGCAGCGCCTCAGCGGTGCCTGAGCACAGCCGGCAGAACCTCAGCAACGTCTCAGCACAGCTGCCGCCCACACGCACGGAGTGTGTGCTTGAAGCACTGGCCAGCAGTGGCAAAGCTTGCGCAAATATGGCAACTTTGATTTCAGTAGTGGCTGGGGGCAGCCAGATCTTAGAAGACCCGCGTTTGCTTTGATAGTTTGTTAAAATTAAGGCCATCCAGGGCTGGCAGCCGTGCAGGAGGGCCTGAGCATTGCTCAGCTGAAAACAACTCTTAACGCAAACGCACACCTCAGTGGCGTCAATGCCGTGCCATGCACACGCTTACGCCGTGCACAGGATTTCTGCCATGCACAGGCTGTCTGCCATGCATGCACGGGTTTTCTGCCACATGCCCACCTGAACAACAATGCCGAGTGCCCCTGAGGGGCCGATGGACTGCTGCTGCTGCTGCTGCTGCTGCTGCAGTGTCCACCTGTTTTGCTGCTCCTCCAGCCACTTTTCTTGCTGCTGCTGGGCGCGCTTCAAGGGGTCAAAATCGCGCTTGGATTGCTTAATGCCTGCATAGTGCATGGCGCACAAGTACGCATGCATAACCTACCACTCATGGCAAAACACTCTCTACCAATCTCTCACTCTAACCTTGGCAAGCACCTTTCCCAGTCTTGCTATGCGAAGCAAAAAGAAACAGCATATTTTAGGTGCTAAAAGGGCATGCTTGCATGTTTGGTGCACACACGTCCACATATTTTGATGCAAGGTTCAATGGATGATGATAACACATCCAGCTTTGCAGTTAAGGATTGAAGTACGTGGATGGACTGGGAAAATGACTGCTTGTGCATCTAAACAAATATGCGCAAGCTTTGAAAAGTCTCAATTCAGCTCGCTCTTGCTAGATGTATGGCCACCCAGAAGATTCTTGCACACCAGCCAGGAGCTCTTCCCCAAACACTCACCAGGGTGGTTAGTGGTGCTGGGAAGTGTTCCACGTGTGAGGTACTGGTTCAGCCACATGAACATTTCACTCCTAAAGAGCGAGCACCAATCCTGGTGCATGTGCCGTTGAATCTCAGGCGTCGTCTCAGTGATCTCGGCCGCACCCACTCTGTTGAAGCATGATGATGCACAAGCTTGTGATTGTGTGTGCGATGCATGTAAGTGTACGCTTGTGCGCTGTACCCATGTGCACAAGCGTGCATATGTTCATGCTCATAAATAAATCAACCATGACATGCATGCTTGTGCATCCTTACTGAACTATTTTCGTGCAAGATGCAAAATGCAGTGGTACAAAACCAATCATTTCCTTGCCAGCTAGCTGCCATGCTCGATAGCAGCTCCGCTGGCCCCTTCCTGCCATTTGACTGTTGACTTCTTGCGAGATTCAATGAGCAGTACTCAATTCAGGCAGGCACATTCAGCTTGCTAGGCTGCCACACAGAGCGTGATATAGATATCACAGATCCATGTTGTGAGCATGCACGAAGTGGGCAAAAGGGGTGGTGGCCACTTCAGGGTGCGCCCATCTACTCTGCATGGCGGACTCCAGGGCCAACCAGGCCAATTCAGCACACCCTTGCGAGCCTTCAGAGACAAGCATTGCTAGGTCCAGCTAGCACACCAGCGCATTGTGCAGCTACACGAAAAGAAAGCTGGTGTAGCAGGGACACTCACTTCACAGGTGCGCTCATGACCTTGAGCTGCATCGTGTGGAATCGGTCTACGTATGCCTCCAGCAGCTTCAACTCCTCTTGCCGCCTCTTCTCCCGCACCGGCACTTCAGACTGCAGGATTGGGACGAGGCAGCAAAGTAGGGGCATCAACCATTTGAGGAACACCATCTTTGTGTTCACCCAGCGCTTCTAATCAGCTGATACATGCAGGCATTCCTGGTGAAGCATCGACTGTGCACTGTTGTATGATGTTGCACCAAGTGCGTGTGCATGGCAGAAGGGTGTGTGCACTTGCAGCCACGCCAAAGGGTACAGCAAAAGTTGCAGAATAGCTGCAGAGGTGATGCAAAGGAAGCAAGGGTACCATATGCCCATGCGACACAACAAGCGTCCAAATCATCACTGTTGACCAGGGCGCACATCTTGCAGGCATTGTGACCTCCTACCACGAGGCTGCAGCTCCTGCCATGAGACTCCTACTACGAAGCTGCACTACCTTGAGGCTCCTAACACCATGAGGCTGCAGCTCTTATTATGAGGCTCCTGCTGTGTAGCTGCACTACCACGAGGCTCCTCACACCATGAGGCTGCAGCTCCTGCCATGAGTCTCAGCATGGCAGCAGTTGCGTGTGCCCGTGCAAGTGCAGTGCACCCCGTTTGCGGCAGCCGCCATGCCCTCTTCTGTTGCACCCACCGTTGTCCACTTATTCCTGCCCCGCAGGCGCTCTGTGATGGCCTGATGCGACAGCTCAAGCATCACCGTCGCGTCTGCCAGGATGGTCGCCCACCACTCGCCCTTGTGCAGCAGCATCATGTCGCTGGTGGGTGGCTCAAACACGCGCGGGGCTGGGGGTTCCACAAAGTCTTCTTCTGGATCATCCGGCTCTGAATCTCCCTCACCCTCCACCTGCGCATGCAAGTTTGTGGGTCTGGGCTGCTTGCACAGTTGCAGGGAAAGCACACCACACCTTCTGTGGCATACAAAAATGAGTCAGTGGTCCGCATGACAGCGCAGCTGCGCAGAGCGACCTTCTCATTCCACCACCACCGCTGATTGACAGTGATTTTCTGACAGCCGCCTTCAAGTTCCACCTGCACCTTTGTTCCTGGATGCAAAGCCTGTCCTTGCCGCCCATTTTGTGCCTTGCACATCACGCATGCGGTACCTGCTCTTGCTTTCTGCATGGGCTTTGCACCTTCGGGCTGCACCCGCCAGCAGCCCTCCTGCACAGTACTTGTTATTTGCATCTGGTCCCATTGCACTGGTTCTGTTGCAATACATCACCCTCCTTGGCAAGTACTTACTTCTGCTGCCAAGCACTCCCGATCCTGCCCACCCCAGTGCATATGCTCAGGTGCCACCACGACTTGCACACCAACCAACCTTTGCCGTCTCCTGCCAGCTTTGCACATGAGGGCCCTCCTCCTCCTCCTCTGCGTCTTCTCCCTCGTTCTCGGCCTCGACAATAGTGGGCTGCGCTGGCTGGCCTTCATCATTTTTCTGGGGGCCATCCAACAAAGAAGAATTAATCCAAGCAATGGCTTGGAAGCAAATTTTGCTGGAGGCAGGCGTGCTCTCAGATCGAAGGGCGGATCCTTAAGTATTCGAGGTCTGGCAGGGCGTGTGTGATTGTGTGTGCGGATGTGTACGTGGGTGCGCATGTGTGCCTGCATGAGGGCCAGGGCCACAAGGGCACAGGAGACAGATAATCAGAAATTGAGGAAGATGGGTGCAAGAGCTGACACTGCCTCAAATGCCCTAAACGATCTGTGTGCGGGTGCGCTTGTTGTTGGTTTGAGCTCCTTTGTTGGGCACCCTATGCTCTTGCCTTTGCATGCTCTTGCCTTTGCATGCTCTTGCCTTTGCTATGTTGGGCACCCTATGCTCATGCCTGTGCACTGTGCACAGCACACATGACCTCTGCAACCAAGCAAGCACACAACAGCAGCAGGGCACCTGTCAGCCAGGCGCTTCATTACCAGGGCAGCACACACCCTGCTTTCGGACATGTGCCAAACTTCCACGCGGCAGAACCGCGCCATTCTCCACCACAGCAACCTGCCAGCCGCGCACTCACCCCCAGGAAGCCTTTGTACAGACTCTTGGAGTTGTCAATGCGGATGCCAGCAGCAGCGCGCCGCCTCAGCTCAGCTGCACGAACCTGCGTACACAGCCACACCAGCCACATCTCACCTCCATTTGCATAGACCAGACGTGCGCAGGGCTTGCAGGGAGCACCAGGTGCGGGGTCACATGACAGTCGCAGCTGTCACAGCGGCAAAACTATTGCAGCGGCACCGATGCACCCCCTGCTTACAGCAGCAGGGAGCACGCTTGAAGTGGTGCCTGTGGGCGCACTGCTTGCCCCAGCAGCAGCACCGACCGCAGCTGTAAAGGGCAGCACGCATGCTTTGGCCCAGCAGGGGCTCTGTCCTGGACTGTCAAGTGAGCACTCGACAGTATGCAGGACGCATGCTGCATCGTTGGGCGTCGACGCACTTTTTAAGGATGGTATGCAACCCTGTACTTTTGGGTGCCTCGGGCCAGGTGAGGGGCGCATAGCCTTAAGGCCTGGCTGCCTGAGGAAGCCCAGGTGTGAGCGCAAGGTTAGCTGCTTGTACGCTTGCACAGCGCTTTCCCAGGCAGCAGGCGGGCTGGCTGGTCACAGCTACCATGCACGCAGCGCATGCCCTGCGCACCGGCACAGGCGCCTCATCAGAAGGCCAGCGCAGCATCTCTCTGCTGCTGGCTGCTGACACAATGGCTGAAGCAGACGCATGTGGCCTGTGTCTGCCTGCCCAACAGCAGTGAATGCTGTGACTGACCCGCCCGGCCATGCCCGGCCCCACCTTGTCCATGATTTCCTTGTTCTTTTTGAGCGCCATCTCCTTAGCAGCAGCGAGCCCGTTGGGGTAGTAGTCCAGGCCCGTGGTTGCAGGAGGCACAGCCAACACAGAGTCGACTGTGCTACGCGAGGACGGCCGGGCCTGCAACTCCTCTTCAACCGGCGTGTGCTTCTCTATCTTCTCCACAGAGGCCTGCACAGGCACAGCCCAGGGCACCACCAAGGCACCATCTGATGCTCCCGGGCACTGTACGCATTGGCAGCTGCCCCTTTTCCTCAAGGCTCGCACATGCATGCAGATGCCCCCTAGGGCGGAAAAAGAGCCAAAGCCTGTGTTCCTTCGCAGTTGGACGCGCATTGCGCCAGCCAGACTACTTGCTGGCCTGGAAGCATTTGTTCTGTACTGTGGCCTGTTTAAGCCACATGTCAGAGGCAAATTGATTGACGCCGGTTGGTCCGCGCCCCGCCCATTCCGCGAGGCGCCCCACACAGCACACAGCGCACCCCCCGCATTGCGTGAGACAGGCATCAATACCAACAATGGTGGCCAAGGGGGACGGTGGCCAGAGGTAAAGGAATGCAAGCGTGGGGGAGCAGGGCAGCTGCACTCCAGCCCCCGCAATCGCGGCGTCGGCCATTGCGCTGGCGTCAGTACAGGTGTATTTGAGTTTAGATGTTGTGCATGCTTGACACCATCGCAGCAAAAAGAGGCGGGTGTGCACTTGGGCATGTGTGCCGGGAGCAGGGTCACACCTTGACAGCAGCCAGCTGCTCCTTTGATTTCCGGATCATGGCGCCGTGCCAGCTGCCCTTCTCCATCTGCGCAGAGTGCATGTGCAGGGCGGGCCCCTCGGGCCAGCGAGAGTCACAGCAGCCCTGTGTAGGCCATGCCCTGATGTATTCAATGCACGCTCGGTGGACAAATGCAGCGCAGGCTTGGGCTTTTTGAGTTTAACACACCAAGCCCAACGCATTTTTTGACATAAGTCTGGAAGCCTACCAATGGCCCCATGAAGGGATAGACTCGCATTGCCCAGCTCCCCAGGCAAGCACAAAAGCAGGAATGAGGGATTTGCAGTAATTTGTTTTCTGTTAGGAATTGAAGGCAGTGGGAATGCCTGCTGGAGCACCCTCAGACACAGCAAAAGAGCGGCCATTGAAATGTTTGTGTTTGATCAGGCGATTTTATCAAGCACCAACCGCATGCAAGTTCACATCCCCATTTCAAAGAGACCACCTCATGCCTTCTTTCCCCCCGCTGCTCCCACACTCAAGCAGCGCGCCCCCTCACCACCCTCATGATCATTTCTTCCCGCCTCGAGTCATTTTGCTTCATGCCGTGGCCATTTCCTCCACCCTCTCGCCCTTTGGCTCCAGCCTCATAGCCATTCATTCCTCCCGCCCAACCTGGACACAAACACAATCCGTAGCCCACCTGCATCAGCAAGCTGCGCCCATCCTCGCCCTGGATGCCTGGCAAGCCTCCCTGCCTCCATGCCTGCGAATGAACACGCAACACATGCATTGTGCGCCATGCCTTGTGTGTGAGCAAACTTCACACGGCCTGCTCGCACGCCTGTACAGCGCCTTCCCAGGCAGCAGGTGGGCTGGCTGGTCACAGCTCCCCTGCACGCAGCGCATGCCCTGCGCACCGGCACAGGAGCCTCAAAGGCCAGTGCAACACCTTGCTGCTGCCAGCTGCTTCCACCTCAAAGTGCAGCCTCAAAGACCAGCGCAGCACGTCTCTGCTGCCAGCTGCCCGCACCTGCTGCAGCATCTCCCAGGTCATCTCCGGCCTCTTCAGGCGCTCCCCCAGCGTCGCCTTGTGCTTGATCCTGCGCAGCGCACATGTACGCACCCGCAGCAAGGGCTCAAGCCCGCGCCTGCACAGTGGGCAAGAGGGGCCAGGCAGACAGGCAGGCAGGCATGGACGCCAGCCGCCCTGAACACAAGCTTAACAGTGAACACACCCAGCTCACCCAGCTCGCCTTCCCACTCCTGCCTTCCCGCTACTACGCAAGATTGACTGGCGCACGCACCGCTACACACTTGCACTGCCTGCGCACATGCACTGCCACTGACGGGCGCATGCACTGCATGCACATCTTTACATTCATTCATATTCATTTCATTTCTATTCATGTTTATTCCAAAATCATTTCATTTATATTAATTTATATCATCTCTTCACCAACATTTGCTGCCAGGATGGCCCCTTTTGAGGGGGCATCACTGCTGTGCTCCCGCTTCTTTCGTGCCCACTTTATGTACACGCGCCAGCACACAGCTGCTGGCACATCCACCCACACGCTGCAGCCACACCACACGCTTGCAGCATTTGAACATTGAGCATTTGCCGCTGCTGTCCCACACTCAGAGTGCTGCCTCACCAAAGACACAGGGCGAGGCTGCAGCGCACCACACGACACAGGACAAGGCTGCAGCATGCCCTCATCCAGCCCATGCACGCCCCCTACAGCACCAAGGGCCATACGGTGGGCCTCTGGCAGCGCAGCATCCCACACTCTTGGGTATGCACCAACCGCACGCTGCCAGCCTTGCCTCCCTGTGCTGTGCGCGTGTACCCCACAACAAGCGCACCTGGCCTTGTTGTTGGTCACCCACTCCGGCTCGGAGGGCATCACAGAGCTCATCCACGCGCGCGTGCCGGCCTTGGAAGGCGCGATGGAGGGGGCGCGGACCGAGGGGGCGCGGACGGAGGGGGCGCGGACCGAGGGCGCGCGGTCTAGCATGGCGGCGCGATTGAGGCTGGGCGCGCGGCCGAGGGCGGGGGCTTTGCCGAACGAGGGCAGGGCACCCAGCTTGTCACCGGCCTCCTGCGCGGCCACCTTACCTGCGAGGGCGATTGCAGCAAGATGCAGCAAGAACATGTGTGCATGTGTGTGCGTGTGCGTGTGCACGTGCGTGCGTGTGTGCGCATGTGTGTGTGTGTGTGTGCGTGCGGGCATGCAGTGCGCAACTGTGCAAGTACTCAGCGTGTATGTACGCGCGATGTGTACATGCAAGTACACGTGTGCGTGTGTGTGAGTGCATGTGCACGAGCGAGCGGGCGCATAAGAATGCTGGGGGGGAGGCGGGGCGGATTTTGGCAGCAGAGGCATCTGCGCAGATACGTGGCGTGTGTGACTGCCAGTGCAACAGGAAAGCAGTGCAAAAGCAGGGGGGGGGTGGAAGCGCCTTCCAGTGCTCATGCAGGCTGCGCAAGGAGAGGAGCGGGTCAGGCTGCAAGGCGGCTGGGTGGCACCGGTGGGTGGCGAGACTCACAGGCTGTGGTGTTCTTAAGGTGAGGGCATGACGGGCCTAGACAGACAGACAACACGCCTGCCTGGCTTGCGTGCTAGACAGGAAGTGGGCCCCGGCAATGCACATGCGCAAGTCAGGTGGGGACGCAGGTGCACACCTTGCCTGTCAGCAGCATGCTGTGTGGCACGCCCACCCCCACCCCCACACCCACCGCCTCTGACACTGCCTGCCACCGGGGGTGCCCTTGCGCGGGCATTCATCTTGGTCACGGCTTTGCTGACCACCGAGGGGGCGCCGCCCCAAACAGATCCGCCACGCACGCTGCCTCCTCGCACGCTGGCCCCATCATTGACACCATCCTCCCCCTCCCCCTCACTCTCTGTGTCGGAGGTGAGGTCCGGCAGCAGGTGCGGGTTGGCGTAACCCCGATCCACGGCCCGGCCAATCTGCAAAGCGACGAAGCGCGACATACGCATCAGAGCAGTCCCCCACCAGCTTGTGCAAAGCACAGCCCAGCGCAGCACGCGCAGCAAGTAGGCAAAGCTGGGCTCAAGGACCTCAGGGTACAGCGGTGCAAAGCTAATTCAGCCTATCCCTCCCCTCCCCCTGGCTTGCCATGTATAGCGCAAGGACCTCAGGGTACAGCGGTGCAAAGCTGATTCAGCCTATCCCTCCCCTCACCCTAGCTCGCCATGTCGGGCACAAGGACCTCAAGGAGCAGCGGTGCCAAGGCCAGAGCCCAGAAGAAGGGCATTAAAGGAGGAAAAGGGACTGAGGGCCTACGGACTCCAGCCGGGGGCCAACAAGGCCCAGATCGCAGCCAAAGGCACACTTTGGCCATGCACACACCAGAGGCCATGCAGCTCCCACCTTCCCCGGCCGCATCAGGTCCCTGCTTACCCCAACCTGCCAGCCCGCGCAGAGGCACTGCACACTACACCGGGAGCACGGCCGACAGCAGCGCAGAGCGCGCATGCACCTGCACTGCAGCACGGCAGACAGTGACGTAAAGCGCGCACACACCTGCGCTGGGAGCACGGCAGACAGCGGCCGCTGGGGCAACGTGATGCCTTGCTCCTCAATCACCTCCGCCAGTACCTCGTTGTGGCCCAGCGACCCCACAACGGCGTGCTCGTTGAACATGACAATCTGCGCCGCGTGCAGGGCGAGCACACACACGCAGGCCACTTGGCAGTCAGGCAGGATAGGCACCACGGAGCTTGTTTGACTGGCGCCGCTCCAGGGCCCAAGGAGGCGGGCAAGGAGAGTGAGGTCACTAAGCTGGCACAGCCTCAGGGACCCACCCAGGGGGGAAGGAGCATGCCGCAGGCGCAGCAGCACCACAGCGCAATTGGCCCAGGATTGGGGACGCACAAGGAGGAAGTATGCCGCAGACGCAGCACCACAGCGCTAAATTGGCGCAGGCCCAGGGCCCCAGGGGGCGAGTGGTCATGCAACTGTGGGAACATAGAATATAGATTGTGAGAACGTAGGTGATGCAGCCCATCCGTGCGGCACCCCGTGCGCAGCTGATACAGAACAGCAGTGGGATAGCAGCATATCCAGCTCAGCTGAGCCCATGGCAGCCACAGGAACAAATGCGGGCAGCACAACAGGCCAAGAAGCATCTTGAACGGGTGATGCCCACAGAAGAGTGATGTGTTCTGTTCCAGGCCTGCGGGTCCAGGTGACAGGCAAGGTCAGGATGCAGCGCTGTGACCGCACCCAAGCACACCAAAGCTGCGCTGTGGCTGCATCCGAGCGCCAAAGCTGCGCACTTTGAAGCCCTGGCGCATCTGGCAGCTGCCCATTGCAAGCTGCGCCCACACGCACCTCTGCACCAAATTCCTTCCGCCCCTCGCGCTTCCTTTTGTTCTCAAGCGCCACGGGCAGCGTGCGTAGGGCGGCTTCACAGCCTTTGGCAGTCTCTGTCGCATCAAGGGGGGGGATCATGATAGGCGCCCTGGCGCCGATCATGATCTTGTCCAGCAGGTCACGGCAATGCAGCCCTGCACGCATCATGATCCAAGCGCGGCGCAAGCCAATGGTTCTGTGTCACAGTGACGCATCAGCGGACGCGACGCACAGACCTCAGGGTTTGCAAAATCCTGGGCAACATGGACATGCTGGGCATTTGCAGAGCAGCATGAGCCGTGGCATGGCAAGCAAACAAGTGGGCAACACAGCATAACAGTTGGTACACACTGTTGCATGGCATGTGAGCCAGGCGTGCGGAGGGTTGTTACCCACCTCTCTCAACACGCAGCCAGCCTGACGTACAGGCGAGACATACATGTGAGACATACAGGTGAGACCACAGACAATCCTGCCAGCATGGCTTATGAGCCACGTCTATGCTGCCACCATTCACCAAACATGCGCACGCACACAATCAGGCTCACGCACAAACAACCACTCATACAAGGTTGCACTCGTGCAGTGAGATGCATAGCAGGAACACACGCAAAATACACAAGACGTGCAATCACACATGCGCCATGCGCACAGAGGTCACACCAGCGGAGAAAGATGCATATTAGCTTCTCATCCATAATTTTGGAACTACACGCCAACCGGCAGAGGGCATTTTTCACACCTGTCAATTCGAGCTCCTGCATGACGTCTTGGACTTCATCCACGTAGTAGTCCACATCAAAAGGGATCTGTTTGTACTTGGGCAGCTTTGTTTTGATGACCTTCTCCCGGTTGAAGCGACTGAGGCCCCTCTCATAATAGTTGGCTGCAACGTATCAGAAACAATGAGGGCCAAAGCATGAGCCCTAGTCACTAGCCCCATCTTGTACACACCCACCAGAATGGCCAAGCCAACTCGTCGTCAGGCAAGCGCATATGGCATGTACAATGTTGGCATTCGGTTTGCAACGTAGATGGCGATGGTGAAGAAAGTTGAACCTTGCTTGCAGTCATCCATGCAGCATGAACTTGTGGACACATGTATGCAAGGACCATCATCCTGCACCCTGGATGGCCCAGCAGCACAAATATAAGAGGAATAAGGCATTGGTCAGAATACAGGGAGCAGGCCTGCGTGTAAATTGTAGTAGCCCAAAAAGAGGGTGTGCATGGTAGTTTGCACAAAATTGCGAGCTTGAAATGGCTGCAAGCATGCCTGCCTTCCTGTCTCTTTGATCCCTCAGGAAAGCCATCAGAGACCGTCGGCTGACTTACACCTCTCCCTGCCCTCCCCTGACAAGTGCCTCATGGTGACAATTCAAGGATGTAGAAGTCCTGCGTCGTGCCTCCCCACCTGCTTCCTCATCCTCTTCATCTGCCTTTCCCACGTCCTCTTCAAATTCAGCCTGCTCCTCATCATCAGCTTGACTGCCCTCAGCTTCGTTGCCCTCAAACACATCCTCCATCAGGTCACCAAGCTCTTCATCAGAGGGAGGTGGTGGCCTGCGCTCGCCCTCTGGCAGTGGCCGGCCCTACAGCAGAAATGGGGCCAACAGAGACGCAAGTCTTCAATCTTGCATCTTATTGGGCACACTACGCTGATGCAGGCTTTGCAGCACCTGGACAAAAATGGGAAGGCCTGGATCAGGGCCCTGCCTTACGCTGCTCCAAGGTTCCGCGGCAGGCCAGCCCTTGGCATGAGAATGAATAGCTAGCTATGCAGCAAACTACCAAGCCTACAGAAGAGAGTATAAGTCCTGGAAGCAGATGGATACTCTGCTGTGTGCAGAAGGGCATCTCAATGGTGCATACAGAGTGAGCAGCAAGCAGGCCTATGTTTGAGACAGCAGCCCCCTTCTTCCGAGCAACCAAAAGGAGAGGAGAATCGATGTGTGGAAGCCCCGTTCTCCAACACATTTGGCCACCCACCAGTACTTTGGCTTCAATCATCTCCCAGTCCACGCCCCCCATCCACATTGTGTTCAAGCAGTGCAACGGCCGCAGGCTGCGCCCACGCTCCTGCCGCTTGATCTGCTTCTCAACGGTGAACTACATGTGCGCATGGCATTTGTGTGTTTATGTGTGTGTGAGAGAGAGAGAGAAAGGAAAGTAAGTAACAGAGGCACATTGCGCACATCTAATGTCATGATTTGTGCAGAAGGCTTCACATCAGCCTCAGGGGCAAGCCTTGGCTGCCAAACTACAACAATAGAAGTATAATCTTAGCCTGGCTGCCTGGTCAAGTTGGTGCCAGCCTCACGCCTGCGTTTAACGCATGACGATCGGTCTCTGTCAAAAAACCGACAACAAAATGGAAGTGTGGACCAGGCTGGTCACCCTGCATCCCCAAGCACATTATAAGGCTGGCTTAATAGAAGGGCGACTGGCAAGCAAAAAGCTCCCCCTGCACTTGGTGACTCGCAGAGATGCGCACCTCCAGCTGGATGTGCAGCGTGTGCGGTCGCGGAGGCTTGGATGACCCAGTGTTCATTGCAGTCTTTGCTGGGTGCTCGCCAACAACAGGCAGGATTTTGGTGGTTGTGGACGGGTCTATGTGGACAGGCCCCAGCAAACCAAGGTTGCCTGTGTACCAGCAAGCCAGCAAGCAGAATAGCATGCTCTTGTCACAGGCTAGGCAAACAGGCGGCAGGCTTCCCGGCAGTGATGAGGCTGACATGTGGATGAACTTCATGGCTAGACGGCACACCATGCAAAGCATTCGTGCTTTGGCCAGCCGCACAGCACGCCCTGCTGGCTTTTAACTGTTATGGCAGATACTCAACGCTGTCAAGGCAACCCTGAGGCAGTCAACTGATAAGAAGTACAGCTTGGGCAGCTGTGGCCCTAATCTAACAGGTAAGGGTGGCTGCGCACCTGCAGATCTTGTGCGGATGATGCGCCGCCGCTTCCAAGTGGAGTCGTTGAATGCCTGCAGCCACCGGCGGCCAAACTTGCGGAGGCGGCATTTGCGGTGCGTCTCCTCAGACTGCAATGTACAGCAGGCGCATGATCATAGTCTTGGCATAGGCAGGGGGGGGGTGGAGGCTGAAGAAGACAGTTAAGACATGCAGCAGGGCTGCTCAGGACAGCTTAGGGCTGCAAAGATGCCCATGCAGGCAGGTCGGGGCAAGGCTCCTTCAGGCAGCTTGCAGAGGCAGAAGCGTCAGGTCCCACTTTGTTCACTTGCTGATTGCGTGCGCATTTATGCTATCTTGTGTGCCAGGCTATTCCAAGCACACAGCAGCATATGGAATGAAAATGGTGGGTGGCAGAATCGGAATGGCTACTGATGCATCCACGCGCCTGTTCAAGGCTCTGCAATCATTCCGTGCATCAGGATACACATGTATTAGCAACACCCTGGAGAATTTGCCAAGGTGTGGAGTTCTTGGGCATAGTGCACAGCATTCATGCTTAGCAGATGCACAGAAATTGCATGCGGCCCCCAGAGCGTAAGCTTCTCTTGTAGACTGGCATGCAAGCTGCAAGCTCGGGCCAAGTAAGCAAAATGGCTTTATATTAACCTGAAGGGATGCACAATCCTGACAGACCTGGCAGTGCAAGACAACGAGGATACGCATCAACAGGCACAAGTGCTTTATGCTGCTTCAGAGATGAGCACATGGCAATTGAACCATGGCACGCCTACAAAGTATTCAACTTACCAAGGAGGACATGATGTCCTCATACATATCCATCAGCTCCTCATTTAGTCCTTCTGGGGGCTCTGGGGGTGTAACTGCCCAGCGCTGGGACTCCTCAAGCTCCTCACGATACTGTGCACGAAGCAAGAAAACCAGAGAAACGTTTTCCTTGTGGAGCCCATCACTACCAACACAAAGGGCAAAGAACTGAAGACTGAGCGTGTGATCACAGGCCAGACAGAGGCCTACCGCAACCATATGGATTTGCATGCCTGTGCGAAGTACGCAGAGGCACAGGATTGGGGCTCTGAGCTGCTCTGCGCACAGCGCACTCACCGCCCTTGCCACATCCTGGATCACCCATTCATACATCCCCACGACATGGCGATTCATCTTCATGCTCCTCTTGGTGCCCTGCTTATACTGCAGCACATTGTTGAATTGGCCAAGCAAGCCCATGATCTTGGCCTGGTTGTCCTCAGGTACGTAGCTCAATGAGGCCTGCAGTGGGCACAGGAAGCATGCAATAAGTAACACCAGCTTCTACTGGTAGCCTTGCAAATATGGGTGTTGAGGCATGCAAGACAAGGCTCCAAGGCAGGCAATTGAATTTGCAGGGCCTCTCAGGGGCCACCATGGAAACACAAAGCTGTGCGCGTGCGCACACACAGACACACACAAACGATCTTCAGCTGGCAAACATTACCTTTAGGTCCCGGACAAGCGGGTTGTGCATGAGCATCATGCCGCCATGCCCGTTGCCAAGCATCCAGCGCTTGAGCTCATTGTACTGCACGCTGCCCTCCCGGAATTCTGCCTTGAGGGGGTTCAAGTCCAGCTTTTCTGCCAGCCGTTCTTGCCTCAGCTTCCACCAGCGGGTGGCCAAGAAGTTGCCAATCAAGGACAGGTCAACCTTGTTGCCCTGTGCATGTGTGTGTGTGTGTGCGTGCGTGTGTGTGTGTGTGTGCGCGTGTGCGCGTGTGTGTGTGTGTGCGCGCACGTGTGTGTGTGCGTGTGTGTGAGTGCACAAAACAATTGATTGAAGGCAGGCTTTGTAAGTTGGTACAGACTGCCTTCACAATGACTTTTCTTTGGCCAATGCTTGAGGGTGCACAGGGCCTGCCTGCAGATGACTGACCTTGAGGGTGATTGACCTGAACAGTGGGTGGCCAGAAAGTGCACAGCCTCAATGCGAGCAGAAATGATCCGCGCACATGCCAGCACTCTCTAAGGTTCAACGGCATGCAAGCACCTGAAGCTCCCTCATGGCCCTGCCTGAAATCCCCCTTGCTCACATGGGGCACACCTTGTTTGCTGTGTACATACGTACAGCCAGCAGCCGGAGCTTACTACAGCACTAAATAGCGCTGAAGCAATTCTAAAGCAAAGTGACTGAAGCGAAGGGACTGCGTCCACAGAGCTTAAAAACGCACATATAGCTCAAGGTGCTGCAGGAGGGTGGCGTCCCCGTCGAATGGCATCCGTCCTGCGTTGCGTTCCTTGAAATTGCCGATGGCATCCATGTACCTAGACAGTCATAAACATGATGCTCAATTGTGGAAGAGGCCTCGTACGCTTGGGCACTTGGACAAGGTCCATTGGCAGAGATGGTGCATCCAGCAAATGAATGCGGTGCAGGGAGAAGGGAAGGGGACTTTCAGTTTCTGAGGCACGTTGGAGTGCTAGAGCCACTGCCCCTTAGCAAGTTCTTCTGACAAGGTCAGACACAATTTGCAAAGGGTTTACTCCGGTTCACATAAACTCAGGAAGGAAAGCCCAAGGTGCCTTGCCTGTGGATGCTCAATTTTCTCTCTCACCTTCCCAGCAACAGACACAATGAAGGTTACCAAGTGACCGATTTGGAAGTGAGGCTTCTTGTCAAGGCCAAGTGCATGTTTGATCATGTAGTTGCCTTTCTTTAAGAGGCTTCAGCCTCTTCACAGCCAGGTCAGGTAGGACACAGGTGGAAGAGAGCATTGCATGCACAAATCGCGTGCACTTCAACCACACTATTGGGACAAGAAAGAGGGGTGCCGATGTAAACGCTCATCTCACAAGCTGCCCCAATTAAGCGTAGTTGTCTCATTTGTGCCCTAGGAACGTGGCTCTGCAACTTTGCACCAATGAGAAATCTACAGTGTGGCCAGACTCCGTTTTTTTGGGAAGTCTGCGTGGTGTAACTGCATGATTAAGTTTAAGTGGCAGAGCCAAGTAGAAGGGGGACAGACTAAGCTGGACCAGAGCTTACACTCCGTGCCATGATATGTCCTTCCTCCTCACACTCCTGTGGACAAAACCCTGTGCAGGTATTACCACGCAGCAGCAAACTTACTTGGCATGTGCGGTGATCTCCATCCCTTTCACGTCCTGTTTCTTTCTCTTAGGTGCACGGCCACCATCTGTGCGCTCGCGAGGTTCACCATACTCATCATACAACTCCTCCTTTGACCATCCGCTTTGCTTCCTGTCGATAAATCCACATTAAAAAACAGCACTAAGAAGAACAACATGATAGCCTGCACCACTCCCCAAATCAGAGTCCGGTGTTAGCATAATTCCAAATCCAAAACAACCAACACAGATTCTCGTCCTTTAATCCAAATTTGTTTGTCAAAGGGGCGTGGAATTTCTAGGCTCACCTGACATCCACAAAATGTATCCAATGGTACCTGCAGCAAAGAGGTGCAATGCAATCGAAGGTGACTATCTTCGCAATCCCACACTGCTATCATGCAAGCAAAATTCCCCGGGCTGCTTGTGGCACATGCGGAGGAACATCTACTGTTCTCCTCCTCATTTGGCACTCCTCATGACCAGGGCTTTCGTAAGTGACAGGCAGACATTTGCCTCTTGAGCATCATGCACAAGGCTTTGCGTGTGCACACTTACGGGTTCTCTGAACTTGGCCAGCCAACATCTTTGCACTGCTTTCTGAGCCTGCGAAAAGCCTTTTGCATTTTCACAGCAGCCTGCACAGTGCATGTATTTGTGAGCTGGTAAGTGAAGGGGAGTGTATGGGAGTTGTGAGGGGCGCATGTCCGCGCATGCGCATGCTCATGCGTCTGTGTGCGTGGACATCGCGCACATGCAAGAAATGCTACTAAGCAACAACCCTTATGAGAGATCCATTGCCTCATCATGGCTGTTTCTAGTAGGTCTAGTATACTGTGCGTTAAGAGCAACACATGCACGACCCTCACCCACTCATATAACACACGCAAAGGCTGACTAATAATCGCACAAGACCTCAAGAGGCCTTTCACAGAATGAGATGTTTCAAGCACACAAGCACACACACGCCCCTGTGATGCTTACAACTTGGCAATGCTTGTGCACACCTGGATAACCATGAACATAACATCGAGCAAGAGTGAGTTCCATCGCCAGCCTTTTTGCGAGAACATGATATACAGTGCGTAGCACTGTGGAGCTTGCAACTATCACTTACAAAAAGTACACACATAGGGGTCTATTCACATCTGCGCACAATGAGCCTCTCCTCAAGGCACAACAGACAATGGATCCAGCCTCTGTACCATAATGCAAATCAAGAACTTCCATGCTTGCAACTTACCTGAGGGTTGGGCAAAGGGGAGATGGGGAGGTAGGATGTGTAGGGACCAAGAGCATGAGTCTTAAGGCAAGGCAGTAATGCGAGAATGCGAGATTCCAGGGCAGAGGCAGGCAGGACAACTCACCCACATGTACTCGTGAACATGACATGAGCATTAAAGCAGCTTAAGCACCCCACCTGCACACGCTCGTCAAACACGCCCAGCAGGAACGTGTACAAGGGCTTCTCTTCCTTATCTTTCGTTGAAAATTTCATCATCTCCACAGGATCCATCTGGCCTGTGGCAATTAACATCAGCTGGCGCTGGGCCTCCTCCCTCTCCCACTCAGCAAATGCGTCCATCATCCCAGCGTCCTTGATTCTCTGCATGCCAATTGCACCCATGTACACATTTAATTGGGTACAAATTAGAGGAATACTACAGCTGGGCATGCATGAGGAGCAAGATGCTTGATATTGGGCACCAATGCCAGACTCTTCTTATATCAACACAGGGCTAGCATCAAAGCTCACCTGTGCGAGAGCATTTGCTTTTAGGATGACGTAGCAGATTGTATGCTCATCTTACTTTCTACTGACTCATCAAATTAACCTGTATCTCCTGACTGGAGCTCCTGACCCACACCCACATCATCCAGATGTGCCCTAACATATTGAAAATAATGGTACCTGCACTTTTGGATACTAAGAGCTCTTCCCATTTGTTTGCACAGCTGCTCTAATTATTCTTCAATCAGCACTCAACAGCACTCTGACGTATACAGCTATCAAACGGCAACTCCGAGTCACACTGCACCCGTATCTGAGCCAATTTCTGGCCAAATGTATGCAAATTTCATCGTTTAAAGCCCTGGCTCCTGAACAAAGTGTTAGCATGTCTTAAAATGCATTCTGGTCAACTCTGATGAGGCTGCGACCTCACCGTCAGGGTGCTGGCAATGCCACTGCCATTTTCGTTGGCAGATGCCTGAGGTATGAGGCCCGCACGCTGGCGCAGCGCTTGTAGCACATCATCACCAGAATGCTGTGTAGACTTCATTTTTGTCACGGTAGCTCAAGATGTGTCGGAGTGGATGTGTGTGAATATGGTGAGTGGGCCTGCATGCAGGTAATTGTGCATCAAATCTTTGGATATACACGCATGTTTGCCAATGTGTGTGCGCATGCATGCTCAAGTTAGTGTTTCATGGACAGAGAGTGTGTGCGTGTGTATGCGAGTGTACATGCATACCTGTGTGTGTGCATGTGCTCATGCATCTAATGTGGGAGCACACGCACTGCACGAATGGCCGTTGCATGCCTTACTTAGAGTACCTGGGCAGACAGTGATACAGCTGCACAGACATGGCATATTCATGGAGTTGGACAAAGTGTTGTGCATCTGCGAAGGTCGGCTCCCAAATGCAAGCCGAGCCCCACGCTCCAAAGTTGCGGGCAGGCCATTCATTTGATATAGCGCGCTAGGCCTTGGCGCCGGGCTCATCATAGGGGCAAGAAATCCAGTATGCAATGCAAATTCTACTTTCAAGGCCTGGGCGTGGCCGAACTGGCTAGGTTTCGGGGCCGGGGGCAACACTCATTCGCACGGAGCCCCCTTAGCGCACGTTCAACCCACCGACTTCTTCGACTCGGAGCTCAGCCACCCCACCATGGCGTCCAGACCAGCATGAACTTAGGCATTGCACTTATACCCACGACACGGCAGACCTTACGTTAAAGTATTGCGTATAATTTCTAAATTGTGTTTATATACATAAGCCATGTTCCCTCCCCTCCTCACCAACTTGCTTCAACGCGGTGAGTGGAGGCCTGTTGACAAGCGAGCTCTCTTGCTTCGCCAATCTGGAATTGAATTTTTCAGCCAACCCTCCCCATTCCTCTCTCCGGTTCCTTTCCAGGCAGCTCCTACCCTCCCTGCTGCACAGCGATCCAGCTTGCCTGCAGACGCATATCCAGCAGCACAGCTAGCACCTCTCAGAGTAGCCCCATGGAATCTTCTGCTGTCACATCCAATTCTTCAGCTGCTGGCGATAGCTACAAAATCGTGAGTTGTCAGCGGAGTGGGGAGACCTTGCAAGCAAGAGTTTGCGCGAGGGCGTGTGTGTGTGTGTGCGCGCGCGTGTTCTTGAGATTGCATTGGTTTAGGTGCACGCGAGTGTACGTGCACGTGTGTGTACGTGCACAAGTGATTTGCGTGGGTGTGCACAAGTAAGTTATTGTGTGCACATGCTTGAATGCAGCCCATGCTGTCTTTTTTGGTCTGCTGCAAGTTTTAACGTGCACATGTCAGTGCCTATGTCACCATGGGCACGTGCAGAATGGTAATCATACCAGCCAACAAGCTGCAACACAGCAATTTGCGCTGTTGCGCGCCTTGCTGCGTATTTGCACACCTGCAGGCCCTTGGTGCCCTCCATGAATTGAAGGCAGCCTCCAAGCAAGCACTGCAGGCTGCGCGCTTGGTGTCCAACCTTGCCACACTCACAGCACTGTCCGGGCACTACCGAGATGCCCTGATCTCCATGGAGGCATTGTATTGGCAGCAAGTGGTGGGGGCGCACCCCAGGCAATCCGGTGCCCCTGCTCCTCCTCGGCCGGCGCAACCTGCGGGGAACCAGCACAGCTGTACCGCCTTCCCTGTCATTGATGTGACCACGCTCCCTGACAATCACCCATCCCTACCCCATATGGGCTCTCAATTAGACGTCCGCTACATGGACAGGTGACTTGCCACTTATCACTGATGTCTGGATCCCTTCAGGGCTGCCCACTTACAAACCAGGGCAAGCTGATGGTGTGATGCAGCTAATATGGCTTGTAGGACTCCATTCATTCCGGTCATTGGTGCCTGCATCAATCCAGTTCTCTCCAGAGAAGGTGGCTGATCATTCTATGCAAGCAAGATGCAAGCTTGGGATGTACGCCTGAGGTAATCTAGTGCTTGACTCGATAGGGAGCAGGCTCAGCCAGTTGCACAAACATGCAGCTAATACAACGGGACATGCTAGCTTTGCTCAGTATCTACCATTGTGTTCACCACAGGATAACATGCTGGAAGCAGGTTCAACCAAACCATGTGGAGACCAGCAGCCTGCTCTTATCAGGAATTAGCCTGTTCCCGCCCCAGGTCAGTTGCTATATTCACAAAGGCAGATGCTGTTTGAGAAATGTTTTTGGACCTCATCAGGCATACAACTAGATTTTGCACGCTGAACAACTTGCAGGAGGCTACCTATCCCACCTACGTGGACTTTCAGGCGGCCCTACGCCTGCTGAGAATGCATAAGAGCCGGAAGCGCATGTCCATGATGCGCCGGCGCAGGTCTCGTCAAGACAAGTACCAGCTCAAGACATGGGACCATCACATCGGAGCATGAGGAAATATGGTTGCAATGCTCCTCCTTTCACCAACAATACCCTCATTCACTCTTGTACTGGCTCATGTTGCATGTCTACTATCACAATGGCTTTGTGCCTAATATTGTGCCCATATTGGCTGAGGGAGGAATTGACTTTGCCTGTCGCATCCAATGCTGGCTACAGTCTTCTGCTCCTGCTTTCTCCTAGTCCGGATCAAATACAGCGCTTGCTTTGGGTTTGAAGATTTTTTAAGTTGCGGAGGCTAGCAGTCGCACTTCTTGACTGAAGGCCTTCTCTTGTTAACCCTTGTAAGTCGTGCTGGCGGGCTGTACAGCCTTTCCAAGGGACTTCATCGCCTTAGAGGATCCCTCAAATCCCCTCAAAAGGACCGACCCAATTCCAGTGGGCGGATGCCACTATGGCACCTTCCTACTCCTATGTAGCGGAGCGGGAGGACTTACCACCTCATCCCTTTGGCAGAGGTGAGCTTAAACCCCAAGTTCCATGACACCAAGTTTAGGTTACATACTGCTCCTGCTGAAGGAGGGCAGCCTAGCTGAGACTTGAAAGGCCTGCAACCTAAACCAAAACTAGTGAGGCGCTCATATCACATGATGATCAGAAGAAAGTATGTGTCTGAAAGCCAGAATTTTTTGCTGAGAAGCACACATACATAAGGATGGGTAAATAGGGTGGTCCAGTCTGCCAAAGAGACTCGCCGAGACTCGCCGAGACTCGTTGTAGATGGGTAGGGCCTAGATGGGAGATTATCGTTAGAAAACTGCTTTTCACAGGCGAATC
>LKMJ01000347.1_pt1 | contig 33879 bp, 36 predicted proteins | sample 643391 | NCBI WGS metagenome assembly LKMJ01 (sample SAMN04112250, study PRJNA286221) | soda lake metagenome | biome: soda lake; feature: Kulunda Steppe; material: water; isolation source: sample PL-Br10 brine of Picturesque Lake | place: Russia: Kulunda steppe | collected 2010-07 | reverse complement strand
TGGCGGGGGATGACAGCCCTACGGCAATGGCGGCAGCCAGCGGCATCTGCACCCATTTGTGCCACTGTTGTGTTCTTTTTGTCATTGAACGCTACTCCGTCTTTTTTTATTTGAGTCGCTGCTTCGGGTTCATGGATACCACAATTGCTCTTCAATATAGACGTAAATTCACGAATCAACCAATTTTCGTTACCAGAAAACCGCTATTTTTTGACGCTGTTGGAATCAAAGTGGCAACGCCCTGGCTTCACGGGCTTGATCCCATTTCCTGACAACCGCCATTATGCTCGACTACTGACCCAGAGGAACTGCGATCATGCCAGAAACTTCCGTTGTCATTGTGGGCGCCGCCCGTACCGCCATGGGTGGGTTCCAGGGGGAATTAAAGCCTGTATCAGCCACCGACCTGGGCGCCATCGCGTTGCAGGGAGCCATTGAAGATTCCAGGCTCGCTCCGAGCGAACTGGATGAGATCATCATGGGCAATGTTCTGCCCGCCGGGCTGGGCCAGGGGCCGGCTCGGCAGGCCGCTCGCAAAGGCGGCGTCCCTGATGCCTGTGGCGCCACCACCGTCAACAAACTCTGCGGGTCGGGCATGAAGGCGGCCATGCTCGGACATGATCTTATTATTGCAGGCAGCGCACAGAGCGTAGCTGTTGGCGGCATGGAAAGCATGTCCAACGCGCCCTACCTGATGCTCAAGGCGCGCCAGGGTTACCGTATGGGACCGGGCGATGCGCCGCAGGATCATATGTTTCTGGACGGGCTTCAGGATGCGGAGACCTCCCGCCTTATGGGCGAATTCGCTCAGGATGCGGCTGACCGGGAAGGCTATTCCCGCGAAGCGATGGACGAATACGCCATTACCTCACTGCGCCGCGCTCAGGAAGCCATTACCCAGGGATGGCTGAAAGCGGAAACAGTGCCCGTCACGGTCACGCACAGAAAAGAAACCAGAGAGGTGGTGAGCGACGAACAGCCGTTCCAGGCCCAGATTGACCGGATACCGCAAATGCGCCCGGCCTTTGCCGCCAACGGCACCATAACAGCCGCAAATGCCTCATCCATTTCCGATGGCGCCTCAGCACTTCTTCTGATGGACGAAGGCCGCGCCCGAGCCGAAGGCATTCACCCCATGGCGCGGATCCGGGCCCATGCGACACACTCCCAGCATCCTTCAGAATTCACCCATGCGCCGGTCGGGGCTATCAGCAGGGTGCTTGAGAAAGCAGGCTGGAAGGCTGAGGAGGTGGAGCTTTTCGAGATCAACGAGGCCTTTGCCGTGGTGGCGATGCTGGCCATTGACAAGCTCGGGCTCGACCCGCAACGGGTCAATATCAACGGTGGCGCCTGCGCCCAGGGACATCCGATTGGCTCAACCGGCTCACGGCTTCTGGTGACACTGGTGCACAGTCTGCGTCGCCTGGGCAAAACCAGGGGCATTGCATCGCTGTGCATCGGCGGTGGCGAAGCCACTGCGGTGGCAGTGGAAGCACTCTGAGGTCTTCAGCCGGCTTTATGGGGCAACTCGAGATAATCGTGGGACTGCATCTCAAGCAGGCGCGACTCGGTACGCTCGAATTCAAACCCCAGGTTGCCCCCGGTATAGAGCTCCGTGATGGGCGCTTCGGCTGAGATGATGACCTTGACGCAACGGTCGTAGAACTCATCCACCATGTTGATGAAGCGCCGGGCCTGATCATCCGTGTCACGCCCCATGACCGGTACATTGCTGATGATGATGGCATGGAACTCCCGTGCCAGTTCGATGTAATCATTCTGGCTGCGGGGACCATCGCAGAGCTCTCTGAAATCGAACCAGACCACATCGTCTGCATGGCGCCTTGCCCGGATCAACCGCCCGTTGATTTCAAGCTCACATCCATGATCCCCAGCCTCCAGCGCCAGGCTGTTGTAGCTGGCCTCCAGACTGGCATCCGCCTCATCATCCAGCGGACAGTGATAGAGCTCCGCCTGCTCCAGGGTGCGCAGCCGGTAGTCCACACCCCCATCGATATTGAGTACTTCGGTGTGCTCGTTCAGCAGATCAATGGCGGGCAGGAAGCGGGCTCTCTGCAGCCCATTCCAATAGAGGCCATCCGGTTCAATATTGGAGGTACAGACCAGGGTGACACCCCGGCTAAACAGCCCCTCCAGAAGGGTGGCCAGAATCATGGCATCGCCGATGTCTGAGACGAAGAATTCATCGAAACAGATGACCCGATTTTCACTGGCAAAACGTGCGGCAATGTCATCCAGCGGGTTTTTGTGGCCTTCAAGCTCTGTCAGCTCCCGGTGCACCCGCTGCATAAAACGATGGAAATGGATGCGCAGTTTGCGCTCAAAGGGCAAAGCCTCGTAGAAACAGTCCATCAGGTAGGTCTTTCCCCGCCCGACACCGCCCCAGAAATAGAGCCCTTTAACGGGTGATTCGAAGCCCCGTCTCATTTTACGCCGCAACTTTGTCCAGGGTCGGCTGGAGCCGGCCTCTACCTCAATAAGCGCTTCATAGAGTTTCTGCAGGTGCTCAATGGCCAGTTCCTGGGCACTGTCACGCTGGAATCCCGCCGTGTTCAGGTCCTGTTCGTAACGCTGACGCGGACTCAAAGGGACTTTGCTGCCTGTATCGCTGGTCATTGCGGCCTCTGGGTCATTTCAAGGTCCGCCCATTATCCGGATTTAATGGGGGATCTCCAAGCTGTCGGGGATTTCAGATGTTGGGGCTGTCAAGGCAGCCCCCTTTGACTTACCATGAGCTGGAAGCCGTGTTCCCGGAACCGCCAGCGGTTCCAAATGCCTGACTGAGCAACGAAGGACGTAATTATGGAATCCATCTTTGTGGTAGGCGCCGTCGCGCTGATTGCTGGCATGCTGATTGGCTGGGCTATCAGCCGCGCCAGCGGTACGACCAATGTGCGCCAGCGCCGGCTCGCACAGCAGCTCGATTCACTCCAGAACGAACACACCCGTTATCAGGCTCAGGTCAATGAGCACTTCATGGAAACGGCGGATATGATCCGTCGGCTCAATGACTCCTACCGCGATCTGCATCAGCACCTGGCGCGCGGAGCCAGCCGACTGTGCAGTGAGGGAGAGGCTCGCGAGGAGCTGGAGCAGGCCCGACAGGACAACCAGCTTGCCTATCAGCGCGAAGACGACGACATGGAGCCTCCACGGGATTACGCCCCGAAGGCTGGCCCTGACGATAAGGGCACTCTGTCGGAAGACTATGGGCTTGAAGACAGGGAAGCTCAGGAAGAAGAGAGCCGCCAGAAAGCCTGATGGCGGTCTGCCTGAAGCTCAGGCTGGGCTGGCGTCGTCAATGAAGCGGTGGGTTACACCCAACTCGGCCGCCAGCCGCTCTCCGGTGGCCTGCACCGCGCCACGCTCAGTAGCGTGGTGCCCCGCCGCAAAATAATACAGCCCCTGCTCCCGCGCACTGTGTACTGTCGGCTCTGAGATTTCACCACTCATAAAGGCATCCACACCGAGCGCGGCCGCCCGGTCAATCATGCCCTGGGCACCACCACTGCACCAGGCAATACGCCTGATGGAGTCTGGGCCATTGCCGACAGCCAGAGGCGTCTGCCCCAACCTCTTCTCCAGTCGCTCACCGAGCTGATTCACGGTCAGCGGCGAGCTGAATTCACCCTGCCACAGCAACTCCAGCGGGTCCTCAGTGACCGGGTGGGCCTGATCAATCGCCAGGTCACGCCCCAGGCAGGCGTTGTTGCCCAGCTCGGGGTGGGCGTCGAGGGGAAGATGGAAGGCCACCAGGGAGACATCATTTCTCAACAGCGTCTCAATGCGACGCTTTTTCATACCCTGAATGCGCTGGTCCTCACCCTTCCAGAAATAGCCATGGTGCACCAGCACCAGGTCGGCACCATCCGCTATGGCCTCATCCAGAAACCGCTGGCTGGCAGTCACCCCACTGATCACCCGACTGACCTGCGCCCTGCCCTCCACCTGAAGGCCATTCGGGCAGTAGTCGGCGAAGCGCTCCGGGGACAGCCAGGCGTTCAGCGCGGTCATAATATCGTCACGATGTACGCTCATTACGCCTTCCCTCCGGCTTTCAGCGCCGCGAGCAGCTCATCATTCTGATCGGGCGTACCCACGGTGATGCGCAGGAACTGCTCAATCCGCGGCTTTTTGAAATGACGTACGATGATGCCCTCGCTGCGGAGTTCTTCACTGATCCGCAGTGCATCTCTGTCCGGGTGTCGCGCCAGGACAAAGTTGGTCGAAGAGGGCAGAACCTCAAAGCCAAGCACCTCAAGCTCGCTGGTGAGCCGCCCACGTTCCGCGATGACCGCGTCCCGGGTACGCTCGAAGTGCTCCTGATCCCTGATCGCCGCGGCCGCACCGGCCAGTGCCAGCCGATCCACCGGGTAGGAGTTGAAACTGTCCTTCACCCGCTGCAGCCCTTCGATCAGCTCCGGGTCACCTACAGCAAACCCCACACGCAGCCCCGCCAGGGAACGGGATTTGGACAGCGTCTGGGTCACCAGCAGATTGGGGTAGCGATCAACCAGCGCAATGGCGCTTTCCGCACCAAAGTCCACATAGGCCTCATCCACCACCACCACGCGATCCGGGTTGGCAGCGACAATGACTTCAATCTCTGCCAAAGACAGTGCAAGCCCTGTGGGCGCATTGGGATTGGGGAGAATTACGCCGCCATTGGGTGGCTGAAAAGCCTCCGGACGGATCCGGAACTGCTCATCCACGGCGACGGTACGGCTTGCCAGACCATAGAGGCTGCAGTAGACCGGGTAGAAGCTGTAGGTGATATCAGGAAAGAGAACCGGCTCATCCGGCTGGAAAAGCCCGTGAAAGATATGACCCAGAACCTCATCCGAGCCGTTTCCCACAAAAACCTGGGTTGGCTGGATGCCGTAGAAGTCAGCAACCGCCTGGCAGAGTTCAGAGCCCTCAGGATCCGGGTAGAGACGCAGCCCCTCATCCGCCGCCTGGCGGATGGCGTCCAGCGCCTTTGGCGAGGGACCAAAGGGGTTCTCGTTGGTATTGAGTTTGATCAGCCGCTGCATGCGCGGCTGCTCTCCGGGAACGTAAGGATCAAGCCCCCGAACCCGTGAATTCCAGAACCGGCTCATGGACACCTCAGTCTTTGATGCGGTATTCCGCCGAACGGGCGTGTGCGGTCAGCCCCTCACCCCGGGCCAGGATCGAAGCCGTCTGGCCCGCCTCTGAAGCGCCGTCGGCGGAGAAATAGATGACCGAGGAGCGTTTCTGAAAATCGTACACACCCAGTGGCGAGGAGAAGCGCGCTGTTCCCCCGGTCGGCAGCACGTGGTTGGGCCCGGCACAGTAATCGCCCAGCACCTCAGCGGCATAACGGCCCATGAAAATGGCGCCGGCATGGCGGATGTGGCGAAGGAGATCATCCGGATCGGCCACGGAAAGCTCAAGGTGCTCCGGTGCAATGCGATTGCTCACATCAGCGGCATCCGCCAGGGACCTGGCTTCCACCATCAGCCCCCGGTCGGTGAGTGATCGGGCTATGATTGCAGCGCGCTCCATGGTGGGCAGCAGTTTGTCGATGCTCTGCTGTACGCGATCCAGATAGGCCCCGTCCGGAGCAATCAGGATGGCCTGGGCCTGCTCATCATGCTCGGCCTGGGAGAACAGGTCCATGGCGATCCAGTCTGGATCGGTCTGCCCGTCGCAGATGACCAGTATCTCAGAGGGACCGGCCACCATATCGATGCCAACGGTTCCGAACACCTGACGTTTGGCCATGGCCACAAAGATGTTCCCCGGGCCGACAATCACATCCACTGGCGGGACGCTTTGCGTGCCATAGGCCAGTGCGCCCACCGCCTGGGCACCGCCCAGCGTAAAGATGCGATCCACGCCGGCAATGGCCGCCGCCGCCAACACCAGATCATTGAGCTCACCATCCGGAGACGGCACCACCATGATCACCTCACCCACACCGGCGACCCGGGCGGGAATGGTATTCATCAGCACCGAGGAAGGGTAGGCGGCCTTACCGCCAGGCACGTAGACACCGGCGCGATCTACTGGAAGAACCCGCTGGCCCAGGCGGGTGCCATTGGCTTCCTGATACTCCCAGGACTGCGGGAGTTGCTTCTCGTGGTAGCTGCGGATGCGCTCGGCGGCATCGTGCAACGCCTGACGCTGGTCCTGCGGAATCCGCTCCAGAGCCTGCTGCTGTCGCTCAGCGGAGACTTCCAGCTGGGCGACATTCTCAGCCTTAAGCCGATCGAACTGTGCGGTGTAACGCAGCACGGCCGCATCGCCGTCCCGGCGAACGGCCTGGAGGATGTCGCGCACCGTGGCCTGGATCTGTTCATCCACGCTGTCGTCCCAGTCCACCGCCTGGCGCAGTGCCCGCTCAAAATCCGGTTGATCTGTTTTCAGGCGCTTGATACTGACGTCACTCATTTTTGCTGACTGCCTCGCCCATCTGATCCAGTACTGGCTGTATACGACGGTGCTTCATTTTCAGTGCACTGCGGTTGACCACGACTCGGGAGCTGATATGGGCAATCACCTCCCTGGGCTCAAGGCCATTGGCCCGAAGTGTGTTGCCGGTATCCACAATGTCGACAATTTCATCCGCCAGCCCCAGAAGCGGGGCCAGCTCCATGGCGCCGTACAATTTAATGATGTCCGCCTGCTTCCCCTGGGCTGCGTAGTATTCCCGCGCCAGGCGGGTGAACTTGGTGGCCACCCGGACCCGGCCCGCAGGGGCTTCCCGACCGGCCACTCCCGCCGTCATCAGTTTGCAGCGCGCTATATTGAGATCAAGCGGCTCATAAAGCCCGTCAGCGCCGTGCTCCATCAACACATCCTTGCCAGACACACCCATGTCGGCACCGCCATACTGTACGTAAGTTGGCACATCGGTGGCGCGAATAATCAGCAAGCGCACACCGGGATCTGTGGTTTCGAACACCAGTTTGCGGGTCTTCTCCAGATCGTCGACCGGTTCAATTCCGGCGGCTGCCAGCATGGGCAGCGTTTCCTCGAGAATCCGCCCCTTGGACAGCGCGATGGTCAGTTGTTCAGACATAGTTCCCAGTGGTCCTGATGCGGTTAACCCGGTAGGCGGCGGATGGTGGCGCCCAGAAGCTGCAGTTTCTCCTCAATGCACTCATAGCCCCGGTCGATATGGTAGATGCGATCGACCAGGGTATCGCCATGCCCAACCAGGCCAGCAATAACCAGGCTGGCAGAAGCACGCAGGTCTGTCGCCATTACCGGGGCGCCGGTCAGATGCTCAACCCCTTTGACGATGGCTGTGTTGCCCTCCAGTCCGATTTCTGCGCCCATCCGGATCAGCTCCTGAACGTGCATGAAGCGGTTTTCAAAAACGGTCTCAGTCACCGAACCGGTGCCTTCCGCCACCGCGTTCATGGCGACAAACTGAGCCTGCATATCCGTTGGGAAAGCCGGATAGGGTGCGGTCCGCACGCTGACCGCGCGGGGGCGGTTACCGTGCATGTTCAACTCAATCCAATCGGAACCGGTGTTGACCTCCGCGCCGGCCTCTTCAAGCTTGAGCAGCACCGCCTCCAGAATGTCTTCACGGGTGTCCTTGAGCATGACATGCCCGCGGGTTGCAGCGGCGGCGCAGAGGTAGGTTCCTGTCTCGACCCGATCCGGCATCACGTCAAAATGACAGGGGTTCAGCCGCTCAACACCGTGAATTTCGATGGTCGAGGTGCCCTGCCCCCGGATATCGGCGCCCATGGCCATCAGGCATTCCGCCAGATCGACGATTTCCGGTTCACGTGCCGCATTTTCAAGGATGGTGACACCGTCCGCCAGGGCCGCCGCCATCATCAGGTTTTCAGTGCCGGTTACCGTCACGGTGTCCAGAAAGATGTGGGCGCCCTTGAGCCGTCCCCGGGTATAGGCATGAATGTACCCGGAATCAACGGTAATCTCCGCACCCATCTGTTCGAGCCCCTGCAGATGCAGGTTGACTGGTCTCGTTCCGATGGCACAGCCACCGGGCAATGAGACATGGGCTTCACCAAAGTGCGCCACCATGGGCCCCAGAACCAGGATGGAGGCGCGCATGGTCTTGACCAGCTCATAGGGTGCCGTCAGGTTGCTGATGCTGTTCGCATTGATCTCCACACTCATGCGCTCATCAATCATGAGCTCAACACCCATGTGGCCGAGCAGCTCGATCATGGTGGTGATGTCGTGCAGGTGCGGCAGGTTGCCGACACTCACCTTGCCATCCGCCAGCAGCGTGGAGGCCAGAATGGGAAGTGCGGAGTTTTTGGCTCCGGAAATTCGGATCTCGCCATGCAGCGGCTTACCGCCCTGAATCAGTAGCTTATCCACCAAAATTCACCCACCGGCCTGCTGTTCACGCCACTCTTGGGGCGTGAAGGCTTTGATCGTCAGCGCATGGATGGTGCCATCCGCGAGGAGGTCGTTGAGCGGACCATAAATGGTCTGCTGTTTGCGTACTTTACTCATGCCCTCAAAGCGGTCACTGAGCGCGACGACCAGAAAATGATTGCCGTCGTTCTGAACTTCCACGTCGCAGTCCGGCAGGGCCTCGGCCAAACGTGCCTGAACGTCCTGTGCCTGCATCACTACACCCACTGATCGTTTCACTGAAATACAACAAAGCCTATGGAGCGGCTTGGAATCTGGCGCGATTGTACCCCATTACCCGGAGGACCTAAACCGCGCCAGGCGGCGGCTCAATCTGCCTGCCCCAACAATTCGCTGAGGCCACTGAGACCAGCCATGGACTGCATGCGCGGCGGCATCCCGGTGAATGTCAGGCGCACCCCACAGGACCGGGCATGACGCAACCAGCTGAGCAGCAGCGAAAGCGGAACACTGCCATGCCCGGTAAGACCGGAAAGCTCAACCTCGCAAACCCCGTCCACGGCGCAGCGCTCAATGCTCTGACTGCCATCGCGCCGCAGCTTCAGGATATCCCGGTCGCGGGGAACCTGGCCGACCAGCTCCAGCCGGCCCGGCTCAGGATTGCGCAGCTCAGCCGTCGTCGGATTCATCAACGGCATCCTCAAGCCCTTCGATGTCAGCCACGTCCGCAGACCAGTTATCGATCACATCCTTCAGATCACCATGCTTTTCCATCTCCTGGCTGAAGCGGTCACGGAAGGCGAGCCCAATATTGATGCCCTCCACAATGACGTTTTCCATCTGCCACTGGCTATCCGAGTCGGAGCGGTACATGGAATAGGCGACTCCGTAGCGGTCTCCACCTTCGGTGGTCACCCGCAGGTTAACTGTCGCCCTGTTCTGATCCCGCTCATTAATCTCAGCTCCGGTCACATCGAGCTTGAAGTCACCGGTTTCAAGCATGGCACCGCCATAGGCATCGTAAAGACTGCGACGGAATGCCTTCACAAACTGATCGCGCTGTTCCCCGGAAGCCTCACGCGCATACTGGCCCATCACCCGGCCGGCAATGCGACGAAAGGCCACGAAGTCCTCAAGAGCCTCATCCATCCGTTCATAGAAGGCTTCACGATCGTCTTTATAGATATCCTGAATGCCCTCAAGGCGCTCCACCAGCTTGAGAGTATTTTCCTCAACGTACTGCTTGAGCTCTTCTTTTTCATCGGCCAGGGCCTGCAGCGGCATCAATGCCACCAGCAGCGCAACTCCAAAACTGTAAAGTGCCCGCATAGAACCTTCTCCCGGGTTGATCGTTATTTGTCAGTCAGGTTACGTCAGAAATGGGTCTCAGGATAATTCCGATTACCAGATGGTATGGCTGATGTCACATTCCTGTAGCGAAATTGCTGATCATCTGCTCCAGATTCATGGCCGACTGGGTGTCATAGAAATAATCACCATCGCCCATCGAATCCGGATCCCCGCCCAACGAGATATCAATATACTGCTCACCAAGAAGCCCGGCTGTACGTATAACTGCGGTGCTGTCGGCGGCAATCTCGTCCACATCGGATCGAATCTCCATTTTCACCACGCCCCGATAACTGACCGGATCCAACTCAATGGACTGAATGCGGCCAACGGTTACGCCGGAAAGCGACACCCGTCCCCGAGGCGCCAGCGAGCCTGTGTCGTTGAATTCCGCATAGACGGTATAGGTATCACTCTTGCCACCGGGACTGAGCCCGCTGACCTGAACGGCCAGAATCACCAGTGAGACGATGGCAGCCGCCACAAAGGCACCAACCATAAGTTCCAGCATGCGTGGGTGCATCAGTAATCTCCGAACATGACTGCCGTCAGAATGAAATCAAGTCCCAGGATCGCGAGGGAGGAATACACCACGGTCCGGGTTGTGGCCCGACTGATGCCCTCAGAGGTCGGTTCGCATCCATAACCCTGGGCAACCGCAATCCAGGCACAGACAAAGCCGAACACGACCGCCTTGACTATACCATTAAGCACATCCTCGCCGAAGTCCACCGCCGCCTGCATGTTGTTCCAGAAGGAGCCATCAAATATGCCAAGCCACTCAACTCCGACCAGCATGCCGCCCCAGATGCCAATGACCGCAAAAATCATCGCCAACAGCGGCAATGCGATGAAACTGGCCCAGAATCTCGGCGAGACCACGCGACGCAACGGGTCCACACCCATCATTTCCATGCTGGAAAGCTGTTCCGTCGCCTTCATCAGCCCGATCTCGGCAGTAAGCGCAGAGCCGGCCCGACCGGCAAAAAGCAGCGCGGTGACCACAGGCGCCAGCTCCCGGACCAGCGTCAGTGCCACCATCTGGCCCACGGCCTCCTCGGCACTGAAATCCACAAGGATATTATACCCCTGAAGTCCCAGCACCATCCCGATGAAAAGCGCCGACACCACAATGATCGGAAGAGAGAGTACGCCCACGCTGAAAAGCTGACGCACCAGCAGCGGAAAGCCACTGAAGGGTCGGGGCACCATGGCCAGCGTGTTGAAAAGAATCAGCGAGGCACGCCCCAGAGCTGCGAGCCAGTCCAGCGCCCAGCGCCCCAGTCCTGCCACTCCATCCAGCCCTTTCACAGATCCTCTCCGAGCAGTTCGCCTGCATAGTCGGCGGCGGGATAGTGAAAGGGAACCGGTCCATCCGGCAGGCCACGCAGAAACTGCTGGAGCTGTTCGGACTCAGTCGCACGCAGCTCATCCGGTGTGCCCTGACCGATGACCTGGCCGTCCGCCACCACATAGGCATAGTCGGCAATACTGAGCGTCTCCTCCACATCATGGGAGACGATCAGGCTGGTCACCCCCAAAGCATCATTGAGTGATCGGATCAGCGTGACCAGCATCCCCATGGTGATGGGATCCTGGCCGGTGAAGGGCTCATCGTACATCACCAGCTCCGGATCCAGGGCAATGCAGCGCGCCAGAGCCACTCGCCGGGTCATGCCGCCGGAAAGCTCGGCCGGCATAAGGTCCCGGGCCCCACGCAATCCTACGGCTTCCAGCTTCATCAGAACAATGTCACGCAGCATGTCTTCGGGCAGACGCGTGTGGGCGCGCAGCGGAAAGGCTACATTCTCAAAAACACTGAGGTCCGTGAACAGTGCCCCACTCTGGAACAGCAGCCCCATCTTCTCACGCAGCTGGTAAAGCGCACTTCGCGACAATCTGGACAGATCCTGGCCGGCAACCCGCACGGTACCGGATTCCGGCTTCAACTGACCGCCGATCAACCTCAGAAGTGTCGTCTTGCCCGTGCCGCTGGGGCCCATGATTGCGGTTACTCTGCCCTTCTGAACATCCAGACTGAGGCCATCGAAGATCAGCCTGCCTCCGCGACGGAACCTGAGGTCACGAATTTCTATGAACGTGTCTGCCATCTGTAAATGCCGCACTCCATGCTGTACCAAGCCGAACTGGCTCCGAGGAATCTTGACCGTTACAGTAAGCGAAGCTTAAACGCTTCTCAATCGCCGGAATGGTCCATCACACTCATGCTGACTCCTTTACTGGCAGTGATTGCCGGTCTGCCGCTGCTGATCTGGAGTGCCAATCAATTTATTGACGGCGCCATTGAGGCGGCTCGGCGTCTGAACCTGAGTCCAATGCTCATTGGCCTCACGCTGGTCGCTTTCGGCACTTCCGCCCCTGAGGTTGTCGTATCCGTGGCTGCAGCCATGACCAGTGCCAGCGATATTGCCGTGGGCAATGCACTGGGATCCAACATTGCCAATCTGGGCCTGGTCCTGGGCATGACGGCGCTGATCACGCCCATAGCCATTCGGCGCACAAACCGGACACTTGAGCTGCCGGTTCTCACCGTCATCACTCTGGCCGCCTGGCCACTGCTGCTGGATGGGCGCCTGGGGTTGCTCGATGGCATTGCACTGCTTACTGGCCTGCTGGTGGCCATGACGGTACTCATCCGGTTTGGCGAGACCGCACGCTCAATGACCGCCAACGTACCGGAACGGATCAGCACATCCCCGTGGCGCACCTGGACCAAAACCGTGCTGGGGTTGGCGCTGCTCATCGCCAGTTCGCGCCTGCTGGTCTGGGGCGCCGCCGAGCTGGCGGCAGCACTGGGTGTGGGTGAACTGATCATCGGTCTGACCGTTGTCGCCATTGGCACCAGCCTGCCCGAGCTGGCCGCCAGCGTGGCCAGCGCACTCAAGGGTCGGCATGGCATGGCACTGGGCAACATCGTCGGCTCAAACCTGTTCAATCTTTCATTGGTCCTTGCCATCCCCGCCTTGATTGGTGGTGCCAGTATTGGGACCGATGCGATGCTGCGTGACTATGGCACCATGGTGGTCATGACATTGATGGTGTTCGCCCTGATTCTGGTGAGCGGCACGCACGCTCAACTGTCCCGGGCCGGAGGTGGTATACTGCTGGCACTGTATCTGGGGTACACGGTCATCCTGGGCGCGGGAGAAACGGGCCTGCTGCCCGCATTCTAGGGAGCTTTATGGAGCAGAAAACCCAGCTGATTGAGTCCGCCCGGCGTACCATTACGCTTGAACGTGACGCCATCTCAGCCTTGTTGCCACGCATTGACGAGTCCTTTGCTCGGGCCTGCGAACTGATTCTGGCCTGCAAGGGCCGTATCGTGGTGACCGGCATGGGCAAGTCCGGCCATATCGGCAGCAAACTGGCCGCCACTCTCGCCAGCACCGGCACGCCGGCGTTCTTTGTTCACCCGGGCGAGGCCAGCCACGGAGATCTGGGCATGATCACCGGTGACGATGCCGTCATTGCCATCTCCAACTCCGGCAACACCGGGGAACTGGTCACGATCCTGCCCCTGATCAAACGCAAGGGCGCCTCTCTGATCAGCATGACCGGTAACGCCGAATCCACACTGGCTCGCCAGGCCCACGCCAACCTCGACATCTACGTGGCCGAGGAAGCCTGCCCGATGGGGCTCGCCCCGACCTCCAGCACCACTGCCACGCTGGTCATGGGCGATGCCCTGGCCGTGGCACTGCTTGAGGCCCGCGGGTTCTCGGCTGAGGACTTTGCCTACTCGCACCCCGGAGGCAGTCTGGGTCGACGCCTGCTTCTGAAAGTGGCAGACCTGATGCACACCGGAGACCAGCTGCCCCGCGTCAGGCCCGACACACTGATGAGCGAGGCGTTGCTTGAGATCTCACGCAAGGGGCTGGGCATGACCTCGGTGGTCGATGAGCAGGACCACGTCATCGGCGTGTTCACCGATGGTGACCTGCGCCGCACCCTGGATCAGAGCCTCGATGTGCGGGTCACCCCCATTGGCGATGTCATGACCTCACATTGCCGTACCGTGCGCGAGGACATACTGGCCGCCGAAGCCCTGAAAGTCATGGAAGACGGCAAGATCAATGGCCTGCTGGTAGTGGACCAGGAGCAGCGCCTTGTTGGCGCACTGAACATGCACGACCTGCTGCGCGCCGGCGTGGTCTGAGCCTCAACTGACACAGGAGACCCCCATGGACATTGCCATGCAGGAAACCGCCGCCCGCATCCGCCTGCTTGCCATGGACGTGGATGGCGTGCTCACCGATGGCAAGCTCTATTTTTCTGCGGAAGGGGATGAACTGAAAGCGTTCAATATCCTGGACGGTCATGGCATCAAGATGCTGCACCAGGTCGGCATCAGCACTGCCATCATTACAGGTCGCTCCTCGCCCCTGACACAGCGGCGTGCCGAAAACCTGGGCATCCACTGGCTGTATCAGGCGCGGGAGGACAAGAAACAGGCGCTGGACGAGCTCGCCCTTGAATCCGGTATTGATCTGGCCGAAATGGCCTATGTGGGTGACGACCTGCCGGACCTGGCGGCCATTCAGTCAGCGGGACTGGGCATCAGTGTCCCCAACGGCTACCCAGCCGTGATTGAATCGGCTGACTGGTGTACCCGTGCCCCCGGGGGGAGTGGCGCAGTGCGCGAAATCTCCGACCTGCTGCTGTCAGCGCGCAACGAACTCAATGACCTGATCCAGAGCTACCGCCAGACATGACACTGCGCCTCGTTCACACTGCCCTGGCCTGGCTGGGGGATCAGTCACTGCTGCGCTGGGGCGCCATCAGCCTGGCCGTGGTGGCGCTGAGCCTGTTATTGATGCAATCGGAACAGACCTCAACGCCCGGGGATGCCGAGGCACTGCGCGGACCGGATGAGCCGGATGGCTTTGTGGTGGGCGGCACCTACCGCTCATTTGACGAACAGGGCCATCTCTCAACCCGCATTGACAGCCAACGCGCCGAGCAGTTTGATGACGAGGAGTTGATTATCATGGAGTACCCGCGCGGCGTGATCTTCGAGCGCGACAGCCTCAATCCCTGGAACCTGTCCGCCAGACGCGGCGATTATTCAATGGCGAACGAAACGCTGGAGCTGATCGACAGCGTGCGGATAACCCGTGAGACTGAAGAACGTGGTCAGGCAAGACTGGCCACCACTCGCCTGACTCTGGATAACCGTCAGCGGATTGTGCACACTGAGGCGCCCGTGACCCTGAGTGATGATTTCAGTGAAACCGATGCGATCGGCATGCGCGGCTGGATTGATGAGCGCATCGTCGAACTCAAAAGCGACGTTCGCGGACAATACGAACGCTGAACCTGCAAACCGGGACGCCCATGGCTGATTGCAACCACCGCCGTTTATACCAGCGCTTCGCCGCCACCCTGACGCTGCTGTTTTTCTGCACCGCAGTGCAGAGCTTCGACATGGACTCGGATGAACCCATCCGCGTCGAGTCCGACTCGGCGCGCCTGGATGACCGGGCCGGCACAGCCACCTACAGCGGCAATGTCATCGTGTATCAGGGCGAGACCAGGCTGAAGGCGGACGAAGTTGTTCTGCGCCGTGATGACGAGGGACTTTCGAGCATTACCGCTACGGGAGAGCCAGCGACTTACGAACAGCCTGAAACCGACAGCGAGCCGGAGATACATGCCGAGGGCCGAACCATCACCTACTCCCGGGCTGAACAACGCATCACCTTTGAGCATAACGCCATAATCCGCCAGAAGGACGATCGCTTTCGCGGCGACGTGATCCACTATGACACGGAAGAGCGCGTGGTCACTGCCACTGGAGGTGACGCTGAAAGCGAAACAGGAGGACGCGTTGAAATGACCATTCAGCCCAGGCGTGACCGGGACAGAGACGACCAGTAATCAGGAGCGGCAGATGGCCACCCTAAAAGCCTCGAACCTGGCCAAGAGCTACAAAAAGCGTCAGGTCGTGATGGACGTTTCCATGGAAATCTCAAGCGGCCAGATCGTCGGGTTGCTTGGTCCCAACGGTGCCGGCAAGACCACCTGTTTCTACATGATTGTCGGCCTGGTCCCCCAGGACCGCGGCCGTATCAGCATAGATGACTGGGACATCACCAGCCTGCCCATGCACGGTCGGGCCCGGGCCGGCATCGGCTACCTGCCCCAGGAAGCCTCGGTGTTCCGGCGCCTGACAGTCGCCGATAACCTGATGGCCATTCTGGAGACCCGCAGCGACCTGGATAAGGGCGCACGGCAGGAAAAAATGGAGGACCTGCTGCGGGAATTCCACATCAGCCACATCCGTGACAATCTGGGCATGAGCCTCTCCGGCGGCGAGCGCCGACGTGCCGAAATTGCCCGGGCCCTGGCCATGGAGCCGGCGTTCATCCTGCTGGATGAGCCCTTTGCCGGCGTTGACCCCATCTCCGTCAGCGACATCAAACAGATCGTCCGTCAGGTCCGCGACAAAGGCATTGGCGTATTGATCACCGACCACAATGTGCGCGAGACCCTCGACATCTGCGAAAACGCCTATATTGTTAGTGATGGCCACATCATCGCCTCAGGCACTTCGGCCGATATTCTGGCCAACCAGCAGGTCAAGGAAGTCTATCTGGGTGATGATTTCCATCTGTGACCGAATCGATACGCACCGAACAACAGCGCCTGATGATTTCATTGTTTCCGCCCATGAATAGCTAGTAAACTCCAGTTAACCAACTTTAAAGCAAAAAGCCTGCCGGCGCTGACGGCGCCGCGCCAGTGCTGCACATACTCAAAGGTGAGAACGGGAATGGAAGTACGCTGATGGTTATGAAGGCTTCCCTCCAGCTGAAGATGGGCACGCAGCTGACCATGACACCGCAGCTGCAGCAGGCCATTCGGTTGCTTCAGCTCTCGACGCTGGATCTGCAGCAGGAAATCCAGCAGGCTCTGGAATCCAACCCGATGCTGGAAACGGAGGAAGATGCCGAGGCGCGCGGCGAGGTCCCCGAGGCAGACGCATCAGAATCCGGCGACAACGACGAGGCCAGGGAAGAGCCTTCAGGCGAGACCACCCAACCCGACAGCACGGACGCGGAACCGGCCACCGAACCGGAGAGCTGGGAGAACGAAAACTGGCAGGAAAACAGCGAGATCCCGGACGACCTGCCGGTGGACACGGCCTGGGACGATGTCTACCAGAGCGCTCCCCCCTCGAGCACACCGCGCGGGGAAGACGACGGCGACACGGACTTTGAGGCACGCAACGCCCCGGTCGAAACCCTCCACGATCACCTGCTGTGGCAGCTCAACCTCACGCCCATGTCTGAGCGCGATCGGGCCATCGCCCATGCACTGATTGACGGCATTGATACCACCGGCTATCTCGGCCAGAGCATTGAGGAGATTCATCAGGGACTGGCCAGCGATGAGGACGAGGACCCACTGGAACTCGACGAGGTGGAAGCCGTACTGCACCGGCTGCAGCATTTTGACCCCCCTGGTGTGGGCGCGCGGGATCTTCAGGAGTGTCTGCTGATCCAACTTCAGCAGTTGCATGCGGACACCCCCTGGCTGCGGGAAGCCAGACAGGTGGTCAAGCACTACCTCAAGCTGCTTGGCAGCCGCGACTACAAGCAGTTGATGCGCCGCAGCCGCCTGAGCGAAAGCCAGCTGCGGGAGGTCCTGGAGCTCATCCAGAGCCTGCAGCCGCGCCCGGGCGACTCCATCAGCACCACACCCTCGGAATACGTGGTACCGGATGTGATCGTGCGCCGCCACGAGGGGCGCTGGCGGATTGAGCTCAATCCGGAAATCGCGCCGAAGCTGCAGGTCAACTCCATGTACGCCTCACTCATCCGGCGGGCGGATTCCAGCCCGGACAATACCTATCTGCGCGATCAGCTGCAGGAGGCCAAGTGGTTCATCAAAAGCTTGCAGAGCCGAAATGAAACCCTCTTGAAAGTGGCGAGCCAGATCGTTGACCATCAACAGGGGTTTCTGGAGGAAGGCGAAGAGGCCATGAAGCCACTCATCCTCTCGGAGATCGCCCAGGCCGTGGACATGCACGAATCCACCATTTCGCGCGTGACCACGCAGAAATACATGCACACACCGCGTGGTATTTACGAACTGAAGTATTTCTTTTCAAGCCACGTGAGCACGGATGAAGGCGGCGAATGCTCCTCCACGGCGATTCGCGCCATGATCCGCAAGCTCATCGGTGACGAGGAGACCAGAAAACCTCTGAGTGACAACAAAATTGCCGCTATACTGAGTGATCAGGGGATCAATGTGGCACGCCGGACGGTGGCCAAATACCGCGAAGCGATGCACATTCCTCCCTCGAACGAGCGCAAGCGCCTGGTCTAGGCGCTGGGCTGGTACGGCAGGGCCCGAGGGTTCGGGTCGATCCGGCACCATGGGCGGGTGGGTTCCATCCACACATGGCATTAATGGCAGGTAAGCCTGTACCATGAGTACCCGAAGGTGGGCAGGCATCACCGGAAACAGGAGCGGATGATTATGCAACTCAACATCTCAGGTCACCACATCGAGCTGACAGATGCCCTCAAGGAGTATGTTGGCAGCAAACTGGAAAAGCTCGAGCGCCATTCCGACCAGATCACCAGAACCGAGGTGATCCTGAAAGTGGACAAACAGAGACAGATTGCAGAAGCGACCATCCATGTGACCGGGGGTGACATCAACGCCAAGGCCCAGCACGACGACATGTACGCCGCCATTGACCAGATGGTGGACAAACTCGACCGCCAGCTTCTCAAGCACAAGGAAAAGCAGGTCGAACGCATGCACGGCGCCGCCGCACGCTAATCCATCAGCGATCACTCATGGCACAGACCACACTTTCCATTCAGTCCATTCTGTCTCCCGAGCTCACCCTCTGCGGTGTGCCCGGGAGCAGCAAAAAACGCATCCTGGAAATCATTGCCGAAAGGGTTGCCCGGAATTACCCGGAGCTCGATGAGAACGAGGTGTTCAATAACCTCGTGGCCCGGGAACGACTCGGCAGCACCGGCATCGGCCAGGGCATTGCCATTCCCCACTGTCGACTCGAAGACTGCAAACGGGTTGTGGGCGCATTGTTGACGCTGGATGAAAGCATCAACTTTGACGCCATTGACAATGAGCCGGTGGATATCCTTTTTGTACTGCTGGTGCCCCAGAAAGCCACCAGTGACCACCTGGAGCTGCTGAGCCAGCTGGCGGAGAAGTTCAATGACCGTAGCTTCTGTAACCGTCTGCGTGACTGCGATGACTCCCAGCAACTCTATAACCTGATCGTGGACAGCGAAACCTGAAGTCCGCCGCCCATTCCGCAGCGTACGGCATGAACCATACGGAGGTCATTCAGTGAAGCTTGTCATTGTGAGCGGACGCTCCGGCTCAGGCAAAAGTACCGCTCTCCACGTCCTGGAAGACCTGGGCTATTACTGTATCGACAACCTGCCCATCGGGTTGCTGTCTCCGTTGACGCGGGAAGCGCTCAAATCTGACGATGGAACGCGGCGTCACATTGCGGTGAGCATTGACGCCCGCAACTTCTCCAGCGACATCGCCAATTTCGAGGAACTTTACCGTAAACTCCAGCATCCGGAACTGAGCCTGGAAGTGCTCTATCTCGACGCCGACGACCAGATACTGCTGCAGCGCTTCCATGCCACAAGGCGCAAACACCCGCTGAGCAACAGCCAACGTTCGCTGACGGAAGCCATCCGTGAGGAAAAAGCCCTGCTGGAACCCATAGCCCAGCTGGCGGACCTGCACATTGACACCTCCGAACGCTCCATGTATGAGCTGCGTGATATGGTGCGCCAGCGCATCGGCGGGCGGCAGGAGCAACAGCTTGCGCTTCTCATCCAGTCCTTTGGCTATAAGCACGGCGTGCCCGTGGACTCGGACTTTGTGTTTGATGTGCGCTGCCTGCCCAACCCTTACTGGGATACCAGTCTGCGCGACTACACAGGACGGGAGGCGCCGGTTCAGGCGTTTCTCAAGTCCCAGCCCGAGACCGCCCAGCTTCAGAATGATATCCGGGGCTTTCTTGATGCCTGGCTACCGGGCTTTCAGACCTCCAGCCGCACCTATATGACCATCTCCATTGGGTGTACGGGCGGCCAGCACCGCTCCGTGTACATGGCCGAGGCGCTTGGTGAGCACCTCTCACGACATTACAGCAACGTGCAGGTCCGCCATACGGAACTGCCCAGCACCCCCGATACTCAGACGACCCCAGAGAGCCAACAGACACAGCCCAATGATTCGTGAACCCATCACCATCATCAACCAACTGGGCCTGCACGCCCGAGCTGCCAACAAACTGGTCAGTACCGCCATGAACTTCAGCAGCTCCGTTCGTCTGGCCCGCGGCGATCAGGAAGTGGACGGCAAGAGCATCATGTCCGTCATGATGCTCGCCGCCAGCTGTGGCACGGAGATTGAGCTGATCATTGACGGAGAGGATGAAAACGAGGCCCGTGATGCACTGGTTGAACTGATCAATGACCGCTTCGGTGAAGGTAAATGAACGAGCAGGACCCAGCTAATCCACAAGACGACCTGCCGAGCAAGAGCCAGGCCAAGCGCGAAATGCGCGAGCTGCAGACCATGGCCGATGAGCTCGGCCAGTTGCCAGAGCAACAGCTCGCCAATCTCCCGGCTTCCGAGGCATTCCGCCAGTCACTGCGCGAGCTGCGCAACCTCACCCACCGTGAGGCGCGGCGGCGACATCTGCTGCACCTTGGACGCCGCCTGCTTGAGGAAGACATCGAGGCGCTCCAGCGTGAACTGGACAGTCAGAGCCCAGGCAGCGCCGAGAGCACGCGGCGGCTGCACATCAGTGAACGCTGGCGGGAGCGATTGCTCAATGAAGGCAAAACCGCACTCACCGCTTTTGTCAAAGCCTTTCCGGATGTTGACGTACAGCACCTGCGCCACCTGATCCGCAATGCCAGCGGGGAAGCCAGCAACAACACTCAGGACCAGAGTGCACGGCGGCTCTACCGTTTCATCCGCGAGCAGGTGGATTATATGGAACGGCGTCACAATTCGGATGCCATGTAAGCATTTTCCTACATGAACTGTAGTCAATGTCTTATTTTCCGCCGGCCGCGGGCGCGTAGAATACATAACTGCACGGACGCACCAACCCGCAGGGAAGCGGGGCAGGGAAGAAAGCGCCTGAAGGACCAGGCAAGCGCATAGAGTGGGGCCTCACAGGGATGTGATGCTGCCTCTGTGCTCCCTACCCTCCCCAACTGACACCTTCCCGGCAATCAATCACTCTCCAAACTGCACAGGGGAAGGAAACAGATAATGCTTAAGTCTCAATCGTCAGTTTTCACCATCAAGGGCCTGATGGCCGCACTGCTGATCTGCGCTGCAACGATGACTGCCAAAGCCGAAGACGTCAGCGAAGCGGTTAATATCAATACCGCCGACGCGGAACAGCTTGCCGACCAACTGGTGGGTATTGGCCCATCGCTGTCCCAGGCCATTGTCGAATTCCGCGAGGAAGAGGGCGACTTTGTTACCGTTGAGCACCTGGAAGAGGTCAGCGGTGTCGGCATGGCAACCATCGAGAACAACCGCGAACTCCTGAGTGTGGATTGATCCTCAGAGACGGCGATGCTGCCAGACCGGCATCGCCGCCCTGGTATTTTCAACAAATTCCGGCTCCAGAGCCGCGACCACGGTGTCCTGCCCCTCGCCCGCCTGATCCACAATCCCGCCCCAGGGGTCGACAATCATGGAATGCCCCCAGGTACGGCGGCGCTCATCGTGCCACCCGCCCTGATCCGGCGCGCAGATCCAGAACTGGTTCTCGATGGCGCGAGCTCTCAGCAACACCTCCCAATGGGCCTGCCCCGTACGGTGGGTGAATGCCGAGGGCACCACCACCCATTCCGCACCTTCGGCCCGCAGCTGGCGATAGAGTTCCGGGAAACGCAGGTCGTAACAGATGGAAAGACCAAGGCGGCCAGCCGGCGTATCCACCGTGACCACCTCATCGCCTGGCTCAAAAAGCTCTGATTCCTGATAGCGCCCCTGAGCATCCCCGACCTGAGCGTCAAACAGATGAATCTTGTCGTAGCGCGCCACCTGCTCACCCTGGTCGTTGACCACCAGGCAGGCCGGGCGGACCCGACCGTCCGGCACTGCCTGACCATCCGGGCGCTCTGCTATCGGAATGGAGCCACCCACAATCCAGAGCCCCAACCGACACGCCTGCTCGGCAAGAAAACGCTGGATGGGCGCCTCACCGCCCCGGCATTCCGCCTGACCCAGTTTGGCCAGTCGCCGGTTCTGAAAGGCTGCAAAGTTCTCCGGCAGAACCGCTACCGCAGCGCCCTGCTCTGCAGAGGTCTCCAGAAGCCGTCTTGCCTGATCAAAGTTATCGGCCAGTTCAAAGCCACTTACCATCTGAATCGCAGCAACACACTTTACATCCGTCATTCGGGAGCCTCCTCCGCAGCCGGAGCCTCATCGGCTTCCGGAACACCATCGATCTCGGGTCTTTCATAACGCCGCAAATCCGATTCTGTGTCAAACAGGTTGCGCAGACTGACGTCCGGATCATCCCAGGTGCCTTCTATGCCATAAGTGGCGCTGGTCACACGACTCAAGACCCCGCCAAAGAGCCGATCCACCAGAAAAAGAACCCCTCCCACCGGCGGCGCCACCCCCATGACAACCGCCGCCAGTGGCAGGTTCTGGGTGACCGGCAGCACCACCACCAGGCGCATGTCCAGACTGCCGTCGGTCAGATCCGTTTCACCGCTCATACGGAAGCCGCCGCTGGGGGCCTGAATCACCACCTCCGGATCAAGAATAAGACGCCCTTCATGAATCACTGCGTTGCCTTCGAGATGATCAAAAGGAATGCCTGCCTCATATACATCGGAAAAATCCAGACGCAGTCGACGCCAGATGGTATCGGTGTTGAGAAGACCAAAAATACGGAATACCTGAGACGCCTCAGTTTCCTCCTCGATAGTACCGTCCTCGAGATGGAATCCCAGGCTGCCGGTCATCCCTTGCAGAGAAATATCCCGCAGCGACCCAGGCCAACTCATCTCCAGCGTCACATTAGAGCGGTCACTGCGCAAAGGCACCGGCTGATCCAACAATCGCTCCAGCTCCTGGATGGAGCCGCCCTTCAGAGTGCCGCTGAAGCGGCTTTCGTCACCCTGTTCGGAACGCGCCCAGATAAGATCGCCCTGGGCGCGTAACGCGCCGATCTCGCCGTCCATATCGCGCGCCACCAGCTGATCAGCGGAGGACTCCAGGTTAAAACTCCATTTTCCAAGCGTCTGCTCAGCCACCGACAGCTCCTGCACCATCACGGCGATTGGCGGCAATGCATGGAAGCGCTCCAGGGTGGGCTCCGATACGGGTTGCTCAGACTCGGTGTCGACGGCTTCTTCGACAGGGGCACCATCATTGAGCGCCGGGACAGACAAACGCTCCAATGCCACATCCACCCCCTGCTCTGGCCCTGTCTCCGGAATCCGGATCTGGCCCTCGACCCGTTCACCCGCAAGCTCCAGCCCCCACCCCTGTTCGCCAACGGGTGTGGCCTCAAAGTGAACCGGGCCAAAGTTACGCCCTGCGGAATACACCTCAGAAAACTGCAGATCAACGCGCGGACGTGGCATCCATGCGCCCAGTCCAGGTTTGGCATCCTCCTCATCCTCAACCGTCTCGGACGCATCCCTGAATTGCTCGGCCATCGCCTGCCAATCTGCCAGCTCAATGGAACCCGCCTCCCCGCTGATCAGCAAACCGGGTTCGCTCGGGAGTGTGCTCGAATCTGCACCCAGATTTACGGCGCCACGCTCCAGCCCGTCGTCGGTCAGTCTCATATTGAACGCGAAAAGAGGGTTCCAGTCTCCCCGGACCTCAATCCGATCCGGCTCTGAAAAATCCAGTAAAGCCGACAGTTCATGGGGCTCTCCGAGCTCCTTTTTCAAGGGCCGGGGCCAACTCGACTGCGTCCCATCAAGCGCTGCATCCAGACTCAGCTCCGGCCCCGCAGTGGGCCGGAGCCGGGCTGTGTAATCAGCCTCGCCTTCAATACCCGGAACCGTGATGCCATGACGCTCCGCCAGTTCGGACCAGAGCAGACGACCCTGCTGTGTAAAGCTCAACGGCTGGTCCGCAGACTCCTCTACGCCGATCTGCACCGGCTCCCCCAGGAACCGGGCACTGAGCTCGGTGGACTCAAAGCCCTCAGCACTGTCAAAGGCGATGCCGCCATCGATCTCTTTCCAGGCCAGCTCCACCGGAGCGTAGTGCAGTTCGGCATCCTCCATATCCAGACTGAACTCTATATCCGCTTCCTGCTCCGGCGCTTCTGGGAAAAAGCTCAGCCGCAGCCCCATTTCCGCATCGCCCAACAGTTGCAGGTCGTGGATCCAGTCTCCAAGCAACTCATCCAGCGGGCTCTCTTCGCGCCAGAGGGGACCAGGCAGCTCTCCCGGACTGCGTGCGCCGGTTTCAACATCCACTCTGAGCCCATCCGCCGAAGGGCCCAGTCGGACCTTGCTGGGTGACAGACTCAAGCCGCCTGACTCCGCACTATCCAGATCAATTGCAGCATTGGCGTTCTGTACCCGCACGACACCCGATGCAGACGTCAGCTCAGGCCAGTCCTGATGGTAATCAAGTGCCGTGTCATTGAACTCATAGAACATGGAGGAGGTGAAAGAGGGATGGACAACATCCTCACCAATGGCACCGCTGCCGTAATACCAGCCGCGCTCCACCTGCCCAGGCCCCACCTGCTCACTGAGAAACTCATAGAGCCCTTCCGGAACGACATGACGCGGGACAAAATCAGGAAGCATGTCGGTACTGCCCTGCTCAACACCCACTCGCAGCGACAGCATGTCCTCATCATCCGGACGCACACTCAGCCCAAAGCCGCCACTGAAGCGTGCCTCCTCACCATAGCGCGCGTGCAGACCGCCGCTGGTGATCCGCAGTCCCTCCGGCTGAAGATGCCAGCGCACTTCACCGGTAAACCGGTCAAAATCCCAGGCCCCTGCAAACAACTCAGGAAAGCCCAGTACGAGCGGGCCGGGCTCGATGAGCACCCGCCCCTGATCCGGGCCCAGAGAAAGAAAGCCGTTCAGACCTTCAACCTCGGGGGCCCCTGCGTGGGCCTCCACATCGAGGTCTTCCAGTTCAGCAGCCAGAGACCAGTCTGAGGCGTCCGCAATATGCATATCCAGATTGCCGACCCGTCCCTCGGGAGAGAAGTTCTCAAGTTCTTCCTGAGCTCTGGGAGGCAGGATACCGGTTGCCAGCATCAGTCGCCCGAGAGGGCCCGCATCCAGGTAATCGGCCTGCAGTCGAAATGCCGCTCCATCATGCTGCAGCAGTGCTGAGGTCGGCTCAGTCACTGCGCCAGACCAGCGATAGGCCAGATCAGACAGGGCAGCCTCCCAACCTGCATCGGTACTGCGCCAGCCCATGGTGAGCGACAGGTCCTCGATGGGGTCAAACTCCGCCCCGCTGGCGGCCAGTTGCAGGTGGGGTGCCTCGACTTCGGCCAGCGCCCGGATCGGCCGGCCCTGCTCAAAATCCACCCACCCCTGGGCACTGGCCTCGGCACTGACCGCACTGAGCTGCTGCCAGTCGTAGCGCTCGATAATCGGATCAAACAGTTGGCGGGAGGACACATCCAAAAAGGCCTGGCCCGTAAAACCACTACTGAATACATGCCTTCCCCGCAGAATGAACAGGGCGACCCGCTCGCCATCACCGGCTCTGTTCAGTCGGCCATGGGCCCGGAAAATGCCCTCCTCAAAACCAAGCTCGACTCTTGGCACCTCAAAGTCCCGCACCAGATCATCCGGTGTCTCCAGGGAGATGCGCAGGTTGCGGCCCTGGATTACCGGATCGGAAAGCAGATCACCCAGTGATTGAAGCCAGTCATCAATCTTTGTGCCCAGCGCCTCGGAGGGGGCATCAACTTCCATGGCAGGCAGCTTCGGATAAGGCTCACCAGGCACCCAGAATCCACGTATTCCCAGGCGCCCATCGTCGCCCTGAACCAGAGTCAGATCAGCATCATTGACGGAAAAATCAGCAAAAACAAGCCGCAGACGCTGCAGTGAAACGAGACTGTCGAGGCGGATACGCACCTCACCAAGAGACGCTTCTTCGCCTTGCTCATTATCGAGACGCAGATCATATACGCGGAGAATGGGATCAGATCCACGCCAGTCGCCCTCGACACGGCCAATGCTGACCGGCTGGCCGACCAGAGCCTCCAGGCGCTGCTCGATCTGATCCTGGAAGTGATGGACGTTGCCCATCACCTGGCGCCCAAGACCGATGTAAAGCGCCACCAGCACCAGCACCATCAGGGTCAGAGCCCAGACCAGATTGACGGACCAGCGCAGAAGGCGTCGGCTGGCTGTGGGAGTTACTGCTTGCGTGTCGTCCATTGGGCGAAGGTCACCAGCTCAGGCATGCCAGACGTCCGGCATGGCTCACAGGAGAACCACATCGTACTGTTCCTGACTGTACACCAGTTCCACCTGAAACTTGATGGTCTTACCAATGAAGGTCTCCAGATCCGCAACATTATCCGACTCCTCATCCAGCAACCGGTCAATCACATTCTGGGCCCCCAGAACCAGAAAACCTTCCACATCATAGGCGCGATTGATGCGCATAATCTCCCGGAAGATCTCATAACACACCGTCTCCGGTGTCTTGAGAAAACCCCGTCCCTCGCAGACCGGACAGGGCTCGCACAGCGACTGCCCCAGGCTCTCCGTAGTGCGCTTTCGCGTCATTTCCACCAAACCCAGCTCGGAGACACCGGTAATTTTCGTTCTGGCATGATCGCGCTCGAGCATTTTCTCGAGCATACGCAGCACCTGGCGCTGGTGCTCGGCATCCTCCATGTCGATGAAATCGATAATGATGATCCCACCGAGATTACGCAGCCGTAACTGTCGACTGATGGTCCGGGCCGCCTCCAGGTTGGTCTTGAAGATGGTTTCTTCCAGGTTGCGGTGCCCCACGAAAGCGCCGGTGTTGATGTCGATGGTGGTCATGGCCTCGGTCTGGTCGATGATGGCATGACCACCGGACTTGAGTTTCACATGCCGACTCAGTGCTTTCTGGATTTCGTCCTCGACGCTGTACAGGTCAAAAATCGGGCGCTCTCCGGGGTAGTACTCAATCCTCTCGTGCAGATCTCCCACAAACCGATCCCCAAACTCCAGCAACCGCTCATAGCTCTCCCAGGAGTCAATGCGGATCTTCTCTGTGGCCGGACGCACCAGATCCCGGGCTGTGCGGATGTAGAGCGACAGATCCTCATAGATCACCGAGGGCGCCTGGATATCCCGCGCACCTTCCATGATGGATGTGGACAACCGGTTGAGGTAGTCCATGTCGCGGCGAATCTCCTCCTCTTCCACACCCTCGGCAGCCGTGCGGACGATGTAGCCACCCGTATCGAGACCATACTCGTGGGCCGCTTTCTGGATAAGATCACGCAGCCGCTGGCGTTCCTGCTCATCCTCAATCCGCTGGGAGACACCCACATGGGTGACTGCGGGCATATAGACCAGGTAGCGCGAGGGAATGGACAGATGGGTGGTCAGCCTGGCGCCTTTGGTGCCGATCGGATCCTTGGTGACCTGGACAATGATCGATTGCCCCTCACGCAGCAGCGAACGGATATCCGGCACCGTGCGCTGGGAATCTCCCCCTTCATCGCGTGCGCCCAGATCGGCTACGTCCGAAGCATGAATAAACGCGGCCCTTTCGAGGCCTATATCCACAAACGCCGCCTCCATACCCGGCAGCACCCGGAGCACCTTCCCTTTGTAGATGTTGCCCACAATGCCCTTGCTGTTGGCACGCTCGACGTAGACCTCCTGGAGCACACCATTTTCAATCAACGCCACCCGGGTCTCCACCGGTGTGACGTTGATCAGAATCTCCTCACTCATAGCTTCTCCAAAAGTTCCAGACGGGCTGCCCGGACTGGGCCAGGAGATCTGCCGTGGTCTCCACTGGCAGGCCAACAACCGCACTGTAGCTGCCCTCAATGCGATCCACAAAGACCCCGCCGCGCCCCTGAATGCCGTAGGCACCGGCCTTGTCCCAGGGTTCACCGGTGGCCAGATAGGCCTCTATCTCAGCCTCGGACAGACGTCGAAAGGTGACCGTGGTACTCACAACCCGTTCACGCACCGCATCACCGGCCGCCAGAGCGACACCACTCATCACCTGATGACGACGCCCGGAAAGACGCTCGAGCATGGCCCGGGCCTGGCGCCTGTCGCGGGGTTTTCCCATGATACGCCGCTCCAGCACCACCGAGGTATCCGCCCCCAGCACCAGCGCATTACCGGTATCACAGTCACGCTGGCAGGCCAGAGCCTTCTCACGCGCCATACGCAGCACATAGAGATCCGCCGCTTCACCAGGGCGCGGCGTTTCATCAATATCCACCGGCAGAACCTGAAAGGACAGTCCGATCTGTTCAAGCAGCTCACGGCGGCGCGGCGAAGCGGAGGCCAGGATCAGTGAAGGTCCGGAGGCAGAAGCAGTCATAGGCTTACCCGAGTTTGCGATTCACGCCATCCCAGAACAGCAGGAACAGTGGCCATATCAGGGCGCTGGTAATGGCCGGGAAGAGATAGTCAAAACCGCCACTGTGCTGACCCAACAGTTGCTGCAGAAAATGCACAACCATTTGCGCCAACCCGATGAACAGAAAGACCAGCAGCGACTGCTGAGCCAGCGGAAACATCTGCAGACGCTGGTGGGCACTGAGCACCAGAAAGGCCACCAGTGCCATGGCCAGAGCGTTGACTCCCAGAACATCCGCACGCAGCACGTCCACGAGCAGACCCAGAACCCAGGCTGTGACTATTCCAAAGCTCTGGGGAGCCCGCAGCACCCAGTAGGCCACAACCAGGCCTACCCACTCGGGCCGCCACTCAGCGATCGACATCGGGAAGAGCGAGATGGTGCCAACCAGCGCCAGCACCGCGCATATGAGGAATATGGGATAGTTAACGTCGCGCAGGATCACCTCAATCCACCTCTTCGGCCGGGACTTCCTCGGCGTCCGCTTCGTTGGTAAACACCACAAGCACCATTCGACTGCGATCCAACCTGGCCAGGGGCTCGGCCACAACCCGTGCGAACGGCTCTGCGGGATTGTGTTCAACCACACTGACGCGCGCCACTGGATAGCCCCGAGGGAAGCGTCCGCCCAGGCCGGAGCTGACCAGCAGGTCATCCACCTCAATGTCGGCCGTATCAGGGACATGGGCCAGCTCCAGCTGGTTCATATCCCCACCCCCGAGCAGCACCGCACGCACACCGCTGCGATTAACCTCCACCGGCACCGCATGACTGTTATCGGATATCAGTACTGCCCGGGATGAAAAGGCGCTGGTATGCACGATCTGCCCCATCAGCCCCTCGGAGTCGATGATGGCCTGACCCCGCGCAACACCATCGCGCTCACCTTTGTCCAGAATGATTTCATGGGAAAGCGGATCGGGTGTGATGCCGATTACGTCAGCAACCAGCACGCTGTCGTCCAGCTCGGCTGAAGCATTAAGCAGCTCACGAAGACGGGTGTTTTCCGCCGAAAGCGAGGCATAACGCTGGGCGCGGCGCTCCAGAACCAGAAGCCGAGCCTCCAGGGATTCCTTTTCCTCAAGCAGGTCGCCGCGACTGGTGGTTATATCCGAGAGCCAGTCAGCACTGCGGCGCGGGGTATCACCAAGCCAGTAGACCGGGGTGAGCCCGGTTGTCAGCCAGCTGCGCAGACGGTCTCCATAGGGCAGGAACACATCCGCTGCGATCAGCCCTGCGGAGAGCAGTAAAACGATCAGCAACCGTCCGCTGAGCAGCGGACCCTGAGCAAAAAGGTTGTTGATGAGCCGTCTCCCGTTTTTAAACGACAGCCGCCGCTGGCGTTACGACGGCAGCGGCGGTCAGGGTCGGTCAGACTGTAACCGAGGCGTGTACGGTATTACCGACGCCTCAACTGTCGTGCGTAAACATACTGGCCCCGGCGCGATCAATCCGCTCCAGCGCCTTACCGCCGCCCCGTGCAACACAGGTCAGCGGATCCTCGGCCACGACTACAGGCAGCCCGGTTTCCTCACTGATCAGACTGTCCAGTCCCCGCAACAGGGCACCGCCACCGGTCAGCACAATGCCCCGCTCGGCAATGTCGGACGCCAGTTCAGGCGGCGACTGCTCCAGTGCACTTTTAACTGTCTGCACGATCTGAGCCAGCGATTCCTGAAGCGCCTCAAGGATCTCATTGCTGTTGAGCGTGAACTGCCTCGGCACCCCTTCAGCCAGATTGCGTCCACGCACATCAATCTCGCGGATTTCCAGACCTTCGTAGGCGCAGCCGATCTCATGCTTGATGCGCTCGGCCGTGGAATCGCCGATCAGACTGCCGTAATTGCGCCGCACGTAGGTGACGATGGCCTCGTCAAACTTGTCCCCACCAACACGCACGGATTCGGCGTAAACAATGCCGTTGAGGGAGATGATGGCGATCTCGGTGGTGCCACCGCCGATATCGACGATCATGGAACCGCTGGCCTCCTCCACCGGCAGGCCGGCGCCGATAGCGGCCGCCATGGGCTCCTCGATCAGAAACACCTCACGCGCACCCGCACCCAGTGCCGATTCCCGGATGGCCTTTCGCTCCACCTGAGTGGACTTGCTGGGCACACACACCAGAACCCGGGGACTGGGCGTGATGAAGCTGTTCTCGTGCACCTTGTGAATAAAGTGCTGAAGCATTTTCTCCGTCACCACAAAATCGGCGATGACACCATCCTTGAGCGGACGAATGGCTGTAATGTTGCCGGGTGTGCGTCCCAGCATGCGCTTGGCCTCTCCGCCCACGGCAGCCACTTTCTTCTGCCCGTTGGACGTGCTGACAGCGACAACGGAGGGTTCATCCAGGATTATGCCGCGACCACGCACAAAAATAAGCGTGTTGGCAGTCCCCAGATCAATGGAAAGGTCGCTGGAAAACGCACCTCGGAGTCTTTTGATGAGCATCAGAGTATTTTCAACCTGGACATGCGGTTTCTGGAATTTTCGGCCCGGTATCTCGCCAGAGACCCCGGGGGCCGTTGAGTGAATGCCGGAACTTTAGCAGTGGCGGGGAACGCAGGCAAGGCAAAGCCGGTGTCAGAGTGTTGTCGCTCCGCCTGATGGGTGGAATAATGCGCCTGAAAATCGTGAGTGTTAGCAGCCAATTGCAACAGGATGGCCCGATGATAAAGCCCCGTCTGAACGGATCTCCAGCCACCCGAGGTGTACACAGCCTGGCCTTATGCCTGGCTGTGGCAGGTTCACCCCCGGCAGTGGCGGCTTTCAGCCAGGACCTGCGCATGGATCCCCAACCCTTCCGGCAGTCTCAGCTGCTGAAAGGCCGCGAATTCGATTACAATGCGGAAAGTTTCATCCATCGGGCCAGCTTCATGCCCCAGCTGCCCATTGCTGCCAACCCGATTGCAGAGGACCGGATAATCGGCACAGGAGGCAGTACCCGCAGCTCCGAACTGTTTCTGGACATGACCGTCCAGACCACTTACCAGTTCAGTGAGGAACTGGATTTCCAGTACCGGTTCCGCCGCTCCGAGGATTACGATGGGCGCTTCAGCCGCAACCTGATCGGACTGGGCCATTCCTTCCATCCCAATTGGACCCTGCGCATGATGGCGGATGTCTCAGGGGACAAGTCCCAGACCGACCTGCAGCCGGAAATCAGCTACCACCACCCGAACGGGCATCAGGTCGTGGCCGCACTGGTGTTCACCGACGCACTGTTCAACAGCAAGCAGACGCAGGATGAATACCTCACCGAGCCCATGACCGCCTACTTTGGCGGGCTCTGGGAAGTCAGCGACGCGCACCGCCTCCGTGCTTACGCCAACGTAACGCCCGAGACAGAACTTGAAGTCGGTGGAGCTGATGTCTTTCGCAATGAATCAGCAAATGTCGGTATTGGCTGGGATTGGGATCTGCAGGATGGGCGTCACTGGCACTGGATTGCAGAGGCGGAAGGCACCGACCGCGAGCAGGAGCTGGAATCAAGCGACACAGACACCATGACCCGACGCTTCTGGCGGTCCCGGGCCGAATACCAGGCGCCACTGAATGAGAGCGTGAGCTACCGGGCCGGCGGGCAGGCGCTGTTTCTGCGGGAGCGCGGCGATTTCATTGGTAAAAATACAGAGCTGACCGACCGCAAGGAATGGCTCGCGTTTGCCGGAATCAGTCGACGCATCAACCCCCAGTGGACCTTCAACCCGACCGTTTTCGCCACAGTCGTTGAAGGCCGCTCCATTGACCGGGACCTGGAAAACGATGACCTGGACAGGGATAGCCTGAACGGTGTTTTCGGCAAGATCACCCTGCCCTTCGAGTGGCAGCCCCAGGGCGCTGACGGCGCCCGGGTCACGCTGAACCCCACATTCCGCCTGCACGAGGCGGCCTTTGGTGGTGGCAATCTGCAAGTGAGCATTCCGCTTTGATCAGGCATTGCTCTGCTGGCCCCTCACCACACCCCTCACGATTTGCTATCATCGTGCCTTTGCGAAAAGGGGACCGGCATGAGCATTTCCAAAGACGAGATTGAAAAGGTGGCTTACCTGGCCCGAATTCAGGTGGATGAAGCGGCCATGAAATCACTGGAGAAGGACCTGTCCAACATCCTGGACCTGGTCGATGAACTCCAGGCCGCCAATACCGATGATGTGGCACCCATGGCCCACCCACTGGATGCCACCCAGCGCCTGCGCCGGGACGAAGTCACCGAACCCAACCAACGCGACGCCTTCCAGAAGCTGGCACCGGAAGCCGAGAATGGCCTCTACCTGGTGCCCCGCGTGGTTGAATAACGCCCGAGCGCGAACCCCTTTACCGTTTTCTGAAATGGACTGAGCATGCACACCAAAACTGTCGCCGAAATCGCCAAAGCTCTGAACGCCGGCGAACTCTCCAGCACCGAGCTGACCCAGCAGCAGCTGAAGCACATCCGTGAGGCGGATTCACGCTATAACAGCTTCATTACTGTCTGCGAAGACCAGGCAATGGCCAGCGCCAAAGCAGCGGATGAAAAACGCGCCCAGGGCGAAGCCAGCTTCTGGACGGGCATCCCCTTTGCCCACAAGGACATCTTCTGCACCCAGGGCGTACGCACCACCTGTGGCTCGCACATGCTCGAGAATTTTGTTCCGCCCTACAACGCAACCGTGGCCGAAAATTTCGACCGCGCCGGCGCCGTCTGCCTGGGCAAGACCAATATGGATGAGTTCGCCATGGGCTCCTCCAACGAGACCAGCTACTTCGGCCCCGTCACCAACCCCTGGGGCGAGAACCTGGTTCCAGGCGGCTCCTCCGGCGGCTCTGCCGCCGCCGTTGCCGCCGGCCTGGCCCCGGCCGCCACCGCCACCGACACCGGCGGCTCCATCCGCCAGCCCGCGGCACTGTGCGGCCTGACCGGCCTCAAGCCCACCTACGGGCGGGTCTCGCGCTACGGCATGATCGCCTTCGCCTCCAGCCTGGATCAGGGCGGCACCCTGACCCGCACCGCGGAAGACTCGGCACTCATGCTCAACGTCATGGCTGGCTTCGACCCGAAAGACTCCACCGCCATCGAACGGGAGGTGCCGGACTACACCGCCACCCTCAATAACGACCTGAGCGGACTGCGCATCGGCCTGCCGAAAGAATTCTTCTCCGACGACCTGGACCCGATCATGGCCCAGCAGGTTCAGGACGCCGTGCGCGAATACGAAAAACTCGGCGCCACCCTGACCGAAATCAGCCTGCCGCACTCCCATCTGGCGGTGCCAGCCTACTACGTCATCGCCCCGGCCGAATGCTCGGCCAACCTCTCGCGATTCGACGGCGTACGCTACGGCCACCGCTGCGACGACCCCAAGGATCTCAACGACCTCTACCTGCGCTCACGGGCCGAAGGTTTCGGCGAAGAGGTCAAGCGCCGCATCCTTGTGGGCACCTACGCCCTGTCCGCCGGCTTCTTCGATGCCTACTACCTCAAGGCCCAGAAAGTGCGCCGACTGATTCAGCAGGACTTCATCGACGCCTTTGAGAACGTGGACGTCATCATGGGCCCGACCT
>LKMJ01000345.1_pt1 | contig 33892 bp, 42 predicted proteins | sample 643391 | NCBI WGS metagenome assembly LKMJ01 (sample SAMN04112250, study PRJNA286221) | soda lake metagenome | biome: soda lake; feature: Kulunda Steppe; material: water; isolation source: sample PL-Br10 brine of Picturesque Lake | place: Russia: Kulunda steppe | collected 2010-07 | reverse complement strand
GTAAATAAGGAGATCAGTAAATTCTAGGTTCCGTCTTTTTTATGTATTTAGGTTGTTTATGACAGAAAGTTTTTTATAAATTTTGTCACTAAATAGTAAACATGAACTTCGAAAATTCTTACTCAGCAAATATCTCGGACATGAAAGATCCTGAAAAGCAAGAAATAATGGATGAGCTAGACAAGATAGAGCTCAGGCTCACAGACGTCAATTCAGAAGATCACTCAACAATCGCAGCTGCAAAAGAAGCTGCCAACCGCCAAAACGTAGATATTGAAACAGTACATGGCACACGTATCTCAACCCTAGGAGAACACCCTAGGGGGGCCTCAGATTTGATGGGTAAGGCACGAAATATAGAATTAGGATACGATGATCACGGTAACAGGACAAGACGGCTACTTAATCCATCGGCAATAGTATATCACCCGGCTTACAGGGATGACTCTCCAGAATTAAGCAGAAAACAAATGATGGATAATACTGTTCATAATATCGCGGAATTTGTAGGCAGCGACCTACCGCCTAATGCAGATATAGCGTTAGAAAATCTTCCTACTCCGAGAGGTATAATATTTACTCCGCGTGATGTGCACAAAGTTGATGACTTGGCTCAAGATTATGGTATTGAAGATGAGATTGCATACACGCTTGATACAGTGCACACTGACGAAACAGTGGAAATGATTCGGGCAATGACTGAAAATGATCATCTTTCTAACGTGCATTATTCTGACTGTATTGATGTAAATGATGAGCGAATTAATGAGTTAAAACAAAAATATGCTGTAAACGGTGATGATGCGGAGGATGAATTATTGCCGTGGACTGAAAGACCTAATACATATACACATCTTCCGCCTGGAGAGGGGGATGAAGATTTTGAAGCTATTTTAACTGAGCTAGACAATCAAGGATATCAAGGCCCGCTTACGATGGAGCTGCATGATAGATTTAAGACGTTAGAAGGCTATCAAACTGCATCTGAAACAATGGCTGAAGCAGGTTATCCATTAAACTAGGGCTGCCAAAACTTTTTCGTTAAAAGAGCCTTTTTATCCTCAATTTGATTTTTACCTTGGATTAAGTCTTTGATTTTTTCCTGGCCTTTTGTGAATCCTATCATTACGGCTCCAACTAATCTATCGTTTTTGAAGAATAGTCTACGATATTCGTCTTCTGAATACTTTTTCTCTATGGGTTCTCCGGCCCAGTCGCCGATTGCTAAGAACTGGACATCGAAATGGCCTACGCCGTAAGTGTTGATGAAGTTGAAAGGCTTGTCTTTTCCAAGCATGTTGTCTGCGGCGTATTCTCCCATCGATTCTGAATGGTCCCAGGAGCCTTTCACGGTTCTTTCCTCTAAAACCGGGGAGTAATAGTCAACCATGTTCCCTGCGGCATAAACATCTTCATCGGAGGTCTGAAGATTTTCATCTACTTTAATCATGGAGGCTTCATTCTTCTCAACATCCACTATATCGGAGTTAGGGGTTTGGCCGATCGCTACAGCAACTGCATCAACCGCAAACTTATCTCCTGAATCTGTTACGACTTTCTCAATTTTTCCTTCTCCTTCAAAACTCGAGGCCTCAACCTCAGTAATGACGTTAACGCCTTTTTCCTCAAGTTTTCTATGGATGATCTCCGATCCTTTCTTTGAAATCCCGCGATGCCACCACCTATCACCTCGAATCAAATAATAAGTTTCACAATCATTCTCAGCATAAGCCACGGCCAAATCAATTCCTAATAGGCCTCCGCCAATCACTGCAGCCTTTTCGCTGTTTTCAGCAGACTGCTTAATTGTTTCTGCATCTTTCATCGTCCACATATAATGCAGATTACTGTAATCCTGGTCTAAAGGATAATCTCGCGGTGATCCGCCCGTCGCCACCAGTAATTTATCGTAAGAATATTCCTCGCCATCCTCCGATATAACAGTGTTATACTCTTCCTTTACTTCCTCAATCCTAGTCTCGAGATGGAGTTCGATATCCTTTTTCTCATACCAACCCATGTCATGCATCTGAGTATACTGCGCCGGCAAAGTACCCTTCATAAACGTCTTCAACATAATCCGATTATACAAGGCCTGAGACTCATCCGTAAAAACTTTAACAGAGGCCTTTTCATTTTCTTTCCTAATCTTTTCCGCAGCGGTTGCGCCTGCTACTCCGTCACCGATCACTATATAATCCATAAGTTAGAATAAGTTGCAAAAGGTTTAGTTCCTTTTCCTATTTAGTAATGGTTTAAAAAACTCACTATAAGTATTAGATTTACAAGCGGAGCTGGTGTAGTCTGGCCCATCATATCACCCTGTCAGCCACATTAACCTTGGGTTATGTGGGCAATTCGGTGATGACGCGGGTTCAAATCCCGCGCTCCGCGTCTATACTTATTATAACTTGTTAAAGGCCTTTGAATAGATTTTAAAACTGTTTATATTGCTTCTTTGGGTTTCTAGGTTTTATTTTCTGCTGGAATATTTCTGCATCGTCACCTGAAATCCTTATTTTGTGCATAGTTCTCCAATGCTCTTTTTCTGGCTCTTCTTTGTAATTTGTATGATCTATGGCTAAGTCTTCTAAAATTTTGGAAAAGTCGTCTCGCAGTCTTATGCTTATTGTTCCGTAGATGAATCTTCTAAATTTTTTCTCTCGATGACCATCGGTATCTAAAAGCCCTCTTACAAATCCTTTTCGGAAATCTTCAGAAAATTCTTTATCCTCTTTGAGTCTGATGGTTTCCGTTTTATCTGTATCCCAACTAAGATTTTCTTTTAATAAATTGTAAAGAGGTTTAGAGGAATAATCAAACTCTACACGTCCTTTATCAGGATATTTATAGATTCGAGGCCTTCTATCAAGTTTCTCCTCAAGAAAATCGGCAAGAACTTCCCAGTACTTTTCATGATAATTGAAATAAAATCTTATTCGGTACTGTTGATTTTTCTCCTTGTAAAAATTTCCATCTCCTGCGAATATGCCGCATATTTCTCCTTTTATTTCAGGGTTTTCTGGGATTTTTAAGGCCTTTTCTTTTTGTTTTTGGCCTACTTCTTTTTTGAAGTGGTAGTAGACGGTTGATTTTGGTATTTCTAGTTTTTCTTTGATTGTGTTGACTGATTCTCCTTTTTTAGCTAGGTTTTTTATTTTCTGGATTTGCTCTGTGCTAGCCATGTTATATAGAACGGTTTAAATCTTTTTAACAGTTTTTACTGCCTATTAATAGGGCTTTTTAGCGTTTAATCTCTCTTAGAGAATTATCTTCCAAAAATATAACAGCCTTATATAAATCTGGTTTAACCACTATTGAAAATATAATTAATTTCGTGAGCCAGCTAGGCCTCGGTGTAAAGAGTTGTTTAAGCCATTATCTAATCCAGATTTTTGATTCTTACAGGCTTTCTGCGTGATGTGAGTTTCTTGACTGTGTTGATTCTGAGATCTCTATGAATTCTGCTTTCTTTTGAGCCTCTCTCACATTATCTGCTCCGCAGTAGCTTATCCCTGAACGGAGGCCTCCTTCAAGTTTTTTTACTGTGTTTTTTAGAGGTCCTTTGTACCTTACTTTTGTTTCTACGCCTTCAGGCACCTTTTCTGAGTACTTTTTTTCCCGTCCCTCTCTTTTTGCTCGTTTCTCTGCTGCTTCTCTTGAGGCCATGCCTCTGAAGATTTTGTGTTTTTCTCCTTCTATCTCTATAAGTTCTCCGGGGGCTTCTTTTGTGCCTGCGAACATTCCTCCAAGTTGTCCTGCTGAAGCTCCGGCAGCTATTGCCTTTACAAGGTCTCCAGGCTTTCTGATCCCTCCATCGGCAATTACAGGTATGTTGACTGCTTCGGCACAGTTCTTTACAGCTGTAAACTGCGGTACTCCTGCGCCGGTTATCTCTCTTGTTGTGCATGACGATCCGGGTCCTACACCTACTTTTATGGCGTCTGCCCCTGCTTCTTCTAAATCTTTGGCGCCGGCTGCAGTTCCTATATTTCCTGCGATGATTTTAGCTTCAGTTTTAGAATAATGTTTTATTTCTTCCAGTAAACTTTCATGGTGGCCGTGAGCTATATCAATTATAAGGGCATCGACTTCTGCATCTAAAAGTGCTTCGGCTCTTTCCCTATTTTTCAGGCCTATTGCGGCAGAAACCTTCAAATCTTTTTCTTTTACCTCTTTTACTTGAGAGGCTTGTTCTTTGATTGGCATAAACCGGTGTATGCATCCGATGCCTCCCAATCTTGCGATCTCTTCAGCAAATTTTTTCTCCGTTACTGTGTCCATAGCAGCTGAGATAACCGGTAGTTCAAGTTTAAGCCCTGCTAATTCTGTAGAGGTATCTACGTTTTCTAGGCTTGTTACACTGGTTTTCTGAGGCTTGATGAGAATGTCGTCGTAGGATAGTGCTTTTTCCAAAAAATGTCCCTAGCTGTATTTGATTGCCTTTGGTTAAAAATCTTTCGAGGTCCAAGACATTTAAGCAGTCACTATAACTTTCTTTTATGAGTCAGTTAGGCCTTGAAGGAGAGAGAAGTTCTGATATATTAATTACGATTGATGGTAGAAGTGGCGCGGGTAAGGGCACTTTGGCTGAGCATATCAGCGATGTATTGGGTATTCAAAGGTATTCTGCAGGTGATTTTTTCCGGAACATTGCAAGTGAGAGAGGGTTGACGGTCGGCGAATTGTCGGAGAAGGCGGATAAAAGCACTGATTTAGAGGTTGATAGGAGGACTTTTCAGAAAGGCCTGAGTGAGGATTGTGTGATTGAGTCCAGGATTTCCTGCCATGTTATGGGTGATCACTCTGATCTAAAGATCAGGTTGAAAGCGGACTTGGATGAACGGTCTAGTAGGGTTGCGGAGAGAGAAGAAATCTCTGAAGAAGAGGCCAGAAGCAGGATTATTAAACGCGATAGAGATAATAAGGAGCGTTACAGAGACTACTACGGAATTGATATGGATGATCTAACGATTTATGATTTGATTATTGATAATACAGAGTTAAGTATAGAGGAAACTAACACGTTGATAGAGAAGGCCTTGAAGGCTTGGTTCTGAAAGTTTTTTATCAATTCGTTTGTAAATCTGTGTTTATGGTTGCTGATGTTGTCTCTGATTTTGAGAGTGAGGTCTCTGAAGTGTTGTCTGGAAGAGAAGAGGTATTGTTAGGATATATTTTCGGTTCATATGTAGAGGGTAGAGAGCATGAATGTAGTGATTTGGACATAGGTATTTTAACAAATGGTTCTCTAGGTAATAAAGAGTTATTTCAGCTGTCTGAACTATTAGAGGATGCTTTAGGTGTTGAACCAGATGTCAGAGTATTAAACGGGACAGATCCTAGATTTGTATACAATGTTTTAGATAAAGGAAGACTCGCCTACAAGAAAAATGAGAGTATTAGAATCGACTTCGAGTCAGCAGCAATGAGAGAGTATTTAGACATGAAACCGTTTATAGATCGGCATGATAAAGCTGTAAGGGAGCGATTAACAGGATGAAATCTGATGCCGACACAATAAAAGCGAAAGCAGAAATTATTGATCAAAATATAACTTACTTGAATGGTAAAGAACTTGCTAAGAATTCTAGTTTTGAAGAGCTACAAGCTGTAAAACATTCGCTTTTTGTTATAACTGAAGCCTGTATAGACATTGCCCCTCATATTACTGCTGCAGAAGGATTTCCCCGGCCTAATAGCTATAAAGAGTTTTTCAGGACGTTAAATGAGAATGAAATTATAGGGGATAGCTCTGCAGAACGAATGGCTCAAATGGCAGGATTCAGAAATTTTTTGATACACCGATATGGTGATGTTGAGACTGAAAAATTGGAGAGTATAATAAATGAAAATCTGGAGGATGTTAACAGATTTCTAGAAGAAATCTATGAGTATGTTGATGAAACATGAGTTACAAGATACTTGAACACTCGGCGGATGAAAAGTTTCATGCAGAAGGAGATTCGAAAGAAGAGGCTTTTTCTGAAGTGGTAAAGGCTTTTGCTGAGATAGTCGGTGGAGATACTCGTGGAATGTACACTCACAGGATAGAGGTTGAATCTGAGAACTTGGAGGCCTTACTCTATGATTTCTTGGATGAGCTAATTTTCTTGCAGGAGTCTGAGACAGTTGTGATTTCTCATGCAGATAACTTGGAGTTGGAGGAGAAAAGGGATTCTTGGAGGATTGAGGCCTCGATCCTAGTTGATAATATTACTTCAGATATGAGTCTTTTGGATATTAAGGCGCCGACTTATAATGAGATGAAGGTTGATTACCGAGATAGAAAATGGGTTCTAGAAGCGGTATTGGATGTTTAAAGGAGTGTTTTATACTTATGACATGGGAACAAGATCTATGTGAAAAGCTGAAAGAAGCCTACAAAAGTATGGATTCTGAAAAGCATATTGAAGTTTCTGAGAAAATGTTATTAGGGAGCGCTGGTCCGTAAACAGAAAAAATTATAAATATTGGTACACGTACACAGAGTATGGGTTCGAAGACAATATCCTTGAAAGACGAGGCCTACGAAAAACTCAAGGCCTTGAAAACCGAAGATAAAAGCTTTTCAGACGTAGTTTTAGAAATGGCTGAGAAAAACAAAGGTAACTTTGAGAATTTGAAAGAAGCAAACATTGAAACAACTGTAGAAGACCTGATTGAAGCAAGAAAAGACGAGGCAGAACAAGATGAAAAGAAAGAAGAGTTACTTCGCAGACAGTAGCTTCTTAATAGATTTAGCAAGAGAAAAAGAAGAAGCCGTAAAAATACAAGAAAATTATAACCTGAAAACCAGCATACTTTGCGTATACGAACTAGCTAAACTATCCGAACTCACAGTAACTCAAATAATTTCAAACAATGACGTGAAATACCTAGACGAAAAAGACATAGAGAACTCCGTGAAATTCTACAGATCTCTAAAGAGGGAAGGAGAAATGATAAACCAGACAGACTTACTGATAGCCGGACAAGCAAAATCAGAAGACTTAACCCTTCTAACAGCCGATGAGGACTTCACAAAAATAAAAGGCCTCAAAACCGAATCCTACAGGTAGGGCTCTCAAAAAATCTCACTCACATAAATCTTCAGTCTGATTACCTTATTATGGAAATAGAAAAAATTGAGGAAAATATCTACGAAATTAACAGGCCTGAAATGAATGTCCCGGCCAGAATCTATGCTTCTGAAAACCTGTTAGAGACAATTAAGGAAGATTCTACATTGGACCAGGCCTGTAACATGGCGCAGTTACCTGGAGCGGAAAAGCATGTATGTGTGATGCCTGACGGCCACCAAGGCTACGGGTTCCCTATCGGCGGTGTCGCAGCATTTAACGCTGAAAACGGGCTTATAAGTCCTGGAGGCATTGGGTTTGATATTAATTGCGGCGTCAGAGTGCTTAAAACAAGTCTCAAAGCTGAAGACATCACGGGTATGGAGGAGCAACTTGCTAACATTCTTTACTCAAAGGTTCCATGTGGACTAGGAAAAGGAGGCTACATCGATATTAATGAGGAGGACCTAGAAGAAATACTGGAAAAAGGCATGGACTGGATGCTGGAAAACGGCCATGCAAAGGAAGAAGATCTTGAACACTGCGAGGGAAATGGCAGGTTACCGGGGAACTCTGAGAAGGTGCCGGAAAAAGCTAAGACTCGAGGTCTGAAACAGTTAGGCAGTTTAGGTAGCGGTAATCATTTCTTAGAAGTCCAAGTAGTTGATGAAGTGTTCTCTAGTGAAAAGGCTGAGGCCTTTGGATTGGAAGAGGATCAAGTACTTGTAATGATTCATTCAGGGTCTAGAGGTTTAGGCCATCAGACTTGTTCTGATTATGTAAGGGATTTTGAGAAAGCTTATCCAGATATTGCTGAGAGTATCCCGGAGAAGAACTTGATCTACGCCCCCATCGATAGTGAAGAGGCGCAGGATTACATGGGTGCGATGTATGCAGCCGCAAACTTCGCATGGTGCAACCGTCAGGCAATGACTCAAGCCGTGAGAGAAAGCCTTGGAACCTTGTTCGACGGACCTAATGTGGATCTAGTATACGATGTCTGCCACAACATTGCGAAAGAAGAAACACACGAAATAAACGGGGAAGAGAAAGATGTAATTGTCCATAGGAAAGGTGCGACAAGAGCATTTCCGCCAGGACACGAGAAAGTACCGGAGGCCTACAGAGAAGTAGGACAACCAGTACTGATTCCAGGAACAATGGGGACTTCAAGCTATATTCTCTCAGGTGGGGAAAAAAGCATGGAGTTATCTTTTGGTTCGACAGCTCACGGAGCCGGAAGACTAAAATCCCGGACTCAGTCCAAAGAAGAATACTGGGGAAAAGACATTCAAAACGACTTGAAACGTGAAGGAATCCATGTCAAAGCAGCTTCAGGCTCAACAATCGCAGAAGAAGCCCCTGGGAGCTACAAAGACGTAGATGAAGTAATTAAAGTATCTGATGAACTGGGAATCGGGAAGAAAGCGGTTAAAATGAGGCCTGTAGTGAATATTAAGGGCTGAACTTCTTTTTTTGTTTTAAGATAGTCAGTAAGAAAACACTTGATATAACGCCGTTATATCTTTGATTAGACTTTTTATTCAATAAAACACTAAAACCAATTTACTGAGGCTTCATGCTTGGAAACTACGAAATAGATACTAAACTGCTCGGATACTGGATACTAGGGCTAACTATGGTCTTAACGGTTTTAGGCCTGTACTTAGCTGATTTTTCCCCTTCGCAAGTCTTTGAAGATGAACCTGCGTTGGAAGTAACTGTAGAAGATGACGTGCTTGAACCTAACGAATTGACGACCCTGACTGTTACAGAGAACGGCGAGCCGGTTCAAGGAGCTGAGATCAGAGCCGACAGCCTAAACATTGGGGAAACAAAGAGGAATGGAAAACTAAGCTTCAGAGCACTGGAAAACGACTTCACATTAAACGCAACCTACAACGGCGAATCAGCGACGGAAGAAATAACAGTCCTTACAGAAGAACAAGAAGAACAAGAAGAAGATGAGTTAGATGACTCTGAACAACAAGAAGAGGAACAAGAAGAACAGGAAGAAGAGGCCTCAGAAGAAGATGTAGAAGATGAAGGTTTCACAGGATTTGAACTTGAAGAAGAGCCTTACACAGGGGAAACCAACAGGCTTACATTATACAAAGAAGATGAAAGAACAGAGGGCGAAACAGTTCAACTAAACGGAGACACAATAGGGGAAACAAGCCAAGCCGGATCAATAACATTTACCGTACCCGACACAGAACAGTTCACTTTACAAGCCTCAGAAATAGAACAAACCTTCGACACACAGCTACAAGAACCCATCGGAGAAATAAAACCTGACATACAGCTAGGAGGAACCCAGCAAAAAGCAGAAACCCTGACACTAGACGGTTCAGACACAACAAGCGAGAACAGAATCGAATCCTTCACATGGACAATGAGCTTCGAAGATTACGAAGAAACAATAAACGGGCAGACCGCAGAATACACCATCCAAAACGAAGGAGAATACACAGTAGAACTAGAAGTAGAAGACATAAACGGATTCACAGAGACAGAAACCACTACTTTCGAAGCAGAACCAGAATACGAAGGCCCAGACATCTACCTCAACGAACCATGGGACGGCAGCCAACTCGGACCAGGCCACCTATTCGAATTCTCAGTCACAAACGCCAGAAACACACAACAAGCCCAGATAATAATCAACGAGGAAACAGTAGCATCCACGAACCTAGGAGACGGTACAAACATAATTGAAGAAGACGGAGAAGGAGGCCTATTCGCAGAATTCCCAGTAGAAGGAACACAAGACTACACAGTAAAAATCGAAGACTTAGAACAGAACTGGGAGTCAGAACCTATGACTGTAGAAATAGAAAGACCTTGGAACCAGTACGGAACCTTCTCAGCCACAGAACCAGAAGACGGCGCCACAGTTGAAACAGAAGAACAAGAAAATGAAGAAGGAGAAACAGTCCACATAGTAGAATTCGAATTTACATTCGACCTAGAAACCGACGTCGAACTTCAAATAAACGGACAAGAACAGGAAGAAGACGGAGAGCAAGAAAATGAGGTTGAAGAATTCAGCTACAGTAGTACCATAACTGAAGACACAGAAACATACACTGCGCAAATCGAAACCGAACCGGGGGAATACAGTTGGAACAGCCAAATACAACCAGTAAACACAGATGAAACACCGGAAACAACAGACCAAAAACAACTAACAATCCAACAATAAAAAGACGCTCCCGGAGCTAATAAAAACAAGGAAACAACAAAACACAGTTATGAACCTATCCAAAAACCACCACATACTAGCAGGAATAGGCCTGACAATAACAACAGCCCTAATCTTAACAATGGCCACAGCCCAAACAGGGGCCACAGATGTAGAACCCGCAAGCGAAGAAGAATACGATCTATCAATAACCACCGACGAGCCGGCTGATGTAAGGGAGACTGAAGCCGACTTCCAAGCAACAGTAAACGAACTCGACCAAGATTTCGACGCAGCACTCGTATACTGGAACTACAGTCAAGACTCTAACTTGGACCAGAAAGGCCCAGCCAACATATTACTCCAAGAAGACTTTAATGATGGCACTGACACAGTCGAAAGCCTCCAACCAGGCCTAGACCCGGACACAGGTTATGATGTAGAGGCCTATGCTGAACCCGTAGTCTGGAACGATGACACACTCGGCGACAACTTTGTAGAGAAAGGCCTGACGCATGAAGAAAGAAATAGTGAAGATATAGTTGAGGATGCGGATGCGATGGAGGCCGTGGCTGATTCCAGTGTTGCGATGGAGGCCTTGGCTGATTCCCGTGTTGCGATGGATGCTGTTATGGAACCTGTCATGGCTTCAACTGAGTTTTCGCTTTCGTCGCATTTCAATAAGGTATTTGAAGATGAGAGCAGGGCCGTCAATTATTATTCGAATTACGATGCTTTAGGAGGTTTTGACTCAAATATACCAGACGGAGGAAGTCGTGGAGTCAATGCTGTTGTCGATTCTTTCAGTTTGGGAGATACTAATATAGGTCAAGATGGTGATTCTATTGAAGATCTTTCGATTGATGTTAATTCTGATGGCGAACTGGAAATTAGTTGGGGTGATAGAGGTGACGGGAACGAGAATATTGCTGTGATGATCTGGGAGCTGGATTTTGATGACATTGATGAGATTGAGGTTACAGCTACTGCGTCTGTAACTGATCTCTGGTATATTGATACTGAAGATGAAATGCTTATAGGAGGCAACACAGGGCCTAGCGGCACGAATACTGAGACATTCAATGTTGAAGATTTGTCAGGAGAGCAGTACCTTGTTCTAGGCTTCCACTCAGATTCCTCTCGTCAGTCTTTCACTTATGAAGAGATAATTTTTAGATGATGATTTTTGTATAGGTGTTTCTGCAGTTTATTGTTGAGGAGATAATAGGTAGGTGATGCGTGGAGCGGGCCTGAAGGTTATGTGCATGACAATTTTTATGTGCATGATAATGTTCCAATTGGTGAGGGCGAGGTACGGCATTACTTCTACGACACTCGGAGCTGCTTCTGTAGTTTGGATGGTACTTTGCGCGACTCAGAGTACACTTCCCGGACGGTTCTGTCAACAACATCGCTGAAGCCGACGATATAGGAGATGTCCGGTTTTCGATCAGTGATAACGAGTTGTATGTGAAGCGTGTTGAGTACAGTGGCGGCGAGGTAACTGTGAGTGTTGCGGAGATGGATAGAGCGGGTTTCCAAGTTGTTCATACGTGGACAGGCCTTGATGGTTATGACGAGCTGTACTACAGTTCTTATCAATGGGGTGGTGAGGGTGGTTTGCGTTTGAGAGGTGCCAGCCAGTAAATCTACCCTTTCCTCACACTACAGACTCCTTCATTTTTGTTTTAAAACTAGAAGATGTCTTTTGTTTTTGAAACAGTTTTTCTTTTTCTAGTTCTTTGTTTTTTCTGGTTTTGAGTGGCTTAAGTCGGCGATATTTTTGTCTATGTTTTCTGTCGTTGGGTGGGTGGTCTAACGTTTATTCTTTTCTGTGTTTATTTAACTGTTCTTTTTTAAATGGTTGTTTCAAAGCTGTGGGGTGGTTGAAACAGGTATCCCTGGAGTTCTAAAACAGCAATCCTTTAGTTTTGAAACAGTTGATCCTTCAGTTTTAAAACAGTCTGGGCAATGAAATTTGTTTTAAGATGGTGAGGGCTTGTAGCAGTTGTGGATCGGAAAAAGTAGTGAAAAACGGTAAAAGAAAGACGGAAAATAATTCTAAGAAACAATTGTACTACTGTAACAGTTGCGGCACCAGTTTTACCGAGCCTGGTTTCAAGCAGAAAAGCTATCCGGGTAAAGTAATAATTGAGGCTTTGAAACTGTACAGTATAGGAAACTCATTAAACCAGACTTCAAAGCAGGTTAACAAGCGGTTCAAAGTCAACACCAGTAGAAACACTGTTTACAACTGGGTGAAAGAATACCAAAGTGTCTGTAAAATTCTGGGAGACAGAGATAAGTATACTAGAGGTTTCAAATCAGATAATATTATCAGGGAAAATCTTTACATACACCAAGGTTTAGAATATCCGTTTAGAATCCACAGAAAGAAGTTGGAGTATGCAGAAAAACATGGTTTTGAAAAACTTACACAGTTCTTAGAAAGTATTGATGAAGAAATAAATCATGCATTATTCGAAAACGGTGTTAGATCAAGCCAGTCAGAAAACAGAAACCAAGATTTCCAAGTCAAAGAGTACAGGAACAATGCATGTACTTTAGCCAAAATAGCCCTTCAAGCCAACCACAACAGGAAAAAGAGGCACGACAGCGTTCAAGACTTGATGCTGAAAACAGATAAAGCTACAGTCGCCTCAGAAGTACCGGTCTGGTATTACAGCAAAAAACTGGAGAATACTGTTACGGGACACATCGATATCTTACAGACTAGAAACAATAAAATACATATCTTGGATTATAAACCTAACGCAGAAAAAGTTGAACCGGTCTCACAACTAAGGAATTACGTGAAAGCATTGAGCTACAGGACAGGAATACCAAGGGACAAGTTCAAAGCTGCCTGGTTCAACGAAAATGTTTACAGAGAGTTGGTATAAACAGGGATTTTGGAGAAGATGATTATTGATTTAAGTCTTGAATGGTAAATTTATTTTATGACAAGTACAATAAAGGAGGGGAAAGTCGTTGAGGACGATTTGGTGGACGGTGCTAGGATTGAGGGTAGTCGGGTTCGTGTAAGCGATATTGTTGTAGACCACGAGTATCATGGTTTGAGCCCTGAGGAAATTGCTGAGGAGTATCCTGTAACTGTTTCTTCGGTTTACTCTGCTTTATCTTTCTACCGTGAGAAACCAGAAAGAATCAGGGAAGAGATTAGGGAAAGAGAAGACACTATCAAAGGGTAAAAAAGTAGAATGATTGAGATCCTTGCAGATGAACACATAAAGAATTCTGTACAAAACTCTTTGAAATCTAAAGGCGTAGATATTTCCAGTTTACAGGAAAATGGGCTGATGGAAGCAGAAGACAAAGAAATATTAAACCATGCTGTGGAGAACGAAATGGCTATTTTAACCAATGATTCTGACTTTGAAACTCTAGGAGAGAGTAGAGACCATTTCGGAATTTTTATGCTAACCACTCAGTATGCACAGAAGCAAGATATCGTATCTGAAATAGTTAGAATAGTCGATCAACTTTCTAAAAAAGAACTCCAGAACTCAAAAATCTACATCCCATAACATTCCGAATACTCTTTCCGATAACAAAGAATTCTCTGTTAAAGAATACAGGAAGTAGCATGTCCGCTTTAGCAAATCCGGCTCTATGAGCCAACTGTACAGGAAAAAGAGGCATGAAAATGTTCAGGACTTGATGCTTAAAACTGATAAAGCAACGGTCGCGACATAGGCCCCGGTCTGGTACTTTGACAAGGAGTTGGAACGTACTGTTACCGGCCACATTGATATTCTGCAGACATGGAATAAGAAGATCCATATCTTGGATTATAAGCCGAAGGCGGAGAAAGTTGAACCGGTTGACCAGCTACTAAGTTATGTTAAAGCTTTGAGCTATAGGACAGGTATACCTAAAACTAAATTTAAGGCTGCTTGGTTTAACGAAAGTGTTTACAGGAAGTTAATATGGGTCGGGCTAGTTAAAGTAATTGATTTAAGTTTGGGCAGTGAAGTTTGCTGTTATTGCTGGTGTTGATTCGGGGGAAAATACTGCGAAGCTTTTGATATCCGACAGTTTATTAAAAACTGGGTTTAGCGCCTAAATAAAAATAACATTTGAATAACAAGTCCTTTCTAGTTTGAGAGTTACTATCCACTAACAAAATTCTCTCCCTTTTTTTTTGTTTGATGTTTCAAATGCAGAGAGAAGAGAAAATTTAGGAAGGGAGTTTTGCCAAAAATTTGGTTATTGAGTTAAATGTTGGGATCGCCAAGAGTTTTTTACTTAACTTTTTATTCTAAATAAGGTAAATTCTCAAGTATATAGTTGAACGAGTTTGTTAATGGAGGGCTTTTAACCGGAAGATGAATGAAAAACTTGGCGGACCCTTATTTGCAGTTTTGACAGTTCTATTGATAGCTCCGGCTGTATCCGCCCAAGATTATCCTTTGTTCACTGAAGAAGGCGGCTCTGAAACTTTTAGTACTGGGGATTACAGTGTTGAGACGACTGGTACTGATGGTGTGGGTGATCGCTCTCTAAATTTGACGGGTGAAACCCAGAATCTTGATGATTTAGAAGAACCTGTCGAGGTATGGTTTGAGTACACAGAGACAGGTGAGGATGATTGGCAGGAGATAGATGCCGGCACGGTCTCAGGAACTGAAGAATTCAACGCAGTAGTCACAGACCTAGATCCGGGAACAGACTATACCTTTGAGGCCTATACCAAGGATGATTCTGGAGGTGAGATGTCGGAAACGACAGGAGATTATACTGTTTCGACTTTGGATGCTGATCCTGGTGTTGACTGGCTTCGGTTCAGAGGGGATGTTTCAGGCCTTGAACCTTTTACCGATGAGATAGAGGATGATATACTTTTCAGGTTTGAGTATAGAGAGGAAGGCGCAACTAGCTGGAATGAGGTTGATGCAGAGTTCAGGACGACTGATGGAGAGTTTAATGAAAGAGTTGAAGATTTACAGGAAGATACTGTCTATGAGTTCCGTGCTTTTTCGGAAGATGGAGTTGAGACATCATCGATTTTATCGAAGAAAACTGTAAATTTCAGGACGGATACAGGAGGAGCTGAAACTTTCAGTACGCCTGATTACAGTGTTGAGACGACTGGTACTGATGGTGTTGGCGAAAGATCTTTGAATTTGACTGGTGAGACACAGGGTCTCAGTGATTTGGAGGAGCCGATTGAGGTTTGGTTTGAGTACAGGGAAGAAGGTAGTACTTCTTGGAATGAGGTTGATGCTGGTGCTGTTGATGGTTCGCAGACTTTTAACAGGATAGTTACTGACTTGGATCCGGACACAACTTATGAGTTCGAGGCCTTCACCAAAGATTACAGCGGCGGAACTGATCAGGATACTACAAGTGATTACAGTGTTTCGACTGAAGGTGTTGCAGGTGTGGGTGTTGACTGGATTGAGTTTGAAGGTTTGTTAGATGGTGTAGACTCTTTCACATCTCAGATTAATGATGAGATCCAGATGCAGTTCCAGTACCGTCAGACAGGTGAAAGTTCTTGGAACGCTGTTGATGCTGCTCAAAGGGATTCGAGCGGGCCATTCAGTGAGAGGGTTGAAGGCCTTGAATCGGGTACGGAGTACAAGTTCAGGGCAGTCTCTGAAGGAGAGGAAAGAGTAGGAGCAGAAGACAATAAGACCACTATTTCAGGGGTTTTTACTGCTGAAGGAGGAGTTGTATCTTTTGGAGCGGACTTCACTTTTGATGTTTCTATTGATGAGGCCTCTATAAATGATAATGATTTGGTGGAGCTGGATTATACTGTTGAGAATGTAGGTGATGAGACCGATACTCAGGATATTGAGTTTTCTTTTGATGATGAAAGCAATGTTGTTGATACTAGTGAAGATGTTAGTTTGAGTCCGGGCGATGCTGATTCCGGTACTCTTACGTATGATGCTTCTTCAGAATCTGATGGAAGTTATGATGTGTTTGTAAGTTCTGTTAATGATACTGCTGAGGACACTGTATTTATAGGGGATGTAATAGCTTTTGAGGAGGTGGGAGAACATACTTGGGATGTTCCAGATAATGTAGAGAGTGTAGAAGTTTTAGTAGTAGGTGGTGGCGGCGGGGGGGGAACTTCAGGGGATTTCTCCACAGCAGGAGCTGGAGGCGGTGGAGCTGGTGGCCTAGTTTTTGATGAGGTTTATGATGTTTCGGATAAAAACCAGATAGATATTAATGTGGGGGGTGGCGGCGAACCAGGAGCTTTAGGAGATAATAATCCTGGTGAAACCGGAGAATCCTCATTCTTTGATGATATTGTGGCCTCAGGAGGTGGAGGGGGCAGCGGAGGAAATATGCAGGGTTTGGAAGGAGGTTCTGGAGGCGGTTCTAGAGGTGAACTAGGGGGTGTAGGGAATCAATCTGATTATTCGGAGCCTTCAACAGGATATGGTTTTGATGGAGGTGAATCAGATGACGATCCTGGAGGCGCTCCAGCTTCAGGTGGAGGAGGGGCAATAGAATCAGGGAGAAACGTTGACGGTGTTGAGGGGGAAGATGGTGGTGCGGGTGGAGATGGAAGATATTATGGTGATGTATTTACTGAAGAATTTGGTGAAAATGGTTACTTCGCTGGAGGCGGGGGAGGAGGACCTGCTTCTGATGAAGGGGGTTCTGGAGGCGCAGGAGGTTTAGGAGGCGGTGCCGATGGCTGGAACTCTGACTCAAATCCTGCTGGAGACGCAATTGCTAATACTGGGGGTGGAGGTGGGGGAGGTACCGATACTTCAGCTGATAATCTTCAAGGAGGTTCTGGAGGGTCAGGAATAGTGTTGTTAACTTACTCTGAAAGCGATTCTATTTCTGAACCCGTCAATCCATTGCCGGAGGATGATTTTGATGGTTTAGGCCTGGAGGATGATTTGAGTGTTGAGTTGAACGGTACCGGTAGTTTGGATATGGGTTATGAAATCTATGTTGTTAATGAGTCGGGCAGCGATATTTTTGTTGGTGGAGGACTTGGTTCTATAGGTGAAAGAGTGAATGAATCTGTTGAAGGATTGGATCTTGATACCGGTACTGAGTATGAGTGGTATGCTGAAGCAGAGTATGAGGGAGAGACTGAGACAAGCGAGGTTTGGAACTTTACTACTGTTGAGATGCCTGAGGTAAGTATTGAGCCGGAGGACGGTGAGAAAGCCGTCGGTACGAACCCTGAACTGAATATTACTGTTGAAACCCAAGGCCCGATAAATATTACTGCGGGTATGGAGGAAGGCCCAGAACTAGATAGCTTTGACAACGTTGACCAAGACGAGACTGTATCAATTGATACTTCTGAAATAAGTGATTTTGGAGGAGAAGGCGATAACTTTTGGAATGTGACTTTGGAGGCCTCTGGTATTTCCTGGGATAACAGCGAAGATCCTTACGAGTTCACGGTTTCTGAACTTGAAGGCGTGGATTTCAGCCTTCAAAACTTTGAAGACGGAGATAATTTGAATCCTGGAAGCTTTGAAGGTTTGAATGTATTCGGTGAAGAAATGATAGAGTTTGCAGTAAGTTCTAATCCTTCTGGGGAAGAGGATATGAACTTCAGATTTAATTTGACTAACGGCACAGACGAACATACTGAAAATATAGGGGATGTCGATGATGGTGATATTATTTCATTGGATATATCTGAGGTGGACTTGGTTGATGAGAATTTTGATGATTACAGTGTTGAGGCTTATTATCTTGAGGATATGTCAAGGATAGGCTCTGACTTTGAGTCTGATTCTGTAGGGTTTTCCACTCATGTTGCGGAAGTCGAGTTCACTCATCCGGGGGATAATGTTCAAGATTTCAGAGTTCATTATAATGAGTCGGAGCCTTCTGATTATCAACAGCTCTCCGACTATCAACAGGTATTATCGATTCCGGCCGAAGAAGTCAGCTCTGATGAAAATAATCTTTATGAGATAGGAGTAGCTAATTTAGGCCTGAGAGAAGACAATGAAGAGGACTGTTATCAAGTTGAGGCTTGGAACCGGTTTGGGGGAGAGCTAGCAAATCATCAAGCTGAAGATGATCTCTGTCTTGGAGATGAGGATCCATGAATAAGAAGGGACAGTCTGCGATTGAGTATTTGACAACGTACGGCTGGATGATTGTAACCGTCGCGATTGTTTCCAGCGTTGCTTACTCTAGTTTCGGAAATGCGTGCGTTGAATCTAGTTCAGGCTTTGTAGGCCAAAGCATCCAAGTCCAGGACTTCGGCCTCACTACCGATAATGAATTGGCGATCGCGTTAGAAAATTCTAGGACAGATAATATTGAAATCGAAGAAGTAGTAGTGGAAGGAGATTCTATAACGGTGGATGATGGAGAGCTCGAGCCAGGGAGCACATCCGCTGTACGCGTTGTAGGTTTTGAGGAGGCAGGGGGATGCAACAATATTGATTTAGAAATAGTTTACAGTATTGAAACTTTGGATGGGCAGCGAAGTTCAGGTAGTTTAACCGGGCCTTTCAGTGTAGGCGGAGAATCGCCTGCAGCCCCTGATAATTTATTTGTAAGATACGGTAGTTAGATATTACTTAAATGAGGAGCGGGGAATTATTCGTAAAGAGATTTATTTTCTATAATCATGTATTTGCTGTACAATTAATGATTTAACTTTTGAACTCCAAATACAAGGCATGAGTATTGAAACTATTGATGCTGTTAGGGCCGCTGAAGCGGCTGAAAAACTTGGTTTCAAGTCAGAAGATGAGTTTGTGGAGACGGCTGTTGAAACATTTTTGGCATCAAGACCTGATTTGAAGAAAGAGTTAGCCGCTGTTCTTTATGAGAGAGAGGAAGTATCTCTAGGCAGAGCCGTTGAAATTTCAGGTTTAAGCCGTCAGAAATTCAAAGAACTGCTTGATGAGAAAGAAATATCCAGAAAATCAGGCAGCATAGATGATTCTGTTGAAAATATTAAGACTTATAGAGAGTGAAAAATTTTTGATGATTGTAGTTGATACAGATTTTCTAAGCGCTATCCTGAAGATCGAGGAGCTTGAATTAGTCTTGGAAGAACTAAGTGTAGACGAAATTTTCGTGCCTGTACAAGTTGAAAAAGAGCTTTTAGATGAATTAGAGCGGAAAATGGAGGGTAGAATAAGGGTTGAGGATATAGACCCTATCGAAGATGAGGAACTAGGTAAGGGAGAACGAGCTGTTATAGCTTTAGCGGATAAAGAGGATTGAATACGGTGACAATACCAGGATTTCTCAAAGTTTTGGGCGATGAAACCGCTCAGAGAGTTGCTGATAAACTCAAAGAGAAAGATAGTTACAGATTTTCGGAAGAGGATCGGAAGAAATTAGGCCTGAATTAAAAATTTTTTTTAGTTCGTACCTGGCTTTCATTATAAACGGTTTCTGTTTAAAAATCTTGTCTTTCATTAACTTATTTACCAGCAGTCACTTCTCTAAGTGGCGAGGTGCATTACAAATGGATAATAAAGCAGATCCTACAAACCCAATTTTAGTTGAAACCATCGAATCCTTGGAGGAAGCAGACGCTTCTTTCTGGAATGATGTAGCACAAAATCTTGGAAAAGTTAATCGTAGAAGGCCTGAAGTCAATCTTTCTGATATTGAAAGAAACACGAGTGAAGGCGATACAGTTGTCGTACCTGGAAAAGTTTTAGGCTCAGGACGACTATCAAAAAAGGTTAATGTAGCGGCTTTCAAGGCCTCTAAAAACGCCCGGAATCAAATTGAGGAGTCGGGCGATTTCATGTTTATCGAGGATTTATTTGAGGAAAATCCTGAAGCAGAAGGCCTCAAAATGGTGAAATAAATAATGACAAAGATAATTGATGGATCAGGAAAGATCCTTGGAAGACTTGCTTCTCATATCGCATCCGAAGTCAGGAATGGAGAAGAAGTCAGAGTTGTGAACAGTGAGGAAATCGTTATCTCTGGAGACAGAGAAAAGATTTTCGCAGATTACAAGCAGAAGTACGATAGAGGACGGAGAGATACAGGCCCTTACTTCCCGAAAAGAAGTGACAAGATTTTCAAGCGGACTGTCCGTGGAATGCTTCCGAAAGAGAAAAAGTCTGGAAGAGAGCAGCACGCACTTGTAAAGACTTACCTTGGGGTTCCTCGAGAGTTTGAAGATGAAGAATTTGAAGAAATTGATGTGAAGGAAGGAGATGAATTAATGAACAGGAACTATGTAAAACTTGGAGACGTAGCACAACATATAGGAGGTAAAAACTAAATGGCAGTACACACTTCAGGAAAGAGAAAGACGGCGAAGGCCAGAGCAACAATAAAAGAAGGGAATGGAACAATCAGAGTAGGTTCCAGGCCTTTAGATGTACTGCAGGACTCCACGCGTAGAATGATTGAAGAACCTTTGAGAATCGCAGGAGAAGAAGTCTACGGAGATCTTCAGATCCAGGTAGAGATGGAAGGCGGTGGAAAGAACGGTCAGGCAGAAGCAGCACGAATGGCTGTAGCCCGAGGCATAGTAGAGTACACTGAAGACGATGACTTGGAAGCAGAGTTCCGAGATTACGATAGGAACATGCTTGTAGAAGACCCAAGAAGAACTGAGACCAGAAAACCTAGCCAGTCGAGCAAGGGAGCCCGACACAAACAGCAGAAATCCTACAGGTGAATTCGAAAATGCAAAGATTTTCTGCATTCGACAACAAGGAGGTAGCCGAATAATGCAGTTTCCTGTAAGATGCCCAACCTGTGGAAAGGTTATCAGCGACAAGTACGAAGAGTTCGAGGAAAGAACAGACGATGATGAAGACGCAGGCGAAGTACTAGACGATTTAGGAGTCGAAAAGTACTGTTGCCGAACAGTATTCCTCACACACGTCGAATCAATCGACGAAGTCGGAAAATACCAACTGGTCTAAAAAACAAGGCCTAACATTTTCTCTTCTATTTTACTTTCATTCTAAATTTAAACCTTTAGTTCAATCTCTATAGTTTCTTTGAGGGTTTATAGATATCTTTTATAATTCTGAAAAGGACAAAATTATTTAGATGAAGGGACAGTCTGCGATTGAGTATTTGATAACGTATGGATGGATGCTCTTAGTGGTAGCAATAGCAGGTGGAGCCATATTCTCAATGACAAATGTGAGTACGGAATCAGTCTCTGGTTTTCAGGGTCAAAACGTTATAGTACAAGATTTTGGAATAAATTCGTATGGTGGATTAGAGCTGCTTTTACTCAGGGCAGATCCACAAGTTGATAATGTATCGAATCTTTCGATAGAAGGCACAGAAATCCCGGTTAACGTGGACTTTTCATCAGGAAACAATGATGATATAGTTCACCCGTTTGTAATAGAGGCCTCAGGCACAAATAATCTTGACCTCAGTTTAGTCTACAATCAGGGCCCTCTACAGAATATAATTTCGTCAGGTAGTTTGACAGGAGGATATGCAACTGATGTTCCTGAAAATCTTGTGGGATTCTGGCCGCTAAAAGAAAAATATTTTGAGGAGCCTGTAGTTTACGATATAACGGAGAATAGAAACGATGGGCAGATCTCTAATCTTGAAACAATAGAAGACGGTAGAGGCGGAACCCAGTTCTCGGAAGAGCCTGTTGTAGTAGATCACGATGAATCATTGAACCTAGGTTCAGAAGGAACAATAAGCTTATTTACACGAGGAGTAGAACTTGAAAAAAGCTTTTTCCAAAGCTTTGAACCAATAACAGACTGTGGTGCGGGTGAAGAAGGCCTTCAAAGCATAACAGATGAAGGGAACTACTACCTTGCAAATGATATTGATTGTTCAGGCGAAGATTTTGATAATCTGGCTCAAGTATTTGATGGTTCTTTAGATGGGCAAGAAAATACTATAACAGGCCTAGATGTTGATCCTGCTCTTTTTGGAGAGATAGGAGCAGAAGGAATTGTTGAAAATCTTGTAATCAGAGATTCTACCTCTACAGGAGCCAATCCTTCTGGACTGCTGTCAGCTACGAATCAAAACTTAATTAGGAACATTGAGATAATCAATTCCGGTCATTCTGGAGGAAACTACAATGTAGGCCTAGTTACAGGTGTTAATTTTGGGAGTATTCAAAATGTAAGGGCTAGAGAGTCTGAAACAGGAGCAGGAAATGATAATGTAGGTGGGCTAATAGGTCGTAATAGGGTTGGAGGTATAGTTGAGCTAGCATATTTCAGAGGAGAAGTAGAGACTTCACAGATAGGCGGAGGAGAAGATGAAGATAGAGAAAACACTGGTGGAGTTGTGGGGCGGAATGATGGTGAAGTCTCTAGTATCTATGCTGAAGCTAATGTAACGGGATATGACAAGGTAGGGGCATTAATAGGATATCAAGATAATGATTTTGAGATAGGTTACTGGGATGAAGAATCATCAGAATTAGACTATGTAGAAGGCGAAGGCGGAGCGGTAGGCGATCAGGATGACTCTGATTTTGATACAGTGGAAGGCCTTACAACTGAAGAGATGAAAAATGAAGAGAATATGCCGTTCTTTGATTTTGAAAGTAACTGGGAGTTTGTTGAAAATGAGAATGATGGTTATCCTGTGACTAGAAGTCTAGATATGACTTTAATCGGGAAAGGCCAAGATCTAAGAATAGAGGGAGAGTCTACAGGTGATGAGTGGAGTAACCATGTTGTTGCGTTTAATGAAACTCATGTGAGTTTTTATGAAAATGGAGTGCTTGTAGAAGAACCTTTTGATTTCAGTTTAGATGTTGACAATAATGAGAACGTGGTTATAGGAGAAGATGCTAATGCTGTTTTATCTGATGTAATGATGTTTGACCGGGAAATGACTCAGTCAGAGGTACAGGAGCATTATGAGAGGTGGGGAAGATAAATAAGAAGGTTTTGTGGGTTATACCGGTAATATTGATTATTGCTGTGCTAGCAGCGCTCAATAGTACGTCTACTGAAGTATCAAATATGGCGCCCTCTGACAATGAAACAGTTTCTGGGAGTTCAGCAGATCTCAGTTTCGATGTAGATACGAACTCAGACTTTAGATATGCTGTTATTCTGAATAACCAAACTGTGCAGAATTTAAGTATTCTAGAAGGCCAAGGAGAAGATTTAGAAGTTGAGACAGGCCCTCTAGCACCTGGGGTGCATAACTGGAAGGTAGAAGTGTACACTGATAGTAGAGAGTATGTGTCAAGTGAACAAAGTTTTAGAACTACAGAGATGCCGGAGTTCGATGAACCAAGATTTGTTAGGGTTCAAGACTTTGAATATTCTGGTGATGAAATAATAACGCGTTTAATTATTTCAAGCTCGGCTAGTTACAACGCATATGTTAATGGAGAAAGAGTTGATTCCGGGAATCTTGATGCAATAGGTTTGAATGAACAGTACAGAGAACTCAGTATTGATGTATCTGAAATCGGAGAAGTCCAAAGCTTCCAAATTGAGGCCTCACCTAACTATTCAGAGAATGAGTATGAAACCCTGGTTTGGCCCGTAGAATAGTTATAGAATCCTCTTTAAACCACTTTTAACCATTCTAATATTTGGCGCTAATTTATCGCAGTCAGATAATTCTTCTCTTGAGAACCATTTGAACTCTTTAAACTTTTCTTCTTTGATTTGAGGCCTTCCTTCTTTGATTGAAGCAATATACCCGTTCCATTCAAAGATTTTGTTTTCGTGTTGGAACTCTCCGGTGTAGAAAGGCCTCTCTAACTCTGCTTCTACTCCTATTTCTTCCTTGGCTTCTCTAACCGCGGCTTCAGTCGCTGACTCATCTTCCTTTACTTTTCCGCCTGGTACTTCCCAATGATTTTTCTCAAGCCTGTAGAGTAAGAGTAGTTTGGAGTCTTTGATTATGATGTTTCCAGCTAGTTTAGTGATCATAAGGTTTCTATCGTTTTAGAAAGTATTTCAAATTTCGCTTTATCAGAAATAAGGATTGAAAAGTTAGAAAAAGATAGATTGAGTTTTATTCAAAAGGCTTGGAATCTTTATTTTCTGTTTCTGGTTTCTTCTTTGATTTTATGATATCCTGGTTCTCTGGGAAATATTCCGTAGATTCTGATCTTTTCATCTTCTATTATGTCGTAAGTTACTCTGTGGTTCAGTTCTGAGTTCCTATCTTCTTTCTGTAGTTTGAGGCATTGGACTTCATCTCCGTCCAGAAGCCTGATGACGTAGCTATTTTTGGGTAGAGGGTTCTGCTTTAAATTTTCTATTCTCTCAACAATCTCTGATCTAATCTCTGGCTTAATAGATTTCAAATCTTCCTTGGCTCCAGCTTCAAGCAATATATTCATTACTCGATCCCTAGATCTTCTTTAACTTCTTCAAGCGATAGCCATTCTTGTTCCCCTTTTCTCTCCCTTTCCCTGACATTCATTATTCTTTGAATTTCTTCAGGCCTTAACTGTGTCTCTTCTCTTAGTTTTTCTCTGATGGCTTCTCTGATAAATTCGGAGATATTTTGGTAGTCGTCTCTCTCCATCCGATTTTCTATCTCTTTTTTCAGGCCTTCCGGAAGGTTGACTGATTGAACTGGCATAACTATTATCTTGATGGTGAAATTTAATACCTTTATGGTTCTCTGATGGTTGCATTTATTTTCTCTGCCATTTCTTCACCATTCTCTAGCTCTTCTCTATTATAGTTAACCTCTATTTCGTCGCCAGTGTACCGCGGAGTAATGTGGAAATGCATATGCATTACTTCTTGCCCAGCTATTTCTCCATTATTTTGAGAAATGTTAAGGCCTCCGGGGTTAAAAGCTTCTTCTACTGCTTGACTGACTTTAACTAGTGTATCCCACATATAGTTCATCTCTGAGGCCTGATCGATTGTTTCAACGTGTTTTTTCGGGACTACAAGTGTGTGGCCTTTTGAAGTTGGGTTTACGTCTAGGAAGGCTAAAGTGTTTTCGTCTTCGTAGACTTTGTGTGAGGGTATTTCACCTTCGATTATTTTGCAGAAGATACAGTCAGTCATAATCACTGTTTGGAAAGAGTTGTTGAAGTAAATTACTGATATAATGCCGTTATATTTAAGGCCTTGGTCTAAATAACCTATCGAAAAATTATTAAAAGTATTACCATAGTATAGAGTTATGGGAGAAACTGATTCTGTGCCAACAAAATTTCCAAGTAGAATGGTCGAAGAAATGAACGAAATAGTGGAAGACGGCTGGTACGCTAACCGTTCAGAACTTGTAAGAGACGCAGTTAGACAGAAAATAAGAGAAATGAAGTCAGAACAGTTAGAAGATGCTATAAAGGAAGACGTGAAATGGGGTCTCAACGAATGAAGGCAGTCCTGGACGCAGGACCTATAATACATTTAGAACAGATCAACAAGCTAGAAATTTTAGAAGTTATAGATCAAGGTTACATCACTGAAGAAGTAAAAAACGAGGTCGGAGAAGATATAATCAACAAAACACGTTTAGATATAGAAACACTTAATGCCTCAAGTAAAGATAAATCAAAACATATCTCATCTAAATACGGCATAGATCTCGGCGAATCCACAGCTATAGCACTATCAACTCAAATAAACTCAGAATTAATTTTTACAGACGACCTCGAAGCTAGAAAAACGGCTAAATCACTAGATTTAGAGCCCCATGGAACGCTTGCATTAGTTACGAAAGCATACTCCGAGAATCTTATTGATAAGAATGAGGCTAATCAGATAGTCGATTCACTTTACAGAGACTCTAGCCTGTTCATAACTAAAGATTTAGTGAAATGGACAAAAGAACAAATAAATTAGAGCCTATAACATTAACTGATTTAAAGAAATTATTTGAATCAAACTACTGATATAACGCCGTTATATCTAAGGTTTTTCCCTGTGAATTATATTCTAGGCCTCAAAAAAGTTTTGTTAGATGAAAGCGCAGTCCGGAATAGAATACCTCATAACATATGGATGGGCAGTCATAGCACTAGGAGTGATAACTGGAGGATTATACTCCTACACAGGTTCCTCATGTAACGTTGAAACCGATGTTTTCCACCCGGATCTCAGAGTAGAAGACACAGGAATAGACTCAGAAAACCAGCTTCAAATGGCCTTCAGAAGCGTATCAAATGATCAAATTATAATCAGAGAAGTAAATATAGGAGGGTCGGATGGTGTAACGCAGGCCTCAAACCTAACGCTTGAACCTGGAGAAACCAGCAACTATCTAGTGGCCGAAGGTGAAGAAACCAGTGAATGCGCAGAAATGGATATAGAAATCGTCCACGACAGAGGAGTAGTTCAAAACCAGAGGCTTCAAGGAACAATTAGGCTTCCGGTAGAACTAGTAGAAGCAGTAATAGAATTCCTCAGCGCCGGAGGTGGAGAAATATCCGAACTCAGAATCAACGCATCACTAATACCTAACTCTACTGAAGGCCTGTGCATAGGAGACAACTGCCCAGAAAACACGGTCGATACAGAAGAGCTAGTAAGTCGTTCAGGCGACAACATGACAGGAACACTTACGACAAACAGGATAGAAGTAAACTGCTTCGGAAGTGAATGCAGCCAAGGACCACAAACACTGTCAGGAAACGTCTCAACCCAGAACAACACAATGGATGGAAACCTTGAACTGCCTTACATAAGACCAAGTTCAGGCCTAACATTCACAGGGTTCCAAGACTAAAAAGTTAAATTAAACCTAACACAACAATCATACAACAACCTAAAAAATGAAACTAAAACTAATCGCAATTACCGCCATAATTCTACTAAGTTCAGGCCTAGCAACAGCCGACATAACCTTCGATCACTCTGGAAACATAATTTTCGATACTTCAACAGAGTTCAACGACAATGTCGATTTAAATGATAATATTCTAGGATTTCCTACAAGAAACTGTCCAGACGGTGAAGCAGTTACAGACGTAAATGATGATGGATCAGTACAATGCAGCGAAATCAGCGGTGGTGGAGGCGAAGCCCAGAATCTGTCAGAAGTGCTTGATGAAGGAAACACTGCCAACCAAGACATAGACATGGACGGCAACGAAATAATAATGCTCGAAGCCATATCAGGCCAAGACACAGACATAAGAGTTGACTCAGAATTAAATCTGTTAAACAACAATATAACAAACCTAGAATCCTTAGAAAACTTCTTCAACTCAGCATGCACAGCAGACGAAGCAGTAACAGACATCCAAGACGACGGAACACTAATCTGCAATGAAGTAGGAAGCAGTGAAGGAGAGGCCTTGAATCTTTCACAGGTTTTGGAAGAAGGAAATGTTGCTAATCAAAGTATAGAGTTTGAGGAAGGGATTGAAATAGGGGGTGATACTCAGGATAATGATCTTGTCACTGAGGGAGAAGATGATATATCTATAGGTCGTGGAGCACAGGCGGTAGGAGTAGGAGACTTTGCAATAGCTATTGGACGGGATTCTTCAGCTACAAGCGGATCAGGTATAGCGATAGGAGGTGATGCTGGTGCTGATATAGGCGGTCTCGCTTCAGGGATTGACGCTGAAGCTGCTATCGATGCTACAGCTCTAGGACCCAATTCTAAGGCTCTTGGACAGTCATCTACATCATTAGGATTGAATTCTGAGGCTCCTGGTGATTCAAGTATTGCAATAGGTGATGGTGCTGAAAGCTCCGATCAAGATGCTATATCTTTAGGTAGAAATACTGAGGCGTCAGGTTACGGTGTAGCTATAGGTCATGATAACTCTGCTCAAGGGACTAATTCTTTAGCTATGCTTGGCGCTGCTTCTGCAGAAACTTATTCTATAGCTATTGGAGGTCAATCTGGAGCACAGGATAGAGGTGTTGCTGTAGGGAATGCTGTATCCGTAGATGGCGGTGTTGGGATAGGTAATGAGGCTGGAGGGGCAGAACCTGGTTTTGAAGGCAAGGATGCGGTTGCTGTAGGTAATAGCGCGTGGTCTGATGGTGATAGATCAATAGCTATTGGTACAGAATCGAATACTTGGTCCGGTGCTTCTGAAAGTATTGCATTAGGTTATAATGCTATGGTCGATGAAGATGCAGAAGCAGCTATAGCCCAAGGTTACAATGCTGAGGCCTCTGGTGATTCAAGTATTGCTATTGGTGATAGCGCAGGATCTAGTGAAATGGTGGAAGGAGATATAGCTATGGGAACGGATGCTTTGGCTGAAGGAGGCAGTATTGGTACTTCTACTGCTTTAGGTAGGGGGGCTGAGGCCTCAGGCGATGGTACTTTTGCTTTAGGAGATGAGGCTAATGCGACGGGCGAATTAGCAGGGTCTATAGGCGGAGGTTCGATGGCTCATGGATATAGGAGCACAGCCGTTGGTACTCTTGCAAATGCTACAAGTCAGTACAATACAGCGGTGGGAATGTATTCTTGGACCCAAGATGATGCGGGTACTGCAATAGGATATAACTCACAGGCACAAGACCAGTTTGGAACGGCACTGGGTACTGAGACCTTTGCAGAAGGATATTCTTCGTTAGCTGTTGGAGGTCAGGCTGTCGCAGAGGGCGATAGATCGGTTACACTAGGATCTATTTCTGGAGCTGCCAACCGAGGTGTAGCTGTAGGATCGGAAGCCAACGCCTCGACCCAGTACTCTGTAGCGCTAGGACAGTTATCCTCAGTTACAGGCGATCAACCTGGAGGTATGGCACTAGGTAGGGACGCAACAGCTCAAGGAAGCGGAATCGCAATAGGTGAAAATGCAGTCTCTGACGAAAACAGGACTGCAGTATTTGGAGGCGGAATTTACGACTATGATGTTGATGTCACCGGCGATCTTAGTGTTGATGGACATATCGAGAATGAGGGTGTTAGGGATGTTAGTTATAGTTCGGGTCATACTGCTTGGGGTTCAGGCCTTGATTCTGAGGAGGTTCACAGGTTTGGAACTACGAGCTCTGAATCTGTTGAGGTTGAAAGACTGGATGTTCAGTTGAAGGGCGGTGGCAGTAACAGTAATTTTGAGGTAGAAGTCTATGATGCTGGTTCGAGCACGGTTTTGGGGAGTACTACTGCTGGTACGCCGTTGAATGATGTTGGAACAGGGTCTGCGGATTCGGATGTAACGGTTAGAGTGACCAATAATGATGGGAGTGATGTGACTGCTTCGATAACTGTTTCAGGCCATGTCGTGGAATAGTTTCCTAAACCTTTCCCCCCTCCTTTAGGTGAAGTTCTTTTTATCCTAGAATTTTTTGTGCTTGGTCTAAGAAGTCTTCTGCTATATTTATTTTTTCTTCAGCTTCTTCTCGAGTTATACTTGTTTCGGTTCCGTAGTCTACATCTTCTCTTATTTGCTGTATCCTGGAGAATTCTCTGAGAAGCTCTTTGTCTATCTCCTGTCTAAAAAGTTTTCCGAGTTCGCTGTTTACTCCTTGATGGGTTCTAGGCATTGAGTCTTTTGTCAGTAGAATGGCTTTGGCTGCGTTAAACATTGAGTAGTATGCTCTTGAAACTGCGTCCCCGTATTTTTCGTTTTCTAGAAGCAGTTTTGCTGTTGAAAGTCTTTCCTCAGCATTTTCAATCAATTTTTCTTCTTCCTTCATATCTCTACACCTTCATTTTCTACGTTTGTATGGAAGCTCCAGTTGTTTTCTACTTTTTCCATAAAATTTTGCTTTTCGAATATTCGCGGTGAGAACTTCAGGTCTTTTTCTTCTCTGAATTTATCGGCTATATCGAAAAGTTTTTCTCTATCATCTTTCCTTTTCTTAGTTACCAGTACTGCTATATCTATATCGCTTCCAGGCACATGGTCGTCTCTTGCATATGATCCGTAGAGTATTACTTCCTCTAATCGATTACCAAGCTCTGCTCTAACATGGTGTGCAAAGTTTTCGATTTCTTCCTGCGACGCCAATGACATAATTACAGGTTATGCATTAAACTGTAAATATTTGTCGGATAATTCTCCACTATATTTTAAGTCTGAAGTCAACTAAATACAAGTTATAGAACTATTGGAGGCCTCAACTCTCGATGAATGAAGGACATAAAACTTCTTTAGCATTTCTGGGAATCTTTGCTTTTCTAGGCCTTGCCATATTTTTCCAAGCAGATATAACAACTCATCTGGGATTAGAAACAGAACAAGAGCCAGATACACTAGATCAAACACAGGAAACAAATAGACAAGCATCAACACAGTTCACTGAGAGTTTTGAAGGAGAGCTAGGCCCAGAATACGTATTCGATATCGAGACAGAATCACTGGAATTCTCTCATTCGGAAGATAACAGAGAATACTATGAGGCCTCGCTCAGATTCGAACTGACAGAGTTCGGAGAACAAGTCTTACAAACCTCTACTGAAGAAGAAGTCAAAGAGTTGGTAGAAGAAAGTTTCCAAACTTATCCTGAAGGAGAATACGCCCCAAACTTAATAGCAGATGTAGACGCAGTGAACGAGGGAAGAATCAGTGACTTGGAAAGAGAGGCCTTAACAGGTAACTTGGAAGAATTCTCAGAAAATAACGGCCAGGCAAATATAGTTATCTCAGTCCAAGAAGGTGAAAATGCCGAAATCAAATGGGGGAGCTTCTCCACAGTATGGACAATGAGCACAGAAGAAACTTCTGCTGAAGCTCTCGTTAATGTTGATGAAAGTGGAGCAGTTCAAACCGATGACAATGGAGTAATCCAAAACGTGGGAGAGGAGGATGATGGTGAGCAGACTCAGTTCTATACCGATTTCTCGGAGTACGAGGATACTGATGATATCACAGAATATGACTGGTCTAATCACTGGGAAGTAGACGGAATAAACTTCGCTGTGGAAGAAGGAACTATATCCTGGAGCGATTGGGACACAGACCGCCCTGTAGGAGTTTCTTGGGATAAAGTGCCCGATGACGTATCTGACGCAGAAGTGTTTGCCACTATTGAAGACTATGATTCGGAAGAACAGGCAGCATATGTCTACACTAATGCAGAAGAGGCGGAAGGAGGAGATATGGGGGTAGCTTATGGAGGCGGATATAACAAAGGCACGAACACCGATGAAGCAAGAATCTCGTATGATGGAAGCGCTGAGGCCTGGGAAGTAATTGATATAAATACTCCTTATCACATCCGTTTCAGAGCTGAAGAGGTAAATGGAGAAAACAATCTCAAGCTGAAAATTTGGGAGGTTGGAGACAATGAGCCGGATTGGCAGCTCGAACTAGAAAACGATGAGTTAGGTAGTGGGAATATTGTAATAGGAGATGAGTTCTATGAAACTTCCGGATTTACTGTGTCTGAGTTTAGCGTCGGTATTGGAGGCGAAAACGCGCCAACCGAGCCTGTTGAATAAATTGAGTTTTTACTTAACAAACAACATTGTTGTTTATGGACAGAGATTTTTAGATGCAGAGAAAAGTTGTAACTGCTGTATTTCTATCGTTTTTTCCCCTGGTATGGGTGAAGATGAGGCTTCATACCGGCGGGTTCATGGTTTCAGTGCGCAGATCGTGATGTTGAAGTTACCAATGTTGAGAGTGAATCTGACAGCGTTTACCGTGCTATTGTTGATACTGGTGAAGGCCTAGAAAGCGTTTTTGTGAATAGTGATGGCGAGTTTATTTTGTTGAATCTGGTTGTGGCTGGTGAGGAAATTTTACCTTATTTAGAGGCTGACGTAGTTTAGGAACTTGAGTTTTTCGAAGAAGTTATGGGCTGCAGTTTTGAGGCCTAAAAAACCATTTTTTGAGGTATCAAAGTTTCCTGCGAGTAACCTTTTTTAACAGACTCTCTAAAGTATACGTATGATGAAGGGACAGTCCGCAATCGAGTATCTCATGACGTATGGTTGGATGCTTTTAGTGGTTGCAATTGTTGGAGGCCTTATTTTCACGCTTGCTCAGGATCAGGATGTTGAGGAAGTTACTGGTTGGTCGGGTCAGCCAATTATTCTTGAAGATTTCGGTATTACAAGTGATGGTAATTTGAGCCTTCAGATTACGAATGTGAGAAGAGGGACTGCCGAGGTTTCGAATGTGACTGTTGAGGATTCTTCGGGGGAAGTACGTTTCAAGGATGAAAATACAGGTTTTGAAGCAGCTGAAGAGTCTCCTGGACCTTTAGAATTAGGCTCTCAGTCTTCTGCGGAAGTAAGAATACCAGACTTTTCTAGGAATGATACGGCTCAAAGATTTGATGTAGAAGTGGTTTTTGATCGTGATGGATTAACTAATCAGGTTTCGAGAGGAGGCTTTGTAGGCGGAATTAGAATGGAATAAAGAATTTTTCTTTTTTGTTTCCATAAGATTGTTTATAAGATTTAGTTTTACTTGTTGTATTTACGGCGGTCATAGTGTAGTCCGGCCAATCATCTCGGCCTTTCGAGCCGAAGACCCGGGTTCAAATCCCGGTGACCGCATGATGATTACTAGACTGCTTTTAGCAGCAACAGGCCTCACATTTTCGAAGGCTGTCAAGAGTATCTACTTTAATTCTAGAAACATGAATCCGGATATTGATAGAAAGAATCTTTCACTTCTATTTGTAGGGCTTACAACTCTTTTCTACATGACTCAAACAATTTTCAGTTTCTAACATTGTCCTTCGGTAATAGGGGGTCGAAAAAGATTTAAGCTTGTGGTAATAAGTTTACCATGTGATCTAGAATGGGAGAAGTTACTGTGGAGGACCGTGGAAGAGTAATTATACCTAAAGCTGTGAGAGATAAGCTAGGGATTAGAGGCGGAGAGAAAATGAAAGTTAAGGAGAAAGACGGAGAAGTCGTTATGAGGCCTGTTAGATCCGGCGATTCATTGAAAGAATTGAAAGGAGTAGTTAAAAAATCGGATGTTGATCCTATGGAAGTTAAAGAGATCTGGAGCGAATAGGCAATGGTTTTTGTTGACAGCAATATATGGTGTTATTATTTTGATCAATCATCTAATGAGCATGAATCGGTCTCTAAAAAGCTAGATAACGTTATTGAAAGCAGTCAGGATATCCATATAAACACCGTTGTATTGATGGAAGTAGGCCATTTTTTAATCAAGAATCTTGGAGGGGTTAAAGGTAAAGAGAAACTGGATCAAATGCTTGAATACAGCTTTAAAATGAGCGAATTGAGCTATCCGACTACAGTTGACTCTCTTGAAATACTTTCAGAGGAACATCATACAGGTATTGGAGGCAGAGACTCTACTATACTTGCTTCAATGAAGGAAAAAGGTGTCGAAAAATTAATTACGCATGATCAGGCCTTCAAAAGGATAGAAGAAATAGAAGTAATTGATCCAGTTGACTAAAAAATTTTCAGTTTCTGAAATTTTCGCCCGAATGATTTTGCAGGTAGCTCTGCCACATATATCTTAGACGGCTCCAAGCCTTTTGGATAGGGTCATTCACCTGGAAGAAAAGATATTTCCATTCATTGTCGTTAATCTGGACTTTGATGCACGGATTAACGGATCCTTCCTCTAGTTTCAGGCCTGTAATCTCAGAAAATTCTGCGCCATCAACTATCTTCTCATCAGGGTACTGATCTAGAATATTCTCCCACTCGCCTGTCTTTTTTCTGTAGAAGCAGTCTTCCTCAATTGTTACGTCTCCTAACTGGGATTTAATCTTAACCATAGAATGATTTATGGGGTTGAAGAATTTTAGAAGTTACTCTTCGACATATTTTCCTTTTTCACGGCGGAAATCTTCTTCATCCATTTCTTCTCTGACATGTGCTACAAGGCCTGGAGTCC
>LKMJ01000344.1_pt1 | contig 33939 bp, 37 predicted proteins | sample 643391 | NCBI WGS metagenome assembly LKMJ01 (sample SAMN04112250, study PRJNA286221) | soda lake metagenome | biome: soda lake; feature: Kulunda Steppe; material: water; isolation source: sample PL-Br10 brine of Picturesque Lake | place: Russia: Kulunda steppe | collected 2010-07 | reverse complement strand
GAGAGAGAGAGAGAGAGAGAGAGAGAGAGAGAGAGAGAGAGAGAGATGTGCATATTGAGAAAGAGGGGAGGGCTTACGGGATTGTGGACATCTTCTGGTGCTCAGCATGCACGAGTGCCACCTGCAGCTCTGCCAGAGCAATTGGTTGACCCAGCCTTATATTGGTTGCCCTGCTGCATTTGCAGGGGCAGACGGATGTTGGTGCAGTGGAGGAGCGGATGAATGCACTGTTCGAGAGCCTGCAAAAGCGCATGGAGAAGCGGCGCGCTCTTGCATCAATCCTCCTTAACATCCCGGGATCCGTCTCCATTGGCTGCCAGGTGTCCACATGTTGTTGAGTGCCAGGTGTCCACATGTTGTTGAGTGCCAGGTGTCCACATGTTGTTGAGTGCCAGGTGTTTACATGTTGTTGTGTGCCAGGTGTCCACATGTTGTTGAGTGCCAGGTGTCCACATGTTGTTGAGTGCCAGGTGTTTACATGTTGAGTGCCAGGTGTCCACAAGTTGTTGAGTGCCAGGTGTCCACATGTTGAGCACTTAAAGTTGTTGAGCGCTAAACAAGCACAAAGTGGGCCTAGGCAGTGCACCGGGGGATGAACAAGACGAGTGCCAGAGCATAAAAGCATGGGCACTGGTGCAGTGTCAAAGGATTCGCCGCTGATTCACCAGAATGTGTGATGCATTGGAGAGTGCAGCTTGATTCTGGATAATGCATGGGATTTACAAAGCAGAGTTGCACCTTCTCTGTAACAGCCTGGCCAGGTAGCCTGCAACTTGCGCACGATAAATGGGTCGCAACTTGCAAGCATGACTTGCTAGCCAGCAGTGCATGCAAGCCATGCCTTGTCTGTGGCATTCAGACTTATTCCCTTGCCCTCATGCAGTTATACAAACTGACAGCCGCCCCTGCAGCTCCAAAGAGCATCTATGTACATGCCCAGACAAATGAGGTGGTGAGTACTGCACAATGAGCCCAGCGCATGCCTTGCTTGCCTGCTCTTTGCACACGTATGTGCTCCATGAAGCCTGCTACTTTGTACAATTATCATTTTGCCTCGAATTATGCACACATCATGCATGCCAGAGCTGCCATGCACAGTGTGGTTCACGGAGCGTTGCCGTGCATGACACAGCACAGAGACATTGGGTCCTGTTGTGGTTAAACAAAGCAGATCCTTGTGCTCTTAACATGAGCAATATGTAGCAAGATCCCCTATGAGCAATAGCTAGCGAGTTCCCCGGATTTTGGCACAAGCACCTGGCTCTGAATAACCCTGTAGTACCAGCATGAGATGTGTGCGCCAGCATGAGATGTGTGTACCAGCATGAGATGTGTGCAAGGAGGCTAGCAATTGAGAATCGTGCTTTTAAGAGCACTCCCTGATTTTGATGCTGCATGAGGTGCTCTGCCCAGTTCTCTTGGCTTGGCCGCCCATGGTGCAAGCCTCCCCTGGTCAGCTGTGCTGCACGCCTCTCCTGGTGCACGCCTCCCATGGTGCAAGCCTTTCCTGGTGCACGCCTCACCTGGTGCAAGCCTCCCCTGGTCAGCTGTTTGCGAGCCTCCCCCGATGCAAGCCTCCCCTGGTCAGCTGTTTTGCGAGCCTCCCCTGATGCAAGCCTTCCCTGGTCAACTGTGTTGAGGGCCTTCCATGGTGCAAGTCTCCCCTGGTCAGCCTTGGCAAGCTGCATGTGTTGCCAGGTGTAGCCCTTGTGAGCATGGCACAGGACCAAGCACAGGAAAAGGTCAAGCAAGGCACCAGATAAGACCAAAGCTCCAAAGCAGCACAGGAGACTCTGGTTCCCCTAACACTCAACCAAGTGCTGGGGAGTCATACATGGGATATGCAACACTAGAGGACAGCGGGAGGATGTGCTCACACTGGCCAGCACAAAGTGATTTACTGACACCCAGACCAGCACATGGGACACAACCCTTTGGAATGCATGGCAGCATCCTCAAAGCTTGCCACTGCATCCCTTTTTTGAAAATTTTTGCCACTGACACAGTGAATCATGCCCTTTGGCGTGCTCCCTGCTGTTTCTCACAGTCCGATTCAGTGCAGCACTTTGCAGTCAACAGCACTGCACTGTGACTGGGAGCATGATTCCTATTTGCTCGCCAAGAGCCCCATCGTACGTGCCCTGCACCTCTGGCCAGCTCGCTCCACTCACATTGTGCTTGTAGAATGGCCATGCTGCCTGTAGCACAACATGGACACTAGTCTTGACCACAATATGCCCAGAACAAAGCCTATTTGCTTGCTGAACACCTCTGGCTGGCCCGCTCATCCTCAGGTCGTGCCCAGGACGCGCCATGAGCTGGCAACAACGGGCACCCACGTGACCCCCAGCTTGGAGCAGCAAAGGGAGAAGCGCAAGGAGTACAAGAAGGTGTACAAGGCAGTGGACAAAAAGAACCCCAACAGGGCCATCCAGGTGTGGGTTGGAGGGGTCACATGTCTTCAGACTGGTAGGGCCATCCAAGATGCGCAGTGATGCAGGCAGGCATGTGAGGTGATGCGTGATTGAAAGCCTCCTGGCAGGGCTATCTGGGTGCAAGTCAAAGGGATCACCAGCCTTCCTGCAAGCCAAGTGGATCATCAGCCTTCCTGGTATGGCTTTCTAGGTGCAGGCTGTGTAATGAGGGCCGAGGGTCTTTGCATACCAATTGGAATGGTTTGGAGGCACTGTTATTGAGAACCATTTCTTGCTCCAAATGTGATTTGTGCGTTCAAGGCGCCAGGATCTCCATTGCCGGTTGGAATTGCGTTGCACTGGTTGCTAGGTGGCCGTAAAGATATGCTAGTATGCATTTAGTCTTTACCGTAGTAAGCTTATATCACGCTGCAAAATAAAATGTTTATGTGGGTTGCGGTTTATTGCGGATTGAAAATTAGATAAATATTTTTGGGGCTGCGGATCAGGTATTTGACAACTCTCTTGCTTGGCCTGGACCAGTTTGCGTGCTATCTTTTGCAGACATAAACTTCCCTGCATGTATTAAAGGGATGGTAAGGTCAGGGGCCACATAAGGGGCTGATTGCCCCTGCGGATTTATGCGGATATGATAAAGATAATTATTGAAAGGGTTGCGGCGCTGATTTGCAAAATTAATTATTTTTGGGGGGTGCGGAATGATCTACATCTACTATGGTATGTACTGTCTGGTGTGCTGGCTTTGACTCTGAGTTTCAAAAATAACAAACTTGAGACGTGCAGACTGATATTCTACAGACAGACCAATGCATCTCTGTGAGTCGCCATAGTACGTATGTGGGGCAAGACCTCCTGGCTGCAGAAGCTGTGAGCGGCAATTTGCTGCAGTGTAAATTTCATACTAAAGCATACAGTACATGTGAATTGTTGTGCAATAAGATCAATCGTAAACGTCCAACACAATCTATGAATCCTTCCCTCATTTCAAAGGGTTGATTCATTCCTCCTTGGCACAAAACTCTGCCCATGTGCATGGCATGCATCGTTAACTTAATGTTGAAGCGCATGTGAATACCTTGATATTGCATGCCTTCTTATGAATTACTTGGTTATCAAGAAATGAATCTTGAGGGTTTTCATCATGGCTTCTTCCCCAGTTCAATGCCTAATCCATCCCTTGTTCGTTAATGCTTCCAAAGGCTGCACACTTCAAGCATGCCTGTCTCTGACACAAGGACAGGGGCACAAGCACGTGCAATTTTTCTTAAGGGCCAACAGAAACATTCTCTTTGGAAATAATTTGTCTGCATAGCTACGTAGCAAGTATGACACACAAAGCGCGCTGTACATCAGATTTGAAGTTTCTTGATGAGCGAATCCTATTTTACGAATTGACTGCTTCATTTTATGCTGGAGAACTTCAATGAAAGGCCAAGGCCACTCTTGTTTAATATACAATGGGATGCAGGCAGTTTTTGATGCTGATGAGGTTGTCTCTGAGATCCGTGGCATCTATAGTCAAGGGATAGAGCTGCTGGGTTTCAAGCCACTGTCCGAGCTCCAAGACTACTACAATGTGGGTGCAGTCTCCTCATCTTTCCTAAACATTATTGCCAATATTGCATAAATTAACAAGAAAACAGCAGCATGGTCAGATTTGGTTTTTTTGGTCCCGAAAAATATTAGCTAAAAGTTCAGGAAAGAATGCCGGGCTATCATTACAATAAAGCATACGGACATCGCTTTCTAGAAATGTATGGACCATCCTTGCTTACGTTGACACTCATGACTTGTTTGCAAGAAATTCCCTAGATGAGATTGATGCATTCACATTCAATGTAATGCATGCGCAGTTAAGCACCAGCACGTTTGTACGGCCAGCAGAGAAAAAAGTGAAAGGCAGCACCACAGTATTCAAGGCACTCCTAGACGCAATGCTGGGCCAGAGCAAGATGGCAATTTGCAGGTATGATGATGGTGCATCAATGTCCCTTGACAGGAGGAAGAGGGTAAGAACAAAAACGCTTAAGATGCTTGCATTGATCGCAATGTAGAATGTTTGTTTGTGTGGTGTTGTGCGCATTTGAGATGTAATCTGGTCCACCAGTGCAAATGAAGGGACTGAATTGCCTGCTCATGCACGCTTGCATGCACTGAAAGAGCTATACTGAGGTCCGGGCATTACGGAGCATCAGTAATTTCACTCAGGCATTTGATGCATTCTTGTAGGCATCGCATATGCCCTGTATAGTCATCGATTATTTTCAATCATCAAACATGAGCCATGGTCACGATGAAAACAGTGTTGGGATCTTCCTTGCAGCTGCTCTAAGTCCCAGACCATCTGTGTGCCATCTCAACTCAGATTTCAATCACCTTTCTGGATTGACTTGCCGCCATTTCGCAGCAAAACAATTTTGTATATTTCACTCGCCCAAATTTCTTTTATGGATGCCTTTGCGGGATTCTCCTTGGGATGCGTCTCAGGTACACACGAACGTCTGGGACAAGGGCTAGAATGGTTGCTCTGCTACCCCAGGAGCAGGTCTCCGACTCCTTTGGCTATCAGGTATGTGAATGAATTGTGGGCTTCAGGTGCTCAGTGAAAGACGCATGGTTGCATTTGTTTGCGGCCTTTTTTGTTTTCTTTTCTTCAGTGCAGGAGCAGGAGAAGCAGCAGCTGACACCATGCTTATGATGGGGATACAGAGGAGCTTGTATGATTCAAGGACAGATAGCCTTGGTATTTGCAGGCCTGCAAGATTTATGGCACAGCAACTCATGCCTGGCAGTCTGGTCATTTATTGCCTGCTTTGTTTAAAACCACCTTGTGGCTGGAGCAGTGTAGCACAATACTCTGATCAATGATGCGGCTGGGAAAATCTGTCGATTTGTGTGTTTTCTCTTTTGCCTATTTGCCTCTTTGCCTTCCTGTCTTTGTGCGTGTTGCCATCACCTGCTGGAGAATTTTTGATTCATGCACTTCACCCCTTACCTCGCCGTCCTTGTGTGCCTTGCCACCTTTTTGCAGTTAACTCCTGAAGGCATGCATCTTATTCCATTGCCCTTTGCTGATGATGTCCGTGCGCCTGAGAGGCATGCACCTGTGGTAAGAATTCCTCTCAATGACAATTATACACCTCAAAGGCTTACTATTGTGGCCAGCATGCATGCTGAACTTCTGGCGCAATGCGCAAAGCTACATGAGTTGTGAATCAAACAACACTTGTGCAATGCATGACCAAGCATTCGACTTGCATGTGGATGCTCTAGTATGGCATGCAATGTGATTATCACCAAGGCTTGCAATGTTGTAGCACGGGTCCTCAGATTGTTTAGCAATTGGAAAAGCCAAGGAGATGCCTGATCAGAAAGTAATGCATCAGTATACATTACTTATAATTGGAATTATACTTTTCAACTCAATATATTTTCGTTGTATCCATCCAGATATGGTACGATTTAGAAAGAATCCACAAGTTTACAAGTTTACATGTTTACATTTGACCTTCAGCCAGGTAGTTTGACTGTTCTGGTTGCTGGTGAACATCAGCCATACAGAAAACATTCATACGCTCTGACATAAAACGATAGGAATCATTAATTTTGTCTCTGGAAAAATGAATCCACAAGGGATCAGTTAAGCAATTTAAAGGTTTGGTCAAGCTCAATTTCAATCAACACAGAAAAGGCATGTCAGGACTTATGCGCAGTCCACCCTATTGCATATCCAACAGAGATTACGCACTCATACGTACTACAGGCAGAGCTGGAAGCTAGCCATGTGCAAGCAGCAGCAGCATGCATTGACTGCTTGCCCTATGAGTACAACATGGGGGAAGTTCCAGACCCTGCGCTCCACCATCATTTCAATGTGCTTGAGGTGAGTGTGCAATTTCAATGTTGCTTGCTGCTTGCTGTACATACAATCACCAATTAGCAATGGCGCCTTTCATTCTATTTATGAGGTCACACTTACAGGTTTGAATTTAGGCACTTTAAAAGCACACATAAAAGCCGCGGCACAAACTGTGAACATGGTACTTGTACTGGCTTTGGGAGGCTTGATTACCTCCTGGTGTTGGATTTCTTGCTTAATGAGCTTAGAATAAGGGCATTCACAGGAGCTGAATAAGAATCACAGGGAATGCAGACCATGTTTCTGTTAATGATTTGAGGCATGCGAGCTTATGGCATGATATTTCAGGCATGCCTCATCAGCAACCAGCAGGGAACTGGACTGTAAGCAGCCCAATGGGTGCTCAGGCTGTGTCAAATCGTCATTTTCCAATGCGGCATCACTGTCAGGAACGTGATGAGTGTCCAGCCGTTCCTTTTGACATTGTTCAGGCTCTGATTCTGAAAGTTGAGCCACCCACAGTGGAGCAGTCAAGAGAAATGGACTTAACTGTTGTCAACAACAGCGAAATTGATGAAATTGCGGGCCAGCAATTAGATGAGTTCAAGGGAGCAGTGATGGGCCGAGACTATGTGCCATACCAAGGCAAAACTGGTGCAGGTGGGAGAGACTGCAGCATGTTGGACATGTTTCAAGCCTTTAAAGGTGCATGAACCCTAGAACAAAAGGAAACGCCTAGCCACATGCATCTTTTCCTTGCATGCGTGAGACTCGTGTTTATTGTACCGGGCCAGATTTCGCACATCAATTCCTGCAAGCTCCTTGCGCATAAGTACTGAGCCTTTAAATTGGTGCATTCGCTTGCGCGCCGGCTTGAACTTGCATTGCAGAGTACCCCTGAATCACGCGCATACTGAGCAATCCATATGGTCGGGCAATGTCCTGCAATGCAGGAAAGGGCACCAAACGAGGCCGCGGGGATGACGTTGGGCTGGCTACAACTTATGCAAACATCCCATGGGCAGACTTGATCCGGGGGGGGGAGGCTGCGCTCATGAAAAGGACGACAGAGGACCTGAGGGTAGGTGCTTGCCTTGCAGGGTGCTAGGCCTCGCTAGGTGCTCGCCCTGCTGGGTGCTTGGCTTTACTAGGTGCTCAGCTTGTTGGGTACTAGGCCTTGCTAGATCCTTGCCCTGCAAAGTGCTCGCCTTGCTGGGTGCTCGCCTTGCGGGGTGCCAGGTCTTGCGGGGTGCTTGCCTTGCTCATTCAGCAGAGGACCTGATGGCAGGTGCACGCCTTGCTTGTTGTCTGTCAGAGCACCATGAAGGTCACAGCGCTAAGTCCCAGTCTTGCTCTGTTTGCTGCTTAGCAATGTCCCCTGTGCACGTCCATTGCCAGTCACTGTCAGGCTAAGAAGGGCTTACATGCCAGCTCCAGCAACCTCTTGTTGCCCATATTAATCTCCTCCTTCCTACCTGCGCTCCTGCAAAGTCGACAATGGATAATGTCAACTTTTCATGGGCATCTACTGCGCTCAACAGAGCAGCTCTGTCTTTCTTTTCCATTGACAGCAGCATGTTTTGACAGAATACCAATTGCTATATATATATATATATATCGCCGCTTGCCGTGCAGGTGTATCTTAATTACCACAGGCTCCCTGTTTCGGGCGTCAAAAAAGACATTGCCAATCGCATTCTCAAGCATGCAAACAAGGATTAGCTAGTGCTAGAATATGCTTGAGCATTGCCATTCTGTGATAAAAAAATTTAAAACAGCAGAATGCTCACGCATGCGACTTATTACTAGCCACCATGTTCTGTACGGCGTCTAATCGCCAATGAATGCTAATGTAAAATCACGTTTTTGCCGAAGGGTTTTAAAAATATTGGGTTCCACATGTGGACCAGTGTCTGGCCAGAAGTGGAGCTTCTATGAGCCTCCAGTGCATATTTGAGTGAGTCAGGTAGGCATGCAAGTATTTTGTAATGACTCCTTGCAAATAATGAGCATAGTATGCTCAGCATACCATCAAAGAACCTTGGGTATGATGCTGGCATCAGTGAAAACAAACATACCAGTGCACTGATGTCCTTTGTGATTTGAAGGGAGAGGAGGATCTTGCTAGGGGCACCGATTATCGATCATTTCTGGCAAAAGGTAGAAAAAGGAGAAGAGAAGAAAGAAGAGGGTTACCTGCATTCAGCAGCACGACAGTGCGTAGAGGGCACTGAGTTTCTAAGAATTCTTCTAGTTTGTTAGGAAAGTTGACGTTAAAGATGCCTCATCTTCATAAGTTTTGCTAAACCTCTGTGTACCCTGACTTCAATGTTTAAAACTGGTTTTCTGTTTTTTACCAAACAATAGTCTTCCTCCTGGTGTTTGGAACTTGTTCTTAAGACGCTTCTACTTCCCAAACACAACCTTGCTTTTAGTTTAAATTTTGGTTGCAGGCCATGGGCATCAGCTACGGTTAGGTTAGCTTATATAACTGTATCCGTCGGAATGTTGTTTTTTATTTCCAGTTTGGATTTCCTCGATTACCTTGTGGATTACCAGTTTGGAAATCGGGCTGGTAATCGATGTGGATTACCATTTGGTAACCGACTTGGAATCGGGTTAGCAATAGCCCCCTCGATTACCAAAACAGTAACTGGGCTGTAAATAAGGACCACCATTGCCGGAATGGTAATTGGTGGAAATCATACCAGGAATGGTTCTCTTAATTACTAATTTGGTAGTACCAAATTGGTAACTGAGCTGGAAATCAGGACTGTCATTACCAGAATGGTAATTGATGGAAATGAGACAAGAAATACTATCCTTGATTACCAAAATGGTATTTGAATTAGAAATAAGGCCTGTGATTATCAATCTGGAAAAAGCTTGAGACCAGATCAGGAATGGTCCCCTCGATTACCAAACTGGTAACTGAGCCAGAAATCAACTGGATAAATGCTGGAGACAAGACCCAGAATTGTCTTCGCGATTACCTTATATTAGCAGTGTTTGTATTCAGGCCAATAATCTTCAAGCCAATAATCTTAAATGTCATTGTCACGCCAGATTTATGCAGTGCCAGATTTATGCTGCATTATGACCCAGAGGTTGGTTGAGTCAGTTGGTGGAGTATTTGATCCCGTGGTCAGTTCAGCTACAGCCGTATTTGAGCACATCAAAGACGAACTCAAAGTAATACCTTGTTTGCTCCTAGCGACCTTGTAACATGTACGCCAGGGAGTAGACCCCTCCCTAGTTATGGTCATGCTGCAATTCTAGTTTGGATGCAGCAGTCTCTCAGCGTGACATCATGAATGGAATTATAATTGCAAGCAAACTGACAAACCTTGCTATCATCAAAAAAGCAACTGTGTAATAAGGCCAGAAATCAGGCATTAGTTGCCAAATCTGTAAATGTAAGGAATCAGACCATTTGGAGACCGCTGAACGAGGGCAGCTGAATTGTAACCTAAAATGCCTGCAATCTGAACCAAATCTACTAGTAGAAAGGCGCTCATATCAGAGGAAAGGAAAGGTCTGAAAGCCAGAGGTTTTGGTGTTTAAAATTTACAACTTAGGGTTCACCGCCAGCCAGGTCGTAAGGCTGATTGGTTTGTTGCTGGTCTTCGCCAGTTGAAAATAGTCCATATTGTCCGAATTGAAATGGCAGAGTTTGTTGTGCCGTTGAGAAAGGAAATCAAAGACAGTCTGACTAGGCAAGTTATGTAAAATATAAGCGGCCTCCATAAAAAAGGATCGGCAGAAAGGAAAGAAAAGAAACAAGCACTTCCTTCTGAGAGAGCACACAAACAAGTCTTGACAGTCAAAAAGAACATGCACCTCATTTTGAATAGCAGCACAGGAACACAAGTGACTTGTCACAGTGGCCATTTCCATTGCACCAGATGGAGGATTCCATTGCAAGAGTATGTGCTTGCAAGCGATTTCTGCTCACATTCCTCACAACATGCTTAGGTAGATTAAGGTGCAGATAGCAAGGGGGCATCAGGGGGGCAAACTTAGGTGTACAGCAAATTCGAGACAAACCAGGAGATCCTCAAAAGGGCAAGCTCATGTAAAATCAGGCTCTTCATGGCTTCAGCTAAGCTTCCCTCATTCAGCTGATACAGCTATGTAACCTATTCTATCCTCTGTGCAGAGGGCACACAAGGTTATAAGGGAGCGGTTAACTGCCAGCCTGGACGTTTGGCTGATTGTTCTTTGGTTGGTCTTTGCCTGCCAAAAAGTAGGCCATAATATCTATGATGAAATGGCAAAGTTTGTTGTGCCGTCGAGAAAGGAAATAAATGACAGTCTGTCTAGGCAAGGTTCGAAAGAAAGGGATAAAAAGTCTTTCTGATAGAGCACACAAAAAGTCTTGACAGAGGTAAAGAACTTCTTTCTCACTGAACATGCTCTTTATTTTGCACAGCTGTGCAAGAGCACTTGTCACAATGTCCATTTCCATTGCGCCAAATGGAGGACTCCACCGCGATAGTGCACACAGAAAAAGGGCTCACATTCTGCATAAGATGCTTAAAGAGGTCAAGGTACAAAAAGCTAGGGGAGCACCCCTGTTCTGTACACGAGCGCGTGAATCAGCTTGAAGATCTAGGAGGGGAGAGGCAAATCAAGGATGATGACTTATATAAGTTATAAATATATAGATATATCATTGGTAAGTCGCAAGTTTGTCGTTGCTTTCCTGAGGGTTCTTTACCGCAGTATCCCTCCACACTTTCCTCACCCTTACTAAACTCAGGTCAGCAGTACATTCTGAGTGACCCTTGTTGCCCCTGAAAAAAGGCTCAGATACGTGTGTCATAGCTCCGCAATCCCTCCAAGGCGCGCAAGATACCAGAAGCCCAACATGGTATGGCCTTAGGCTGATGCTCGAGGTCAATTTGAAGGACCTGCTTCAGGGTGGCGCTACAGGAGGACAGAATACCATTATAGAAATTAATAGCAGCTCTTAACCAAGAAAACTGCAGAGGTTGTGTCCACACTCACTTTGTGCTCATTTGCACAACCAGAGAGGGCACACTAAAGCAAAATAAAAAACAATGATGGGGATAATAAACGGGATAAAGTTCATGTGTGCATTTACAACGGGCAAGCGGGATAATAAAAGGGGATAAATGTTATCAGAGGGGGGGTGTGGAGGGTTGGGTAAAATTCCGCCCGAAGACAAAATTCCTCTGAGCATGCTTCCGCTCTCTTTAGCTTGCTCCTCACTGGTCCGGATGCATTGGATCCAATGCATTGGATATGATGACAGCAGAAAAAATGGTGGTCTTAATAAGTCCAATCTTCCCTAATAGGCTGGACCCCTCCGCGTGGAGGGTAGAGGGGGGAGTGGCGGATACCCGCGCGGAGGGAGAGAGCACCAGTGCGTAGGTTCCAAAGTATGTATGCTTGAAAAGGTGGAAAACCCGCCTATTTGCAATGCAGTATGCATTCTCCAGATCCAAAAGTAAACCATGCTTGATTAATAAATCTTTTTATGACGCTCTAGGATGTTCCAGGGGCGCACAAGCTTGCCTTTAATTATTGAAAACGAGCATTTGCAGGGGCTAGATGGGGCAAGTCCATGTCAAATTAACTTCAGTGATACTTCTTTGAATCAAGTTTAACTGCACGTCATAAAGATGCCTGATTGCGCTGCACGAACCAGTTGCAGGCTCGCTCCATAAATGTTCAGTTTTCAGGCGTGAGGTGGACACAAGTGGCAACATCAAGCTACAGGCTTCTTCCAAGGATAAAAACTAAGCGTTCAGAATGACTTGGAGCAAGCTGAGCTCCAGCTTGGCCAGGTGCGCACCTCCTAGCACGCTCTCAGAGCCCTTCTCAGACACTCCCCACCTACACGCCTCTTGCCAGACGTCTGACTCCAGTAAGTGGTGTTGTGTGAGTTCGGTTTAGTGAATGAAACGCTTTCCTGGATCAGGCAGAACTAACCTTTACATCTGAATTAATGTTTACTGATCAATGAAGAACTGTGAGTTCTACTGGCTAGGTTTGACCTAGGTGACGTACGTTTGTACATGACGGGATAACAGAGGACGGGATAATCTCATAGTTATATATATATGATTCTGGTTGTGAGCACGCCATTATGCAGTACTGGTAACGTCGTAGGATATGTTTTTGCAAATGTTTTTGCACATTCAGACTTTTAAAAGTCTGTGCTCCATTTTATGTACGATATTTCATTTTAAATTTTAAAAAGTTATACACGTTCTAGATGGTGGACAAACCTCTGAACCTCGCGAAAGGGCACAAGCCTGCATGAGCGACACAAAGGAGGCATCGCGCCTCATGTTTCGTGTGGTCAAAGAAAATGTCAGTCCTCTAAGGGTCGAATGCTCTATTTGGCCGTTTTGTACGTAATTTGCACCTCTTTGTTTCTTGGGACAAACTGGTTGCATGCATAAATCCTTTGGACCAATTTGATGTAGCTCTTATCCATGGCTACTCTTAGAGAGGTGCTTGCCTAAATCCCTGTTCCACTCCTGCTCCCCACAGGCCGCTGGTGCTGCAAGGACAAGCTCCGATGCAAAGCCTCCCATTCCCTTCCGAGCATTTGTGCATCTGCAGGTACCTCAGTTAAGGGGTGTTGCGTCATGTGCTGGTTGCATGTGCACATGAGTAGCTTTCAAAAAGCCTCCCATCTTAACTCCACTATGTCCAAGGTCAAAATCGGTTTGTGCTCTTAGAGACTCTCCAATGCTCTTTTGCTCTGTTCAGGACGAAGTCAGCACATGTCTTTCATTTTTGCTCTCCGCATGCGCAGATGCACACTGTTGTCCTAAGCGCTTCCATCCTAAACAACATAACCATCATCTCAGCTTTTGTAAAGGTACATCTTGTTTTATGGTTGTCCTCTGCGGTTGGGCAGCCAGCGCCTGTAAAGTTTTTGGTTGACTCTGCTGTAGATAGATATTCCAGCTCTAAAAAGCCTGCATGTGTTGGAAATTGCTTTGAAGGGTGTGCAATGAGTGTATGCAGTAGTCACGCACCCAGCTTTACTTCTCTTGATGATCACTTCGCGCAAGCCTATATGATTCTGCTTTTTGCCTGGATGAGTGTTATAAGTGCCCACACTCCTATACTGCTACTCCTACACCTCTTTTACCTGTAGGCGAGTTTGTCCTCTGGCACCTTTGCTACGGATTTCCTGCCGGCGGCGCCGTTTCTGGCAGCATATGCGTGCAGCGCTGTGCTGCTCTACAGCGCACCAAGGAAAATGGAGGTGTGAAAATGCTGCATAGCTCTGCCTCCGTCCATCTGCCACCAGTGCTGTACGTGCAGGTTCAGCATGTTGGTGCTGCATGTGCAGCATTGATGCTGCACGAGCAGGCTCAGCCTCTGTACTGCCTGCATGCAGCATGGCGCCAGCCACGCACCGCCCAGCTTGGTGCGGCATGTCTAATCGGCAATCGCACCCTGATCATAGCGTGGTCGAGTTGTGTCCTTGTGCATCGCCTTGCAACAGCGCCTGCCTTGGAGGCTGGGAGGAGGGCCGGCCAGGGATAGGAGTGTGCCTTTTGAGTGGGGCTCCCTTTGGGTGGCATGCCAATGCTTTGGCCACTGCGGATCAGCATGCTTGTCAGTGCAGGCTGGAGGCGCCTGGCAAGACAAGAGTGCTTTACGCTTTGTTGAGGGGCCATGATTCCCTTTGCCATAGCATAAGGCCTTCACCCTTACTAAGGGTCCTTTACGATGGTGATTATTGGTGATGCAGTGCCGTGGGCCGCAACGCACCAAACCTTGCTCACCTAGCGTGCTCTGGCAGGAAGGTTGGTCACACAAGCACAGTGCTTGTCCGCACCATTGCCAACACCGCATGGCGCGCTCCCAACAGGAAACAGGGAGTCCCTGACTCAGCACTCAGCGAGCACTGGCTACTACAGTAAGGTGCTTTACCCTAACCCTGACCCTGACCCAGCATAGGCAGATACTGGCTACTACAGTAAGACACTGGACCCTGACCCTGACGCTGACCCTGACCCTGACCCTAATCCTGACCCAGCACTCAGCGGGTACAGGCTACTACAGCAAGACATTGTCCCCTTGACCCTGACCCTGACCCTGCTTGCGACGCAGGCCGCCATAGCCATGGCCATGCTGACGCGCGCTGCCCTGGGCCTGGCCATCACTGCCGGTAACTGCTGCTCACCCCAGCTCAGGGGTCTGAGTGCCATGCTAGAAGGTTACCAGAGGTCCTTGCTTCCAAACAGGCTGAGAACTGCTGCTCGCCCCAGCTCAGGGGTCTGAGTACCTTCCTGGAAGGTTGCCAGAATTCCTTGCTTCAAAGTAGGCTGAGAATTGCTGCTCACCCCAGCTCAGGGTTCAGAGTGCCATGCTAGAAGGTTACCAGAGGTCCTTGCTTCCAAACAGGCTGAGTATTGCTGCTCACCCCAGCTTAGGGGTCTGAGTGCCTTGCTAGAGTGCCGACATACCTCCTTGCTTCCAAACAGGCCGAGAAGCCGCGGCTGCTCAGTTCCGCTCACAAGCGTGTGCTGCTGCCATTATCAGCTGGAGTGCTGCGGCCATGCCACGTCCGCACGTGTGAAGAGTGTGGCCTTGCCCGCAGCTCCCCGCATTCCCATCCTGCTGTGTGCTCACCCATGCATGTGCGGACGACATGCCGCAGCTCCCCGCATGCCCATCCTGCTGTGTGCTCACCCATGCATGTGCGGACGACATGCCGCAGGGGTGGTGCCTGTCTCCTCATTTGCTCGCTTCATGGTTGGCTTGCACCTGGACATGTTCAATGAGGCCCTGATCATGGCAATCACAGAACCAGTGAGTGTTCACTTTGTTGCTGGCTCGTATGTGAGCACAGTGCTCCTGCGTGGATTGCAGGGCGCTCCTGCGTGGTTGTATGGTGCTCCTACGTGGGTGCATGGCGCTCCTGCGTGATTGTATGGCGCCCCTACGTGATTGTATGGCGCCCCTGCGTGGTTGTATGGCGCTCCTGCGTGGATTGCAGGGCGCTCCTACATGGGTGCATGACGCTCTTGCGTGGGTGCATGACCTTGGACAGTCTCTGTTCCGCCCTCTTTGTGATATGCTTCCTCAATGCCTCAATGGCCTTGTTGAGAGGACCTGGCAGTCTGTGCTCCTTGGATTTTTGGTGTGCTGATGCATGGCTTACATAAATATGCATACCTTGCTTGTTGTACATGGATACCCTGCATTGCCAGCTGAATGGGTTCCTCCCTAACCGCGCTTATGCTGGTGGCATTTGGCAAGGCGGGGCAAGGCCGTCTGTTGATTATAAATGTATGGTGGCTGCAGAGCCAGCCAGCCATATCCATAGTCATCATGTGAATGTTGTCAAGCACACCATGCGGTCGAGTAGCTCAAGTTGCGGTTGTGCACACCATGACCTTTTGGCCTTACGCCTCTGAGACTATGGCGTCTGCCCTTTTGGCCTTTGTGGCAGTGGTCCCTGAGCCCCCCCTCCCCCTTCCGCTCTCATCTTGCTACTGCAGCCACGCTTGTCTCTGATTGGCTGCACTGTGCGCCTCTCTTGGTTCCACTGTGCGCCTTTTGGTCCCACTGCGTGCCGCAGATACGCTTGTCTTTTTTGGTCCCGCTGCGCGCCTTACTCGCTGTGGCCTACGCTGGGGTTTACTCTTCCTTGCACCTTTCCTACCCGTGGCTGAGAGGCGTGCTTGTGCATGCGGCGGGTGAGTCTGCTGCATAGCCCTCATGCGTGCATTGGCTGGTGAGCTAGGCATGTATTTTGTAGTGATGCCTTGTTGGGGGCTCTCGCCTGGGCCAAATGTGGACAAGACCAAATGGACCAGGTAATTTCCGCCGTTCCCGGGGCTGCCTCATTTACTTGCAGTCACGTTGTGTCGTATGGCCATGATGCCTAGAACGAGCATTTCGCGGGTGTCCAGGCGTTGGTCGCGGCTTGGCAAGCGGTGCACTTAGGCAGAGTGCTCCCAACCGCCAGGCACCCCAAGGGCGCCCCTCAAGCGCGCGCTGCGTGCAATTTGGTGCCAACGTTTCTTGCGGTGGTGTCTTGGTGGAAAGGGCGGGCGCAGGAGGGGGCGAGCGCGGGAGGGGGCGGGCTGCTCCGACGTGTGCTTGCGCGAGGTGTGCATGCGTGAGGTGTGCTTGCGCGAGGTGTGCTAGCATGGCATGTGCATCTGCATGCAGGGCATGTGTTTGCATGGCATGTGCTTGCAGGGCATGTGCTTGCAGGGCATGTGCTTGCATGAGGTACATCTCTGGACCGGCCAGCCAGTCTGCTCCTGTTCCCCAGCGCCTCCAGCACGACGCGCCCCGCACTGCGTGTGGCAGACACCCCAGTCGGAAATTCGGTGTAGGAGAGAGGGGGCAGGGCAGCGGCGCTGATGAGTGAGGCCGTGCTCTTGATGCACGCATCTCCCAATACAAGCACGCGGTCCGGCAATGGGCAGTGCTTGCTTCCCGGGGGGGTTCGCACCCCTTCCCCTCCCCCGGACCCCCCAAACGTGCGCCTGATTCATTTCCCTATTTTAAACACCAGGAGGCAAGACATTCTTTCCTTAATGAAACCCGCCTCATTGCCTCCCTCCCGTCCTCTCTCTCTCTCTCTCACTGTCTCTCTCTCTCCCCCCCCCTCAACCCCCACCTCTCTCTCTCTCTCTCTCTCTCTGTGTGTGTGTGTGTGTGTGTGTGTGTCTGTGCGTGCGCGTGTGCGTGCATGCGTGCATGTATTTGTATGTGTATGCGTGTACAAATTCATTTGTGCGCACACACTGTGTGTGTTGGCGGGGGGGTTTGTGTGTACGCAAGCTTGCAGAAGCGTTTGGCACGTGCACTTGCAAAGATGCTGCAGCCGCTGAGTGGCGCCCCATCTCTGGCTTTCACCCAGATAGGGCACCAACCCTCCCGCTGCTTCATCCCTGTGCTGCAAATGGGTGCAGATGTCACCGACTGCACCACAAACAGGCACAGCCAAACCAGGCGTGCACCCCAGAGCTTGGGTGTAGCTGGCCCCACTCCCTCTCTGCCTTTGGCTCTGCCTGTGCCTCTTAGCTTCTGTTCGCACCCAACCTTGCTTCTGCACTGCTGCGGCACTTTCTCCTATACAATCGCTCAATCCTGGCTTTGCCACAGCCCTGCCCTAGCTCGCCGTCTTAGCCTCTGCCATAATTTGCAACGAGTCTTCGTGCACCCGCCCATGTGGCTGCATTTCCTTTCCGACCCGCCTTTTCTCTTCCCTGCTCCCTCGACCTCCTTAATTTCCTCGTTGCTCCACCCTGCCTCACCGCCTGCAGCCCTCCTGGTGGGCGTGCTTGTGGAGATGCGCCTGCGCACGCTCCACAGGAAGCACCGCCTGGAGGACCCGACCCCACCCCCGCTGCTGCCCGCAAGTAAAGCTGGCCCAGCACTCCCCCCCGCCTACCAGCATGCTGTAGCTGCCAGCTGGGCCGCAGCTTGCGAGGGGAAGTCGATCTCTGCAGGCACTGCTGCGCCAAGAGCACCAAGCATTCCAGGGCATGATGGTGGCCCTGAGGACGCGCGTGCCTGCACAAGCGGCCCGGACTCCGTCGGCGCTGCAGCTGCCGCTGCTGCCATGGCAAAGGAGCTGGCCCCGCGTGCCGCAAATGCGCAGCACGCCAAGGCTCTGCGCCGCCCCCTGAGCAGCAGCCCCTCCCCACTTGGCCGCTGCAGGATGAGCGCATGGCCCCGTGCGTTTGCGCCGCCCCCCCTGCCCGCCTTTAACATGAAGCGCCCCGTGTACAGGACCGCAGCCTGCAGGCATCACAGGGTGAGCATCACAGTGTGCATCACAGGGCGAGCATCACAGGGTGAGACCGCAGGCATCACAGGGTGAGACCGCATTTGTCAAAGGGTGAGACCGCAGGCATCACAGGGTGAGACCGCATTCATCAAAGGGTGAGACCGCAGGCATCAAAGGGTGAGACCGCAGGCATCAAAGGGTGAGACTGCAGGCATCAAAGGGTGAGACCGCAGGCATCAAAGGGTGAGACCGCAGGCATCACAGGGTGAGACCGCAGGCATCAAAGGGTGAGACCGCAGGCATCACAGGGTGAGACCGCAGGCATCAAAAGGTGAGGCCGCAGGCATGAAAGGGTGAGACCGCAGGCATCACAGGGTGAGACCGTAGGCATCACATGGTGAGCATTACAGGGTGGTCAGGCTGCAGGCAGGCGCTGGGCCTGCCCATCCCGCGGGCAATGCATGATGGGATTGAGGAGTGCGTGCACTGGGACGCTGCGGCAGGGTGGGCACGGGCACGCGCTTGCGCCATGGCGTTGTGTGAGGGGTTTTGAGCATGCACACACACACACACACACCATGTGCACGCGCGCACACACACACACCCCATGCGTGCACGCACGCACGTGCACGCATGCACGCACACAATTACGCACGCACATGCACTGCCACCCTCTGCCACCCACTGCTGGCTTGAGGCGATCTCGGACCTGTATGTTTGTGCTACTTGCTCCCGCTTCTGCTTCTCGTTTTTCCTTGTTTTTAGCTTGTGGGTGTTGGTGCTTGCCTTGCCATGTAATGAACAGCGTGTGAGCATAGGCCTAGGCTCCTTGGCAGAGCTGCCTGTGCTGGTCCTGATGTACAGCAAGTGCGCATGAATGCACACACACACACACACACAAACACAAACACACACGCACGTATGCACGCACGCACCATCATGCCACGCACATGTTTGTTGCGAATGCGTGTGCGCGCCCACACACACACACACACGCAAACGCTTTAGGTCACACGTGCCTGCTTGCTCGCATGTGCGTGCTCACGTGTCGGTGCTGCCTGGGCAATGCGTGCGCTAATGCGGAATGCAGGTCACGGTCACGTTGGAGGGCAGCATCACACCCGAGGTGATGCCGGAGGAGTTCATACTTGGGCTTCAGGACCTTTTGGAGCTGAGGTGAACTTTGAGGGGGCCTCTGCCATACGGAAACTCCGCGGGAGGGGTATGCTACGGGGCCTCATGGCTTCACCCACACCCTCACCCACACCCACACACCACACATACACACACTCTCTCTCTCTCTCTCTCTCTCTCTCTCTCTCCTCTCTCTCTCCTCAAGCCAAGACGTAGCTGTGAGCACGGCTTGTGCAGACCACTGGTCCCTCTGTTCTTTAACTATGAGGGCGTGGTGCTGCAGAGCTTGACCTCAGGGGAGGATGTAGGATGGCATGGAAAAAAAAGGAAAGAGGAGCAGAAAGGCATGTAGCGGAGACGGAGGGGTGCAGTGGAGTGAAGAAAGCAACTGGCACGATAAGAAGGGCATGCGTTCATAGCCCCAAAGGCTTCTTGGTCCATGCCTGTGCTACGCAGCGTGTTGAATGCAGCAGGAAGCTATACCCACAATCCCGGGTCTGTGCTTGCACCGCACGCAGCCTGAACATAATGAGGGGGGTAGCCTCCTTGGCAGCTCCTGGGCAGAAGCTTGCGCCTGATGCCGTCTGGATAGTGAGAGGGTGGCCCCATTGTATGCTCCAAAGCATGAAAGCACACGCAGCCTGTACGAAGGGGGCGGCTATCACTTACCGCCCCCGGGCGAGCGCTCTTGCTGCTCACTGTTGGCATGGGAGTGGTGGCAGGCTGCACTGAAGAGTCCTGTGTCCGGGCTTGTGCCGATCACGGTCCAGGCAAAAGGGCAGGCCGCCACTGACGGTTCCTCTGTCCATGTTCGTGCCGCACGCAGCCTGGCCAAGGGAGACCTCATGAGCCGCATGTCTGTGCGCGCCGGCTGTGTCGTCTTGTCCTTTGACGTGTGCTCCCTGGCCGATGCTGGCCGGCCTAAGGAAGACAGCGCCCAGGAGCTGGGCCAGCGTATTGTGGAGACAGTGAAGCGCTGGAGCAGGGGCCGCGAGCTGGAGATGCCTGGCTGGGAGGAGGCGGTGGCGCTGATCTCCGTGCAGGTGGGTGCAGGGCTGCTATGCGTGTGTGTTTGAGTTCATGTTGATAGTGTGTGTGTGTGTGTGCATGCGTGTGTGTGTGTGCAAGTGTGTGTATGTTCACTGGCTGGCAGGTACGCGCCAGTGATGGTGGGCGTCTCCAAACGCCTCCCTGGCACTCTCTGCCGCTTGTTTCTGTTCTTCATGTTAGCACGCACTTGGTGGGCTGCTCCCATGCTTGTGCGCATTGCCCTCGATGGGCTCTGGGCTCCGTGCATGCTTGCCTGGTGGGCTCCATGCTTTCTGCGAGCGCGCGTTGTGGGCTCCGTGTTCTGTGCGTGGGCGCCTGGTAGGTTCTGTGCGTGCACGTACTGCCTACCTGTGTGCAGTGGTGCAAGGCCCATAGACACGAAAGCAACTTTGACGCGTCCCAACTGCCAATAGCTGTCGTACATGACCCGTTGACATGTGGGCCCCCTTGTGGGTCAAGGGTCCACCTGCAGTGCCCAGGCCTGAGGACTCGAGCGCCGCTGCCCCTGACCCGGCCCCCCACCACATGCCCCTCTCAACAGCTCCATCCGTCTTTGTGCCCATCTTTGTGTAAGCCTGTGTGTCCAGCCTTTGTAGCAGGGAAGCGCCGTGCATCTTTGACCGGCTTGGTGTCCGGCTTTGCAGCCTTTGAAGCAGGGATGCGCCGTGCACCTTTGACCGGCTCGGCACCTTTGACCTGCTCGGTGTCCGGCTTTGCAGCCTCTGTAGCAGGGATGCGCCGTGCACCTTTGACCGGCTCGGCACCTTTGACCTGCTCGGTGTCCGGCTTTGCTGCCTTTGAAGCAGGGATGCGCCGTGCACCTTCGACCGGTTCGGCACTTTTGACCGGCTCAGTGTCCGGCTTTGCTGCTTTTGAAGCAGGGATGCGCCGTGCACCTTCGACCGGTTCGGCACTTTTGACCGGCTCAGTGTCCGACTTTGCTGCTTTTGAAGCAGGGATGCGCCGTGCACCTTCGACCGGTTCGGCACTTTTGACCGGCTCAGTGTCCGGCTTTGCTGCTTTTGAAGCAGGGATGCGCCTTGCACCTGGAGGCCCCCTCAGGGGCCTCCTCAAGGCGGCTCGCTGGCTGCAGCCCTGGCCAACCTCGCATCCCCCAGGCCTGGCCGTTTGTAATTTTCTGGGGTGGTCACCCTGTTTGGCATGAGAGCGGCGCCTTGACCGCGGTGCACACGCTGGCCCCGCATGCAATGAGCGGGTGGTGCGCTGTGGTGCGTGTGCGCGCGTGCACAGGTGCGCCCCAATAGCCAACACCCTGGCCAGCAAATGGCCCCCGCAGACAACCTGGCCCCCACAGACAGCTGGGCCTCTGCAGACAGCCAGCAGCACAGCCTGCTGCCCTGGCCATGCAGTCTGTCCGTGCCCGACCCCATCCTGCTGCTGCCAGCCTGTGCAAAGCAGCAGCAGCAGCAGCGGGGCGCCGCAGCGCCGTGGCCCGCAGGCGAGATGGAGGTGTGCTTGGTGGCTGACGTTAAGGCGCCCATGTGCCTGATGGGCGCGGTGCTCGGCTGGCAGACCGCAGCGGACAGCCCTGAGGAGCTGAGAGACAGGCGGCAGGGGCTGTGCCTGATGGCGGCCTGGCAGGGCCGGTTCTGCCCCCTGCGTGTTGGGCGCGTGTCCGGCGCGCATGTGCAGGTGTGGCGCTGCTTCTCTTGCACACCAACCCCTCCGTGCTGCATGCGTGGGCTCTTCTGCACATCAGCAGCGCACCCTTTCCACGGCTGCCTAGCATACTCAGTGCGCTGCGCGCAATCGCCGCAGTCATGCCAAGTCCCTCGAGCGCCCCTACGCTAAGCTAGCATCGTTAACCCAATACGTCTGTGAGGGACAACTTGCTGGTTGTGCTGTGCGCTGCGCAACGTGTATGTGAGGTGCAATTTGCCGGCTGTGCCGCACCAAAAGGCGCCCTTCAACGCGACCCCTGCGCCGCAACAGTGTGGGCGTGCTGCAACAAGGCGTGCTCCATTTTTGCTGTTGAATCAAGGCCGCTACCGTCCCACTGCCACCGAGAACCACGGATTATCACAGTTGAATCAAAGGCACCGGTCACAGATTATCACAGGCTACCACTGTGAAAGCAAAGGCACAGCCTGCCGCTGCCAGGGCACGCTCTGTGTGACCCCCCTGTTGCATCAAGATGTAGCCCATCTTGTTCGTCATACTAAGGCCTTCTTGTTTGCCTTTGTTGCACCAGGCGCTGGTTGCCACTCCGCCTGCCTGCAGTTGCAGTTGCAGCCTTGCCTGCGCCCTCAGTTCACTCCATTAATTCCATTGTCGCCGCTGTCCGCTCAGTCCACCACTCTCCATTTATTCCACTCTGTCATCACTGTCCCCTCAGTCCACCACTGTCCATCCATTCCACTGTTCTCCACTGTCCCCTCAGTCCACCACTCCATTCATTCCACTGCCGCCGCTGTCCCATCAGGTGCACATCACACTTCCGGCTGATGCTGCCAATATGGCCAGCATCATTGAGCTCGAGCTGTGGGCAGCAAGCAATTTGGAAAGCAGCTGCCTGGTGGTGCTCCTGTCCGCTGAGAGTGCAGCTGCAGCTGCAGAACTGAAGGTGCGTCTTGTGCAGCAACATGTGCTTGCGCATGTGCACGCCTCTGGGCGTTCATGTGCCTGAGTGTGTTTTGCAAGAAAGCGTGCGTGCTTGAAGGCGCAGACAACTTTTTCCAACGCAAGTTGTCTTTTAAGGAAGTTGTTTATTTGATGGCTCTCCACTGTGCATGCGGGACAGCTTTCCCAGGGCTTGAATGGTTCCGTGGGTTCCCCCCATCTTTCCCAGGGCCTGGACAACTCCATGAGTTCCGTCTGTCTTTCCCAGGATCTGAACAGTGCCATGGGTTCCCTCCGGCTTTCCCAGGGCCTGAACGGTTCCTTTGGTTGCATCCGCGGGCACTGTGGAATGCGCCACGTGAAGTAGTTTAATGAGACACACGTGCCGCCGTGCGTCATGCGTCAAGTGGTTATGATGAGACCCATGGCATGTGTCACATGAAGTGGCATATTATGATGAGGCACACGTGCCGCCATGGAATGCGTTAAGTGGTTATGATGAGACACGTGGCATGTGTCACATGAAGTGGCGTGTAATGATGAGGCACGTGGAATGAGTCACGTAAACCTGCGTGCTTTGTATGATGACACACATTGGCCACCGTGGAACGCGCCACTTGGTTATAATCAGACATGTGGAATAGGAAATGTGAAGTGGCATGTTCTGATGAGCCACAATGTCCTCAATGTGTGGCCATTTGCTGAGGCTCTTGCACCTTCACTTCTGACAACACAGAGCCGCCTACAATCACACTGCTGCCGCCCTGCAGGCCCTTTCAGACTTCTCAGGCCACGACTCTAGTGCAGCAGCCTTCATGCATGACGTTGCCACATGGCTGCACTTCTGCCGCTCCAGCGCCATTGCCCGCGCCAGGGGGCGAGACAACAGCATAAAAGAGCTGGCTGATGTTGGTGCTGGGCTGTTGCTGTACAGCCTTGAGTGCGAGCTGACTGGTGTTGCAGGTGAGTGCGCACCCGCACGTGTATAAGTTGGCATTGCAGGCAATCCGGGCGCAGATGTCTGGTGTTGCTGGTGAGTGCGCACCCGCACGTGTATGAGTTGGCATTGCAGGCGATCCGAGCGCAGATGACTGGTGTTGCATGTGAGTGCGCACCCGCACGTGTATGAGTTGGCATTGCAGGCGATCGGGGCGCAGATGACTGGTGTTGCATGTTAGTGCGCACCCGCACGTGTATGAGTTGGCATTGCAGGCGATCCGGGCGCAGATATGACTGAGGGGTCTCAGGCCCCTCGTGAGGTTGCATGCTGCTGGGACGCTGGCAGCAGGGATGCGCCGCTTTCATTCCGTGCACTCGATGGGTAGAGGGAAATCACTTTTGGGAAGAGCCTGCTCAAGCTAGGTAAGTCCCCATCAATGCAGATGCTTGCGCGCTGCAGGGTGCCCCTTCTTGAGCAAATTCTTGGGTCTTGTTCTTAGTAGGACATACGTATACGTTTGACAAAAAAATTACAGATGACAAACACATATGTATGACAAAACACAAGCTTGTGTACCCTTCATAGCGCAAGGGGCTGTTGCAAATTTGCTTGTTATAGGAATGTAATTGGAGTTGTGGCAGAGGCAGGCAAGAGATGTGCATGAGAAGGTGTTTGTTAGGAAATTGCTTGAGGGCCCCTCTTATATTCATACCTTATACTCCTCCCTCACAGAAGAAGATAAAAAAGCAAAGCCTGGGTAGTACAGCCATGGGTCAGCAAGGTTTCCCTCTCAATGCTGCCAAATCTGACTGCTTCGTCTACTTGATGAAACGGTGCACTCCCTAAGCAGCTATATTATTGTATCCATGATAATGAATACTTCTTTGATAAGAATTGGTGTAAGTATACATCAGTGTGCTTTATATTGTAATGATCCCTGAGCATCCCTGCGTCGGCTGATGAGTAACCTTGTGGGCACATGCGCACGTATTGACCAGCAGCCAGAATTTGCACACTTTCAGGGCCTTCGGGCACTTGCGTGCTACCTGACCTCCTCAAGTGCGCACAGCGACACGCCAGGCCCTGCCTGCTTTTGCTGCTGGCGCGCTGCAGCAAAAGGGGCCTGTTTGGGTGCCGCCCTTAGTGTTGGGAATGGGAAGGACACTGTCACTGCTGCGTTTGCCCACCCTTCCTACGCACCTCCCCAAGTGTGCACAGCAACACGCCAGGCCCTGACTGCTTGGGCTGCTGGCGCGCTGCAGCAAAAGGGGCCTGTTTGGGTGCCGCCCTTAGTGTTGGGAATGGGAAGGACACTGTCACAGCTGCACTCGCCCACCCTCCCTACGCACACACTGCCTGCCGGCCTACCCTCCTCCCTCCCTCCCTATGTACACACTGCCTGCCGGCCCATCCTCCCTCCCCCCCTTTGCACACATGCCTGCCGGCCCCTGCCCGCCTGCGTGCTGCTGCTGTTGCGCTGCAGGGCTGCTGCTGGCCGAGCTGACCTCCCCCCCATTCAGCCTCCCCTTCAGCGCCCTTGTGCAGGCGCTGCAAGCATGCATTGCCTCACAAGCACCAGGTACAACCCAGCTCAACAACAGCGCCAGCCTGCACGACATGCTCGTGCGCCAGCTGGCAGCAACTGCGCAGCACAGCAGCAGCAGTGCCCTGGAAGCCCTGTGTGTGGCGTCGCTGGAGGGGGTCAAACACGCTGACATGGTGCCGGTGATGCCTGGCGTCGAGGAAGGCCAGAAAAACCTGGAGGCCTGTGAGAGCCAACCCTTTGCAGACGCCGGCCTCTTGGCTGGCTGGCTGTGTGGCGCCGCACGTGCTGCTATCAGGGTGCGCGGTGCGGCGCTTGGCCACGGAGTAGGCACGTGCAAGAGCAGCAGCAGCGGCAACACGCAGCGGGCCTCGGAGCAGGCGTATCGAGAGTGGCTCGCCTGTCAGGTGCGTGAGCAGGAGGTGCTCTGATGCTGCAGAGGAGCAGAGGCCACAGAGGAGCAGAGGCCACAGAGAAGGCCACAGACAAGGCCACAGAGGAGCAGCCATGTGCGCCAGCACAGAGCCTCTTGGCATTTGGGATGAGCCAGCAAGGCTTCAAACAACCTAGGAGGGCGCGCACGTGTCTGGTGTTTGGAGTAGTCTTTCTGCCTACTTTTTCTCTTGGATTAAGTGGACATCAGGGGCAGTGCATTGAGCTATGTCACAAGTGCAGCCGACAAGCAGCAAAGTTTAAAAGCGGCTTGGGATGCAGGTGGTCACGCATCCACTGGACATGGTGCACTTCAAGTCCCAAAATCTGGGGTTGAACCACACACACACACAACTGTAGCTGCCCTTGCAGGGTATGCAGCAAACACCCCAGCACCCTTTATGTGCTCAGCCAGTTTGGCTGGTGGCCTAGAATTAGCTTGCATGCACTTGAAGGCACACCACCATGCACAAACATCTCACACTGCATTTCAGCACGCCCGCGCATGAACCCAAATACGCCTGTGCAGCATACCACGCTCACCAAGGCCATGCACACACACACACACGCACACACACACACATACACACACACACAAGCTGACGCACGGACATGAGCTGATGCTCACATGCACCTGCTTGCGCGCAGTACGCCACGCTGACCAAGGCCTACTCCTTGTTCTGCCCGGTGCACCTGGCCACGCTGATGCTCCGCTCGGTCCTGGTCGATGGCCCCCAGACAGACACGGCTGCCCTTGCGCTGATGCTTGCGTTCTACACGCCCGCAGCCCTGATGGTGCACACCTTTCCACACAAGGCCGAGGTATGTTTTGCCGTGCCGCGCGCACACATGTTCGCACACACACACACATTCACACACGCACAAAGCTCCTTTATTAGCCCTCCAGCGAGGTGTGGGGCTTCGGGCCTCAGGCATTCCCTGATTGCTCGCTGCTGCGAGCAGTTTGGCTCGTGTTGGCGGGGGGCTGGTCCAAAGATTCAGGGCTAAGGGTATCTGGCATCACACTTTTGGCAGGCATTGTGTTCATCTGGCATCAACCCTCTTGAGGGCATGGGGGTCATCTGGCGTCAACCGTCTTCAAGGCATGAAGGTCATCTAGCATTGGCCCTCTCTTGCAGATGGCACGTGCGCCGTTTGAAGCCTGCTCATGGTGGACTCCTGGGAAGGGCAGGCCCTTTTAACCTGAGCTTGCATAGCGACCTCCGTGGAAGGGCATGTCTTATGCAGAATTTGCTTGGTGGCCTCTGCGCAAGGCTCCTCCTTGGAGGTGCGGTGTGCACCTCCACCAGGCTGGCTGCATGCATTTGCCACAGTGCGCCACAACACAGCAGCCCCACGTTGAGCGCTGTGCGTGCTTGCCTCCAGGTCCATCTTGCCATCTTCATGTGCCACACCATTTGTGCTGTGTTGTGCGCCACACGCGTGCGCCCGCAGGCCATCATGGGCTTTGTCTGTACTGGGCGCCTGCTGACGCTGTGCTGCTTGGGGTTCCATGTCCTACCGATCTCAGCTTCGTTTGATGCGGTGAGCGCTGTGCTGCTTGGGGGGCCATGTCCCACCAATCCCAGCTTTGTTTAATGCAGTGAGCGCTGTGCTGCTTAGAAGTCCATGTCCCGCCGATCCCAGCTTTGTTTGATGCAATGAGCGCCAGGCGTGCGTGGGCTTGGGCACAAAATTGGGCTTTGGGCAGGAAGGTCTTTGCTGTGCTGGGGCAGAGGCATATGAAGGCCAAGGCAGTGCAAGGGCAACGGCATATGCCAGGGTGCAATGCAGGCATGCAAGGGCAACGGCAGATACCTGGGTGCAACGCAGGCATGCAAGGGCAACGGCGTGCGGGGGTTGGACACACAGCAGACACTGCATCTGCTGCATGCACTCCCATCTGCTGCATGCACTCCCATCTGCAGCATGCACTCCCATCTGCTGCATGCACTCCCATCTGCTGCATGCACTCCCATCTGCTGCATGCACTCTCATCTGCTGCATGCACTCTCGACTGCTGCATGCACTCCTGATTGCTGCATGCTCTCCTATCTGCTGCATGCACCCCCATCTGCTGCATGCACCCCCATCTGCTGCATGCACCCCCATCTGCTGCATGCACTCCCATCTGCTGCATGCACTCCCAACTGCTGCATGCACTCCCATCTGCTGCATGCACTCCCATCTGCTGCATGCACCCCCATTTGAGGTACGTGCACGGTCCCATTGAGGTACATGTGTGGTAACTCAGGCCCATGCATGTGCTTATGCACCTGCTGGAGTGCTACCCCCCCTGTAGCATGTGTACGTGCGGCTCCATGCACGTGCGCAGCAGCGCTCCGTCAGCCGCAGCGCTGCTCTCTTGCACAGGCGCCCTGGCACCTGCGTCCTGTTCCATACCCTGCAAATGTCCTGTGCATGTGGGCTGGGGTATGGTGTGCTGTGCGCTGCAAGCAGAGACTGACTCCACACTCAGCGCTTGGCCACTCGGCTGCTCGGTAGCTCGGCTGCTCAGCCGCTGCGCCTAACCCAAAGGGCTTGAGCTCACGCTCTTGCAGTGCAACTGCCGGTTTTGGGCAGCGTGGTGTGGCCGCAAAGTGCCACGATTGCCGGGCCAGGCGGTGTGAGGCGGCCCTTGTGGCGGTGATCAGCGCAGCAGCCGGGCGCGCGTGCGCTGTGTGGATAGAGCACGCCCTAGCTCTTGCCCTGCATGTGGGTCAAACGTATTGGCTTTTGGGTATGCTGCGCGGAGCATGCAGCGTGGACCCACTGACAATGGTTTTGCACTGTGGCACTGACAATGGTTTTGCACTGTGGCACTGCAGATCTGACAATGGTTTTGCACTGTGGCACTGATAATGGTTTTGCACTGTGGCACTGCAGATCTGACAATGGTTTTGCACTGTGGCACTGACAATGGTTTTGCACTGTGGCACTGCAGATCTGACAATGGTTTTGCACTGTGGCACTGCAGATCTTCATCTTCAGGGCGGAAGCGCTGCTGGAGATGTTCCTGTGCAGCAGCATGGAGATGGTAGGTGGGCAGGGTGCCGTTTCACACCCATGCACCAGGCGCACACATGCACACATGCACCCATGCACCCATGCACCCATGCACCCATGCACCAGGCGCACACATGGCAGGCTGGAATGGAGCGCCAGGGCTGACCGTCGGCCGCAAGTCAGTCCCTTCCTGAGGGCCACGCATCCCTCCCTGAGAGCCGCACGCCCCTCACTGAGATCTAGATGTCCCTCCCTATGAGCTACACGCCCCTCACTGAGAACTGGATGTCCCTCCCTATGAGCCACACGCCCCTCACTGAGATCTGGATGTCCCTCCCTGGGAGCCACTCGCCCCTCTTTGAGAGCCACACGCCCTTCCCTGAGGGCCACGCATCTGTCCCAGAGAGCTGCTCGCCCCTCACTGAGATCTGCATGCCCCTTCCTACGAGCCACACGCCCCTCACTGAGATCTGCGTGTCCCTCCTTGAGAACCACACGCCCCTTACTGGGCTAGACCCGGGTGGGGGAGCGCTACTGATGGGCCCACCTTCAACGTAAAAGCTGATGGGCCTACTTTTATGTCACAGCTGATGGGCGGCATGCCCCCACTGGGCCAGAGGGGGGAGGGGGGTGGCGGCACTGCAAGTGGGCCCACTTTTTATATTCCCAGCTGCGCTTGCCTGTATGGTGGCTGCTTGGTCTCGCTTTGGACACACATTCCAAGGGGCAACGCGGCTGATAAGCGGCTAAGCGAGCTGGGAGTGCGGGTGTAGGGAGGAGGCATCTCAGGCAGTCTAAACCTGTATGTGCTGCTTGCTATCCACTCCAGTGCCATGCATGCTCGACCTCGGTGTGCAGTTTCTTGCCTGCCTGCCCGATGCATGTCAAGCAACCCTGATTTGCACCCTTGCCATGCATAATATGCATAATATGCATGACAGCTGCCTGGCAGCGCCAAAAATAGAGCGTGCAGGCGCAGGGAATGGGGACAAGATTGAGGGCTGTGCAGCATGTAAGTTTTTCACACATTGGACGCCAGGCCCTTGTAACAAACTGCCACAAGGAGGCTGTTTAGCCTCAGGGCAATTGTCACCCTGATGGCTTCTGTAGCCCGGAAAGCACCTCAGGAGCTGGTGGCTTGTGTAGCCCAGGAATCACCTCAAGGGTACCATGCTGCCGTGTGGCTTGAGAAGCTTGTGTAGTTCCGTGCTGGCGTGTGGCTTTTGAAGCTTGTATAGCTCCATGCTGGCGTGTAGCTTGTGAAGCTTGTGTGGTTCATGATGGCCTGTGGCTAGTAAAGCTGGCTCAGTCCCAACTGCCTATAGCATGTCCATTCCCGTCTCCCTCGTGTCATGGGCCTTCCCGGTACCCAGTGAAAGCGCGCATGCCCTGGATAGTCATGTAACCAATGGAACCGGCCACATTTCACACACACTATGATGCGCGCTTGCACACAAGTGCGCATGCCCTGGATAGTCATGTAACCGATGGAACCTGCCACATTTCACACGCACTATGACGTGCGCTTGCACACAGGTGCGTATGCCCTGGATGGTCATCATGCGCTGCGCTTTGGCCATTAGCTACGGGGCCTTCTACCGCTGCGCAGGGCTTGCCCATCCCTGGCTACAGTCACTAACAGTGAATGGATGTAGCCTGCTGGTGAGTGCAGAGCAGGTGGCGAGGTGACTTCCATTGTAGAAGTCACAACAAAAATATTGTGTTCCGTCTGGCGATTCTTGTTTCTCAAACATGACCTTTCCTTCCTAATTTGAGATTTTGAGGTTGTTGTTGCAGGCCTGATAGGCTTCAGCTAAGCTGCCTTTGTTCAGCATGTACATCCATGTAACTTTCCCTTCCATTGTAAGTCGAGCAGCCAGGCGCGAGGGAGGGACTTGGGTTTTGAATGGCCTGCAGTTGTTTGCAGTCCAAGTAGCAGAGGGCTGCTGCTGGAGGTTGTCAGCTAGATTGAAGGGAGCGGTCTGTTAAGCACAAGAGAGCAGCAGATTACTGTATGAGAGGCGCAAGTCAACCTTTGAAGAGGCTGCCATGACGCAGTTGTTAAGTGAATCTGTGGTCGGGCTTGGGTTGGCTGGATGAGCGAATGTAGATTTGGGGATTGCCGGAGCCTCAGCAGGCATCTTTGTTGGTCCTGGGGGAAAGGAAAGATGAATGTGCAAGGCTCACACTGTCTGTGCGGCACAACAGTGCCTCTTGCTGTGCATGGGGGTTGAGGCACGGCAGTGTGTTGCACGTCTGTTACTGCTAGTGTTGCAAGAAATGATATGTACTCCTAACAGCACATATGCCCCATAGCCCCCTGCAGCAACTAGGCAAGTTCCAAGAGCCTGAGTTCAATCCAGCCTGGACAGCACCATGCGTTTTGGGGGGAGGGGGTCGACATTACTTCTGCGCCAGGAGTTTTTTTAATCCCGTGTCCTGCCACTAGGATGGCTTGAAGACCTGCAGCACCAACTCATGGAGCCTGCGCGTGGAGACCTTATTGCGTACCTTGTCTCCTGTGCTCCTGCTCATTGCACTGACTTTATTCCTTTCATTCAATGTGCAAACATTACACTGAAGTTACTTGCTTAATTCATTGTGCCCTTCCAGGTCTCCTGGCTTGTGGACCAGTGGCACCGCCAAACGTTCGCGCAGCGCAAGGATGCACCCATGCACTGAGTGGGCAAGTGTTTGTTAAGGGTAGCACCACCTGGTGCACAGCAGCTTCGAGCCGGCTGCGTGCCAGCTGAGCCGCAAAAAGACACTTTTCAAGTGCTTTAGTGCTGCAGGCATTTAGGCTGTGTAGCTGCACGCTGAAGACATGAAGCTGTCATCTGCACCTGTAAGGCCTGTGCGTGGCCATCATTTGGAGGAGTGAATACAGGACCCAAAGCAGCATTGATGCAAGGCATTTCAAGTGTGCAGGTGAGAGGAGGTCGATGAATATTTTGGAGGGGAGTGTATCTCAACTCTCTCTGGCTTTCAGTGCATGGCCACTGGCAACCCTGGCCCCTGCATTGGCGCCTGGCCAGGCCTCGCAGCCTGCGCCTGCTTGTATGCCCTCTTATTCAGAGCCTCCCATTATGTGATGAGCGTTTTTGCTTGAACAAAGGGCTGATTCAGGTCTTTGTTCCCTAAGGCTGATGATGCTTCCTTATGACTGCCCCAGTCAGGCGAAATCGCATTTCAGTATAACAGCCTATTGCATTTTGCATTATTGAAGCATGCATTTTTTCGTTCAGCAAGTTTAATTGACTGGCAATGGGCATTGGCAGACAAAGCGTCCTTTATCACTTTGATGCGCTGATCGACGTGACCTTCTGAATGAAGGTTTTTTTGTCAAGGGTAGAAAGTTAGAGCAGCTTTTTTGTGACAGTGACATTCTAATCTGTCCTGGTTTGTCTTGTGAAACTGCGGCATCTGTGTTGATCTGGACCATTGCCTTGCAGTGAGCGAGCATGTGCTGCCCTTTCGCGAGTTGTGCATGAGTCAGCAAGCTCGACCTGCCTTAGTCAACTTCAGGCGCTATATGACTTGAGGTGCTGTGATCATGAACTGGACAGTGTTACCCTTTCACAAGCACTGGCAAAGCGCTTTTATTTGAAACGGCTTAGAATTAATACATATTGATGCGCGGCCATGATTGCTCACTTCTCATAACTAATACATGCCAGGCTTGGATTGATTCAAAAGTATGTTTCTATAAGGCACTAGGCAAGTTTTAGTCAGCATGCTGAGTGCCTGACAATGCAGGGGCTTGCATCCCACTAACTAAGTCATGCTCATGAGCAGGCAGGCATGAACCGTCAGGGCTTCATGGAGATGCGCCTTTCTTTTACTTGTCAGCATCCAATATCTTTTTGGATCTGTGGGAGCCTTTGTATGATACAGGCATCCATGAGTGCGCCAGCTTTATTTGGCCTGCTTCATTGGACCAGAGGCTTCTAGTATGGTACACAGCTTCGTTTCTGCTTCTGCAAGGCTGGTTAGCTCATTTTGCTTTTTTTGCAAAATGTTGATTACATCCTAATCATGTCTATCTGGCTGATAAGTGCCAGTCACAACCGTGGTGGAGGGTATAGTTTATTGGGTACGGTTGTTATGGTTATGACAAAAATGACTTCCAAGTAGGTGTTTTGAATGGACGGATGAAATTTTGTTGGATCAAACCATGGTGGGAGCATATCTGGCTTGTCAACTTATGTACATGATGCTCCTGTAGTACGCTAGTGCATACTGGGTACATAGTATGCTTGACATCATGCTCGGTCTTTCTTGCAGGCTGCTACTTCCCTGCTAAGCATGGGCTCTGTTCTTGACCTGGAGCATTTGCTGTTTGGGCCTCTCTTTTATTCTTTACATTCACAGATTCAGTGATTAAGAATATGTTTTTACTGGTGCCTGCTTCTTGACAATGGGACTTTTGGGGAGCTGTTAGTTTTTTGTCCATTCTTTTCATTTTAACAGATTGATTTATTCAATGTTTGTAGCGGTTGGTGACAATGAAGAAAAGATTACAAGTGAGGGCTGCCCCAATGGAAGCAATGAGTATTGTGAGGGAGAGTAACTCATCCAGGGAGCTTGAGTGCTGGTTTACCGGCCTGAAACATATCCATGACCCAAATGAAAGTTGGGATTTATGTTGGATTAGCCCTAAAGCCAAATGGGTTTGCCAGTCACAATAAGACCAAGTTTACAAGTTTAAGTTTGACCTTCAGCCAGGTAGTTTGACTGATCAGGTTGCTGGTGAACACCGGCCATCCATAAACTCTGAAAAACATCCATAAGCTCTGAAATAAAACGATAGGAATCATTAGTTTGTTTCTGGAAAAAAATTGAAGACATCTTCAGAACAAGCTTGAGAGAAATAAAAAAGCTCCAGTCTGATTGATAGTAATTTTGTGAGCCATAGGTAAATCGTGAAACAAGTCTGCAAATTGAAGCCTCAACGAACACATTTGCGTGAAAGAAAGAAAAGAAAAGAAAAAGAAAAACTACGCAAACACATTTGCGTGCAACGGCACAAGAAAAGAGCGTGTTTTTCATCTTGAATTGCCTGCAAGCCACACTTATCACAGGTGCCATCATGATGTTCCCAGCTTCTTGTCTCGACTCTCAGCGCATGGGAATGTAACCTGAAACGTGCCACACTGCGCTGTGTTTGCCTGCCTAAATCCAGATGCAGATACCTAGGTACAGAAAAAGGCG